>Ga0187893_10001328_pt1 | contig 60313 bp, 50 predicted proteins | sample MA1701074metaG_FD_139574 | JGI IMG/M metagenome (GOLD analysis project Ga0187893, IMG submission 139574) | White microbial mat communities from a basaltic lava cave in the Kipuka Kanohina Cave System on the Island of Hawaii, USA - MA170107-4 metaG ... | reverse complement strand
GTCTCGATCGATGCTTCGGGTTGGGGGAGTGCGGGCGTCCCGCCCGCCATGCTCCCGCGACCGATTCCGGCGGGCCAGAGGCCCGCACTCCCCGAAACTTCGATCGAGACGCGGCACTAGGCCGTCTTGGCCACGCGATCGAAGCTGACTTCCAGCCGATCCTTGACGATCTGCATGTTGTCGGGACGGTCCGAGCGCTCCGGCTGACAGCAGTCCTCGATCAGCTTGAGCAGCGTCGGGTCGAGCTGCTGGGCCGGGTCGATGTTCGGATTCCGCCAGCGCTCCAGGGAGATGCCGCTCTTGTTGACGCTGGTGGAATTCAATTCGGTCTCGACCGAGCGCCCGAGGAAGACGCGGTGCATGGTGGCCCCGAGGCCGAAGACGTCGGTCCGCTGGTCGAGGGCCTGGCGATCGACCTGCTCCTTGGCGATGAAGTCCTTGGTGCCCTGGATGCGCTCCTTGCGGGTCAGCATGGGACAGGCCTGACCGAAGTCGATGATCGTCGGCCGGCCGTTCTTGGCGCAGAGGATGTTGTGCGGCTTCAGGTCGGCGTGGACGAAGCCGCGCCGGTGCAGCTCGTGCAGGCCGTCGGCCACGTGCCAGAAGACCTTGATGATCATGTGGGGGCTCGAGCCTTCGGCGAACTTGTCCAGGGCGATGCCGTCCACGAACTGGAGGATGTTGTAGGCCTCGATGGCCCGCAGCTTCCGCTTGACGATGCCGTACTCGTGGCTTTTCCGCAGGACCGGATGGTTGTTCTGCACGCCCACGTCGAATTCGTTCTTGAGCTGGCGGATCTGAGACTGCCAGTTGGGCGCGCTGGCCGAGACGTGTTTCTTGCAGTAGTGGACGCCGTCGCGGGCGTCGCGCATGAGCCAGACCTTGGTGCCGGCCCCCGTGCCCAGCTCCCTGACGAACATCAAGCTTTCCAGCCGCTTGGCCATCAGCGTCGATCTACCGTCAGAAACGCGCCCGATCCCCTGCTCGGGGCCGGACCCAGGATCGGATCAGAATTGCCGGTCTTGCGGACATGTACTCCCTCACGTCCGTCGGCGGTCGCCGGGGTTACCAGACCCGAGAGCCGCCATCTATCAGCTTCGTCCCGGCGGCCAGCGCCCTACCAAGGCCTTTTGCGGCCGCCCACCGTCAAGAATGGAGGAGGCCGGTTCCTCCATGTTCGATCGTAGGCATCAAGGGTGGGCGACGAGAAGGCGGGCACGAACCGGAACGGATGGATCGTAAAGGATAGCGGGCCGTATAATCTGCGTGCTACGCCCAACTCGGGCCTCACGTCACCCCCAATATAACGGCTCCCCAGGTGTCTTTCCACCATCGAGATGGCGGGGCAAACCCAATCTCGGGGGGCGGCAGCCGTCCGTAGTTGGGCAATTCAGCCCATCACGCGCCTGGGTGCATATGGGCATAAGCCCCATTGTGGCCTGGTAAGTAAGGGGGTCTTCCGGTACTGGTCCATTTTGCCCGGAAATATACAGACCAGGGCGACTTTGCTCCATTCGACATTGCATGAGTACCGGCCATCCCGGCGTTGCGCGGGATGGAACGGGACTTGCGATGGGCTAGTCGGCCTCGCTCTTGGGTGGGCTCTTCCGCGGCCTGCCGGGAGAGAAGTTCGATGGGGTTTTCCAGTAAGAGGCGACGGCTTGGACCACGGCGTGTTTTGCGCAAATGGACGGCCTACATTCGGTGGGCGTTTCGGCCTGCGGCGGCCGAGCGGAAGGAATCGAGCCCGGTTTGCCTGACAAAAACGGAGTTCGCGGTTCCGCCGGCATGTTATCACGTGGACTAGTGCTCCGTCTCGCTCGAGTCTTCGGGTAGTGCGGGCCTCTGGCCCGCACAAATCGGCCAATCGAGAATTGCGGGCGGGACGCCCGCACTCCCCAACTCGACGTTTCGATCGAGACGGAGCACTAGGGTGGTTTGCGAGTGAGTGGATGATCGATCGCCGTGCCAGGAAAGCCACAGGCAATTTCCTGGGGCTTTGGTTCGGTCGGAAATAATTGTTCACCGAAGCGGCGCCCCCTCTAAGCGCGCTGGAAGGCTCACAGAGCGGTTGGCGCTTTCGGAGTCGGGACCTTACACCCGACGCAGGATCGGGCGGCGGCGGCGGACCGAGGCTACGAGGCCCAGGCCAAGCAGCACCGCGGAGCCGGGCTCCGGGAGCACCTGAAGGTCAATCGACGATTGCGGAATATAAAAGTTCATCAGGTCTTCGTCTGCCATACCGGTCCAATCGAAACCGATGATCACGCTCCAAGTGAAGGTCTCCGCGGTTTCATAGTTGAACGGAAATCGGTCTTCGAACACGAAACCGAATCCGTAGCCGCCCGGATCGAACTCGCCGAGACTGGTGCCGCTGCCCACGCCGATGAGGAATTCGCCCAGGCCGTTATACAGGGTGAAGCCTGTCGAAATGTTGTACAGGTCAATAGTGCCGCCCGAGAAATCAAGGCCGAACGCAAACGAGGTGTTGATGAAGTTCTGGGGGTGCTGCCAGGCCGCGCCGTCGATCGTCCCGGTTCCGGAGATGACCAATTGGTTGCCGCGGTACGTCGGGTCACCCGAGCTGGGAACATATTCCGCGCCCGTCAGTGAGAAGGCGAGGTCACTGTCGCCGGTGCCGAAGAGCATGATGCCGTCGAACAGCGGCGTAGAATCCACGGTGGGCACTTCGGTGTAATTAGCCCAAACAGGATCCTCGCCGGAATCGTCGACATATTGGAGATTTGATTCGTCGTAGGACCAAGTGGTCAATTCGGAGATCGTTCCGGCGCCTGCCTGAAACGGCGCGGCAAGAAATGCCGTCAGAGCGCAAGCAATTCGCGAATGCCGCCTAGAGCGCACACACGTTACCGACATCGTCATCATCCTCCCAGAACTTGTTAGCGGTGCTTTACCCCATCAATTAAGGCGACTCGCAACTTCGTGCAGGCCGCGACAAGCCATTACCGTACATTTTTTCGGCCGGAAAAGTCAATGCTTGGATCACCAGAATCTCTCCGTGTTTTTTTGCGCCGATAAATATCAGGCACAGCAAAACTCGATCGTGGAATCAGGCGCGGAAGTGTTTCCATTCATGACAAGATGCGGCTAATCAGGCGTTTGGAACTTCGGAGCGGAGTATTTTTCTAAGACCGGGCGACCGGAGGATGATCGAATTCATCTCCGCGGAAGGTGCTACCGAGATAGGCCTCTCTCACCACGGGATCGTTGATGAGCTGCCGCGGCGTACCTTCGGCGATCACGGCGCCTTCGTGGATGATGTAGCTGCGGTCGGTCACCTCGAGTGTCTGTCGCACGTTGTGATCGGTGAGCAGGAAGGACAGGCCCAGATCGCCCTTGAGGTGGCGGATTTCACGCTGAAGGTCCTGCACGGCGATTGGGTCCACGCCGCTGAACGGTTCGTCCAGCAGGATGATCGCCGGTTGCGTGATCAGGGCGCGTGCGATTTCCAACTTGCGGCGCTCGCCGCCGGAGAGGGTTCGCGCTTCTTGGTGGGCGTTGCGTAAGAGGCCGAACTGTTCGAGCAGCTCCCTGGCGCGCCGCCGGCGGTCGTCCGGCGTGAGGCCTCGGACAAGTTCCAGGATGGCCAGCAGGTTCTTCTCGACGCTGAGCCGGACGAAGACGCTGTTTTCCTGCGATAAATAGCCCAGCCCCTTTTGTGCCCGCCGGTACATCGGCAGGGTGGTGATCTCCTCGCCGTTGAATAGCACGCTTCCTCCGTCAGGCCTGACGATTCCCATCGTCATGCGAAAGCTGGTCGTCTTGCCGGCCCCGTTTCGGCCGAGCAGGCCGACGATCTCGCCTCGCCCGACGCGAAAACTGACTTTGTTGACGACAATCCGTCCCCCATAGCCTTTGACCAGGCTCCGGGCTTCAAGGAGGTGGTTGCCCTTGGGCAGGGTCCTACCCGCCGAGGCAGTTTGGGTTGCTGGGGACAAGGTGTTCACGGGCGGGGGCGACTCCAGATTAGCCGCTCGAACGGCGATGCATGGACGCGAAGTCTAGCAGAGAACGGAGCCATGAGGCTGGCCGAAATCTCCACATGTCGTCGCTCATTCATATCTCTAATACCAACATTAGATTAAAGTGATTGTCCTGCGTGAATGCCAAGAAAGACAGGCATCCCGGCGAGTGAAGCGATCCCGGTGAGCGCAAAGTCCACCATCGCGGTACTGGATGGGTGGGGGCCCTGACCTTGCATTGTGGATAACTCTGGAGCCGGACTTTGCCTCAGCTCAGGCGGCTATCGGCCCGCACAATGCCGGCTTGAAGCTCATGATTCATCGAATCATGCGCATCCGCCCCACGTCGGGGATCACTGCCGGCGTGTCTTTGGTAAAGCGAATGCCGCTCGGCCAATATACGAAGAACGCCTTGCCGATGAGCTGGTCGCCGGGCACGGTGCCGAACTGGTAGTTGCCGCGAGCTTCCAGGAGCGGGGCGACCTCCCACCAGAGTCGCGAGTCCAGGCTTTGGGGGCTGTTGTCTCCCAGGCAGAAGAAGTCAGGCGGGTCGCTTCGCAGGAAGATGGGATTCAACGTCGTTCCCCAACCCGGGTAGCCCTCGTATGGGTTCCGGCGGTTGGTCAGGCTGAGGCCGTCCAGGGTGGGGTGCTCGGAGCTGTAGTACACGTCTCGGCGAACGCGCAGGTGATGCAGTTCCAGAGGGATACCCGCCGCAGCGATCCGGATCGCGGCGATGGACTCTTCCGGCGCGGGGACGCGGCCGAACTCGCGGATCAGGGCCAGGGTATTGGGAGCGTACTGAGTGTCGTCCGTGGCGACGACCTCCTGACCGTCGACTCGCAGAGCAATTCGATAGTCCACATTCTCAAACTCGATGGACAGGGCATGATGAGCGCGGAAAGGCTGGATCTTGGCGGATCGAAGGGGAATTGGGAAGCCGCCCGGATCCTGCCTGGCGAGTTCCACGCGTCCATCGGCGAAGAGCGTGACCCGAAACTCGTCCTGCCTTTTTCTTAATTGCATGATGATGTGGCCATCGTGGCCGAGGCCCGGGAGCAGGACGAAGCTGATGCGGACATCTCCGACGGAGACCGAGCGAGGCTCCGGGGAATTGGGACCGAAGACGTCGTTGTAGGCGTAATCGTCGCGTATCGGTCTGCCGACGAGCCGGAGCCAGTGTTCCTTGTCGTCCGGGGGCTCGAAACGGACCTTGGGGGCGGAGGCGTTCCAGCCCGACTGGTCAGGTTCCTCTGGCTTCCAGGCCGGCGGATTGAACTTGAATCCCGATTGAAGCGAGCGATCAGGCAGGAAATCCTGATCGTAGTGGTTCATCCATAGGGATTCCTGGGCAATCGGTGTCTTCCGTTGGATTCGAAGCATCCGGGCAAGAGCGGCCTGTTGGGCTTCGGATAGGCGTAGCTTGTTGGTGCCGCTCGTGGGAGGGAGGCGCCCGAGAGCTTCGCGAATGTCCGCGGGCACCTGATCGGCCGGCGCGGTGTAAATGTCGCCGTCGATGATTTCAAGCACCTCGCCGGGCAAGCCGATCAGCCGCTTGATGTAGTTGGTCTCGGCGTCCTTGGGATCCTTGAAGACGACTACGTCCCATCGCTTGGGGCCCAATAGGTCGCCGCCGATATCATAGGGCCATTTGAGCACCAGAATGCGATCGCCGGCGCTGGCGATAACGGGATCATCCCGCGTGTTGAGGCCGCTGTTCCCGCCACCGACAAAGCCGCAGTTCGGACAGCGCACCGAGAAGGAAGCATTGAGGGTGCGGTGGGTCCTTCCGTCCGGCATCTTCAGGTCTTCCTTGATGCCATAAGCAAAGGGGTATTGGCAGGCGCTGCATCGGTGCCGGGCGTGCAGGCCATTGAGACCGGGGGCCATTGAACCGGTGGGAATTACGAAGGCCTCGACCATGAAGGCCCGAAACACGAAGGCCAGAATGAAGGCCACGACAATCGACTCGATAGTGTCCCGGATTCCGTCGGAGCGGACGGCGCCGGGATCGTCGGCAACGTCCGTCGGATCGATCACCTTGGATATAGAGGGCGATTTGGCGACAGCCTGCTGAGTGACGGACATCAATGGACCTGCCGGGTTCCGCCTGCGGGTTGGCTAGGACAACTTCCTCGTCGGACCATAGCAAGGATCGGGTCCGGCGGTCAATGGGGCGCGGAGCGAGACCAGGAGCCTGGATCGCCCTCGACCCCTCGTTCCAGTACGTTGTGCCCAGGGTTAGAGTTCCATTGCCCGTGGCTGCCGAATGCGGGCGGTAGCTCCTTCGAGAAGGCTCATGGCGCCCGACCACGGTTTGGTCCAATTCATCGTGAACCCGCTGTCCGGGCGGTCTGGCAGCGACGGCATGGTCCAGCGGTTGGTTCGACTTCTGCTGACCGAGGGGTTTCAGGTTTCGATCGCCCGGACAAAGGGGCCTGAGGACGCGACGCGCCTGGCCGGCGAAGGATGCTCGGCCGGGGCCTGCTTGATCGTCGTCGTAGGAGGCGATGGGACGGCCAACGAGGTCGTGGGGGGCTTGTCCCGAGACCGGCCGCCAGTGCTACTGGTCCCGTTTGGCACTGAAAACCTGCTGGCGCGGTATCTGGGCCTTACCCGGGATCCGTTGAGGTTGCTGTCGGTGGTCCGGGACAGGCGAGAGGTCGGGCTGGATGTCGGAAAGATGAATGGCCGGCAATTCCTGCTGGTGGGAGGGATCGGTTTCGATGCTGAGGTGGTCAGGCGGCTGCGTGAACGGCGACGCGGCCACATCACCCACGGGGACTACTTCTGGCCCACGTGGCGGGCGTTTTGGAGCTACGAGCAGCCGCAAGTTCACGTGGAAGCGGATGGTGCGACAATCTTCGACGGGCAGGGATTGGTCTTTGTAGGGAATATCCCTCGCTACGCGTTGGGTCTTCGCATCCTGAGCCGGGCAACTCCGTCTGACGGGTTATTGGACGTTTGCGCGCTGGAGTGTTCTTGGCAGGGACCGCTCTTTCGCCATGCGCTTAATGTGCTGGCGCGCAGACACCGCGGGGCTCGCGGCGTGGTCTATCGGCAGGCCCGTCGCATCTGCGTTGAGTCGAAGGCACGTGTGGACATCGAGTTGGATGGAGAGTGGGTGGGGTCGTTGCCGGCGGTATTCGAGACCGATGGGCAGCGCGTTCGCTTCTTGGTTCCGCACGATTGGCGTGGCTGAGCGGGGCCCAAGGCGAGCGTTCCGGCGCGCCTGCCTGATCGATCCTTCGCGGCAACGTTGAGAACGGATTGGGGGCTGACTACCTCGACCTGCTTCGTGAAAAAATCGCTCGGGCGGGCGGCGCATAAGTCGCCGATAAACAGACGAACGAAGCTCGGCGGAAGTTCGAGAGCGGAGGGATTTTTCGACTCGATCGGCCTAAAGGCTTCATGGGCCGGCAAGGATGGCCGGTCCTCCCCTCCCTGGCGATGCGGTCAGGGGCGACGGTCCCGATGGAGGGAGCGTCGAAATCGCGTCCGCCGGGCAAGCGGCGGCGACGAGGCTCAGGATGAGCGAAAGCGCACCAGTTCCTTCGGTTCAAGCCGCCATTCGCGGGCGGTGGCAGATCCCCGCGCTGTTGTTGGGGCTTTCAGTCTTCGCCGCCGGCCTCGGCCGGATGATTTCCAACGCCGTTGAGGAATCCTTCGCCGAACAGATCGAGAAGGTCCACCTACTTCGGGCCACCGGCGAGCTGACCCGGGCCAGCGCCTATCTACTGAAACTCCTTCAACAGCCAGACCGATCCGCTATCGAGCGGGGTCGGCTCCATCAAGAGTTGGCGACGACGATCTATGCGGCGGAGAGGCCGCTCAAAAGGCATGACCCCGGAAACGTCAGCGCCCTGATATCAAACTTCAAGAAGGCGGTTCACCTGGGGGTCGAGCCAACGGTGGACGAATGGATTGCGATCGGCGACGCCTACCTGTGGTCGAAGCAGGAAGCCGAGGCGGTTGAATCCTATCGCCTCGCGCTTCGTCACAAGCCTGGGCGGCCCGACGTATTGCGCAGGCGCTTGGTGGAATTGCAGCTTCGGGAGGGCAACCCCCTTTCATTGGAGATGATCTCCGCGGTCGAGGCGATCCTGAAGGACCCGGCGGCCTCGCCGGAGAACTACCTTTGGGCCCTTGAGCGGCAGGTCATGCGACTCCAGGCCGCTGGAGACGCCGCGGCGGCCATGTCGCTGGTCGCGGCGGCCAGGAACCGGCTGGCCGGCACCGAGCAGCTTCTTGCCGTTCGCTATGTAGAGGCTTTGTGCCTGAATGAGGCCGGCCTGGCGGCTGAAGCCGAGGAGGCCCTTCGCGTGCTCCGCGAGGATTGGCCGACCCGGGACGAGCTGTGGGCCAAGACCGGCTGGCTATTGGGTCGAATTCAGCAGGAAGAGGATCGGCCTCAAGCCGCGCTGTCGTTCTACGAGGACGTGTTGCGGACCTTCCAGACCGGAAGGGTGAACGAACTCTGCACGGCCGGCCAGGCGGAATGCCTCGCGGCGCTGGGGCGTCATCGTCGCGCATTACAAGAATTCGGCCAGCTTCGAGATCGGTTTCTCCAGGGTGATCCCCCGAAGGCCATCGATCGCCAAGCGTTTCGCTCCTCCGCGACGCTGATTGGTGAGAACCTTTGGGCCTCGGGCGATCTGAAGCTCGGACTTGACTTCCTCCAGATCGCGATGGACCTGGTGGACGTAACCGACGCGAGGCTCCGAGTGCATTACCTCTCAAGGCTAGCGATGGGATGCAGCGAGATGGCGAAACGAGCCGCCGAAGACGTTCCGCAGGACGACAAGACGACAAGGCGAGCGCGCAGGCTCAATGCCCGGGCGGCGGAGTTGTACGGTACGCTGGCCTCCCTGCAATCATCCGATGATGCGGCGGCGACGCGGTGGCTGGAGGAGGCGGCGACCAGCTACGAATTGGCCGGCATGCCCCGGGAGCTGTCGCAGACGCTGACGCGGCTGGTGCGCACGTATCCCCAGGCGAAAAGCCGGGCGAATTCGCTGGCCCGGCTGGGGCAGTTGTACCAGGCCGGCGGTCGATATGACCGGGCGATCGTGGCCTACGAGGAAATCATCGCGACGTATCCGCGCTCGCCCGAGGCCCTCGGGGTGATCGTTCCGATGGCGGACGCCCTGCTGGCGCTGGGCGGCGATTCCGCCAGGCGCGGCGTGAAGCTGCTGACGGATGTAGTGGAGGACCGCGGGCCCGATCCGCTTTTCTCGCCCGCAGCCCGGGAGTATCGCCAGGCCCTGTTCAGGCTCGCCGAGCACTACAGCCGTGCGGACGACAAGACGTCGCCAAATCATTTGGAACAGGCAATCAGCCGTTTGGAGGACGCCCTCTCACTGTATCCGGAGGATTCGGAGGCGCCTCGGTTGCGGTTCTTGCTCGCGGATGCCTATCGCAAGAGCGCGGGAGCGCTGCGGGAGGCGAGCGATCGGCTCAGCAGCGTCCTGGCGCGCAAGAAGGCTCGCGAGGAATCCCGCGGGCGCCTGGGCCGCGCGGCCGACGCGTATGGCTTGGTGATCGCCGCGCTCGCCGGTCGGGACAGCGCGGGGATGAGCGAGCTTGAGCAGACCTACCTGCGGTCCAGCTACCTTTATCGCGGTGATTGTTTCTTCGACTTGGAGCGATTCAACGAGGCGCTCGAGACCTTTCGCGAGGCGGCATGGCGATACGAAAACTCGCCTGTGGCGATCTCGGCGGTCGTGCAGATCGTGCACACCTACCGCCGGCTTGGAGAGCTGGACGAGGCCCAGGCGGCCCTGGCGCGATTGGGCTGGCTGCTGAAAAAGACGCCGGCTTCGGAGTTCGATGCCCAGCCCGGCATGGCCTCGAAGGCCTACTGGGAAGCGATGGTGAGTCGATTGGATCGGATGAACCTGTATTAGGAGCCGGTGGCAAATGTGGTGCCCGGCCGTCCTCGGCCGATGGGTGACGAGAAGAGGGAGATTCATGGCGGACATGCAGACAGCGATCGAGGTGGATACGGCGCAGTTGGTTCCGCTTCTGGAGAAACAGCGGTCCGTGTTCGGTCGATTGCGGTTTCTGGCGGATCGGCAAAACGCATTGGTGGTCCAGGATGATACTCGGCCGCTTATTGCGCTCTTGGCCGAAAGACAGCATCTCGTTGACGAACTGGTGGGGATTAACGAGCAGTTGGCTCCCTATCGGCGGCAGTGGACGACCATTTACACCGCCCTGCGCGAGCCGGCGCGCCGCCACGTGGCGGAGCTTTTGGAGGAGGCCAACGGCTCGCTCAGCAGCATCGTGCAATGCGACTCGCGCGACACGGCGACATTGAACGCTAGGCGGCAGGACCTCGCCGGCCGGTTGTGTGCCGCGCAAAACAAGGCGGCCGCCGGCGCGGCCTATGTCGCCGCCGGAACGAGCCGGCGCGGCGCGGCCACGGACGTGAGGGCATGACCATGCAAGCCGCGGCGCCGATGCGACTGACCGACCGCGAGCGGGAACTGGCGGCGATCGTCTCGGCATACAACGAGGTGACCGAGCGCCTGAAAAACGCCCACGAGCGACTGCACGACGAGGTGGGACGCCTTCGGGACGAATTGGCGAGGAAGAACGCCGAGCTTCGCCGGCGAGAGCGCCTGGCGGCGTTGGGCGAGATGGCCGCGGGCCTGGCCCACGAAATTCGCAATCCGCTCGGCGGGATCGCCCTTTACGCATCGATGCTGACCAAAGAACTGCCGCAGGGAAAGAACGGCAACGGGGCGGCGGAGAAGATCTCGGCGGGGGTCCGCTCGCTTGAGAGGTTGGTTTCGGAGATTCTCGACTTCGCCCAGGAGCGCCTGCCGGAGCGACGGGACTGGTGGTTCGGCGAAATCTTGCCGGCGGTGATGGATGCCGTCCGGCCATGGGCCGCCCAGTGTCATGCTGCTGTCACGATCGATCAAGGCGCTGAGTCCTGCCGGGTCCATTGCGATCGTGAGCAACTGCATCAGGTGTTGGTCAATCTGCTGATGAACGGCGTGCAAGCGGCCGGGGTGGACGGAACCGTCATCCTTCGGGCCGAGTCGCAGATACACAATGACGGGGTACAGATCGAGGTGCTAGACGACGGCCCCGGCATCTTGGAGGCGGACCTGCACCGGATTTTCAATCCGTTCTTTACGACAAAGGCCAGCGGGACCGGGCTGGGGCTGGCGATTGTGCATCGGATCGTGGAGTCACACGGCGGCACCGTGCGCGCCGGCAATCGGCCGGAGGGAGGAGCGAAATTCGTTCTTTGGCTGCCGTCGTGAGAGGCCGCGCCGGATCGAGAGCGCAGGGAGGGACCCTGACATAGCCGGCCCGCCGGCAACCTGCGGGCGGCGACCACAAGGCAGCGGACACTTAGGGATTTGGACAAAGAATTTGGAACAGCGGCGACCCGGACGATCGGACTCGATTCTCCACGGGTCGCCAAGGATGGAGCAGCACTGATGGCGCGTGTGTGTATTATCGACGACAAGGATGTCATGCGGGACTCGCTCACCGATATCCTCCGCGTGGCCGGGCACGAAGCGACGGCCTACGAGGATCCTCAGCAGGCGATGGCGGAAATATCGCCGACGAGATTCGACGCGATCGTCAGCGACCTGAAGATGCCCGGCGCCGACGGAATCGAAGTGCTTCGGACACTGCGGGGCCGCGGCGTGGAAACGCCGTTTATCTTGATGACCGCCTACGCGACGGTGCCGAACGCGGTGGAGGCGATGCGGCTGGGGGCCTTCGACTACATCCAGAAGCCGTTCGAGGCCGAGGCCATCGGCCTGGTCGTCGAGCGTGCGGCCGCCCTCGGCAGGCTGCGAGGCGAGAACGAAGCTTTGCGAACCTCGCTGGCCGACCTCTCGGGCGACGCCAGACTCGTGGGCTCGGGCCGGGCGATGCGCCAGGTACGGGCCAAGGTGGAGCGCGTCGCCAAGAGCCAGGCGACGGTGCTCATCCAGGGTGAGAGCGGGACCGGCAAGGAGCTGGTCGCACGGGCGATTCACGCCGCTTCGCCGAGGGCATCGCGCCCGATGTTGTGCGTCAATTGCGCCGCCCTCTCTGCGAACCTGCTGGAGAGCGAGCTTTTCGGCCACGAGCGCGGGGCCTTCACCGGCGCGGACAAGACTCGCAAGGGCCGGTTCGAGCTGGCCTCCGACGGCACGCTTCTATTGGATGAGATCAGCGAGGTGTCGGTGCCGCTCCAGTCAAAGCTCCTCCGCGTGCTTCAGGAGAGGGCCTTCGAGCGCGTCGGCAGCAGCGTGACACAGTTCGTCGACGTGCGCGTGATCGTCACGACCAACCGCGACCTGACGGATTGGGTGGCTCGGCGAAGGTTCCGGGAGGACCTTTTCTTCCGCGTGAGCGTGCTGCCGGTTGTGCTGCCGCCGCTGCGGGATCGTCGGGAGGACATCCCGGAATTGGTGGAATACTTCTTCGATCGAATCGCCCGTCGGGAAGGCGGCGAGCCGAAACGGGTGACGCCGCGGGCCCTGACCGTCATGGAGAATTATCACTGGCCCGGCAACATCCGTGAGCTGGAAAACATCTGCGAGCGAGCCGTCGTGCTTTCCGAGGACCCGCAGATCGACGCGTCGCTCATTGAGCCGTGGCTTGCGGCGTCCCTCGCCGGAGAGCAGGGCGGTCGGCCCATGCGGCCGGGCCACATGATGGAGGACATGGAGCGGTCGCTCATCGAGCAGACGCTCGTGCGGTTCAACGGCCACCGCGAGAAGACCGCCAAGGCGCTTGGGATCGGCGTTCGCACGCTGGGGATGAAGCTCAAGCGATGGCGCGAGGAAGCGGCGGCCGCGATGCAGCAGAACCAGCGTCGCGCCGGCTAGGACGGCCGCGTGCGGCAGAATCCGCGCCCCCGCGCAGAAACTGCCGTCTCTTCGCGCCCGCCGGTTGCAAGAGCCTGCTCGGCAATGGCGGCCGGGCCGGCGGCCAGGTGGCACGAAGTTTGCACGGTCGGCGATATGGCGAGCGGCGCGCTCGAAAGCGCTTTGTGTGTCGGGTGGAGCTGCCCGGCGGAGGCTTGGATCGGTGTTCGTTCAGGACATTACCACCGGCGGCGCCTTCCCCATGCTGGAGAAGTCGCTGGCCTTTACCGAGGCCCGCCAGCGGATGCTGGCCGGAAACATCGCCAACATCACTACGCCCGGTTTCAGGACCAAGCAGCTCGACGTGGCGTTGTTCCAACGTGCGCTGCGCGAGGCATCGGACCGGCGCGCGTCAGGTGGCGGTGCGTTCAAGCTGGAGCGGACGAACCAGTTTGACGTCGACGCGGCCGGAATGTTGCGGGTCACGCCTGGAGAATCGCCGGTCGAGAACTTGTTGTTCCAGGATGGCACCAACGCCTCGATCGAGCGGCAGATGGTTCAGTTGGCGGAGAACGCCATGATGAGCCAGGTGGCGGCGGAATTACTGAAGGGATACTTCGACGGCATGGCCAAGGCCATCAGGGGCCACGTCGCGTAACCGTCGAGACGGAACTTAGGTAGGCGAGAGCATGTTCGGTGCATTGGACATCAGCACGTCGGGCCTGATCGCGCAGCGCATCCAGCTCGACGCGATCGCCGGCAACATCGCCAACGCGCGGACGACCCGTCGGGCTGATGGTCTGCCGGGCCCCTACCTGCGGCGCGTGGCGCTGTTGTCGGCGGGGAACGGCCGAGACGGCGCAGGCGTGCAGGTGACGGGCGTGTTGGAAGACACATTGACCAAGCCTCGCCTGGTGCATGACCCCGGCCACCCGGACGCCGATCCCGGCGGCTACGTCCATTATCCGAACGTGGACCTCTCGACAGAAATGATCAACGCCATGGTGGCGGCCAGAGCGTATGAGGCGAACGTGACGGCGATCGAGGCCGCCAAGTCCATGGTTGCGAGCACGCTGCGGCTCTTGGCGTAAGCCGGGTCGGCCGCGGTCTTGAGAGGAATCGAAATGGCAGATGTGACGATCGGGGCCGGCGGCCTGAGCCCGCTGCGACCGCTTCAATCGCCGGGCGTGCCCGCTCCCGGCGCGAAGGCCGCGCCCTCCGATGGCAAGGACTTCAAGGCCTATTTGTTGGAGAGCCTGGAGAAGGTGAACCAGCTCCAGACGGAGGCCGACGCCGGGGTGCAAAAGCTGCTGGCCGGCGAGACGGACAACGTGGCCGAGGTGTTCAGCGCCAGCCGGAAGGCGGGGATCGCGTTCGACCTTCTGATGGAGATCCGGAACAAGCTGATGGAGGCTTACGAGGAATTGAAACAAATGCGAGTGTAGCGGCGTTCCGGCGGGCATCGCGGGCCCGATCAGCGGGCGATTTCCTTTCGCATTTCTGCATAGTCGAGCCACATGGAATTCATCAAGGCACAGGCGCGGCAGATCGCGGAGCAACTGCGCGGGATGTCTCTCTCGCAGCGCATCGCCATCGGGCTATTGGTCGTGGTCGTCGTCGGGGGCATGTGGGGGATGATCAGTTGGGGCGGCCAGCCGCAATGGGTCCCGTTGCTCGACCAATCGTTTACGGCCCAGGAGTCTTCACGGGTTCGCGCCGAACTCCGCGCGGCCGGCATCGACTCGCGCATCGAAGGTGACCGGGTGATGATTCGCGGCGGCGATGCCGAACGTCAGCAGGCCCAGGCCTTGCTGTCCGAGCGGGGCGCCATGCCGACCGACACCAGCCTGGCCTACGCGGCCCTGGTCAAGGAGAACAGCGTATTCATCGGAGAGCAGCGCTCGCGCTGGATGGAGTCGCGCGGACTGGAGACTGAGCTGTCGGCGGTCCTACGCAGATTCCAGGGGATCGCGGACGCCAGGGTGCTCATCACCGTCCCGCAGAAGCGCGGCTTCACTCGGCAGGAGGTGGCCTCCAGCGCCAGCGTCGCCCTCACCATGATCCCCGGCGAGGAAATGGACAAGGAGCGCATCCTGGCCATAGCCAACTTCGTCGCCGGCGCCGTTCCCGGTCTGGCGCTCGAGAACATCAAGCTGACCGACGGCAAGCGGTTCTACCGGGCCCCCGACGGCGGCGAACAGATTCCCACGGAAATCCTCGAGCTCCAGCAGCGAATCGAAGACCACTACATGCAGAAAATCTACGACCAGCTTCGCAATATCGGCGGGGTCGTCGTCAACGTCCATGCCAAGCTCCGCACCGCCGCCGAGAAATCGCAAGAGGAGGTCTACGGTCCGCCGGTCGTTCAACGCGAAACGTCCACCGCGGAGGAGAACGCCGGAGCCGGCCGAGCCGCCGAGCCTGCCGTCAGACCCAACACCCGAGCCGGCATCGCGGAGGCGGGCCCGGGCTCGACCAGCACGCGGGAAGAGACGGACACAACGTTCAGCGACAAGCGCGACGTGCGGACCACGCTGGTGGACGAGCTGCGCGGCTCGGTGGAGCGGGTTTCGGCGTCGGTGAGCATTCCCCGCAGCTATCTGGAGCGCATCGTCAACGATCAACAGGCCGGCGCCGACAAGCCGGCGGCCACCCTCGATTCCATCGAAAAAACCGCCACCGCCGAGATGCCGAGGATTCGGGCGCTGGTCAAGCCGCTCATCGACGCCACCAAGGATGACCAGGTAGTCGTCGATTGGTACTACGACTTGCCGGCCCAGGCCGCGGAGCCGCAAGCCGCTTCAGCGGTCGATGGGTTCATGGCCTTGGCGCGGGATGAGGGCCCCAAGGCCGGTCTCGGACTCCTGGCGCTGGTGAGCGTGCTGGTGATGTTTCGTATCGCCCGGAAGGCCCAATCCGCGCTGGTCGGCTCGACCGGACCGGTCGTTGCGGTCGGGGCGGCAGGCGTGGAGACGGTGTCCGAGGTCGCGCGAAGTCCGCTCAAGACGCTGGGCGGCGGCGGGGCCACGGTGGGAGAGGCCCAGGAACTCGAAGGCGTCATGGTGGCGCACGAGGTGAACGAGGAGATGGTGCGGACCAAGCAGATCGTCGGGCAGATCGGGCAGATGGTGATGGAGGACGCCGCGACGGCAGCCGGCATCGTGCAGCAGTGGATTCATCAGGAGGAATAAGAGCAGGGGCATGCCGCCAAAATCGAAAAGCACCGCCGCCCCATCGCAGGACGAACCGCTGACCGGCCTGCGCAAGACCGCGATCCTATTGGTGAGCCTGGAGAAGGAGACCGCGGCGGCGATCCTTAGACAGCTCGATTCGGAGACCATCGAGTCGGTGACGCGGGAGATCGCCAACCTGCGAAACGTCAGCGAAGACCTGCGTCAGCAGGTGATCAAGGAGTTCCACGCCCTGGCGCTGGCCCGAACCTACACCGAGCAGGGCGGCCTCGGCTACGCCAATGCCCTTTTGCGCCAGAGCCTTTCGAACGATGAGGCGGAACGGATCATGCTCCAGATCGAGCACCAGTTTTATGCCAAGCCGTTTACCTTCCTGCACAAGACGGGCACCGAGAACCTCCTGACCTTCATCCAGGACGAGCATCCCCAGACGATCGCCCTGATATTGGCACATCTCACGCCGAGCAAGGCCAGCGAGATTCTCGCCGGACTGGCCGTCGAGAAGCAGGTCGAAGTGGTCAGCCGCATCTCGCGGATGGAACAGACCAGCCCCGAGGTCATCAAGGAGGTGGAGAAGGGGCTTGAGCATCGGCTCTCGGGCCTGATGACCGACCGGCTCCAGCGCGTCGGCGGCATCAACGCCGTGGCCGAGATTCTGAACCTCACCGATCGCTCGACGGAGAAGGGAATCATGGAGTCGCTCGGTGAGGACGATCCTGAACTCGTCGAGCACATTCGAAGACTGATGTTCGTCTTCGAGGACATCCTCCTGGTCAACGACAAGGGCATTCAGGCGGTTCTGAAGGAGGTCGAGACAAGCGATCTTGTTCTCGCCCTGCGTACCGCCACGGATGAGATGAAGCACAAGGTCTTCTCGAACATGTCCGAGCGGGCCGGACAAATGATCGAGGAGGAGATGGAGTACATGGGGCCGGTGCGGCTGTCGGACGTGGAGATGGCCCAGCAGAAGATCGTGGACGTCGTGCGCCGCCTGGAAGACGCCGGTGAGATCATCATCGCCGGTCGCGGAGGCGAGAAAGAATTGATCGTATGAGCGGAGCATTGATCAAGGCTGGAGATTTCAAGTCCGCCTCCCGGGGCATGTACCGGCTGGAACTTCGCGACATCGCCGGCCAGGCCGAACGAATCATGGCCGAGGCTCGAGCTCAGGCGGAGATACTCCTTGATCGGACGCGGGGCCAGGCCGTCCAAGACCGCGAGGTCCATCGCCAGGAGGGCCAAAAGACGGGCTACGAAGCCGGCTTCAAGGAAGGACGCGAGGTGGGATACGAGGCGGCGCTCGCCGAGGCCCGTCAGCGATTTGAGCAGGACCACGCCGCATTGACTTCGGCCCTGCAAGAGCTGACCCAGGGCTTCGAGGCGCGCCGTGAGCGATTCTATCAGGCGGCGCGCCGGGATGCGGTGGTGCTCTCGATCGTCATCGCCTCGCGGCTCATCAAGACGTTGACGGCATCGGCCGACGTCGCCGCCTCCACGGCCGTCGATGCCTGCGCGGAAGCCCTGGAGATGATCGGTGAGGCTACCGCGGCTGAGATTCGGGTCAATCCCGCGGATGCCGAGGCCCTGACGCGGCATTGCGAGGCCCAGGCCGGGCGGCTGCAAGCCTCCAAACACCTGCGGCTGGTGGAGGACGCCTCCATCGAGCGCGGCGGCGTCATCGTCGAGACGGCGGACGGCGCCGTCGACTCCCAGGTGTCCACGCGCGTCGAGCGCATCGCCCAAGAGTTGGCGGCCGAGTGGCGCCGGCGGTCGAAGGCCCTGTCGCTGGAATCATGACCGTCCTAGACGACCACATCGCGACTGCCGGAACCGCGTCGCCCCTGGGCGTCACCGGCAGAGTTGTGTCGTTTTCGGGAATGACGGTGCAGGCGTCGGGGCTGCCGGTGCCGGTCGGCTCCTTGTGCGAGATTTCCGCCGGCGAGAGCCGGGTGATTCCGGCCGAGGTCATCGGTTTCAAGAACAACGTGACGCTGCTCATGCCGCTGCTGGCTCCGGAGGGGCTGATCCGAGGAGAGCGCATCCGCCACATCACCAGCACGCAAAGGGTCGCCGTGGGCGCAGACCTTTTGGGAAAGGTGATCGACGGATTGGGTCGGCGCTGCGGCGACGGCACGCAAGTTGACGCCGACACCTACTATCCACTGCACCGCCCAGCGCCGGAGGCAATCACGCGGCCGCGCATTACCGCGCCGCTTTCCGTCGGGGTGCGTTCGATCAACGCGCTGCTCACGGTCGGCTGCGGGCAGCGGCTGGGCATCTTCGCCGGGACCGGGGTGGGCAAGAGCGTGCTGCTGGGCATGATGGCCCGCTACACGTCGGCGGACGTCGCGGTGATAGCGCTTGTGGGGGAGCGCGGGCGCGAATTGGGCGATTTTCTGGCCAAGGACCTGGGGCCGCAGGGTCTGAAGCGCTCCGTCGTCGTGGTGAGCACGTCGGATCAGTCTCCTCCCATGCGGCTGCGAGCCTGCTTCTCGGCAATGGCCATCGCCGAATATTTCCGCGACCAGGGCGCGAACGTCCTACTGCTGATGGATTCGGTTACGCGCATGGCCATGGCGGGCCGGCAGATTGGACTGGCCGCCGGAGAGCCCCCGGCGACGAAGGGGTATCCTCCGAGCGTCTTTGCCATGCTTCCGCAGCTCATGGAGCGCTGCGGCCGCACCGCGAGCGGATCGATCACCGGCCTGTTCACCGTCCTGGTCGAGGGCGACGATCTCACCGAGCCGATCGCCGACGCGGCCCGAGGAATCCTCGACGGACACGTCTGGCTCTCGCGGCGGCTGGCGGCGCGGGGCCAATATCCGGCGGTGGACGTTCTCGAGAGTGTTAGCCGCGTCATGCCCGACGTCGTGGACGCCGAGCACCTGGCGGCCGCGGAGCGCGTGCGCCGACTCATGGCAGTGTGGTCGCAGATTGAAGAGTTGGTGAACATCGGCGCCTATGCCAGCGGCAGCAACGCGGAGTATGACCTGACGATTCGGATGCGGCCCGCGATCGAGGCCTTCCTGCGGCAGAAGATCGAGGAGGAGTCGAACTTCGCCGCGTCTGGCGAGGCCCTGATGGTCCTATCGAAGACCATCGCCCAGGCGGAGGCGTCGGCGGCCCAACCCGTGCGTCCGTCCGCGAGCGGGACAAAGCCGTGAAAGCCGGACAGCGTATCGGGCGTTTTGCGTCTCGGCTGGACGCTACTGGACCAGCGGACGAGTGGTATTGATGGGTGCGACGTTCACATTTCGATTTGAGACGCTCCTGAGGGTGCGGTCGCACCGGGAGGCGATTCAGCAGCGCGCAGTGGCGTCGCGGCTGCGTCGGATTACGGAGTTGGAGCGCCGGCATGCCTTGTTCGGTCGGCGGGTGGTGGAGCAGACGGAGGCGATGCGCGTTTCACTCCGTGACGGCGAGTTGGACCTGGACGAGTTGAAGCTGGCCCGGCATTGGGTGGTGAAGCTTCGCCAGGGGGCGTTGCAGACGGAGGCGGAAATCACCGCGCACCGCGCAATGTTGGCGCAGGAGCGAGCCGAACTCACTGCGCGGCACAAGGAATCGAGCCTTCTGGAGAAATTGAAGGAGCAGCAATTTTCTGCGCACGCGGCGCAGCTTCGGCGTTGCGAGCAGGCTGAACTGGATGAAATGAACACCGTGCGCTTCGCGTATTCGGCAATGAGCGCCGGGAGCGAGAAACCGTGAAACGCCTCTTTACCGTGCTCGCCCTTGTGTCGATGATCAACATGGCGGCGCTGGCCGTCCTGGCGACACTCGCATGGCACCGTCGATACCTGGAGCCGGAGCGGATTCGAAAGGTGCTGGCCCTATTGACGGCCGACGAGGCGCAGCCGACGACCCTGCCGGCCCAGGCCTCCGAGGCCCCGCCGGCATCGAGCGGCGAGCGCATCGAGCGGAATCAGGAAGTCGAAGAGATCGTCAGGACCGAGTTGGACCGCCGAAAGCGGGAGATCGAAAACGGATGGAAGCTCCTGGAACGGCAGCAAATCGCCTTCGTGCAGGCCCAGGAAGCGTTCGAGGCGGAGAGGACGCGTCAGCGAGAGGCCGCGGAAGCGAGGGCCAAGGCCGAGGCCGACAGCGGCTACGTCAAGGAGCTGGACATCATCTCCGGCCTCAAGGCCAAGGAGGCTAAGGACCTTCTTCGGCTCAAGGAGGACGCCGCCGTCGTCACCATGCTGATGTCCATGGAGCCGCGGACGGCCCGGAAGATCGTCGGTGCGTGCAAGAAGGATGATGAGCGTCTGTGGATCGGACGCATTTTGGCAAAGATGCATGAACGCGATGCAGCACAGGCGGAGGTCCTGGATGCGGGCGAATAGCCAGATCAGGAGTCTCCGCCATGGTTCCGGACCTCTTCGCGGCCGATCTCATCCGTTCGCCCCAGGCGGAGCGCCCGGACGGGCCGATCACTCGGTCTGAAGCGCCCAACGAACGATTCCAGGATTATCTCCACGAGGCCCGTGGATCGCGCCAGCCCGTTCCGCCTCAGGCCGTCGGTCAAAGCCCGGACGCTCCGCCGGTTAAGGATAAAGCGACCAGCCGCGCCGAGACCACCGATTCCGAGGAGGGCGCCGACCAATCTGATCCAACGAACGTCGCACCCGAAGCGCCTGTCGCCCCATCGCCCGGGCCTGTCCCCCGCGAGAGGCCTGAGGCTGCGGGGCCGGTGCAAGGCGTCCCGATCGAGCGGCCGGTGGTTCCGACGGCGCCGGCTGTGCTCGGACCGATCGTGGCCCGTCCGATCGACCAGCCGGTATTTCATCGATCCAATGCCCCGCCGCCATCTACGTCTCCCCCGGTCGAATTGCCGCCCGCAAGCGATCAGCCTGACAAGGCGGAGGCTACGGCGCGCGTTGTCGAATTGGATGGTTCAAGGACCGACGCGTCAAATTTCGAAGGCAATCCAATCAGGCCGCGGCCTCGGGTCCAGGTGGACGCCGCCGCGCTTTCGATTGAGACCACGGATCAGACCGAGCCGCCTGCGGATTCGGACCAATCCGCGCTGCCGATGAAGTCGCCTGTCGGGCGGCGCGATCCCGCGCCGGTCAAGCAGGTCGCTCCCGATGGAGGATTTCCGCCGGTGCAGAAGACGCCCGCGGCTCAGGCTGAGCCCGCCGCATTGCCCGATCGGTTGCCTGTCGCGGCCTCACAGTCGGCACAAAAGGCCGAGCTGCGCCTGGAGTCCTCGGAGGAGGACAGTGCCGAAGCCGCCAGCGACGGACGAGCGCGAGCCGACGGTCCGCGCGTCCCGGTGAAGCCGGCGCCAGGGCAGGTCGTCGTAGCGCGAGCGAATGTTCGCGGCGGCAGCGGCGATGGCGCGGCCTCGACGCTGGGCAGGTTCCTAGTCAAGGGGGCCGACGAGTCCGGCGCCGGATCGCGGCCTTCGGACGCCAGCGGCGAGCCGACATTCCGGCTTCAATCGGATGGGACCCGCGAGGCGTCGTCGAGTCCTTCGATTCGCACGGCGACGGGCAGTTCCACGGCCGCGACGGTCGGTCAGCTATTGACTTCGGCGGTCAGCACCTCGGACGACGTGGAATCGGCCGCCCGGGTGTTGAGTGCGTCGAATCGTTCAGGTCGCCACCAGGTCACGCTTCAGCTCGATCCGCCGGAGCTTGGCCAGATACGGGTCGACGTCCGGATGCACCGGCAGGTGATGACCCTGCGCGTGGATGCCGAGAATCGGGGCGTCGCCCAATTGATCGAGTCGCGGCTGCCTGAGCTGCGCGACGCCCTGGCCGGACACGGGATTCGCGTCGATCGCTCGGAGGTGTTTGTTCGCTCCACGAGTTCAGCGGATTCCGGAACGACCCAGCAGGATCATTCGCACCGCTCGTCGCCCGATTCCGGAAACGGCGGATTCGGCGAATCGGATAGGTCGTGGTCCGGCGCGGAGCGCTTCGGAGGAACTCGATCGGACGAGAATCCCGGGCAGGGTCCGTCGGGCGGTCAGCAGCAGGAGTTTGGCGAGGGTCGTGGGTCCTGGCAAAGCGATTGGACGGACGCCAACGCGGCCTTCGACGAGGAGTTCCAGGGTCTGAACCTGGTCGCATAGCGCCGGCGTCCCGGCAGTGATCCGGGACCGCCCACGAGGAATTGAATTATGGATACGCCAGCCATCGGAGCGGGAAGCGGCATTTTGAGCGGCGCCCAGCATACGACGACGCGGGGCTTCTCCGACCTCAGCAGCGAGGACTTCTTCGCCTTGCTCATCGCCGAGTTGCAGTCGCAAGATCCGTTGGAGCCGACGGACAACCAACAACTTCTGGACCAGATGTCCTCCATCCGGCAGATGGAGCAGTCGGCGACGCTCAATCAGACGCTCCAGGCCCTGGCCTCGGAACAGCGCTTCGGAGCGACCGCCGGCCTGATCGGCCACTACGTCATCGGCACCGTGACGAACGGGTCCGGCGACAACTTCACCGTCGAAGGAGTGGTCACCGGCGTGCGGTTCAACAGCAGCGGCGAGGCGATTCTCGAGTTGCACGACGGCCGCACCTTGCCGGCCGACGACGTGGAGACCGTGACCCTGGTGGAGAATCTGCCGCAAGAACTCAGGGATCAAATCGAGGGCCTCATCGGTCATTCGACGGACGAGGGGCAGGCAGCCCAGGACGCGGCCGGAGACGCGGCCGCGGCCAGGAGGATCGCCGCCTTGCCGTCGAAACAGATTGAGATGGCGCGGACGCTTCGAGCCATCGACCGCGGCGTAAACGCGACGGTCGGATTGATGGGCGAGCTGCTCTCGCCGGGACTGAGCGTGGGAATTTGATAGTCGACTAGGCGGAAATCCTTTGTCCGACGAGCGGTGACACGGCTGGAGGCGGGAAGCGGCAAGCAAGACGTATCGCGGCGTGAGATGGTAGCCAGATCGCCAAGGGAGGCATAATCACATGGGGTTGACATCGGCACTGTTCACCGGGCTGTCGGGCCTTAACAGCAGCCAGTTCCGGCTGGATGTGATCGGCGACAACATCGCCAACATCAATACGACCGGCTTCAAGGGATCGCGCACGCTGTTCCAGACTCAATTCGCGCGAACTTTGTCGGCCGGCACCAAGCCCAATTCCACGCAGGGCGGCACCAACCCCTCCCAGATCGGGCTGGGCTCAACGGTCGGAGCGATTCAGCGGTTCTTCACCGCCGGATCGGTCGAGACCACCAGCGTGCCCAGCGACCTGGCCATCGAGGGCGAGGGCTTCTTTGTCCTGCGGACGCCGGAGAACGAGAGCGTCTACACGCGCGACGGCGCCTTCACGCTCAGCGCCGACAGCCGGCTCATCACCCAGGACGGCTTCTTCGTTCAGGGCCTGGGCGTGGACCAGGACTTCAACCTCATCCCCGGCGCGGTCGGCGACCTGCGCATCCCGGTCGGCTCACTCACGACCGCCCGGGCGACCGGCTCCGCGCAGCTCGACGGTACGCTGAACTCGACGGGCACCGTGGCCACCCAGGGGACGATCCTCCAATCTCAGGTGCTCCACGACGCGGCGGACATGCCGATTACCGCGGCCACGCTGCTGACTGAGGTCAAGAACCCCGGCGGCGCCGCATTCTTCTCCGCCGGAGATGCGATCACGGTGAACGGAGTCAAGCGCGGCGGACGCGACGTGCCGGCAGAGTCCTTCGTCGTCGGCACGACCGGCACGACGGTCGGCGATTTTCTGGCGTGGATGGACGACGTGTTGGGCATCGACACGACGGCCGGCGTGGCCGGATCACCGGGCACCGCGGTGACGGCGGGCGGACAGTTGGAGATTCGCGGCAACGCGGGCGAGGAGAACAGCATCTCGATCCAGGCCGGCACGCTGATCAGCAGCGGCGCGACCACCAACCCCTTCAGCTTCACCGAGACCCAGGCCGCCAACGGCGAGAGCGTCAACACCACCTTCGTGGTCTTCGACTCGCTCGGCACGCCGGTCAGCGTGAACCTCACCATGGTGCTCGAGGCCCGTACCACGGCCAGCACCACGTGGCGCTTCTACGCGACCTCCGCGGCTGATTCGGACGTGGCGTTTGACGTGGGGACCGGGACGCTGACGTTCGATGCCAATGGACAATTCCTCTCGGCGCCGCAGAACGGCATCGTGATCGACCGGGTCGGGAGCGGGGCCAACAACCCGTTGGCGGTCTCGCTGGACATGGCCCGCTTAAGCGGATTGAACTCGGCGAACTCGGCCCTGGTGATGAGCTTCCAGGACGGCTTCTCGACCGGCACCCTGATCGACTACAACATCGGTCAGGACGGGATCATCACCGGGACCTTCACCAACGGACTGAACCAGGTCATTGGCCAGCTCGTGTTGGCGACCTTTTCCAACTCCGCGGGGCTCCTGAGCAGATCCAACAACGTCTTCTTCATCGGCCCGAACAGCGGCGAGGCCCGCGTGACGACTCCGCTCACGCTGGGCGCCGGCAAGATCACGGCCGGGGCCCTGGAACTGAGCAACGTCGACCTGTCGCGAGAGTTCATCAACTTGATAACGTCGTCGACGGCCTTCTCCGCCGCCAGCCGTGTGGTCTCCACCTCCGACCAGCTTCTGCAAGAGTTGTTGCTGCTCGGTCGGCGGTAACCGTAAGCCCGTTCGGCGGGCGCGTTAGGAGTCGCTGATGATCGTCGTGACCAGGCTCAAGGGCGAAGCGCTCGTCCTCAACGCGGAGCTGATCAAGACCATCGAGGCCACGCCGGACACGCTCATCACGCTGGTCAACGGCGGACAGCTCATGGTGCGGGAATCGATCGAGGAGGTCGTCAGACGCGCCGTGGCCTATGGGCGCAGCATCCGCGCACTCAACGCTTAGGAACACCCCGGGCGAGTCGGTTATGGGACGCTCCAACGGGTCGGCATGAATTGCGCCTTCCGCGCAGGATTCGCAGCCAACCCCGCATGCATGAGCCGGGACTAGGTGCAGGCCGCGCAGCATTCGACCGATAAACGATTAGGCGCGGCCGGGGCGATGGCCTGCGTCGGTCGATGCCTGCCGGGATCACCTATGCGTTCGGATCCCCGGTGCTTCGGTGCGCGGTGAGCGCTCCCCGAGAGACGTTGCATAGATGGCTAAAGAACCGGAAAAGACCGATCAGCCCTCGGAAGCGAAAACGCCGGAGCCGGCCGCCACTTCAGCCGCGCCGAAGCGAGGCAAGATGCTTACGGCGGGGCTATTCGGGGGCGTCATGCTCGTCGAGGGCGTGGCCATCTTCATGGCGATGAAGATGATGGGAAGCGAGCCGGACCCGACCGTGGGGATGGAGCATGGCCTGACCCCGACGACCAAGCCCTGGGAGGAGAGCCAGGAGATCAATGTCGCCAGGGTGCGCGTCCCCAACACCAACGGCACGAGGACCCTGCTCTATAGCGTCAAAGTGGTCATCCGCGTGAACCACCAGGACCATGAACGGGTCCAGGAATTCATCGAAGGCCGAAAGAGCACGGTCGAGGACACGATCAGCCGCGTCGTGCGCAGCGCCGATGAGCAGCATCTGGCCGAGCCCGGGCTCGAGACACTCAAGAGGCGCGTGCGCTTCGAGCTTGGCGCGCTCTTGGGCGATGAAGAGGTCATCGAACAGGTGTTGATCCCCGAGTGCATGCCGCTGCCGGCGAATTATTGAGCCCTGTCGGATTCTTTCGCGGGCGTAGGCGACTGGACCCCTGATCGAGGGATGACCTAACGGGACTCGGACCGGGCCCGGGCGGCTTGGAAGGTAGAACGGGATGCCCGAAGCAGATCCAAATCAACCAAACCAAGAGCCCCGCGCGGACGAAACGCCTGTTCCGGCTGGTGAAGGCGCCGGGACTGAGGGCGCCAAGATCCAGGCTTCGGGAGAATCAAACGTAGAGGCTGGACCAGGCGGCAGTCCGCCGGGCGCGAGCCCGCCGGTGGACGCCGCCGACCGGTCGCTCGATGGTTCCGCACAAGGGTCTGGAGCTGAAAGCCGTGATGAGCCTGGGCCAGGCGACAAGTCGCTTGACGCAGCGGCGAATGCAGTTGCCGCCGCTTCCGAGGGATCGTTGCCCCTGGAATTGCCGGACTTCGATGGCAGTCGGAGGGCGGTGACGGAACAGGGGATCGAGTTGCTCAGCGATGTGGAACTCGACGTGAAGATCGAGCTTGGCCGGGCGCACATGCTGATCGAGGAGGTTCTCAAGCTCGGCGAAGGCTCGGTGGTCGAGCTGGACAAGCTGGCAGGCGATCCGGTGGACGTGCTGGTCAACGATCGGCTCGTCGCGCGGGGCGAAGTGCTGGTCCTGAATGACAATTTCTGCGTGCGGGTCAGCGAGATCGTCGCCGACGGCGTGGGGTTGGCGCCGTGATGCCGCCTGCCCGCGATGTCGGCCGTTCAGCGCATGGCGCACGGCGTGAAAGTCTGATCGTGCGACGACGAGATTTGCCATTCTGGCGGACGGTCACGGTGGTCGCGGCGTTGTCGCAAGTTGCGCTGCCGGTCCCCTCATCGCGGGGCGACGAAACCATGGAGCCAGCGGCAGCAGCGGCCGTACGAGCGCCAGCGGCGCAGGTGCGAGGCGACGCCGTCGAGGCTTGGCTTCAGCGGACGGTCACGTCCCCGGAGGACGGGCTGCCGCTCCGCCGACCCGAAGGCGCTCGTTCTTCACGGCGTCCGACGGAAGGGGCGCGGGCCGCTAGTTCGGCCGGCGCGCTGCGGATGCTTTGGCCGATGGCGGTGATTCTCGGCATGATCGCCGTCGGTGCCATCGTGGTTCGGAAGTGGTTGACGAGCCAGGGACGACCGGGTCGCGACGGTGCGATTAAAGTGCTCGCCCGCCACTATCTCTCCAGCAAACAAAGCCTGGCCCTTGTGCAGTTGGGGCGCCGGGTGGTCCTCCTTGGCGTGGTTCCGGAGCGGATCAACGCCGTGGCCCAGATCGACGATCCACAGGAGGTTACGGACCTGATTTCTCACCTTGGACAGGCGAGGCCCGGCTCGTTCAATTCGATCATCTCCTCGTTTTCTGATCGCGTGAATGGCGCCGACCTTGAACAAGGGGCGTCTGAATCGACGACGATGGTGGGCTCGGGCCGATTGGCACGGGCGAGAGAGGGCGTGGGGGAGTTGATCGGCCGGTTACAGTCGTTGAGCGGAAAGACCTCGTCGGCGGAGCCGACCTGAAGCATCCCGCGGCGTTGGAACGATCGCGGGCGGTGCTTGTGTCAGCGCAAAGGAGTTGCGCGATGTCAATGCGTGGTGGGCAGGTCAATCGGCCCTTCGCCCCAGCGGTCTTCTGCACGGCGGCCGCGCTGATACTTCTGGCGCTCGTCCCCATCGCCCAAGCCGCCCCGGGAATCCAGTCAAGTTCCGCCTTCGATAACACGCTGGGCATCCCCGATGTCAGCCAGATCGTCCCGCCGGCCAAGGACTCTCAGGGCCTGACGGCCTCCCTTCGCATCCTCGTCCTGCTCACGGTTCTATCGCTGGCTCCCTCTATCCTGATCATGACGACCAGCTTCACCCGGATCGTGGTGGTGCTGGCTTTGCTGCGCCAAGCCATCGGCACACAGCAACTTCCTCCCGGGCAGATCATCGTCGGCCTGGCGCTGATCATGACCATGCTGGTCATGGCCCCGACCTGGAGCCGGATGAAGACGGAGGCCGTTGATCCATATCTGGACGGGAAGCTCAGCCAGGCGGATGCGATGGATCTCGGCGCTCGTCCACTGCGAGAGTTCATGTTCGAGCAGATCGAGGCGGCGGGAAACGAGGAAAACGTCTATGTGTTCCACGAATATACCCACGGCCCACTGCCCGAGGGACAAGAGCTGAAGCGCGGCGAAGTGGGTCTGGCGGCCCTGGTCCCGGCGTTCGTGCTCAGCGAGCTGAAGACCTCGTTCGTGATGGGCTTCAAGATCTATTTGCCGTTCCTGGTCATCGACATGGTGATCGCCTCCATCCTCATCAGCATGGGGATGATGATGTTGCCGCCGGTGCTGATCTCGCTGCCGTTCAAGCTGATGCTCTTCGTATTGGCGGACGGATGGGGACTCCTGGCGGGCTCGCTGCTACAGAGCTTCGTGGGCGGATAGATCGTCAATGAGATTTGGGCGATCGAATTGAGAAAGGGCGAATAGGAATGAGCCCGGCGTCCGCGGTTGATCTGAGTTACGACGCGCTGTTTCTGGCGCTAATCCTGGCGGCGCCGATCATGGGCATCGGCATGTTGGTCGGATTGGTGATCAGCATCATGCAGGCCGTGACCCAGCTTCAGGAACAGACGCTCAGTTTTGTGCCGAAGATCGTCGCCATGGGGTTGGCGGCGGCCTTCTTCATCCCCTGGCTGGCGGCGCGAATGGTGGAATACACCGAGCGGCTTTGGGGCAACGGCCTGTGGAGCCAGTAGCGGCCGCGGGCGACCATCGGGCGACGAGCCCAAGGGACGGTGGAAGGTCTTGGAGCTGCTACGTTTCGAGCTGTTGTTGCCGGGTTTCGCGTTGGTGTTGGCCCGGGTGGCCGGCCTGATGCTCTCGGTGCCGATGCTGGCCAGCAGCCAGATTCCGCGGATGGCCAAGGCCTGGTTGGTGGTGGTGCTGTCGCTGATGGCCTATCCCGCCGTCGCGCCGCACTTGCCGGAGTCATTGACGCTCGGCGAGGCGCTGGCGGGGATGCTCGGGGAGTTCGTCATCGGCGAGGTGCTGGGCCTGGGCGTGGGCATGGTTTTTTTTGCCGCCCAAATCGCCGGCCAGGTCGTGGGCCATCAATCCGGCTTGTCCCTCGGCCAGGTCTTCAATCCGCTCTACGACGAAGAGAGCACCGTGCTCGACCAGGTGTGGTTTTTCGCGGCCCTGATGGTGTTTCTCGCCCTCCGCGGACATCTGGCGGTCGTCGAGGCGCTGCTCCGCAGTTTCAACCAGTTGCCGCCGATGAGCCTGATCGTAGACCTGGCCTGGGGAGACTTCCTTGTCGCCCTGGTGCAGAGCGTCTTCGAGACCGCTCTGCGTCTCAGCGGGCCGGCGGTCCTGGCTCTCCTGCTTACTTCGCTGATCATGGGCTTCCTCACCAAGACGATGCCGCAGCTCAACGTTCTTTCCGTCGGATTCTCGCTCAAGATCGGCGTGGCGTTCCTCATGGTCGCCGTCACGCTCAGCTCGTCGGGCGGCATCATTGGCGACGCCGCGGCCGACGGACTCAACCAGGTCGGGCTGCTGTTCGAACACGCCGCCTCGCAGGTGATCCATGCCGGGTGACGCTGGCGAAAAGACCGAAGCCGCAACCCCGCGCCGCCGGCAGGAGGCCCGCGAGAAAGGACAGGTGGCCAGGAGCCACGACCTTGGCTCGGCCCTCCTGCTGCTCGGCGGCATGCTCGCGCTGCGCTGGCTGGGTCCGTGGACCATGCAGGTGCTGGTGGCCGCGGTGGAGCGCTATCTGGTCGTGGACGATGCCGCCAGCGCCGCCCGATTGGATCTGGCCCCGCTGGTGGCTTCCGTCGGACTGTGCGTCCTGTCGGCCACCGGGCCGATCATGGTGGCCCTGTTGCTCGTCGCACTGCTGTCCCACCTGGCGCAGATCGGCTTTCTCGTCACGTCCGAGCCGCTGCGGCCGAATCTCACTCGGCTGAATCCGATCGCCGGCTTCGGCCGACTGTTCAGCAGCAGAACGCTGGTCCAGTTGGCCATGAACCTGACCAAGCTGATGGTAGTGACCTGGGTCGGCTATTTGGCGATCGAAAGCCGCTTGGACAAGATCATGTTGGCCATGGACGTCGGGGGCTGGCAGCAGTTGGTGGTTATCAGCCGGGTTCTCTACGAGGTGGGCTTGATCCTGGCGATTGTGTTGCTGGTGATTGCGGTCATCGACTTCGCCTGGCAGCGCTGGCGGCACGAGCGGGACCTGCGGATGAGCAAGGAGGAGGTGAAGGAGGAACTGCGGCGGATGGAGGGCGACCCGATCGTCAAGCAGCGCCGCAGGCGGATGCAGCTCGTCGCGGCGCTGCAACACATCCGTAAGAACGTTCCGACGGCGGACGTCGTGGTGACCAATCCCACCGAGCTGGCCGTCGCGATCAAGTACGACGTGGCGACCATGCAGGCCCCGAAGGTGGTGGCGAAGGGACAGGACTACCTGGCGGCGAAGATACGCGAGATCGCCGTCCAAAGCGGCGTGCCGATCGTGGAGCGCAAGCCGCTTGCCCAGGCGCTCTTCAAGACGGTGGAAGTGGGTCAGGAGGTCCCTGAACAGTTCTACAAGGCCATCGCCGAAATCCTGGCCTATGTCTATGAGCTTGCCGGAAAGGCCGGACGGTTCCGCAGGGCGCCGGCGGCGTGACGGAGTCGAACGGCAACATGACGCGAAACACAAGCATCGCAGCCGGACTGCTCGTCCTCGCGAACGAAGTATCGCACTTGGGGGATTTCTAGGCGCATGGCCGCACCAGCCGCATCCCGATTGACCAGATGGCTCTCCTTCGCGCACGAGCATAGGGGAGTCGTCTTCCCTGCGCTGGCCTTGTTGCTGGTGCTGGTCATCCTTATCCCGTTGCCGACGCCGGTTCTGGACTTCCTGCTGATTGCCAACATCACCCTCAGCGCCGTCGTGCTCCTGACGGTGATGTACATGAACGGCCCGTTGGAATTCTCCTCCTTTCCATCGTTGCTCTTGTCGTTGACGCTCCTGCGTCTGGTGTTGAACACCGCGACGACCCGGCTCATCCTCACCAACGCCGACGGGACCACCGGCGCCGCGGGACGGGTCATCGAGGAGTTCAGCGCCTTTGTGGCGGCGGGCTCGCTGGCCGTCGGGGTCATCATCTTCGTCATCATCACGGTGATTCAATTCGTGGTCATCACCAAGGGCGCGACCCGCATCGCCGAGGTGGCGGCGCGGTTCACCCTCGATGCCATGCCGGGCAAGCAGATGGCCATCGACGCCGATCTCTCCGCGGGGTTGATCAACGAGGAGGAGGCCAAGCGTCGGCGTGAGAACATCACCCGGGAGGCGGATTTCTACGGGGCCATGGACGGCGCCAGCAAGTTCGTGCGCGGCGACGCCATCGCCGGGGTCGTCATCACCCTGATCAACGTCCTCGGCGGCCTGTACGTCGGCATCTTCGAGAAGGACCTGCCGATCATGCAGTGCCTGGAGGTCTTCACCAAGCTGACCATCGGCGACGGGCTGGTGGCGCAGATTCCGGCGTTTCTGGTCTCCATCGCCGCCGGCATGATCGTCACTCGCTCCACCGCCAAGAGCAGCATGGGCGAGGAGTTGATCGGCCAGATGACCTCGCGGCCCATCTCCATGCTCCTGGCCGGCGGCTTCCTGTCCGTGCTGATCTTCACCCCCTTGCCGACGATTCCGCTCTCCATGATGGCGGCCGGCGTGGGCGGCATGGGGTTCATGCTCTTCGGCAAGACGCGCAAGTCACAGCAGGCGGCGCTCAAGGCCAAGACCGCCAAGGTCAAGGAGCCGGAGAAGATCGAGACGCTGCTGGCGGTTCACCCGATGGAGCTGGAGGTCGGCTACGGCCTGGTAAGGCTGGTCAATCGCAAGCAGGGAGGCGACCTACTGGAGCGTATCACCAACATCCGTCGGCAGATGGCGACCGAGCTGGGCATGATCGTCCCGCCGATCTGCATCCGAGACAACGTGCAGCTCGAGCCCAATCAGTACGTGGTCAAGCTCCGAGGGGCTTGCATCGCCCGCGGAGACGTGATTCCCGGCCGGCTGCTGGCGATAGATTCCGGCGCGGTGTCGGAGCCCCTGTACGGCATCGAGACGAAGGAGCCTGCGTTCGGCCTCCCGGCGAGCTGGATTTCCGAGGAGGACCGGTCCACGGCGCAGCAGCGCAACTACACGGTCGTCGAACCGACGAACGTGATTGCCACGCACCTGACCGAGCTGATCCGGCGACATGGGGCGGAGATGCTGACGCGCCAGGACGTCAATCACCTGATCGACAACCTCAAGGAGCGCAGTCCGAAGCTGGTGGAAGAGCTGGTTCCGGAGCAGGTGAAGATCGGCGACCTCCAGACGGTCCTGCAAAACCTCCTGCGCGAGCGCGTACCGATCCGCGACCTGGAGACCATCCTGGAGACGTTGGGCGATTGGGTCGGCCGAACCAAGGACCCTGACGTGCTCACCGAATACGTGCGCAGCGCCCTGGCTCGCACCATCTGCGAGCAGTATCGTGACGGCGAGAATACGATTCACGGCGTGACCCTGGACCCGGCTCTGGAGGACCTGGTCAACAGCCACGTGGAGCGGACCGAGCGCGGTTCCTACCTGACGCTCTCGCCGGCGAGGGCCGGCCGCGTCGTCGCCGCGATCCGCAACGAGGTGGACGCCGCCGTGACCAAGTCTTCCGGCAAGCAACCGGTGGTCTTTAGCTCGCCGCAAGTGCGCCAATGGATGCGAAGATTGATCGAGCCGTCGCTGCCGAACGTGCCCGTGCTGGGTTACAGTGAGGTGGTTCGCGGCGTGAACGTCCGGACACACGGCATGGCGGCCGTGGAGGTCGATTCGGAATCTCAGGGACAGATGGTGACAGATGGAGTTGAAGACCTATCAAGCCCGGTCCATGTCTGAAGCCCTGGCCAAGGTCAAGGCCGACTTGGGCCATCGGGCAATGATCCTTCATACCCGCACGATCAAGCGCGGCGGAGTCCTGGGGATCGGCGCTCGAAATTGGGTGGAGATCACGGCGACCGCCGATTCCCGGAGGCCCGCAGCGCCCGCCGCCGCGAAGGATGGGGCGGAACTTCGCTTCGACCCGAGACCTGCATCGCCGCCGAGGCCGCCTTCCTCGACGGCCCTATCGGGCTCGATAGGTTGCACTGAGAAGGCTGATGTCGTCGCTGGCGATATCGAGGATGGACTGCGGCGCGAGGTGGATGAGATTCGTGCGATGGTCAAGGATCTGCTGGACCGGTCGAGCGAAAGCACCATCCCCGGTCGGCCGGCGGAGCTCATCGAGCAGTACACCCATCTGATCAGCCAGGACGTCTCCGAGGAACTGGCCGTCGAGTTGCTCGACCGCGTCGCCGTGCGGGTGAAAGACACCGCCGCCTATTGGGACGCCGCGGGAAGACTGGTCGCCGCCCGGCCGCCTTCGGCGGAGCGTGTGCGCCAGGAGTTGGCTCAATGCCTCAGCGAGATGCTTCCGCCCGCTGAGCCGCTTTCGCTGGCGGCCCAGGACCGACCGACGATTGTCGCCGTGGTCGGCCCGACCGGCGTCGGAAAGACGACGACCGTCGCCAAGCTGGCCGCGCAGATGAAGCTTCGCGAGGGACGCAAGGTAGGCCTGATCACCATCGACACCTATCGCATCGCGGCCGTCGAACAGCTTAAGACTTACGCCCAGATCATGCAGATTCCGATCGCGCCGGTCGTCTCTCCGGAGGAAATGGCGCCGGCCATTCAGCAGATGGCGGCCCTGGACTTGATCCTGATCGACACCGCGGGGCGCAGCCCGAAGGATGAACTGCGAATCGCCGAACTGGCCGAGTTCATCAAGACGGCGAATCCCGATGAGGTCCATCTGGTGCTTTCCAGTACCAGCCGGGAGGCGGCCCTCCGCGAGGCGATCGAGAAGTTCTCGGCGGTCGGCGCTCGACGGCTGATCTTCACCAAGCTGGACGAGGCCGTAGGCTTCGGCGTGATCCTAAACGTGCTGAAGACGGTGGAGATGCGCCTGTCCTACCTGACTACCGGCCAGTCGGTGCCCGACGACATCGAGGTCGGCAGCGGCCGACGGGTGGCCGAGTTGATCCTCGGCATCGAACGCGGGTCGATGCGCGAACAGCCATCGGCGACGAACTTCGTTAGGCCTGTTTCACAGCTCCGGGGGGAAGCCCAGTGATCGCCTTGCCCGACGACCAGGCCGCCGCGCTGCGGCTATTGATGCGCGCCGGGGTGGACGCTGCGCCGACGCAGAGCCCACAGCGCCGAACCGCGACCGTCATCGCCGTGGCCAGCGGCAAGGGCGGGGTAGGTAAGACGACCATCGCGGTGAATGCCGCGATCGCCCTGGCCCGGCGGGGGCTTCGGACCGTGCTGGTCGATGCGGATCTGGGGACTGCGAACATCGACGTGGTCATGAACGTCCGCTCCACATACGACCTTTCACATGTCTTGCGCGGCCACGGAACCATCAACGAGGTCGCGGTTCGGTTGGAGGATGGCCTGCGGCTGATCGTCGGGGCATCGGGCCTTGAAAGCGCAGCCGACATGAGCCCACAAGACCGTCGCCGCCTGCTGTCGGAACTCGGCAAGTTGGAGGCCGAGGCGGACTTCATCGTGCTCGACCTGGGGGCTGGCATTTCTCAGAACGTGCTGGCCTTCGCCCAGGCCGCCGATGAGCTGCTGGTGGTGACGACGCCGGAGCCCACGGCCCTGACCGACGCTTATGCCTTGTTGAAGGTGCTGACCCGCGCGAGGCGCACCCCATCCAGGGGCCTGGTGGTGAACCAGGCTTCGACCCCGCGCGAGGGCCGGCAGGTGGCCGAGCGCGTCGTCAGCGTCGTGGCCCGCTTCCTCGGGGCCGGCCTCACCTCGTGGGGGCACATCCTGCGCGACGAACACGTGGCATTGGCCGTGCGGCAGCGGATTCCAGTGCTGTCCAGGTACCCGCGCGCTCCTGCTTCGGCCGGCATATCAGCGTTGGCGGGGCGACTCGCGGGATTGACGTCCGGCCAAGCCGAACCGTCGGGCTTCTTCCGCCGGGCGGTCGGTTTTTTCTGCTGAATCGGGCGCGTTCATCCGCCGATGCCACACTTGACGCGGACCGAAAACCCAATCGAGTGGTGGTGGCTGCTTGGCGCGACTTTGCGGTGCATGTTGTGGGCTGCTCGTCTTCAGCGCCATGATCTTCAGCGGCCTGGGCGCCGGGAACGGCGTCGAGGAGATCATTGTCCGATCGGTTGTCGGTCTTTTCGGCGGGCTGGTTCTGGGCGCCGTGGCCGGTTGGATGGGGAGCTTCGTCATCCAGGATCAACTCGACGTCCCTTCGGAGGAGAAGTCCACGGACTCGCCGCCGGAGGTCGCCGCCACCGTGAAGGAGCCGCGAGCCGAACGTCCCAGGACACAAGCCGCCGCAAACTAATCGGGAGCCTGACGCATGCTTGCAACCGACGTGGACATTCAGGAGGTTTGGAAGCAGTACAAGAAATCCCCCTCCTGTGAGCTTCGCAACTCGCTGATTCAGCACTTCATGCACATTGTTCGCTTCAACGCGGAGCGGATTCACGCGAAGCTTCCGACCGAGGTCGAGCTCGACGACCTGGTCTCCGCCGGGATGTTCGGCATGATCGACGCCATCGAGGCGTTCGACCTCGACCGAGGCGTCAAGTTCGAGACCTACTGCTCTCCACGCGTTCGGGGGGCGATCCTCGATGAACTTCGTTCGATGGACTGGGTCCCCAGGCTGGTCCGCAATCGATCGCAAAGAATTCAAAACGCCACCAAGGCCCTCCAGAGCGAACTCGGCCGGGTGCCCAGCGAGAAGGAAATCGCCGAGCACATCGGCGTCACGCAGGAAGAATATCAGCGGATGTCGAAGGACTCGACGGCCATCTCCATGACCTCGCTAACGCGAAAGGCCTACGGCGGCGACTCCTCGCGCGACGTGATGGAAGTGGACATTCTCAAGGACGACCGATCGCTGAGTCCCATCCAGGAGATGCAGAAGTCCGACCTCAAGGCCTTGATTCAAAGGGGACTCTCGCCCACCGAGCGGCTGATCCTCATGCTCTACTATTACGAAGAGATGACCATGAAGGAGATCGGCCTGACCCTGGACCTCTCCGAGAGCCGCGTCAGCCAGATGCACTCCGCCATCGTCGATCGGCTCCGCTTCCAACTCAAGCAGCGCGACCGCGAGTTTCGGGTCTGAGCATGTCCGCCATCCCGCCCAACCCCATCGCCTCCGTGCTCCAATCCGGCATCACCCAGGCCGAACAGGCACGCGAATCCGATGCCGCCAAGAACGCCCAGCGCGATCAAGCCAGGCGGATCACCGGCGGACCGGACGCCATTCTGGAAGTCGAGGGCACCGACACCGACGACACCCAGGTGCACACCGACTCCGGCGGCACGGGCGGCCAGGGGCGGCACGACGCTCCGCCTCGCGAACAGGCCGCGGCCGAGGAGGCGGCGGAAGAAGACATCACGATTGACGAGAACGGCGTGCCTCACGTCGACCTGCGCGCCTGAGATTGCCCCAACCGTCCCGCGCCTCACAAGTTCCACGAATTGCTGTAAACTGCTTCCCAGCCGGGAATGGATGGAGTAGTCCGCGCCCTGAGTCGTTAGCTTGTGGAGCTGGAGCGGTTCATGCGTTTCGAGCGTCCCTGCATCGAGTCAATCGCCTATGAGCTGCCCCCGATCGTCGTCACCTCGGAGGAGTTGGAGGAGCGGCTGGCCCCCATGTACCGCGCCCTGCGGATACAGCCCGGCCAGATCGAGGCCCTGACGGGAATCCGCGAGCGGCGATATTGGCGGCCCGGCCAGACGATGGCCGACGGAGCGATTCAGTCCGGACGCAAGGCCCTGGCACATTCGACAGTGCCGGCCGAAGAGATCGGCATTTTGGTTTATGGCGGCGTGTGCCGTGATCAGCTCGAGCCGGCAACGGCCTGCGCCGTCGCCGATGGGCTGGGCCTCGGCCCGCGGACGCAGGTCTATGACATGTCCAACGCCTGCCTCGGCGTGATCAACGGCATCTTCCACGTCGCCAACGCCATCGAGTTGGGGCAAGTGGCGGCGGGCATGGTGGTCTCTTGCGAGTCGGCCCGGCAGATCGTCGATCTGACTATCGAGCGGATGCTCGCCGAACCGAGCATGGAGACATTTCGCCTAAGCCTGGCGACAATGACCGGCGGATCGGGGGCCATCGCGGTGATCGTGAGCGATCGCTCGCGCGCGTCGGCCGGCCGGGGTCTCGTCGGCGGCGTCATCCGCAGCGACACCAGGCGCCACCGGCTGTGTCGATGGGGGCCGGACACTGGCATTCCCGCGACGGCGCCGATGGAGATGCGCACCGACGCCGCCGGGGTGTTGGAGTACGGCGTCGCGCTCGGCGTGGCGACGTGGCACGCCTTTCTCGAGGAGCTTGGGTGGAGCGTCGAGCAGGTCGATCGGACGATCTGCCACCAGGTCGGTGCGCCGCACCGCGAGGCGGTGATGAAGGCCATCGGCGTACCGCTGGAGAAGGACTTCCAGACCTACGAGTACCTCGGCAACATGGGCACGGTGTCGCTGCCGATCACGGCGGCCATCGCGGAGGAGCGCGGCTTTCTCGAGGCCGGCCAGCGCGTCGCCCTCTGCGGCATCGGCAGCGGCCTGAACTGCCTGATCCTCGGCGTGGAATGGTAGGCCGGCGTCGTATTGCTCCATGAGCTTCTCGTCCACCCGCCGCGGGGCCTTCCGCTCCGGGGCGACGCTGGTCACGTAGAACCAGTACCCGTGCCCGGTGTAGCTGATTGCAAGCTGTTCAACAAAGCCATCGACCGGGGCCGCTTCATACCGATACGTCATGGCAGTAGGTAGCACACCTGCCGCCGCTACTCAAATCGACCACCATCGAGAATGGGATTGTTCGAAGGCACAATCCCCAGAGCCCATGAAAACATCCGATGACGGCTGGCTGCTCGCTCCCATCCGGGCCGCGGAGGCTCCGCATCCCAACCTCGCTCAAATCCTCATGCTGTTGTGACACCTCCTCGCTGTCGTCGCGTCAAGGGCGAGTCGAGGCTAAAACACCCGATTTGGGATTGACCTTCTCCCGGTTCATGTTCCAGTCATTATGACCGTCAGACCAGCTTTTATCTCCAGCGCGTCCGGCAAGGGCCGCCTGAAAGATTGTGTGGATACTCGACCCCCTGTGCCACGTTCGTCAGACGCAATGACTCAAGGCGTGATCGTTGTGCCCGACTTACCGGCGAGGGCCGCCGGAAGGCTGGTCAGGCTGGTGATGACGGCCCGTGCGCCGCGATCGCCGCGGCGCTGGAGGAACTCGACCGCCGCCATGATCTTGGGCAGCATGGAGCCCTTGGAGAACTGGCCCTCGTCGATCAGACTTCGCAGCCGGTTCAGGTCCACGCGGAGCAGCGGCGTCTGGTCCGGCTTGCCGAAGTTGTGATAGGCGTGATCGACCGAGGTCAGCAGGGCCAACACGTCGGCCCCGACCTCCGCGGCGATCATGGCGCTGGTCAGGTCCTTGTCGATGACCGCCTCGACGCCGTGCAGCTCGCCCCGGTCGTTGACGATCACCGGGATGCCCCCTCCGCCCCCGGCGACCACCAGCTCGCCCCCGGCGACGAGTGATTTGAGGATCGGCATCTCCACGATTCGCAGCGGCCTCGGCGATGCGACGACCCGCCGCCAGCCGCGGCCGGAGTCCTCGACCATCATCCAGCCGTCCTGGTCGCGGTGAAGCTCGGCCTTTTCCTTGGAGAGGAAGGGGCCGATGGGCTTGGTCGGGTCCCTGAATGCCGGGTCGGCGGCATCGACCACGGCGCAGGTGACGAGGGCGACGACCAGGCGATCGATGCCGCGATTTCGCAGCTCGTTCATCCAGGTCTGGGCGATCATGTAACCCATGCCGGCCTGGGTGTCGGCGACGGCCAGGCCGAGGTCGATGGGATAGACCTGGCCTGAGGATATCTCCACCCGACGCATGATGTTGCCGACCTGCGGACCGTTGCCGTGGGTGACGGTGACCTGCCAGCCCTGTTCGACGAGATCGGCGAGGGATTTCACCACCTGTCGGCTATGGGAGAACTGGTCGCCGATGTCGCCGGGGCCGCCGGGCGAGACGAGGGCGTTTCCACCGATGGCGACGACGGTCTTCATGCGATGCGTTGGACTTGTTCGGGCGGGGCTCAAGCCGCCGAGCCGAGAAACGTCAATCCGATTCGACTACGACTTTGTGAAAGGCCGTTCGCGCATGGTCGCGGCCATGATCGCCTTGGCGGTGTGCAGCCGGTTCTCGGCCTCCTGGAAGACGACCGACTGCGGTCCGTCGATGACGTCGTCGGTGACCTCCGCCCCGCGATCGGCGGGGAGGCAATGCATGTACACCGCCTTGGTCCGGGCCAGCCGCATCCGCTCGGCGTTGCAAATCCATGCTTTGTAGCGGGCGTTCATGGCCAGCATCTGTTCCTCGATCTGTCGCATCTCGGCGTCGCCCTTGGCGTCGCGCCGCTGGAGCATCAGGTCGTAGGGGCCCCAGCTCTTGGGATAGACGATGTCGGCGTTCTTGAAGGCGGCGTCCATGCTGTCGGCGATCTCGAAGCGCGTGCCGGCGGCCTTGGCGTTCTCTCGGGCGGCCTTCATGCAGCGGTCCATCAAGCGATACTCCGGCGGGTGAGCCAGGGTGACGTCCATGCCGAAGCGAGTCATCAGGGTGATCAACCCTTGCGGCACCGATAGCGGTTTGGCGTAGGAGGGCGAGTAAGCCCAACTGACGGCGATCTTCCGGCCGCGGAGGTCCTCGCCGAAGACCTCGCGGATGGTCATCAGGTCGGCGAGCGTCTGGGTGGGGTGATCGACGTCGCACTGCATGTTGATGACCGGCACGTCCGTGGCCTTGGCGACCTCCCGCATGTAATGATTGCCTTCGTCGAGGATAAGGTCATGGCGGATGGCGATGCCGTGGCCCATCGAGCCGAGGATGATGCCGGTGTCCTTGGCCGTCTCGCCGTGCGAGATTTGGGTCACGGCGCTGTCCAGAAAGTGCGCGTGGGCCCCAAGCTGCGTCGCCCCAGCCTCGAAGGCGTTGCGCGTCCGGGTACTCTTGTCGAAGAAGAGGAGAAAGACTGTTTGGTTGGGGAGCAGCGGAGTCGGTTCGCCGCGTTGGAACTTGGCCTTGAGGTCCTGGGCCAGCTCCAAGAGGCCGTCGATTTCCTCGTGGGTAAGGTCTTGCGTCTCGATGTAGTCCCGACCTTTGAGGTGGGTGGTCATCTCTCGTAGCCCTCGAATACGGATTGCCCCGAAAGGCGACATTATAAGGCCTGCGGGCCGGCGCGGTAGTCCACCTTCTCCGGACCATCGACCTTACCTAGTGGATAAACCGCAAAGCTTGCCCGGACCCGCCTTATCCCGCAGGCCGTGGCCGATTCCTAATCGTCCACTAACAAAAAAGACCGCGGACGGCTTTGAACGAAAGCTCCGCCAATAGTAGGATAAGTATCCACCAAGAAATGTCCGACAGACTGAGAGGTGGTTTGCCCCGCACAGAAGTGGAGTGAGAAATGAGAGCGCGCAGTCTTTGGATTTCGCTTGGCATCCTCGGCATCTTGGCGGGGTGCGGTCCTTTCTTTTTACTCTTTCCTCAGCTCGACCCGGAAGCGACCAGTTGGGTATTGAGGTGGAATCGCATCGCGGTTGATGCCAGTGGACTGGATCACATGCCGGTTCAGCCCGGAGAAAATCGCGTCTTCGGCCATCAGTTGGGTCCTACGCGATCCAGCCGGGCGATGGCGATCGTACACATTGCCATGTTCGAGGCGGTCAACGCGATTGCCGGCGGGTATCAGAGCTACACGGGGACGCCGGCCGCCCCGCCGAACACCTCAATGAAAGCCGCGGTGGCCCAGGCGGCACACGACACCCTGGTCGCGCTCTACCCCTCTCACGCCGGCACTTTCGATCAGAAGCTCATCGAGGACGTGAGCGTCATTCCCGACCTTGAGGCGGTACAGAACGGCATCGCGCTGGGTCAGAGCACGGCCCAGGCGATCTTGGCCATGCGAGCCGCCGACGGCTCGGACGACACGGTCCCGTACGTTTTTCTCAATGATCCCGGCGCCTGGCGGGCCGACCCACTCAATCCGGGGCAGGAGCCCCTGGGCGAAGAGTGGGGTTTCGTTACTCCATTCGTGATGACTCGGTCTTCGCAGTTTCGCCCGCCGCCGCCGGCCCCACTCAACAGCCAGGAATATACCGATGCGTATAACGAGGTGAAGGCGATCGGCGGAGACGGAGCGACGACTGCAACAACGCGCACCGCGGAACAAACCGCGATCGGCATCTTTTGGGCCTATGACGGCACGCCATCGCTTTGCGCGCCGCCGAGGTTCTACAATCAGATCGCCGCCCAGATCGGGACGGAGCAGGGTCTCGACGTGGTTCGCCTGGCCCGACTGTTGGCCTTGGTAAACGTTTCCCTGGCCGACGCAGGTATCGGGGTCTGGGAGGCCAAGTTCTTCTATAACTATTGGCGGCCGGTGACGGGGATTCGCGAATCGGATCCCGGCACGGGCCCCAGCGGCCTGGGCGACGGCAACGCGGCGACCATCGGCGACCCGACGTTCACGCCGCTGGGCGCGCCCGCCAGCAACCTGTCCGGACAAGACTTCACGCCGCCGTTTCCGGCCTATCCATCAGGTCATGCCGGCTTCGGCGGGGCGCTCTTCGAGACGCTGCGGAATTTCTTCGGGACGGACAACATCGCCTTCACCATAGTCTCGGACGAGCTGAACGGCGTGACGGTGGACCATCTGGGCAATCAACGGCCGCTCGCGCCGCGCAGCTTTTCGTCGCTCTCGCAGGCCGAGGAAGAGAACGGCCAGAGCCGGATTTACCTGGGCATCCACTGGACGTTCGACAAGGTGGAAGGCATCGTCCAGGGCAACCGCATCGCCGATCACGTGTTCGAGAACATCTTCCAGCCGGTGCCGTGAGACGCGGCTCGGCGGCCGACCGCGCCCGCCTCTTGAACTGTTCAACACCGGTGGCCGCGGCTGGCATCCGCGGCGTTATGACGCGTTACCGCGATACGTGTCGTAGCATTCCAAGATCGCCTGGCGGGTAAAGCCTTCGCCGGCAAAGGCCTCGTCCTCGTCGCGGACGCCCTGGAAGGTGGAGAGGACGTACTCGAGGTCAATCAAGCGACTGACGTAATAAGCTGATCTACAGGCGCGTCGACGATATTATAAAGCCGCCCTCGACTTCCCCGACCGCCTCGACCAGCACCGCGAACGACCGCCTGTTTCCAGCCCCCGTACCGCGCGGCGACGATCGCAACGTCATATTGCACCCAAGCCTCGTAGGTCCCGGGTTCCTTTGTTTCTTCAATAAAAAGGAAACAGTGGCCCATCAATCCGATCCAAGGAAAGCCGTTGATTCTCCGAGTGTGGCTACCTCGCCCAGTTCTAGTGCCACGATAAACGCCCGAAATCGAGCATGGCCACGATGTGAGCCTTGCCGTAGCAAGACGTATCCGAATGTCACGTTGATTCTGTCCAAAGAACTTTCTGGCAACATCGAGAGGAAACTGCAACTGGTGAGCTGCCGCGCCGGTTTCCCACGGGTGACGCTCAATGATAAGACATCTTCGCCTAGTCGTTCGTTGCCCTGCCATGCTATGCTCTCCGTGCCCGCAATTTTCGCTCTGGTGTACCGGTTCACGATTTCAGCAAATCATATTTTTCCAAAATTAGTGATTTTGCCCCGCTCCTGCAAGATGCATCTTGACTGTCGGCCAATCCTTGAAAGGTCGAAAGAACGTGATCGATCTCCGACGAACTAAGATCGTACAAGACGAAGTAGGCAGCGTCCAATTCAGCGAGTAATTCGGACCGTTCCTCCAACTTCCAGCCGTAAACCCGCGGGGGAAAGCGCGCCGCATTGGCCAAAGGGAGCATGTCATTCGCCGTACAAGTCAATTTGAGCACGCGGTCACTTATCCACCGCTCAAGCGTCATATTTCCGTTCCACGTGCATCGAAGATCATACCGTTCGGGTGGAAAAACGGGAAGTTGTTCAAGAATGAAGAGATTGAGTGTAACCCCGCCTATTTTTTGCCGCGCTACATAATCAAAGGCGAGCGAATTCAGATTGGCAAGCAAGCACAGTTGATGACGAAATGGAAGTCTTGTTAATAGCAAGGGGAAATGGTTTGTTACAGCTGACCATGGAATACAGGCGGCTATCATTGTTCGTTGATTTGTGGCACTAGTGATGTCTTTGAAGCCAATGAAACTCGATGACGTGCAATCTTTCATTCTCGCATTAACGTCCTCTTGCTTGACCCAGAATCGCGGAAGTGCGACGAACTCGGGATTCTGGTGCTCCACCAGGGAGGTTTCCTCCGGTTGGCCCTGGCGCATCCAGTTGTCTTTCTCCACGCGGACGCTGGCGGCGCGGTGGTCGAAGGCCTGGATCATCTTGGCCTCGTAGAGCGGCAGAAACACGTCCTTGCGCTTGGTCCAGCGGTTGCCGTTGAGCCGATAGCCGGCCTTCTTCAGTTCGTCGCCGGTCTTGAACAGTTCGGCGTCGTTCGTCTGATGGAACATCGTCTTGAACTTGACGCCCCAGGGGTTGCCACCCTTCCTGCGCGACTTGTCGATCAGGATGGGCACGCGGCGGTAGATGGCCTTGGTGATCTCCGCGTCGCGGCGGCTACGGAAGATCGGGCAGGTCCGGGTGTTGGGGTTCAGCAACTTGAAGTCCTTGGCGGTCAACGGAATGTGCCGCTTGGGTTCGGCCAAGTCCTCCATGCGATGGGCGAAGAACACGAAGTCGGCCGCCTCCTCGCGATGGGCGCTTCCGCCCATCAACAGGACGGAGAACTTGAATCGCCCGTCCACGTCGGGGAACACCTTCAAGCGGTTTTCAAAGTCATAGAGGGCGATGAGCGACTGTTTTTCAACCAGGTCGCCAAAGAATTCCTTCGTGGTGTCATCGGTGGCGATGCCGCTGGGGACGAGCAGGCCCACGCGGCCGCTCGGCGACACGATCCTTCGGGCCAACTCGGCGAAGACCATGTAGGTGTTCACGTCGCCCTTGCCGGTCAGGGGAAAGTCGCCGCTTTGACGTACGTAGTCCAAGTTTTTCGACGCCGCTTCCTGGGCCTTCAGATAACGCGTCCAAAGATCCGGCTGGGCTCTCTCCACCTTGGCGATCAGCTTGCGACGGTCGGCGGCGCTGACGGCGCTGGCGATGTCCGGGGCCGCGAGTGAGAAAAACTCCCGCTCCTGGAGCTTCATGCGCTCCCAGGGCGGATTGCCAATGACCACGTCGAACCCGCCCGTCGGCGTCTGATCAGAGTCGCGACCGTCAGGGAGCGGGCCAGTCCCGCTTGACTCGCGCGCCCGCTCCCCGCTTCGCTGCGCTCCAGGAGCAAGTCTTACGGTCGTGGCTCGGTTAAGATCGCAACTCTGAAAAACCGTGGGAAAAGTTGCCGCCCAATCCATCGCCTTGGGATGCACGGTCGGATCGGAAACAAGACTGTTGTCGCATACCACGTTGTGCGAGAGGTCGGCCAACGTTTGCCCCTTCCGGGCCGAGCGGAGCCACAAAGCGAGTTGGGTGATTTCCACCGCCTCCTGCGACAGGTCCACGCCATAAAGATTGTCGGCCAGAATCCAGTCGGGCACGTTCAGCAACTGTCGCTCAGCCGTCGCGTCGCCGCCGGCGCTCATCTGTCGAAGAATCTCGCGGTAGGTGGCTTCGAGTAGATCGAATGCGGCGATCAGGAATGCTCCGCTGCCGCAGGCGGGGTCGCAGACCTTGATCTTGCGCAATTCCCGGATCTTCGCCTCATTGTCCACCAGGGTTTCGACGCGCTCACGGATGAGGGCTCCCAATGTGTTCTCGACGATCAAGCGTGTGAAGTCCGGCGGGGTGTAGTAGATGCCGAATCGCTTGCGCTGGGCGCTCTTGGGCATGGCAGCCTCGTCGTCGGTCCCGGCCTGCTTGCCGAAGAGGCCGACGACACGGAGCTTTTCGAGTTCGGTGATGCTCTGCTCGAAAAGGTGGCCGAGCACTTCGACGTTGACTTCATCACGGAAGTCGTAGCGGCCAACGGCGTGGAAGAAATGCGTCCACTTGTCGTCGAGCTCCAGGCCGTCGACGGGTGGGTCGTCGGTGAAGAGGCCGCCGTTGTAGCCGGGGATTCCCTGCTCGGTGTTGCCCTTGTCGAGGAATCCGAACAGCGCTTTGAAGTTCTGCCAGCGCGGGTTGGTCACCTTGTAAAACCTGGGCAATTGCGAGTAGGCCATTTCGATGGATTTCTCGGGCAGCAGGTGCCGGTCCTCGCAGAACGCGACGAAGATGATCCGGTCCAGGATTTTCTGGGCGATGCGGATGGCCTCGTCCTGCGATTGTTTTTGCTCCGTGACCAGGTGCTCGATCAGCGCCGAACGCTGATTGCTATATTCCTTGTAGAGTTCCGGACCCACCTCTTTTTGTCTCTCCTGCGTCCGCTTGAGAAGTTCCAGAGCGCGAGAAGGCCGGAGCCGGTTTCCAAGCAGCCCCTCGCGCTCAAAGAGGTAGTAGAACTGGCGGAAGCGGTTCTTGTCGCGGAATTCCTGGACGGTGAATTCTTCATAGGCCCTTTGAGGCGCGGCGCGGTGATAGAGCCGCACGGTCGCGTAGTTGCTCAAAATGCCCCAGGGGCACTCCGGCAACTGATTGAGGTAGTCCCAGAGCTGCTGAACGGGCGTTCTGCCGTTGAACTTGTCGTAATCCAGATCGGCGTCAATGTCCTTCAGTTCGATGATCGCCAGCGGCTTATGCTCCTGACCGGAGGAGAACTTTCCCAGTGCTCCATCGGCCGTCCCAGCCGCCGGAACCGCGAACTGCTTCTCGCGGTAGTAGCTCTCCGGCGATTCGGCCACCGACTTGTAGCCCAGTGCATCGCCGAAGACCTTTTCAAGAAACTCGGCATCGAGGGCGGTCTCCTTCTGCGCCAGGTGTCCCTTCTCCGCCAGATCGGCCCAGGCCTTCAGTTTCTCCCACGCCCGAGCTTCATCGGAATTGTCAACCCACGGGGCGCGCGAGGCCTCTTGCTCCAACATCCTGCGGATAAAGAGTCGTGGGTGTCGCTCCCGCTCCGCCTCGATGAATAGGCTTTGACGCAAGCCGGGCCCGGTGGTCTGCCTCTTTGCCATCGGCGTCATTCTCCAATGGACGCGGTGAACTGCAATAGGCTACCTCCGCCACCCGAAGCCGCCGGGCAGTGCCAGAATCCAAATCACCATGTGAGAAACGTCACGACCGCGAGCAGTAGTGGTGCGGAAACGCCGCGTAGAAGGCGGCGCTGTCTACCAAATGGCGGATGGGTACGCTGTCGTTGACCGTGTGGGCCACAGACTCCGGCGCGGGGCCGAAGCCGACGCACGGAATGCCGAAGAGCCCGTTGATCGCCACCGCGTTCGTGCTGAATGTCCAGCGTCCGACCTTCGGCGTTTTCTTCCACAGGGCCTTGTAAGTCTCGACGGCCGCGCTGACCGGACGGGAGTCCTCGGGCATGACCCAGGTCGGGAAGTATTTCTCGGTGGGATAGACCAGGCCGGTGTAGCTGGCGGCGCGGTACATCGGGATTTCCACCTTGGCATCCACGCCGGCGCGTCGTGCGGCCTCGCGCACCTGGCGAACGGCCAACGCCTTGCTCTCGCCGGTGGTCAGTCGCCGATCGATGTGGATGTAGGCGTGGTCGGGGACGGCGTTGAGGCTGGGCGTCTTGCAGTCCCAGTGGGTGACGGTGATGGTTCCCTTGCCGAGGAAGGGGTCGTTGGCCAGCTTCTTGTTCAGCCCCTCGATCTCCCGCACCACCCGGCTCATCTTGTAGATGGCGTTGTCGCCCAGGTGGGGCATGGAGCCGTGGCAGGAGCGGCCCCTGACGCTGACGCCGATCTCCATTCGGCCGCGTTGACCGCGGAGTATCTGGCAGTTGGTGGAGTCGGTGACCACGACGACCTCGGGGCGGAGCCGCTCCTCCTGAACGATGTATTGCCAGCAGAGTCCGTCGCAATCCTCCTCCATGACCGTAACGATCATGAAGAGGGTGACGTCTTGGAGCGGTAGTCGCAGATCGCGCATGATCTTGGCGGCATAGACCATCGAGGCGATGGCTCCCTCCTGATCGCCGGCGCCGCGGCCCCAAACCTTTCCGGCCGACACCTTTCCCGCGTACGGATCGTGCTTCCACTCGGCGCGATTACCGACGCCGACCGTGTCGCAATGGGCGTCGAAGGCGATGATCCGCGGCCCCCGACCGATTTTCCCGAAAAGATTCCCCATGGGGTCGGTCCAGACCTTGTCGAAGGCCTTCGTGGCGATCATCTCTTTCTTGATTCTGGCGATGACGCGGTCCTCCTGCCCGCTCTCGCTGGGGATGCGGACGATGTCGCGAAGGAACTGGACCATGTTCGCTTGATGATGTTGGGCTCGTCGTTTGATCTTGCTGCAATCCATATCCGGGTCTCTCCAGGGTGCAATGATGCGGCGCGGGCCACCAACGGGTCGCGCGGCTCCGCTTAACGGTGCTCGTCATGGGGAGGATGGTGATGGGGACAGGCTACCGCGCGGCTGGGAAGGAATCAATTCGCTCCGGCCGCCTCGGAAAAGGCCGGCAGCCTGTTACCGGCTGGCGCTTCGTTGGTCGGAGAGCTTCTGGTAGAACTTGTCTTGCTTGTCGATGGACAGGAGCCGTTCCCGCAGGACGCCGTCGGCCGGATCGACATAGACCATCGCCACGTCCTTCTTGCCGCTGACGAGCCGGTTGAAATCGATGTCCACGCAGATGGCCCCGGTAGCGTAGTCGCCTTTGGCGCCTCTTTTTTCCTTGCGGCCGATCTCCGAACCGATCTTGATCTTGTAGTCACGCTTGTCGGAACCCTTTCGCGTCACCCGGAAGACGCTGACGGTGACCTCCTGCCGCTGGGCGTCGGCCTTGGTGACGTAGAAATAAAGGTCTCCCGTCACCTCGACGGGTCGCGACGGCGGCGACCAATCGCTCAACACGGTCACCCGCTCCGCGTCCCGCGGATTGGCCAGCTCGCCCGGCTGGCCGGCATAGAAATTGTAAAGCTCGTACCGCATCCGGTAGATGTAGGTGTGACCTGGCGACACGTCCAAGTCGTGGGCGACCAGCGGCATCAAGCGCTCCGGCACGCGAGGCATGCCTTGGGCCACGGCTCGTCGATCTTTCGGCAACTTCGCGATGATTCGCTGCAAGAGCGTCTGGGCGTCATTCGTCTCCTTCGGCTTGGCGCCGATGGTGGCAGCGCCGGCCCGGGCCAGGATGAACGCGGCGTCCATGTCCGGTGAATCGAAGGGTCGCCGGCCGCTCATGGCTTTCTTCGCCAGGTCGGTCCATTTTTTGACCCGCCGGGTGGCCTCGGCTTCCTCTTGGCTGGCGGTGACATCTCCATAGGGCGGCGGCTCGTCCAAGTAAGGCACTTGCGGCGACTTCACAGATTTGCCGGGCAAGGCAGGCCTGGCGATGTGCTCGGCGCCGTCGTCGAGCGCTTGTCGGAAGACATCCAGTCCCTCGAACTTGAATCCGCCGTCCGGCCGATCGACCCGTTTGGGCCGATCCGGAAGCGTAAAAGGCAAATAGGCGTTCACGTCCTCCCAGCCTCTGCGGGGATTGCTCTCGTCCATGCGTTGAAGGTGGACCTGAGCGATGATCAGGTAAGAACCTTCCGGATAGCGCTCCGCGATGAAGTTCGCGTCCTGTCGGACGAGGTCCACCTGGGCGGCGACGGAGACGTAGTTGCGCTTCGACCTCGTGCCATTGAATGAGGAGCGGGGGTCGTAGTCCCGCAGACTCGGCTTCTCCGTCGGGATATCCACCATAGCCTCCCCGGCGACGACGATCGGGATGTCCGGCTCGACGAGCTTCGCCAGGTTGCGGCGCTCCTCCGCGGTGGCCCCGGAGATCGGGGTATAGAGCGGCGGAAACTGCTGCGTGCGGCTGAGGATCGGTTGAACCTTTGCGATCCGGACCAGGCCCTCGGCGCCCTGGCCGAACCAGCGCCGTAGTTCCTCCACAGCTTCTTTCGCCGGGTCCTTCTGGGCCGAGTCGCCGGAAGCCGGGTTTGCATTTAGGAGAGCCAGGCGAGTCTGCTCGGAGGCGTCCCCCGCGGCCTTGCACAGTTCCCCTACGCCACGCTCACCGATCGAGAATCGTCCGCCGCCCAGGGAATAGACGGCGCAAGCGATGAGCAGAACGACGCAGAGGCCGATGACGATCTTTTCGGCGTGCAAATCGAAGAAATTGGCGTTCTTCTTGGCCACGATGTTGGTTCCCTTGGGGCGTCGAGCTTGGGGCTAATCGTGCCCCGCTCGGTTCATCGGCGAGAAGCCGGCGCAATCGCGGTCAACCTCGGCCGCGGTCCTCCTGTGCTCCCTTGAGTTTCAGGGTGTTGGCCAGGCTCTTGGGGATCCACTGGTCGAAAACCTTGCGGAAAAAGTATCCCTCCAGCTCGATCCGCAGCTCGACGACCGGCGCTTCTCCATAGATGTATTCATCCTGGATGGGGCTCGGCCGGACGGCTTCGTATCTCACCGAGACCGGCGTATAAAAGCCGACCGTGCAGAGCATCTCGAGCACCTTGGGGATCGCGGCCTCCTCGACGACCAGTTCGAGGCCGATGGGCACCACGAATTTCTTGTCGTCGTTGTCGATGCTGGTGAACGAGGTGCCGAAGCCGCCGCGGTCGTTCGAGCCGCCGCCGTTTCCAAGCCGGTTATCGATGGCCATCCTCATCACCCGTTTGACGGGCATGTAGGCGACCCAGAGTCGGTCCGGATGGCCCTCGGCGCGCAACTGTTGGGCGCGTTCCTCGTTGCACCGAGAGAGGGCGACCGCGGCGTCCTGCTGAATCCAGAGCGACATCTGAGCGTGCCAGATCGCCACTTCGTCCGGCGCGCCGTCGTTTCGGGCGATGTCGCTCTTGCCGAAGGCGTCCTGGTCCACGTACATGTATATCTTGCGGGCGATTTCCTCGGCCAGTCGCGATTTGGGATAGTCGCGGAGGATTTCCGCCAGGCTCCGCTCATTTTTCTCTCCTCCCGGGTCCTGGGTCGAGCCGGCGACCACCGGTCCCCACGGCCTCGATCCGCCGGATCGGGACGCCTCCTTAAAAAGCTCCATCTGCTCGGCGTACTCCCGAATCTCGGTGGTGGTTGCCTTGTCTCGGGCATTGAGCTTTTCGGCGAGCTCGGCGAAAGCGCGTTCGTAGGCCGCCTTGAAGCTGATGGCGTCGGCCGTGCTCGACGGCTTCGGCAGAACATTGTCGATGAGGGTCTTGCGCGGCGCGGGGACGATCTTGCCGTCCGGGCCCACTTTAGACTCGAAGGCGTTGTACAGTTGGAGGGAGAGGGCGGCATTCATGGAGGTTTCGAATTCGGCGTTGGCCGCGGCGACCTCCTGCTCCTTGGCCTCTATGACCCGACGGTTGGCGGCGTTGGCCCGGTCGCGCTCCACCGCCATCCTCACCTGGTCCACTTGGCGCATCTTCTCCTCGATCGCGCCGCCGGCCATGTAGGCCCAGCCGCCCATTCCGAGGGATGCGAGGCAGACGGCCGCGAACGCGATGGACCGCCAATATGACTTCAAGAGTCCCATGTTCTCGTTTTCCGCGGATGGCTCAGGGATCAGACTGCTACTGCGGCTGACCTGCGTCCGACGGCGTCTTCTCCTCTGTTTTGGGTTTGAATTCCTCCGGGATCATTTTTGTCGGCGTGTCGCTCTTGCGGATCACCAGGCGCAGCTCAAAGCGTTGGTCGCCGCTGGTGTCCTCCCCGGTGAGCGGGTCGATGGTCTTGAACTTGTCCTTCATGCGAGCGATCTCGTCGTAGACCGTCGTGCCGGGCGGCTGACCCACGGAGCCGCCTCCGCCCATGGAGATGCCGCCTCCCTTTGGGGGTTGGCCGCCGCGCCCGCGGCCACCGCCTCCGCCGCTGGGGTCTCTGCCGCGATCATCACCGCCGGGGCGATCGCCCCGACCGCGCCCGCCGCGATTCTCGGTGTCCACCGTCGGCGGGGCTTCGAATTCCGCCGCCGTGCTCTTCTTGCCCATGGGTTCAACGGACGCGAGGACGACTTCATCCACGTGAATTCCTCGATCGGGCTCACGGCCGAGGCGCTGCAGCGAGGCGATCAGGTTATCGTCCAGCCACTTGGCGGAGTTCGGCATGGTGATGCCGCCGATGACCCGCACCGCCCAGCCGTCGCGACCTCGGCCGCTTCGGGCCGGTAGATTGAAGATCGCCGCCGGATCCTGAGGGTGGTAGATCATGTCCAGGCGCTCGATCCAAATATCGGGGCGCGAACTCCGCTCCAGGCGCTCGGCAACCTGCCGGTATTCGCGGGGAGTCTCCGCCTCTCTAAGTTCCTTGGGGAGCGCCGCAGCGAAGGCCCGGTGGATGACGTCGAGAATGCGTGGGAGCATGACGTTGTTGTCCGGGAGCTTGGCCATGGCCTTGAGGGTGGCCGCATCGCCGACTCGTCGGCCGGCGACTTCACCGAGCAACGTTTGAAAAAACTCCGCGGCCCCGGCGATCGTCGCGGCCCGTTCGACGGGAGCGCTGCCGGCGTTGCCGTTGATGATCTCCTCGGCGCGCTGGGTCGTCGGCGGCCTTTGCACTGAGACGAAGGACATGTTCCCGATGCCGTCATCGAGCTGCCCTTCGGCGAGCACGTTGCCGACCCAGAGAGACGCACCGGACAGGGCCAGGCAAGCGGCGGAGGCGGCGAACCAGGGCCGCTTCTTGCGCCACAAGAGACTTCGACGGACTTCCTGCGGCAGGAGCGTCGACTCGACGGCGGCCAGACCGAGCCCTTGCAGGGCCAGCCCGTAGGCAACTGACAGGCTTATGATGTTTCCGGCGAACTCCGGCGACTTGTCGACGCCGGACGCGGTCATACGCTGGAAGCCGGCGAGCTTCTCGACTTCGGTCTGAAGGTTTTGCTGCAAGAACTTCTGTAGGCCAGGCAGCTTGAAGGCATTGCCCATCCCGAGGACGCGGCGGATGTTGGCGTCGCGGTGGGTCGAGGTGTAAAAGCCGATGGATCGCTGCACCTCCGAGACCAGGTCGGCGAAGACCGGCCTCATGGCCTGGAAGACCTGTCGGGCGTACTTCGAGGCCGCCGCGGTTCGCTTGAGCTTCTCCGCCTTCTTGAAGGAGATTCTGAAGGCCGCGACCAGCGCATCGGTGAAGCGATTGCCGCCGATCGGTATGGGCCGTGACCAGATGCGGTTTCCCTCCATCACGATGAGGTCGGTGGCCAGGGCCCCCATGTCCAGGATGACCGTGGTGGTTTTGACATCGGCGCCTTGTTCGTAACGAACCGCGTTGTAGGAGGCCATCGGACTGGTTTGGACGATCGTCGGCTCCAGGCCCAGGTCCGTGAAGTTCATCAGGTAGTTTCGGATGAGTTCTTTGCGGATGGCGAAGATGCCGACTTCGACGTCCGGCGAATCTTTCTCGGCGAAGATTTGATAGTCCCAGACCACTTCGTCGATGTCGAATGGAATCTGCTGGCTGGCCTCGTACTGGACCATGTCCGGGATCTTCTTGGGCTCGACCGGTGGCATCTTGGTGAACCGCGTCAGCGTCTGTTGGCCGGGCACCGACACCACCAGCCTGCTGTTTTGCATGTTGTTCCGCGAGGCGAAGGTCTTGAGGGCCTCGCGGATCATCTCCGTCGCGTCACCCTCGCCGCCGGACACCACCGCCCCGTGCTCGATCACGTCGAAGGCCAACAGCTCGACGCCGTCACCCGCCTCCTGAAGCTTGACGGCCTTCAGCAGGCACTGCCCGACGTCGATCCCCCAGACGGGTAGTTTTGTGGCCATCTTGGGTCTTTCCGATCTTTCTGGCGGGCCGTTCAGCGCACGCTCGGCTGAACATCCACTTCGTCCTGGCCGCCGCCCATCACACCAGGTGAGTCGTCGGCGCCGGCCTGATCGCGCCGGTCGAAGGCCTACCGACGGCATTCCTCGGTCGCATCATGCTCCAAGCGTAAACCAACGAGGCACTGGCGGGCAGTCTGGTCGAGTCGGCCGCAGCGGCCGCGGGCCAGCCGCCAAGCGCAGTTCCCAGGGCAGGATTGCCTACTACTTCACTTTATCTGGCAGCGGCGGCAAGGTCAACGTCGCAGGCCCTCCTTACCGGACCCCCGCATCCCCAATGTCCGACGGATGCCGGCAACAGGGCCGGGACTTTCGCGCCGACTTGGAAGCCAGGGAAGTGTAGCGCTCGCAAGGCGGCCCGGTTTGCGGCATAGTTCCCCGATGCCGCTCGCGTCGTTCGGCCAAGAGAGCAGTTCCCTCGGCCTGCCCGATTGGTCGGTCCTCGTCGGCTACCTCCTCCTGACCTCGGTTCTCGGAGCCAAGCTGGCCGGCCGACAGGCGACGATCCGGGATTTCTTCCTCGGCGGACGGCGTCTGCCGTGGTGGGCCATCTGCGGATCGATCGTCGCCACCGAGATTTCATCAGCCACGCTCATCGCCGTGCCGGTCACCGCCTTCGTCACAGGCGGAAATCTGGGTTATCTACAGCTCGCGATCGGGGCGATTATCGCTCGTGTGATCGTCGGTTACCTGTTCGTTCCCAGGTATTACGAGCACGAGATTTACAGCCCCTATGACTACATGGGGCGGCAAATGGGACAGGGTGTTCGGAAGGTCACGACGGGTCTTTTCTTCGTCGGGGCCATCCTGGGACAAGGGGCTCGGCTCTACATCACGGCCTTCGTCTTGAGCGCTATTGCCGGGATCGACCTGATCAGCGCCATCTGGGTCATGGGGTTGTTCGGCGTCGCCTGGACGCTCATGGGTGGCATCACCACGGTCATCTGGACCGACGTCATTCAGTTCGGGGTGCTCATGCTCGGGGCAGTGTGTGCCTTGTTCGTCGCGACAAGCGCCGTGCCCGGCGGGGTCTCCACAGTCGTCGAGGAGGCCAGGAATGCGGAAAAATTCACGGTCTTCGATTTGAGCACCGACTTGTCGCTGCCGTACACGCTGTGGTGCGGCCTCATCGCCACGCCGTTCCTGAACTTGGCCGCCCTCGGGACGGATCAGGTGATGGCCCAGCGCATGTTTTGCTGCCGCAGCCGGACGGATGCCCGGAAGGCGATCATCGTCAGCTCGCTCGCCATCCTTGTTCCTGTGCTCATGCTTCTGGTCGGCGTGACGCTCTTTGTCTTTTTTCGGGCGTCGCCGTTCACTCCGCGCGAGCAGGCCCTCTATGACGCCAATCCCACCTATTTGCTGCCGATCTTCATTCTTCGCGGCGTCCCCCCGGGGCTACGCGGGCTGATCGTGGCCGCGGTCATGGCGTCGGCGCTCTCCACGCTCGACTCGGCCCTCGCGGCGCTGGCCCAGACCAGCTATAGCGCCTTCATCGCGGATCGGCCCGCTTCGCGCCGTCGCAGGACGAGCTGGATCGCGAAGCGATTCTCCGACGAGCTTCTGCTCTCCAAGGCGTTGGTGGTCGGGTGGGGAGTCGTGCTCTGCGCCTTCGCCTCCCTGTGCATTCTCATCGCCCGCCAGTATCAGAATGCCATCGACCTGGCACTAGCGCTCGTCGGATACACCTACGGCCCGCTCCTGGGAATCTTCATGTTGGCGTTCTTGCGCGCTGGGATCGACCACTCCGGTCTCGTCTGGGCGGTTCCCTTGACGGTGCTCACGGTCTTCGGCGTTTCCCAGCATGACCTGAGCGTGACGCTGTCGGCGGGGTTTTCCGTCGACTTCTCAAATGTCATCGTCTGGGGGGCGGCGATCGGATTTCTCGGCCTGGGGCTTAGGAAACTCGGCGGCGACCTGGGACGGATCGCGGCGCTCGCCGTCGGCGTCGTGGTCATGGTCCTGCTGCACCAGATGCGGGTCGGCGTCGACCAGGACGGCGCGGCAAAGTACCTGGCCTATACCTGGACCTATCCAATCGGCGCGTTGATGACCTTCGGCCTGGGTTACAGCATGGCGAAGCGTCGATAGGTCGGACGCTCGACCCGAACCGCCTCACCCTATTTCTTGGGCCCTCGGCTTGGGTTCGGCTTGCCCATAAAAAACACAGCCCAGGGACGGCTGTGCCCCATCAGATTCTTGCCAGTGCCGGACCATCCACGCGGCTTGTACGGCTCCGCCCGCGGCCCTAACATGGTTCCTGAGCGCGGTCGGGGTACCCGTCTGCGGCCGACTCGGAGGGGGAGAGTACTCAAGAGATTCAGTCTGAAGGAGCGATGCATCGATGCCTGATTTAGTTCCAGTTCATGGCGGTTTGTCCGCGCTGGTCAATCGAACGGTGCCGGCGGGCCAGATCGAGGAGTTCAAGAAGCAGGCGGCGACGCTGCCCGCGGTGACGGTCGACGACGCCGACCTGTCCAGCCTCTACCGGTTCGGCGACGGCGGTCTGAGCCCGCTTATCGGCCCGATGGGCAAGGAGGCCTGGCATCGCAGCCTTGACGAGGGCGTGGTGAAGCACAACGGCAAGTCCTACGCCTGGACGATTCCCATCTCGTTTCCCCTCACCGAGGATGAGGCGCGGTCGATCAAGGGCGCGAAGAAAATCCGCTTGGTAGATTCCGGCTCCAGGCTGGTCGGCGCGCTGACCGTCTCCGACGTGTTTCCATACGACAAGCCCAAATACCTCAAGGGCGTCTACCAAACCGAGCGGACCGACCATCCCGGCGGACGCATGGTGATGGGCGATGCCCGCCAGGAGATGGTCGGCGGAGAGATCGAGGTGCTTCCCCAGCCGAAGCACCCCGAGTACGGACGATACGTCCTCTCGCCGGTCGAGACGCGCAAGCTCTTCGCAGAAAAAGGATGGAGCCGCGTTGTCGCTTTCCAGACGCGCAATCCCCTCCACCGGGCGCATGAATACGCCCTGGTCTATGGCCTGGAGTGTCTTATTCGCCAGTGTGACACGGCCGGGGCCGTGCTCAACCCGCTCATCGGCGAGACCAAGTCCGACGACGTGGACGCGGCGACGCGGATGCGGACCTATCGGGCACTCATCGAAAACAAGGCTCTCGGCCAGGGCGACAGCGATGAGAAGCTGTGGGCGAGTAAGCCCTACAAGCTGACCGACCGGGTGATCCTGCTCGGCTTGGACATCAAGATGTTCTATGCTGGGCCGAAGGAGGCCGTCATGCACGGCATCTACCGGCAAAACTTCGGCTTCACCGACATCATCATCGGGCGGAAACACGCCGATGCCCCCTATGACGACGGCAAGGACATCTGGGACGGCCTCGACGCCCAGCGGATCTTCGACAAGCTGCCGGGCGAGTTGGCCATCAAGCCGGTCAAGGTGGGCTTCGCGGCCTATTACGAATCGGTCGGCCGGGTCGACCTTGTGGAGAACCATCCGGACGAGAAGCCGGTCTCGATCAGCGGCCGCCAGGTGCGCGAGGAGCTTATCGCCGGCAAGATGCCGGACCCGCGGATCATGCGTCCCGAGACGGCGCGGATTCTCATCGAGAAAATGCACAAGTAGACGAAGGGCCCCAGCCCGCACTCGGCGCCCGCACCCGGACGATTGCTTTGCCGAACGAAAGTCGCGCAAGCGCGAGGAATATGAGTTGAGACGGGGAATCTGTCTGCTGCTTTTGATCGGGCTGTTGTGTTGTCTGCAATGCGGGGGGCTCGATCCCTTGGTGCTCCGGCCTTCCGCGACGATCAGACGGCTCCCCACCGAACTGGGCTACAGCTTTGAGGCCCGTACCGTCCCCACGCCCGGCGGCAGCCAGATCAGCCTGTGGCACGTCTTCTCCAGCGTCCAGCGCAAGGGGATCATCGTGTTGGTGCCGGGCAACGACGCCAACAAGGGCCGCTACACCACCAGCCTGCCGATCTTCGTGGACAACGGTTGGGACATGGTCCTACCGGATTACGCAGGCTTCGGAGAAAGCCCCGGCATGGCGACGCTGGAGGCGCTCTTCGACAGCACCTATGCGGCCATCGACTACGCCAAGAGTCAGAGCGATGTCGTCATCGGCTACGGGGTCAGTCTCGGAACGGCCGTTTTGGCGCGAGTGGCGGTGGACAGGGAGCTGACCGCGTGCGTCTTCGAGAGCACGGTCGTTTTTCATGAGGCCCCCTCGCTTGTCGCCAAGAAGCTTGGCATCTACACGCCGCTGATGGACATCATCGATTTCTTCGCCGCCGTCGGCTCGCCGGAAGGCTTCGACACCAAGCGCTGGATTCAGCAGGTCCGCGAGCCCAAGCTGTTCATCCATTCACCGGATGACCACGTGACCCCCTTTGACGGCGCCTGGGAGGTCTTCAAGCTGGCTCCGCCGCCCAAGCACATGTTCGTGACCCAAGGCGAGCATGCCCTTCAGGTCTTCATGGACCCCAACCTCTACCGTTCGGTGGTCAATGGCTGGCTCGACGGCGTGCTCAACCAAGACCCCATCGAGAACGAATTGTTCCGACAGATTCTCCAGGAGGAGATTAACGTCGCCTTCGAGGCCCTGGGCCTGACGCCGCCGCCGCTCAACTCCTTCGGCGGGTTTTAGGAGCTGTTTCACATCGACGTCGAGCCGCGGCCTTCAGGCCGCGCGGCGATGCCGTCGTTTTGCCATCCTCGCCGAGCCCAGCGCCCAAAGTCGCTTCAGCGCGATAGAATGGCGGCGGAGTCTCGTCGGCGTGAACGTACTTGGACTGACATTCCGGGAAGTGTGCGAAGCTCGGCGTCCGCGGGTGGGACAGATTCCCTCTTTGCGCCGGGCTTACGCCGGCGCTCTTCGCGGTGAGCACGGCGTGCATGACTTATCCGCCGAGCCGCTTCCGGTCGTGCGCGAAGCGCGCGAGGGCGAGTTGATCAAATTCGTCCAGCGGCTGCCCGACGGCCTGGAGACCGAGAGCGTCATTATCCCCATGCGGGGTCAACAGCGGAGTTGGACGACGCTTTGCGTGTCGTCGCAGGTGGGCTGCGCGATGGGCTGCACCTTCTGCGAGACGGCCCGGCTCGGCCGGCTGGCCAATCTCACGCCGGCTCAGATCGTCGGACAAGTCGTTGCCGCCCGGCGCGTCTTTGGCGCCGACATCCGCAACGTCGTCTTCATGGGCATGGGCGAGCCGTTCGACAACTTTGAATCGGTCATTCACGCGATCCGCGTCCTGTGCGATCCGGAGGGACTGTCGTTGGGCATGTCGCATGTAACCATTTCGACGGTGGGCCGCATCGAAGGCATCCGCCGGCTGGCGGCCCTGGGCTGGCGACGGATCAACCTGGCGGTTTCGCTTAACGCGCCGAACGACGAGATTCGCTCCCGGATCATGCCGGTCAACCGCGGTGAACCCATGGTGGCCTTGCGCGAGGCGCTGTTGGCCTATCCGCTGCGCTCGTGCCAGTTCCTCATGATCGAATATGTCCTTATTCCCGGCGTTAACGACGCCCGCGAACACGCGGCCGAGGTGGTTGAATTCCTGCGGCCGATCAAATGCTGCCTGAACGTGATCCCGTATAACCCGATGCGGAATTCACCGTGGGAGGCGCCCACGGACGAATCAGTGCGGCGGTTCGTCGCATGGGTCCGGGCCGGCGGGCAATTTGTCAAGCAGCGCATCACCAAGGGCCGAACGTTCATGGCGGCCTGCGGGCAACTTGGGAACCGATCGCTCCGGCACACGAGGCTCGTCCCGTTCAGGCCGGCGCGGTCGATGGAAATCGAGGTAACCTGAAGCCAGTGATACGGCCTGTCGAGCCAGCGGATCAGGCGGAGTGGATGCGGATGCGGCGCGTCTTGTGGCCGCAATGCTCGACCGAGGAGCATGCCTGCGAGATGGCCGACGTCCTGGTCCGCTTGCCGGACTGGGCGGTCTTCGTGGCGCCGCGGCCGACAGGATCGTTGGGCGGTTTCATCGAGTTGTCGATCAAGCAGACCGCCGAAGGCTGCGGGGCCGGACCGGTGGGCTACGTAGAGGGATGGTACGTCGACCCCGACATCCGGCGCGAGGGGATCGGCCGCAGGTTGCTCGCCGTCGCGGAGCAGTGGGCACTCCAGCGCGGTTGCCGCATGATGGCTTCCGACGCCGATCCTGAAAACGCGCTGGGCATCCGCGTCCATCGGGCGACCGGATTCGAGGAAGTGGGCCGGATGGTGAACTTCCGCAAGCCGCTGGCCGGCTCATCGTCGGACGTGGTGTCCCGAGGCGGCGGGATTTGAGGCACCCCGCGCACCGCCTTTGTGCGGCCTCGCGTCGAGCGGCTATCATGCGCCGCGGCGCGCGTGGCCGACCGCTACCACGCGACAGGAAGCCAGGATGAACGTTCTGATCGCCGACAAGTTCGAAGCCTCGGGTCTCGCCGGACTGCGGCAGGCGGGCTGCGAGGTGACGTGCGAGCCGGGCTTGAAGGGCGACGCCCTTTGCGCGGCCATTGCGTCCACCCGTTGCGACGTGCTGATCGTCCGCAGCACCCAGGTGACGGCCCACATGTTCGACGCATCGCCGCACCTGGGCCTCGTCGTCCGCGCCGGGGCCGGCTACAACACCATCGATGTGGCCGCTGCCTCGCGAAAGGGCGTCTTCGTCGCCAATTGCCCTGGAAAGAACGCCATCGCCGTCGCGGAGTTGACCTTCGCGCTCATTCTGGCCCTCGACCGCCGCGTGGCCGAGGGCGCTATCGATCTCCGCGCCGGCAAGTGGGACAAGAAGCAATATTCCCAGGCCCGGGGGATCAAGGGGCGAACGCTCGGGATCATCGGCATGGGCGAGATCGGCCGGGCAGTGGCCGTCCGGGCCAGGGCCTTTGAGATGGATGTAGTCGCATGGAGCCGTTCGCTCGGCGATGAGGCGGCAAGAGCACTGAGCGTCACGCCGCTCGGCAGCCCCGCGGATGTGGCCGCGGCCTGCGACATCCTCACCATTCACCTGGCTGCGACCCCGGAAACCAAGGGCATCATCAATGCCGGCGTTTTGGCCAAGCTCAAGCCCGGCAGCTACTTGGTCAATACCGCCAGGGCGGAGCTGTTGGACTACGCCGCGCTGGCCAATGCCGTCAAAGACAGGGGCATCCGCGTGGGGTTGGACGTCTTTCCCGGCGAGCCCGACACGGCCACCGCCCCGTTCGCTCCGGAGATCGTCAAGGCCGGCGGCGTGATTTACGGCACGCACCACATCGGCGCCTCGACCGACCAGGCCCAGGAGGCCATCGCCGCGGAGACGGTCCGCATCGTCGCGGCATTCAAGGAGACGGGACAGGTGCCGAATTGCGTGAATATCGAGACGCGTTCGCCGGCCTGCTGCCAGCTCGTCGTCCGCCACTACGATCGGGTCGGGGTGTTGGCGACGGTCCTGGACATGCTGCGCAAGGCGAACATCAACGTCGAGGAGATGAGCAACACCGTCTTTCAGGGGGCCAAGGCCGCCGTGGCGGTGATCCGATTGCACCAGCGACCATCCGCGGAATTGATCCAGGCCCTCGCGGACTTGAGCGAGATGATCATCAAGGTCGAGCTGAAGTCCCTCTAGCAGCCCGTGGTAAAAGTCTTCTTGACAGTGATGGTAAAGTCTGCGTGTCGGATCGCAAACGAGTCACGGAGGACGCCGATGGCGATGGGCCAGCGCAAACGGGATGAGCAAGCGGCTT
>Ga0187893_10001327_pt1 | contig 60413 bp, 58 predicted proteins | sample MA1701074metaG_FD_139574 | JGI IMG/M metagenome (GOLD analysis project Ga0187893, IMG submission 139574) | White microbial mat communities from a basaltic lava cave in the Kipuka Kanohina Cave System on the Island of Hawaii, USA - MA170107-4 metaG ... | reverse complement strand
GTGTTCGCCGCATTGGGCGCGCATCCAATCCGCTTTATCGAACAAACGATTCAAGTCTATGCCGAGCAACTCGGCAGGCACTAAACCAAAGTCGGTCAGCGCGGAGTACCGCCCCCCGACGAATTCGTCAGCAGAGAAGATCTTTCTAAAGTTATTCTTTCTTGCCAGCGCATCCAGCGAAGTGCCCGGGTCGGTCGTGGCGATGAAACGTGAACCGTCTTTCTTGCTCAGTTTCCAGAAATAATCGAACGCCGCCATCACCTCGGCAGTGCCCCCTGATTTGCTGGCAGCGATGTACAGCGTCTTTTCAGGCGGAAACTTTTTCGCAGTTTCCGCCACTTGAGCGGGGTCGGTGGAATCAAGTATGCCAAGATTCAGCGTTGGTTTGAGACCATTGGCAGACATGAGTAGACTAAACACTTCTGCGGTCAGCGATGAACCGCCCATCCCCAAGACCAGAACCCGATCCATGCCTGCGTGGCGAACTTCTTTGGCAAATGCTTCGTAATCATTCAGTTTCTTGCGCGCCTTGTCGGTCGAGTCCAACCAGCCCATGCGGATTGTGACTTCATGTTGCCCTTCTTTGTCTTTGGCGGGCGCCCAAAGTGAAGGATCATGCGTCCACAGGCGCGCGGGAACGGAATCCGCTTCGAGTTGCGCGATCCGCTGGGAAACGGAATCTGCCAAAGGTCCAAGAGATGAAGCGGCACTTTTCCTTCTTTCATCAATCGTCGCGAGCAATTGTGCGAACGCATCAGCAAACGCTCTAACCCCTTCATCCTCCAATTCCTGTGTGACGACCGCCATCGAAATTCCTGCGGCTTCCAGTTGATTGGTCTCATCCTGCGCTCTATCGAGATCACGAGTGATAGTCACTTCGGCTTTGCCATGATCCTTGACCGCGTCCAGCGTGGCGGGCGGAACGGTGTTGACCGTTTCAGGACCGATGAGGTTGTCCACGTAGATGGTGTCGGGGTAATCGGGATTCTTGGTGCTGGTGCTCGCCCACAGCGGACGTTGGACGCGCGCGCCTTTAATCTTGAGATTCTCCCAGCGATGCCCGACAAATGTTTTGACGAACGCATTATAGGCGAGTTTTGCGTTGGCAATCGCGGCTTTGCCTTTGAGCGGCGAACCGCCGGGAAGTTTGGGGTCAACTTTTGAATCGACGCGCGAGACGAAAAACGATGCAACCGATGCGATATGGTCGATCGGATGTCCTGCGCTAGCGCGGTCTTCGAGTCCGCTGAGGTACGCGTCCATCACTTCGGCGTAACGCGTCAGGGAAAAGATGAGCGTGACGTTGACGTTCACACCTGCGGCAATCGCTTTACGAATCGCGGGGATGCCCTCCTTGGTGGCAGGAATTTTCACCATCAGATTCGGTCGCTTCACGCGCGCCCACAATTGTTGCGCCTGAGCAGCGGTCGCTTCGGTATCATGTGCGATGTTCGGGCTGACTTCTAGACTCACATAGCCATCGCCGCCATTGGATTCTTCGTACAACGGTTGGAAGGCATCACACGCGGCTTTGATATCTTCGATGGCAAGTTGCCAGAAGATCTTTTCTGCATCCCAACCCGCCCAGGCAAGTGGGACGAGCGCCGAATCATAGTCATCTGATTTGGCGATGGCGTTGTTGAAAATGGTCGGATTCGACGTAACGCCGCGAATGTCACCGCGTTCGATCATGGCTTTCAGTTCATCGTTCTCCAGCAACTTGCGTTGAATGTTGTCGTACCAGAGGGATTGTCCGAGGGACGTAAGTTTCTTGATTGAGTCTGACATTTGAGCCTCTAAAGAACTGATTCGCCGTCTTCCATTTTATGTATTTTTTCCACGCGCCTTGCAAGTCTTTCTCCACCTGTTTTGCCGCCTTGATATTCTGACTTCAAAAACGCGGGGATGAGCGTTTTGGCTAGCTCAGGTCCGATCACGCGGCCGCCTAGGCAGAGCACGTTCATGTCATCGTGCAAAACTCCCTGCGCGGCGGAATAGGTATCGTGGCAAATAGATGCGTACACGCCTTTCATCTTGTTCGCGGCGATGCATGCGCCGATTCCCGATCCGCAGCACAAGATGCCGCGCTCGGCTTCCCCGTTTTGGATGGCTCGCCCAACCTTTTCGGCAAAATCAGGGAAATCCACCGGGTCGGCGGAGTTGGTACCGAGGTCAACAGGCTCGTGTCCCGCAGAGCGAACAGCTTCCAACACAACCTGTTTGAGCGGAAACCCCGCGTGGTCAAAACCAACAGCGACTTTCATAACAACTCCTTCGCCTTCGCGACCACATTCTCGACGGTAAACCCAAACTTTTCGAAGATGACCTTGTAAGGAGCGGACGCGCCGTAGTGGTCGAGTCCCAGCACGGATGTGGCGTATCTTTCCCAGCCGAGGGTTGCTCCAGCCTCGACAGCGAGTCGCGCCTGAATCTTCTTCGGCAAGACCGACTCTTTGTAGGCATCATCCTGTTTCTCGAACAGTTCCCAACTCGGGAATGACACGACGCGCACGCCTGTCCCGTCCGCGTGAAGTTTGCGCCCTGCCTCCAAAACCAAATTGACCTCTGAGCCTGTCGCCATCAATATGAGTTTTGGCTTCTCGAAGTCTTTCAGCACGTACGCGCCTTTATCAACTGCGGGCGCATTGACATCGCCCATCGTCGGCACCGCCTGACGCGTCAGGGCAAACGCGGTCGGGCCATCGCGCCGGGCTATCGCAATCTTCCACGCTTCGCGTACCTCGTTCGCATCCGCAGGGCGGATCGTTACCATATTCGGTATCGCGCGCAAGGCGGCAAGCTGCTCGATTGGCTGATGGGTTGGACCGTCTTCCCCTAACCCCACCGAGTCATGGGTGAAGATAAACACCGTTGGGATGTGCGAGATGGCCGCGATGCGAAGCGCGGGCTTCATGTAATCGGAAAAGATCAGGAACGTGCCTCCGTAGGCAATCACGCCGCCGTATAGGTTTAGTCCATTTAACGCCGCGCCCATGCCATGTTCACGTACACCGAAGCGCAGATAACGCCCTGCGGGATTGGATTTCTGAAAATCGCCAGCCTCGGCAAATCGTGTATTGTTCGATGGAGTTAAATCCGCTGACCCGCCAAGCAGTTCGGGTAATTTAGTCGAAAGCGCGTCGAGCACCTTACCTGAGGAGGCGCGCGTCGCCATTCCTTTTGCATCAGCAGGGAACGCGGGCAAATGAGCATCCCAGCCCTCAGGCAATACACCTGCCAGTCGCCGCTCGAATTCCGCACCCAGTTCTGGATGGGCTCGTTTATATGCCTCGAACCGCATATTCCAATCTGATTCCAATTTGCCGCCATCTTCGACAGCTTCACGATAGAACTCCAGCACGTCGCCCGGAACGAAGAAACGCGGTTCGAAGGGCCATCCGAGATTTTCCTTCGCGGCGTTCAATTCATCATCGCCGAGGGGTTCGCCGTGCGCCTTTGCCGTTCCCTGTTTATTCGGCGCGCCATAACCAATTGTTGTGCGGACACAAATCAACGATGGTCGCGGGTCGTTTTTTGCAGTACGAATGGCAGCATCAATGATCTCGACGTCATTGCCATGCGACAACACCTGCACATGCCAGCCATAGGCTTCAAAACGGGCAGCGCGGGCTTCGGTAAAAGCAAGATCGGTTGAGCCGTCAATCGAAATATGATTATCGTCGTAGAGATAAACTATTCGCCCGAGTTGCAGATGCCCAGCTAGTGACGCAGCTTCGGATGCAACGCCTTCCATCAGATCGCCATCGGTGACGATACTGTAAATAAAGGATTGAATGAGTTCATGGCCGGGCTTGTTGAAAACAGCGGCAAGATGCGTGGCGGCAATTGCCATGCCCACGCCCTGTGCGAATCCCTGCCCAAGCGGACCCGTTGTCACTTCAACGCCGGGGGTGAGTCCATATTCAGGATGACCAGGCGTGATGCTCCCAAATTGACGAAAGTTCTTGATGTCGTCGAGACCGACATCGTAACCGGTCAAATGGAGGAGCGAGTAGAGGAGCATCGATCCATGCCCGCCCGAAAGGATGAAGCGGTCGCGTCCCATCCACTTGGGGTTACGAGGGTTGTGTCGCAGGTGTCGCGTCCACAGCGTATAAGCCATCGCCGCCGCACCCATTGGTAGTCCGGGATGACCCGAGTTGGCTTGCTGCACGGCGTCTGCGGAAAGAAACCGCAATGTGTTGATGGCTCGAGTTTGAAGATCGTTATCCATATTCATCTGACGCATGAGATGATGTCGATTGTACCATCGTGTTCTCGCGTCGTAAGATTCGAGACGATGAAGCGCACTATACGACATGCGTACCAGACAACGACGGCTCGCGTACATATTCATCCTGTTAGTAGGACTCGCGTGGATAGCTTACAGCGCGGAGGGCGACGATTCTCGCTCGGAGACAACTGCCGCACCTCAACAAGGATTCCTCGCCCCCGATTTCGAACTGACCACCACTTCAGGTGAAACGATAGGGCTGTCCGAACTACAAGGAAATGCAGTACTTGTCAATTTGTGGGCAACATGGTGCCCGCCATGTCGCGCTGAAATGCCGGCGATAGAGAAGGTTTACAACGAATACAAAGACGCAGGTTTTGTCGTGCTTGCCGTGAATATGACCTACCAGGATACAGCATCCGCGATTGCACCCTTTGTCCTCGAACACGAACTCACGTTCCCGATATTGCTCGACATTAGCGGCGAGACAGCCCGCGCGTATCAATTGCGTTCACTGCCATCGTCTTACTTCATCAGTCGTGACGGAATCATCAACGAGGTTGTCATCGGCGGACCGATGTCTGAGGCGTTGTTGCGCACGCGCGTGGAGGCGATCTTGAAATGATCGAATCCTTCCGCTCCCTCTTTGCACCTCCTCGCGACCTCATACTCGTTGTTGCGGCGCTCTGGATCGGTCTCGCCCTTGCCGAAAGACGGACGCAACGTCACAGCATCTCGAAAGACGCGCTCAACAATCTTGTCTTTTACTCGCTGCTCAGTTATCTCCTTGGCGGGCGGATTCTCTTCGCGCTGGCGAATTCCTCCGCGTTCGCAGATTCGCCGCTCAACTTGTTTTCCCTCAACATTGACCTGTTCGACTCCACCAGCGGGTTGCTCGTCGCGATTGTGGTCGGCGCGGTTTACGCCAAGAGACAAAACCTACCACTTTGGAACACGCTCGATGCGATCACCCCGATTTTAGCTCTTTTGGCTATCGGCTTGCATCTCTCCCACCTCGCCGCAGGGACAGCCTTCGGCAGTCCGACCACACTCCCTTGGGGCGTTGACCTGTGGAATGCAACGCGGCATCCAACTCAGATTTACGAGCTGATTGCAGCGCTGATTATCTTAAGCTTGATTTGGTTTCGGAACTCAGAATTATCCCCCGGCTTACTTTTTCTCAATTTCGCCGCGCTCACCGCGGGTGCACGTCTCTTCTTCGAAGCCTTCCGCGGGGATAGCACACTCAGTTTCGGCGGCTTGCGACTCGAGCAAGTCATTGGATGGATTGTTCTTGGCGCATCCCTAATCCTGCTAGATTATCGGCATCGAAAGAGCGAAACCTAACGAAGCCGCCTCTCCCAAGGCGGCTTCTGATTTCTTAGTTTCGCGCAGCAATCGGCTTCAAATAGGAATCGAGCAGCGCGTCCATCTGTTCCAGCGACTCGCACACGAAGAGCATCGGGTTGAAGGCATAAACCGTCTTCGGGATGCGAGCGATTGTCTCGATGTCGAAGGGCGCGATGATGACCTCGCCGCCGAAGATGCCGTCCTGCTTGATGCCCAAACTCTGATATAGCGACAACACAACGTTCCAGCCCTGGTCGGCGGAGGACATCTGTCCCTTTTGGTGGAGCGCGTTCACCCCGTCAATGATGCGGTGCAATTTGTTCTTACCGGCAAGGAAGTGTGCCTGAAGTTGCGGAAAGATCGGCTGGGTATAGTCAAGCACGTTGTCGCGGCCGAGGCGGTAGAACTCCATGATGGTGCGCGTCAATTCTTTGCGCCCGGAGATAATCCCCGCGCCAAAAACTTTGAAGCGGTTGTCCTGCACCACGAGACCAAACTCGGTGCTGTACCACGCCAGACGCTTGATGACTTCCTTCTCTTCCTGCGTCGCTTTCAGGTATGCGGGAGCGAACTTATCTTCGATGTCCGCGTAGAATTTTTGAGTGAGGAACGGCAGATGCCCGAAGATGTCATGGAACATGTCGGGTTCGGGCGTGAATTCCATTTGGTCGCGTGTGCGTAAATAATCGGTGATGAGGAAAACTCGCTGGGCGAATTTCTTGTACCAATCGTCAGCGAGCGTGTAACGCACAACCGTCCGTTCGATGCGCCAGCCGGTTCGCGGCGTGATGTTTTCATTCAAGTACGCCACGGATGGAATCCCATTGGGGTCGAGTTGCAGCAACTCCATGCCGGAGGCCCATTCCTTGCAGATATGTTCCACCAGATACGGTTGATGGACGCCCGCGTATAAGTCTGCCCAAATGGCGTGTTGTTCTACAGAAAAATTGATCTCCTGACTTTCAGTTGTATATTCTTTTGATGGGTCAATATGCTGTTCGGCAATATCCCCTGTGTACATGGTCGAGGCCTGATTCGTAGCCATATTTTCACCTTTCTTGATATGGAAGGATCGGCTTGCGAAGAAAATATATCACCCTCAAAGTGGTGCGTCAAGTTACAAGAGGTTATCAAACTGGATTACAATTTCCAAAATGACCGAACAGTTGCTGAAGAATAAAACAGTTCTCATCACTGGCGCGGCGCGGCGGCTTGGGCGTATGTTCGCGATTGCATGTGCACGCGACGGGGCAGATGTCGTCATTCACCACGCACATTCCGACGCGGACGCGGAATCGCTGCACAACGAAGTCACTGGATTCGGTCGACGCGCGTGGGTGTTCAAGGCAGACTTAAGCGATCCCTCCCAGACGGAAAATTTGATCCCGCTCGTCAACGAAACTACTCCTTTGCATTTTCTAGTCAACAGCGCGGCGATCTTCGAGTCGCTTACCCTTGATTCAACAACGCTCGAAAACTGGAGCCACCACCTTGCCATCAACCTCACCGGGCCTTTCGTGCTGAGCCAGGCGTTCGCCCGCCAAGCAGGCAATGGCGCGCGCATCGTTAACATCCTTGACTGGCGCGCGCTACGCCCCGGCGCAGATCACTTCCCGTACACGGTGAGTAAATCGGCACTGGCCGGAATGACGAAATCGCTGGCAGTTGCGCTCGCGCCGAAGATCATGGTCAATGGGCTGGCGCTCGGCGCGATCCTCCCACCTAGCGATGGAAAAGTTTCTACTGACATCACGAATAAGATTCCAATAAAACGTTGGGCAAAGGAAGGTGAAGCAGAACAGGCATTGTTGTTCTTACTCACCGCGCCATCGTACATCACCGGCGAGATTATTCACGTGGATGGCGGAAGACACTTGGTGTAGCAAGTGCCGCACTGACTGAAAGGATATTGCATTTATGGACAAGATTTTCATCAAAAACCTTATCGCGCGCGGAGTCATCGGCGTGACCGAACGCGAACGCAGGCGACCACAAAATATCGTGATCAACGTAACCCTATTTACCGACACTCGCCGTGCAGGCAAAAGCGACAGCATTAGAACAACAGTGGATTACAGCACAGTAGCCAAGAAATTGATTGCCCATGCCGAAAGTGTCGGTCGCCAAACCGTGGAAGCATTGGCGAGCGATCTTGCAGAGATTTGTTTGGCAGAACACAAGGTTGCGAAGGTCATCGTCCGCGTGGAAAAGCCGGGGGCGGTGCGCTTCTCTGAGTCGGTCGGCGTGGAGATCGAACGAAGCCGCGATGAGTGACTTCCATCTGGCACATTTGAGTTTAGGGTCAAACATCGAACCTGAAGTCAATCTGCCAAAGGCAATAGAGTTGCTTTTGCAATTTGGGGAAATAGTTAGAACTTCGAGCGTATGGGAATCGAAACCGGTAGGAGGGTCAGGAGGGCATTACTTGAACGCGTGTCTACGGTACAAGACACAGCTCGCACAGAATCAACTAAAAGCAGAAGCGATTCTCTCGATTGAGAGTCAACTCGGGCGCAGGCGAAGCGAGGACAAGTTTGCGCCGCGAACAATTGACATTGATATTATTCTCTTCGACGGTAAGATCATCGGTGGTCACTGGCTTTCACAAGCGTTCGTCGTTGTACCACTTGCAGAGATTATCCCCGAATTTCACAACCCCGATATGAACGAATCAATCAACGAAACGGCAACGCGCCTCCGCCAAAGTGTGTGGATGAAGGCACGCCGGGGCATATTGAACTAGCTACGGAGATACACGTCTCCATCAGAATTGAAGCGGTTTCGATCCTCGGCTGATATTGTCCAAGAATTCCTGCCGTGTCGCAAGATTTGCGCGAAACGAGCCGTGCATTGCAGAGGTCGTCATGCGCGCATCATGTTTTTTCACGCCGCGCATCATCGCACACATATGGAGCGCTTCCACAACCACCGCCACGCCCTGCGGGTTTAGAGTGTGCTGGATAAAATCTGCGATTTGCCGTGTCATTCGTTCTTGAATTTGCAGCCGCCGCGCAAATATATCCACCATGCGCGGAATCTTCGACAAGCCGATCACCGTGCCCGCAGGAATATAGGCAACGTGCGCGCGCCCGATGAACGGCAGCATGTGATGTTCACACAAACTATAGAATTCGATGTCGCGCACGATGACCATTTCATCATAGGTGATATTGAAGAGCGCGCCGTTCACAATGTGCTCGGGCTCGGCAGTGTAACCGCTCAGCAATTCGGTGTACATGCGCGCCACGCGGTCGGGTGTATTTTTCAACCCCTCACGATCAGGGTCTTCACCCACCGCTTCGATTAGATCGCGGATAATGCGGCTCGCCGCTTCGATGTTGACACGCCCCTGATGTTTTTCGTCAATTCCTTCCTCAAACTCCATGCCTGCTCCTTGAACAGCCAGCCGACGGTACGCGTCGAGCCGGCGAAGCTTGTGAATTGCGCTATCCAACCACCGGCTCGATCAAACCATACGATCCATTGCGCCTGCGATACAGCACCTGAATCGAATTCTTTTCCGCGTTGAAGAAGATGAAGAAGTTATTGTGTCCCAAGAGTCGCATCTGTTCCACAGCCTCCAATTCATCCATCGGCAACACAACGAATTTCTTTCGCTTGGCGATCAATGGGAGAAGTTCGCCAGTCTCGTCTACCGGCATTTCTTCCTCGAACACCTCTGCGGCAGAGCGCCCGTCGCCGCGCCCACGGTGATGCTTTCCCTTGTATCGCTCGATCTGTCTCTGCATCTTGTCGAGCGCCGCATCGAACGCGGCGTGCAAGTCGTCAGACCGTTCCTCTGTCCTCAGCAAAAAGCCTTTTCCACGCACGGTCATTTGCGTCACCTGCCTATCGCTCGCCTGCCGCGCAGCCTTCTCATGCGAAAGTTCGATGTAGATTTCATCAATCTCTTGAAGATGGCGTTCGAGTTTGGCGGCTTTCTTCTCCACATAATCGCGGGTATTGTCGGTCAGACGCATATTTCGCGCTTGAATGTCAATTTTGTTTGCCATAAAAGAACCTCCTCTAAAGTATGTTTGTAGGTGTGCATCTACTTGCTCGTCAAACACGATTCAAGTCATGATGTGACAGTGCCCGCGCAATGGTCAACGCATAAATTTCTACCGCACCTGCGGACAGCAATGCCTCCGTGCACGAAGCGATGGTGGAGCCGGTGGTGGCAACATCGTCCATGAGCAGAACCGATTTCCGCATCACCACCGAAGGATCGGCTTGATACGCCTCCCGCACATTCTCGCGCCTTTCGGCGATGTTCAATCCGACTTGCGAACGTGTTTCGCGGATCTTCTTCAGTCCGTTGGGCGCATATGTAATTCCAAGTTCGTACGCAAGTGGACGCGCAACAAGGGCAACTTGATTATAGCCGCGCTCTTTCAAGCGCGCCTTGCCAAGCGGCGCGGGGATCAGCAAGTCTACACTCCAGTTCAGCGTGTGAACAAAATCGGTGAGGTGAACGGCAACGGCGTCCGCTAGCCCGATATTGCGTCGGTACTTGACGGTGTGCAAGGCGTTCTGCACCGGCGATTCAAAAACCGCCCATGAACGCATCATCTGATACGTGGGCGGATGCGACTTACATTTTTCACAGACAGCTTCCCCTCGGGTGGAGATTCCGCATTTCTCGCAATACGGTCTTGTAATATGCGGCACGCGGGATTTGCATTCAGCGCACCAGCGCGAGCCGGGTTTTCCGCATCCGCCACAGATTGGCGGGAAGAGCAGGTCCAGCCCGTTCCAGGTCCATCGGTAGAGACGATACGACCACGGAATCCGTTTCACAGAGGCGCTTTTGATTAAATTACAACGTGGACATGATTTGTATGGCCGCGGGCGTGAGAATAATGATCATGATGGACGGGAAAATCAGCAAAGCCATCGGAATGATCATCTTCACCGGTGCCTTGTGCGCCGCTTCCTCCGCACGCTGGCGGCGCTTCACACGCATTTGATCCGATTGAATACGGAGAACGCGCGCCATACTAACTCCAAGCAGTTCGCTTTGTATGATCGCAGCAACAAAACTGGACATTTCCGGTATTCCGAGACGGTCTGCCATATCACGCAACGCTTCGCGACGCGTTTTTCCCAATTGAACCTCGCGAATGGTGCGGGCAAACGCCAGCGACAATTCATTCTCCCACTTCTCACTCACGCGAGCCATGGCCGCGTCGAAACCGAGGCCGGCCTCTACACAGATGGTCAACAAATCCAGCGCATCAGGCATTGCCTTTCTGATCTCAGATTGTCTGCGCGTGATACGGCTGGTAAGCATGAGATGAGGAACGAAGAATCCGCCAAAGATTGCGCCGCCAATATACAAGAATCCATCACTAGGGTTTGCCGGCGGGGAAAGGGATACCACCGCGATCATGAATCCGCCGAGAACCACAGCGAGGATGAATCGGATGGCGAGAAATGTGGGCGCATCGATGGGCCAAGGGTGACCCGCCAATTCCATTTGCCGGGTAGTATCCTGAATCAACTTCTGAGGCGTGAAGCGGGCGGAGAATTCACCTAACCTACGCACCAGCGGTATCAATACGCGCTCGGTAAACGGCTGGGACATCTCGATCTGCTCCAGCGAGACCACATCGTCACCCCGCTGGATGAACTCCGAGAGCCGCGCTTGTAACGGATCATCCTCCGCACCATCGGTAGTCGTCCGCTGTCGGGCAAAAATGATGACTGCAACGACAACAACAAGCAAAATCCCAAGGAAAATAACCAATCCCATCTTACACCTCGATATCCGCGATCTTCATCATGATGAAATATCCGGATGCAATCATACCAACAATGGTCACCACCGCGGCAATTCCACACAACGGTTGAGGCAAGCCTGCGCTGTCATCGAAAAAACTCCCAATATATTCCGGGCTTACAAACCAGAGCGCAAGGCTGAGAAAAACCGGGATGAGCGACAACACCGTCCCTGAGGTGCGAACCGACGCTGTCAACACCCGAATCTCGCCCTTAATGCGGACGCGCTCGCGGATGGTGAATGAAATCGTATCCAATATTTCGGAAAGGTTTCCACCTACTTCGCGTTGGACGTTGATCGCAGTGATCACGAAATCAAGGTCGTCGCTCGGAATGCGCCGCAAGAGATTGTCCAGTGCCTTCTCCATCGGGATACCAATTTGCATTTCCTGAACGAGCCGTCTGAATTCATCCGAAATCGGAGCAGGTAACTCCCGGCTAACCGCTTCCATCGCCTGGGTTGTCGAATAACCTGCGCGCAGGCCGTTTACCATCAGATTCAACATATCCGATAGCTGATCGTTGAAGCGGATCAATCGTTGAGCCTGCCTCCGCTTCACATAAAAACGCGGTGCAAAGAAGCCAATTACGCCGCCAATTACGGCAGAAATTATGCCGTTGCTCGGTTGAAGGAGGAAGCCTATCACGGCAAGTGTGAACGTCGCAATGAATATCAGGGCATAGTATTCCGCGACTTTCAATTTCATATCCGCCCGCGCGAGTTCGCGGGATACCCGATCCCCCCACGAGGAACGCGCCACTCTGCGATTCAGCCACTCGGTTACGATGGATCTTCCCGCCTCCGCCCCGTCAGCGACGGGCTTCTCATCCTCGAGGAACTTGCCGAGACGTTCTTCCACCAAGGAGCGTTCGCTTATCACGGTGACTACTGCCCCAATGATCAGCAAGACTAAAAGAACGCTACCACCGATTGCCAATGTAACAAGAGACATCGCTTACCTGCTCAATTCCAACTAATAACGCCGTCTATCACCGATACCAAAGATAGACGGGGGAAGGTTAATCCCGGCGGCTTCGATCTTATCCATGAATTTTGGACGAAGGCCGGTCGGTCTGAGCCTGCCGACAATCTGTCCGTTCTCGATGCCGGTTTGCTCGAAAACGAAAATATCCGTCATTGTGATCACGTCACCTTCCATGCCACTGACCTCGGTGATATTGGTGACTTTACGAGTACCATCACGCATACGTTCTTGATGGCAGATAACATCCACCGCAGATGTAATTTGCTCCCGGATCGCGCGAGCGGGCAGATCCATACCTGCCATCAGCGTCATGGTTTCGAGACGAGAGAGAGAATCGCGGGGGCTGTTCGAGTGCAGCGTGGTCATTGAGCCATCATGACCGGTGTTCATCGCCTGCAACATATCGAGCGCCGCCTCATCACGGATCTCTCCCACGACGATACGGTCAGGTCGCATACGCAACGCATTGATCACCAGTTGCCGAATGGTAATTTCGCCGCGCCCTTCAATATTAGGTGGACGAGATTCCAATGTCACTACATGCTCCTGCCTCAATTGCAACTCAGCCGCGTTTTCGATCGTAAGGATGCGCTCGTCAGCTGGAATAAAACTTGAAAGTACGTTCAACAGGGTGGTCTTACCTGAACCTGTGCCTCCGGAGATTACCACGTTCAGACGTGACTCGACGCATGCCTTGAGGAACTGGATTGCCTCCTGAGAAATTGATCCAAACTGAATCAATTGATCGACGGTAATTGGGTTTCGGGCAAATTTACGAATGGTAAGAACGGGACCCACGAGTGAGATGGGAGGAATGACCGCGTTCACGCGCGAACCGTCCGGCAGACGAGCGTCCACGTATGGGCTGGATTCGTCAATACGGCGCCCCAGCGGCGCAACAATGCGGTCAATAATGCGCATGACGTGATCATTATTTTCGAATGTAACCGGAACGCGATGAATCTTGCCTTTGCGCTCAATGTAGAGATTTTTCGCGCCGTTCACCATCACTTCTGTGATCGTCTCGTCTTCGAGCAGAGTTTGCAACGGACCGAATCCCAGAATTTCCGCAGTAATCTGCTCGAAAAGGCGAGCGCGTTCAGGGCGGGAAAGTACGATATTTTCTTCCGCCAGAATCTGCTCGAACAAATCCTGAATCGTCTTTCTTACATCGTCCGTCCGCGTGATATCCATGGACGGATCCAATTCCGAGAGCAATTTGTTTTGAACGCGGGTTTTCAGGTCAAAGTAGGAGCCGGCCTGGGGCGAGGTAATCGGCGCGTTTACCCGGCGCGCCTGAAGGTTGGATAATCGCGATCCTTCCCCGCCACCGCCTTGGTTGCCGGATTGTCCACCGGAGCCGCCGCTGGATCCTCCGCCTTGTCCTTGCTCGATTCGTTTTAGAAGAGACATAAAGATCTCCTGATTTCTGCTTTATCGCCTGCTGACGCGATCCGCTTCACCGCCGGACTCAAGCGCGGTCACGCGCGCCCGAACGCCTTCTGCAAGTGAAAGAATTCCGCGCCCTGCCGGCTGGTTTCGTCCATCCAACATGAATGGCACACCGCGATTCACTGCCTTCGTTACCGTCTGCTCGTCAAGTGGTATGACCGCGGCAACTTCCTGCTTCAAATTATCCGAGACCCGATCCGGTGTGATATTCACACGCTTATCAAAGCGATTCATAACGAACAAAATTCGATCCCGTTCCACGCCCATCGTTTGTACCAGATCAAGAAAGAGACGGCAACTCTTGATGGATGGAATATCCTGTGTAGTCACCAGTACAACCAAGTCACTTACGTCAATCGCGGCGAGCGTGTTATCTGTGAGATAGGCTGAGGTATCTACGATCACATACGCATACAATTGCCGGAGATACTCAAGCACCTTTGACAATTGCGCACTGGAGATTTTGTCCGCATATTCGGGGCGGCTTGGCGCGGCAAGGATGTGCAAACCGGTCGTCTCGTGCTTCAGCATTACCTCTTCCACAATTTCAGGATCCAACTCCTCCGCGCGCGGAGCCAGGTCAGCAATGGTATTCTTACCCTGCTCATTGATGAAAACCGCAACATCGCCGAATTGCAAATTGGCATCCACCAATGCAACACGCGTGTCATCATTGTTCAAGATCACGGCAAGGTTAACTGCCAGCGTCGTACACCCTGCCCCACCCTTTGGGCTGTAGATGGTGACAATCTTTCCGCGCGCACCATATCCAAAACCCGGACTTGCCATGCCCGCGACGGGAGCCGCAGACTGCACCACAGCGTTTTTAGAACGCTCGCTCTGCGCCATCGTGCCCGCGCGGCGGATCGCAGATATCAATTCATCGCCCATCGGCGGCTTGGTCAGAAAGTCCCTCGCGCCTGCCAGCATAGCGCGACGCATATAGTTCTGATCGCTTTGGACTGAAAGAATTACAACCTGCACAGTGGGCTGCTTCGCGCGAATGGCTTCGGTCGCCGCGATACCGTCCATATCGGGCATGTTGATGTCCATTAGGACAACGTCCGGATCAAACTCAAGGGAGGACTGAATCGCTTCTTTCCCCGTCCGCGCAACGCCGACCACCTCCACATCTGACTCAAACTGCAGGAGTTTACGAACGTTTTCACGCGTTTCAGATACATCGTCCACGATCAGGACACGGATTTTGTCGCCCGGTGCCATATTGTCAACTACCTAAGAAATGCCAATAGAATTTACTGCTGTGGTTGAACATCATTGGGAAGCGTTGGAGGCACCAGTATGTCTATTCGCGGCTGTGTGCCATACGGCAACTTGGACGGCAGCGAAATTCCATACTGCGCAAGGAGACTAGAAAGGTTGGTCACCTGAGCGTCAATCAAGGATCTGTCATCCGGGTGCCGAAGGGTCATAGTAAGTATCGCGCCGCTGTATACGAAGAAGTTCAAAGAGATGGAATCCTGCGGATTCACAATTAGAGTAACGATATCTGGTGATGCCTGCTGCTGAGCTTGCGCAGGAGAAGGCGTTGCATTCGGGTCAGCCGTTGCAGGTTGAAGCGGGAAATTCCCAAGCTTCATCACCTTGACGTCTTGCAAGATCATTTGGCATGCCGTACGCGGGCGTTGCGACTCGGTAGGTACCACATAAAATGGCTGCTGAAGCGTGGGGTCAAGCTCAATCCTGCCTTGGACAGCACCCGGTCCACCCGAAACGGCGGCAGCAGAGAGAACAGGCAGTGCCTCCGGCAGAAAGCCTGTACCGGTTACCACTGAGGTGTAATTGGGAAGAATGGTCTGAAAACTAGGGTCAATATCTATGAAGTTCAGGCACGCGATTACGTTTACTCGAGCCCCATCGTTTACCGCGTACCCATCCGTTGATAGACGATTTGCAGGAATCGTTACAGCCACCATACCCGTAGGAATTTGCACCGCATGCGCTGGGCCCGTGATTTCCACCTGCTCGCCTACCATCGAAGATGTGATGACCACCCCCGGCTCAAGGGTGACTCGTGCATTCTGACCGATCAGATTAGCTTCTTCACCGACTGTGAACATCACCTCGGCTACGTTTGCCGACGGGATGGAAAACGTTCCAAGCAGCTCCGGAGTGATCTCGGTCCCTTGTGGAATGTTCTGGGCAGCGTAATAAATCTCGGTGAGGGGCGCCTGTTGATTTACGACTTGAGGGGCTTGCGGAGCAAGCAAGGTCAAAACCGCGAACAATACACCCAAACCGACCACCACGATCAACACAAGGAAAATTAGCAGTCGTCCGCGACGCATGTTGTTATCTCCTCTCTTGACGTTTTGCCTGTCAAGCGGGTATGAATTTCGCTCAAATTATACAGCATAAACCCGAAACAAAAATGTCAAATTAGTAAAAAAGTAGGACTCTGCCGTTCGGCAGAGTCCTTTGTTAGACGGTTTTTGGGCAGGTTTATGGCAGGGAGCTATTGATCGTGCTGAAGGTGTTGCCGACCTTGGGCCCAAGCAACCGCATGACAGCAATCACGACGATGGCGACGAGGGCGAGGATGATAGCATACTCGACCAAGCCTTGACCTTTTTCTTTGGGGGCGAATAACATGGCAGTAATTCCTTTCTGAAATAAGGGTTTTTTACCTGAGAACCACTCTCAGTTTCTGTATTGTATTTTACGCAATGCGCTCGGAATTACAAGACCTGAACACCCCAAAACGCTTACAATCCTGTTATCAGAACCTTACGTCTTTGCAACCTGATTAGGAACGCGCAGAGACAGAAAACGAGATGCGCGCGCCCTTGCCGGGCTGACTATCCATTTCGAAATTTCCGCCCAGCATTTCGGCACGCTCACGAATCAATTTCAACCCCAGACTGTTTCCTTGTTGATAGGAGTCTGGGTCAAAGCCTTTGCCATTGTCATCCACACTGACGCGGACGCGGTCATCCCCCATGTCAACCAAAACCTTCACCTGGGTCGCTTGTCCGTGACGTGCCGTGTTCCCCAACAGTTCCTGAACTGCTCGAAAAAGCATGACTTCAAGGTAAGGTTGAAGACGCCGTTCATTGCCTGTGATGGTGACATTGACATCCATTCCGGTCTGCTCTTTGAAGGCATCGGCATAGCGGCGAATGGTCGGAGCCAGCCCCAAGTCGTCCAACATCATCGGGCGTAATTCAAAGATGAAATTACGCACCTTTTGAAAAGTGCCCATGGCAGATGTTTTTAGATTATTCAACTCATCGCGTGCCTGATTCGTGTCCACTTCCATGAGGCGCATGGCAATCTCAGCCTGCAGGATGAAATTAGAAAGCGCTTGTGCGGGACCGTCGTGCATTTGCTTCGAAAGACGCTGACGCTCCGTCTCTTGCGCGTTCACAAGCATCTCCACACTTGCCATCGGGCCCTTCGCACCGGAGGCAGTGGAGGCGCCGCCTCCACCAGCCATGGCACGCGCACGCTCCAGCGCGGACTTGAACCGCTCAAGGTGGTTTTTCTCACTCTGTAGTTTTTCCAGCTGTCCCCGCATCACAAACAGGCGTTGTTGGGCATCCAGGGCAGAGTCGTATGCAGTGCGGATCTCCTGTTGCGGCATCTTATCGAGTTGACCCTGAACCTGTTGCAGATATGTGGTGATCGCTGCATTGCGCTGTGAGAGCTTGGACACCTCCCCCTGGCTCTGTTCGATCATCAGCGTTATCTCGCGCAAAGCTTTTTGCGTTTCCTCGAGTTCAGTCTCAATATTCAACTCGCCGGCAGATGCTTCCGTTTCCATCACCATACAGCACTCCTAATCCTTTTCCGTCTGGTATTGCAATTTAACCCAGCCGCGCTTCAGGGCATAAACCACTGCCTGCGTTCGGTCTTCCACGCCAAATTTTCTCAGTATAGAAGTTACATGGTTCTTCACTGTCTGATGGCTGATGCCAAGCAGACCCGCGATTTCCTTGTTACTCATTCCCCTCACTACACAGGAAAGAACTTCCATCTCGCGATCTGAAAGTGGATGAAAAGGCGCACCCGGCTCACTGTACGAACGACGCGCACCCTCCATTTGCTCATCAATCCAATGGTCCAATTCGCGGCGATTGAAAACGTTTCCGCCGACGGCATATTTTCCTTCTGCCACCGCGCGTACCGTGCGCGACAACACCTCAGGCTCGATGTCTTTCGCGCAATACCCGCCGGCACCGGCAAGCATGGCATGGATCGCCTGTTCAATGTCATCGTAGCCTGTAAGCAACACAACACGTGTAGGGAGATGTTCCGACGTAATCCGATACGTCACCTGCTGACCATTAATCCCCGGCATGTTTACATCGAGGATTGCGACATTCGGCCGTAGTAAGAGAATTTTATCGAGCGCTTCGCTCCCATCGGAGGCTTGGGCAACCACCCGAAAATCACGTTCGAGAGACAGCGCTTCTACCACCCCCTGCCGGAACAACGGATGATCGTCCGCGACGATCAGAGTAATCTCACTCATCAACTGCCTTTTCCCTAGTTTGGTCTGGTTGAGAGTATAGCACAGGTGATACCTTCGGGCAATTAATCAAAACGACGGCACTTTTCAGTTTCGTAATATCTTCACCGCCAATGATAGATGGCCATCCGCTCACCCACAACCGGTTGGCTTTGATAACTGCCGATGTAGAGCGGCTCTTTCCCGGATGTGAGGATGGGATAAAAACTGGGTAGCGTGATCAAATAGTCTGCAGAATTTGCATCAAGGTACTCCGCCAGCTGCGGTTCATCGCGAATGAACGGGACGACTTCCGGGCTGACGAGGCCAGCCAGATCGAGGAGACGATGATCGGTGAAATATCCAACTGCGCCAATATCATGAACAGCCAGCAAAGCATCGGGCGGCAGATTCTGCCGAATCCATTTCGACGTTTCGACCATCTGAGTTTCGATCCACGACACGTCATTCGCATATTGGCGGGCGCCTACAAAAGTAAAAGCGAGACAAAAAACTCCCAGCAAACTTTGCCATACGAATACGATACGCTTGCCGGAGGGAGATGACGTTACGAATTCTAAAAAGCCAAGCATCCCATACAAGTAAAGGATGGGAAGCGCGGGAATGATATATCTGCCATGCTGATAGGCAGGCAGTCGCATGTAATAGATGGCAACATAACTCAAAAACCAAACCGCCCCTGCCAACGCTCCCCAATTTCGCAAGCGAATGACCGTCATTGCCCACAAATATACCCCAGGCACAAGCGCAACGAAGGGACTGACAAAAATCGGCAACAGATAATCAACGAGCCTTTCAGTCAACGTCTTCGATAACCAGACCTCTTCATACTCCGCCTGCTTGGAATAATAGGTGTTGGGGAAAGGACTGCCCGACAATGCCAAATTGAAAAGCAAGTAAAAGAGAAACAGCGTGCCAAAACCCATGATTATCTTGAGCATGGCCTTGCCGCGCGCCGACCATGAACTTTCAACGAAAAACGCAGTGAACAGAACGGGACCCAGCAAAGTTAACCCATCGGGGCGGATCCAAACACTCAGCCCGACGAGTATGCCCAAGGCGAGATACCGACGCGTACCGACCATCAACGAGGCGAGTATGACAAAGACAAATAGCCCGTGCAGAAGGGTCTCCATGCCAGAGACTGCCGCCCACGTGAGATGCCATGCAAAGACGAAGAAAACCCCCGCCCAAGGGTATTGTGGTTTGTACGAATGGATGAGCTTGCGCGCTACGTTTTCAGCGGAGATGCCCAGTGCGGTCAGCACAAGCCAACCGAGAAAAAACGTCCAGAAATACGGCGCAAGATTAAGAAAGTATCCGATTGAAAGAAGAAGCGTCCACAACGGCGCAGTGGAGCCCGCAGAACTTTCACCAAGTCGAAATGCCCATTCGCCGTGTTCAGCGAAATTTCGCGCGTAGGTCAAGTGAATCCATGTATCATCCAGTGGGAAGCCAATGCGAAAAACAGCCGCACTCACCAACAAATAAAATAAGATCGCGAGAAGCGCCGCGAAAGCGACCGCGATTCGCCAATCAAGGCGCTGCTTCGATGCGGTAGAGGCGCGCGCCACTTATTTCTCCAAGATAAACAAAAGAAAGATTACTTTTCGGGTTGTCGTACAAATCTTGAATCGATTCGAACGTGCCGCCTGCTTCGAGGACAAGATACCCTGCACCAAATTTTTCGGCAACGGTTAGGATCGTAGACTCGTCGCCAAACGGCAGGGCGACCGCAGGTCGATTCGATGCGATGAAGTACCCGGGCGGGTTGCGGACGATCACCACGTCGGTTGGGCCGATTCCGTTTTCTTGAAACATTTCCTCCACCGACGGGTAAATCACATCATCCTGCGCCCAGCCACTTGCAATGACACGAAAGTTTACAAGGTAGGCGGTCATTATCACGGCGAGCAACACAAGAACGGTTTGAAAAACAAGCGACGCGCTCTTGTCCATGAATCTCCCTCGCCGACGCGCCCAATGCAAAGCAAAGTCCAAGCCAATGGGCGCGGCAACCCACCACATCGGCTGGAATGCCGCGCCGGCATGGAAGAAACTGCCGCGTGTGCCGGCGAACGGAAAGAGAACGGTCATCACTGCAAACAGAATCAACCACCCGGTGATCGCAATCCGCGCCCGCAAATTGGACTGCAACTGCCACAGACCTAACAAGATGAACGGGAGGAGGAAAATTTCACCCTGCGCGGCAAGGGTATTGCCGAGATTTGATTGAAACGCAGAAATACGATCTTGCAGCGCCGCGTCCCAGCCTGCTTGCAAAAACGCTTCGCGGGTCAACCCCTCAGGCGGATAAACAAAAGTTTGATTGTAATTCTCAAGCCAAAGCAATCGCTCGCCACCTGGCGCGAGGAAGGAATCGAATAACGTGTAGTTACGATAATGCCAAAAACCTGCAACAAGCAGGTAACCCAAAAAGACAGTCAACCAGGAAGTGAAGAGTTTGCGGAGTAGAACCTGCGTCGGCTCAAGCGGCTCAGTGATCTTGACGTTCTGCACTTTTAGGAAAAGTTGGTTTTTCCAGAACATCGTCAAGCCTGCGAGTCCCAGCCAAAGCAAGCCGTCGCTACGCGAGAGAGTCAGCAATCCCGAAAGCGCGCCGAGGGCGAGAGGTATCCACCTATCACTGCGCGGAGCAAGGAGCAAGAACGTCGCGCCAAGGATCATATACAACGCGTAGTTATCAGGGACAGGCATGAAAGGCGCATAGTACATTGAAAATATCGAAAGCAACCCCGAAACCATAGCGAAGCGCGCCCGATGCATGATTTTGAATGCGAGGGCAGCGACGAGGAGCGGCACACAGGCTGAAAGGAGAATGAACGGAGCGCGTCCTGCTGCGTAGGTCGTCAGCCCACTCACCCACATCCCCAACGCGGACACGATGGACGCCAGCGGCATCCAATACGTGTGTGATGGATTCGGAAGTCTCTGGGGGTCGCTGAGATAATTCCAAATGTACGGTTCGTTAAAGCCTTTGCCTTGCGCGAGTTGAATACCGCCGGCAAAATAGTAGTCGGCGTCCATGTAGCCGGGGAGATCTTGGAAGCGCGAAACGGCGAGTGGAACGAGCAAGCCGACCGCGAAGAGAATCGCGTATTGCCGCCAATTCACGGACGCACCCCGATTTGTTCAAGCCATGGACGCGACGCACGGACGACCTGCCAGCGCATCCAATACAGTGCAATAATTGCGGCGACAGGAGGGAAAAGCGATAACAAGTCTGAGTATACGCGTTCACGCGTAAACAGTAAGAGAGCGTAAAGAACATACGGGATGATAAATGCGATCACCAACACCAGCGCGGTTGCAAATACGCGGCGACGATGCCAGCGCTCACTGACCAATGCAAGAACGAGAATGAACGGCAGTATCGATACAATGAAGTTCGATTCGAAGATCGGGAAACCAAGTAGCGGCGTGACCGCCAGCGAAAGCGACAGCACCCAGACAATGCGACGAAAAGTCGAGCGAATCGCGCTGAACCATTCAATCAGGAGAACGGTACTGAGCATAGCGGCGACAGCAATGCCAATCGGAAATTGCAAATTGGGAAACCAAAACGATAGATATGAATTCAAATTCAAACGCAAGCCGTCATACCAATCTGAGAGAACCCCGCGGACGTAGGGAAGTCCCCAGCCGGGATAGGAAAGAAACGAGACGACGAGCAAGACGAACAAGGACATTCCGAGTCCGCTGAACACTCTCCAACGTTTGCTGGCGATGACAGCCACAGTGACAAACAATATGAAAAGCGCGCCCACCTCCCATTGATACGCGGACAGCAACAACAGCGCGCCAGCGAGCTCGTCGTTGTACGAACGGAGGGCGAGCAGAATGGATAGGTAAAGAAAAAGTAGGAAAATTGAGGTGGAAGCAGAAATAAGAGACAGCAGACCGTAGTAGCTGATCAAAGTGAACGCTATCAATGAAACATACAACCAGCGCGGAGGTTCCCATTCTGCAAGTTGAAATGAGAAAATAACGGAGCCTACCAACGCCGCTTCGGCAAACAACATCCAAATTCCACGTGCATTCGAAAAATCAGAAAACAAAGCAAGGGGAGTGTACAGCAACACGATGTAAAACGGGTCGTTCAGCACGTAGCCGTATTCGCTGGAAAACGCGTTTCGTCCGTAAACGAGTTGTTGCGTCCGTTCAGCGATCGCAGCGCTGTATGGCTCGACCTGCTCAAACAGAAACGCACGCGCGCCGCTCCATCGCAGATACAACCATTCGCCACCGGGCAAGAACCGGGCAAGCGCAATGTTGACAGCGAGCAAAACAGAACAAGCCAGGAGAATTAAAACGAGAAGACGAATCTCTTCGGCGCTTAACCATTTGCGGGCTTTGCGAATATCTTGAAAGGACATTATTCAACTCAAGATGTGTCATTCTGAGCGGAGCGAAGAATCTCTATCAAGTTGCGCGAAACCCTTCGCTATCTCTCAGAGTGACACAACGCGATCATTCGATCACAAACCGAAAGATCGGACGCGTGGGGGAATTGCGCGCGACCTCTTTGAAGCCAGCCTTGCGAAATGCGGCGGCTGTTCCCGTAAAAGCAAAAGGCGGAGGCATGTTCTTGCCGCTGTCCATCGGGTAGCCCTCTACGATTCTCCCGCCCTGTGACTTCACATGCTCCACCGCGGCTTTCAACAACTCGACGTTGATTCCCTGCTTGCGAAATTTCTTGGCGACGAAGAAACACGGCACAGACCAAACTTCCTGGTCGTCAACCGGTGCAAGCACGCGCGAGTGCGTCAGCCTTTCATACGCCGAGCGCGGCTCGACAGCCACCCACCCGACCACCTCACCGTGCAAATATGAGAGCAAGCCGGTGACCGTTCCCGAGTCAATGATGGATTTGTGCATCTGTCGCGTTTCATAGCCCTTGGCTTCGTCGTAGGCTTTGCCGCGCAGTTTCCAGTGCATGCACCAGCATCCACCGCACGCGCCGTGAGGACCGAACAACTCTTCAAGGTCGTTCCAAAGATTTCGTGTGAGAGGGTGGAAGGAAAGATCGCTCATATCACAATCTCACCGCTGGTCGAGTAGCCTGAGCACTTTTTTTGCGAAGGCGTATCGAGACCAGCATGTTCAAGAGTAATTTCGTAACAAGTGTACTTTACGTCGTGGTGGTTTCGACACCTGCACTTGCGTGCTGGCGCAAGTGTACGCGCCTTCGGCGCTACTCAACCACCGTCATTTCCTACTAACACATTCAATTTCCTTGGCAAAATTTCGTATTCAAAATCCTGAATCCACTCGGGGAGCAGTTCGCCGTCGGTGTGGGCGGGTGAAGGCGATTCGAGATGCATCGAAATTTTCGTCGTGTGCACTTCGCGCATGCCGTCCATTTCAACGTAACTGCCTTTATCTTCGTTGAATGCACGCGGGAGGGCTTGAAAGAGTCCGATACGGGTGGCGCGATAGCCGAAGGCGAGGGTCAACTTCCCATCGAAGGGATTCGCGTGAGGCGTCATGAAGAATCCGCCGGTGCGTCGTCCGTTGCCGATGGAGATGAACGAGAATTTTCCAGCGTACTCGCCATCATCCCATTTCACTTTACCCGACCACTTGGGTTTGTCCAGGATGCCTTGCACCGCCGCGACGAGATAACGCGCGATGCCTTTGATCCAGCGAATTTTTTCGTGCTTTAGAGTGACGTACGGCTCGAGCCCCGCCCCTGAGTTATTAACAAAATATTTGCTGTTGAACTTGCCGAGATCCATGGCGCGGGTCTTTCCGTTTGCGATGACGCGCGCCGCTTCGTTCAAGTCTGTCGGAAGACCGAGCGCGAAGGCGATATCGTTCGCCGAACCCGTAGGCATGATCCCCAGCGGACCGACCGCTTCACTCCCAGTGCTGGCTTGCACCAAGCCGTTCGCCGCGTCGCCAATGGAGCCGTCCCCACCCGCGACGATGATCGGCGAGAATTTTTCACGCACCGCTTGCGCGGCGAGTTCGATGATCTGACCTTTGCGCTCCGAGACAGCCAACTCGAATTTTACGCCCGCGGCGTTCAGCGCGGCTTCAGCCTCTGCCCAGCGTTTTTGTGAGTTCCAGCGATTCGAATACGGATTCAATATGACTTTGGCTGGCATCTACCCTCGATCAGATGGTTTTTTACCGCTAAGAGCGCGAAGTTCGCCAAGAATTAAGTTTTCTTCGCACTCTTAGCGCGCTTCGCGGTTAACGTCCCTCGATCAGGTGGTCACGGTCAATTGTACCCCGAAGGCTCCACTCACGGACTTGCGTCAATAAAACGGCAATGAAGATCATCACACAGCCGAAGATTTGAATCGCGGCGAGGCGTTCCTCCAGCACCAGCCAGCCGGCGAGCACCGCGAAAACGGACTCGAGACTCAGGATCAGCGCCGCGTCGGCGGGAGGGGTGTGCTTCTGCGCCCAGACTTGAAGCGTGTACGAAAACCCAAGCGAGAGGAACGCGGTGTAGGCGATGGCGAACAAAATCGGCGCGTGAAGCGAGATGCCATCCTCCACGAAAACGCCGACGAGCAGATTCAAGAATCCAGAGACCGCGAGCTGCCCCACCGAAAAAGAGATCGGCTCGAACTGCGAGGCGAACTTGCCCAACACGATGACGTGCACCGCCCAGAACAACGCGCCGCCCAGTTCCAGCGTATCCCCCGCTCGCACCTCGAACATGCCGCCCGTCGAGAGCAGGAATGCCCCCGCCCCAGCCAGCGTGACTGCGACGATGGAAATCCAGTGTTGTCTTTCGCGCCAAAACAAAAACAACACGATGGGAATCAAGACCACGTACAGGCTGGTGATGAAGCCCGCGTTGCCCGCGGTGGTGTATTGCATGCCCGCCTGTTGCAGTGCGCTGGCGATGAACAGGAGAAAGCCGGCGATGAACATCCATTTGTATTGCGCCCGCGGCAGGTACCGGATCACCCCGCGCTTGATAAACGGCAGGACGACGAGCGCGGCGAGCAGGTAACGCAAGCCGTTGAAGTAGTACACGCCGCCCAATTGGCCCGCGACGCGCTGCGCCACGAATGCCGATCCCCACAGGATGGATACGAGGAGGAGTGTGAGGTCTGCTTTGAGGCGCATGGAGGGCAAGAATCCTTTGGTTTGTTATTTGATGGCGGGGAGTATAATGGTGTATATAATCAATTATACAGGCTACGTGTTACATAAACACTAAAAAAGTTAAAGGCATAATTTACAATCTACACTTAGATAGTTGGAGAGAAGCATGACCGAAAATAATGGAGTGAATCCAAAATTTAATCAAATTATTCACGGCGACTGCCTCGAAAAGCTATCTTCATTTTCGGACAATTCGGTTGATCTTTCAGTTTTCTCGCCGCCATATGATGGCATTAGAGATTACAAAAATAATTGGTCGTTCGATTTCGCGACATTAGGCAAACACCTTTACCGAGTCACTAAAGATGGCGGAGTTGCTGTTGTGGTAATTGGCGACGGCACAAAAAATTTTGCAAAGTCCCTTACATCCTTTCGGCTCGCAGTCAATTGGGTTGATGAAATCGGCTGGAAAGTTTTTGAAAGCGTGATTTATAAACGGGATGGAAACCCTGGGGCATGGTGGAATCAGCGTTTTCGAGTTGACCATGAATACATTTTGATATTCTTCAAGGGAAATCGCCCAAAGACATTTCACAAGGAACATTTGATGATTCCCAGTAAACACGCAGGAAAGATTTATTCGGGAACAGACAGACTTACAAACGGCGGCTTCAAGTCAATCGAACCGAAAGCCGTTAACCCATTGAAATGTCGAGGCACGGTCTGGAATTACTCAACCAGCAACACAGAAGGAAACCGACTTAAACTTCAACACCCCGCTACCTTTCCTGATAAATTAGCAGAAGACTTAATCTTGTGCTTCTCAGAACCAAATGATATTGTGCTTGACCCGATGTGTGGAAGCGGGACTACCTGTGTTATAGCAAATAATAATCGCCGTCAATATATCGGCATAGAAATCAGTGACGAATATTGTCAAATTGCAAAAAAACGCGTTGAAGGCGAATATCAGCCCGAGCAACAACGCATGTTTTAGGACTGTATATGACACCAAAGAAAGATGTCAAGTCCGCAAAAGCCCTCCTGGTAAATTTGCCTATCAAATGGAATGGCAAAAAAAGCGTTTTGAAATTAAAAGAAGCAAATTTCAATTGGCGGCAAATGGAGTGGTGGGGTTTCTACTTTGAACACCTTTGCTACGGAAGATTGGAAAACGCATTTTCGATTCCAGGCGACAGATATGGCAAGGCAAGAACAGCGTGTTTTGACATAAAAGGCTCCATCAATTGGGATTTGAAAGCGAAAGCAATAAAGTCAGATGACCATCGCTCTATTTTGAACGACACGGAAGCCATGAATTGGAGCATCAAAGAATATGGTGCACATGGCTTGATAATCGCTCTATGTGATGTTGAATACAATGACGAGAATAGAACTTTCCAGAAATGGCATCAAAAGTTAAAGGGCGGAAAATCCAAATATGAAATTAAGCGAGAGCAACGAACCAGCATTTCTCGTTATCGAAAGACACGTGCCATATTACAAGAGATCTTATTTCTTGTCGTGACCTCAAAAAACATTTCGGCTTTGGGTATTCATCATCAAGGACGCAACAGCAATGGGAAACCACGCCCGCCGAAATATATGCTTGACTATGATATGGTCGAGAAATTTTTAGTTGATAGAACTGTATTTGCAAAATAAGAAATGCGAAAAAATATATTACAGGCGGGCTTTTGCTTCAAAGGGAGGCTATTTTGAAACAATCCATCATCCACATCGCCCTCCTAGTCCGAGATTACGATGAAGCCATCGCGTTTTACACCGAGAAACTTCACTTCACGATTGTCGAAGATACCTACCAGCCCGAACAGGACAAGCGTTGGGTGGTGGTCGCTCCGCCCAACTCAACAGGAACGACTCTGCTCCTTGCAAAGGCGTCCAAACCGGAGCAGGAGCCTTTCGTCGGGAATCAAACCGGCGGGAGGGTATTTCTCTTCCTCAACACCGACGATTTCTGGAGGGATTACAACGAGATGGTCTCGAAAGGCATCAAGTTCGTCCGCGAGCCGAAAGAACAGTCGTATGGAATAGTTGCTGTCTTCGAGGATCTGTACGGCAATCTGTGGGATCTGCTTCAGGTCAACGAGAATCATCCGTTGTTTGGACGATGAATGTGTAGGGGCGACGCATGCGTCGCCCCTACTTCACGGGTGTTACAATTGATTGTGTAAATTGACCCCCTTCCCGTCCTTCCCCCAAATCAAAAATCGGATTTGGGGGAAGGGGAACAGAAATTATTCATTTTATGTACAACCTCGACCAGATCGCCGCTGAAAAAGATGAGATGCGCGTTGCTGTATTAAACGCCCGCGCCTACAAACCTATTTACGTCAAGATCAAAGTCAATTACGGATGCAACCTCAAATGCGAGATGTGCAAGCACTGGCGCGAGACGCGCGAGCCGCCCATCTCGATGGATCGCTTCCGCCAGATCATCTCCGAACTCGCCGAACTCGGTTGCAAGAAGATCCATTTTTCGGGCGGCGAGCCGATGCTCCGCCCGCAACTGCCCGACCTCGTGGAGTATGCAACTCAACTTGGGATGCGCGTCACGCTCACGACCAACGGCACACTGATTGACAAAGGCAAAGCCAAGCGATTGGTCGAAGCGGGTTTGCGCGGCGTCAACGTTTCGATTGATTCGCCCATTCGTAGAATGCACGAAAAGATTCGCGGCGTCGAAGGCTCGTTCAAACAGACGACGCGCGCGGTTGCACTGTTCAACAAATATTCTCACAAAGGCAAACTGACTGTGCGCATCAACACGGTCGTCGGGCGTTCTAATTACGAGACGCTTGCCACGCTCCCTGAACTTGCTCACAAACTGGGCGCGGACGGAATCAACTTAATCCCTGTTGACGATCATTGTGGCGAGCATTTGTCCATGCGGAAAAAAGACATCGCGCTGTACAACACGGAGATCGCGCCTGTCATCGAGGGACGCGCGCAGGCGTTGGGAGTGAATATCGCAGACGAGGACGCGTTTCCGTTTGGGCGCGACGACTCCGAGGTCAAATTAGGACGCGCAGGGCGGTACGCGTTCGGCTACTACAACAAATATCCCTGCTACGCGCCGTGGACGCACAGCCTCATTGACTTCAACGGGCTCGTCTACGTGTGTTGCATGACGCGCGAACAGATCAAGCCGTTGGGCGATGTTCGCAAACAGTCATTCAAGGATATTTGGGAGGGCGCGGCATATCGTCAGATCCGGCTGAACATGCATCCGCCCGCGCTGAAGCCCTGTCAGCGATGCGATGATTTTATTGTCGAGAACAAAACGATTTGGGAAACGATTGGACCTTACTAACACCGCTGGTTGAGTAGCCGCGCAGCAGCGTATCGAAACCAGCATTTCGAAGGCAATAGAAAACTTGAATCAAACTGTTGGTTTCGATACGTGGCGCAACAACCGCGCCACTACTCAACCAACGAATTAACTTAAGTCCGAAAACATATCCGCGCGGTCATCGTCGTCCCACGCGCTGGCTTGATTGAACGTATGCAGATCGGCGGCGGTGAACGTCGCCGCGGCGATGGGAAGAGCCACAGGCATATCGAGTCCCTGCTGGCAGGCAAGACACACACGACCCTCACGCGTACTGTTCGTATGCTCGTCGCAAAACCCGCGCCCGCATTTCACGCACGTCCCCAACGACGGGTTATCGCAGCGATGCGGCACCAGATAACCGATCACCATTTCACATTGCTCAGCGGATGTGTCTGCCATGAAAATCGCTCTCCTCACTGAAAAGTATACACCCGACATCGGCGGGCTGGCAATCTCATCAGAGCGGCTCGCGCGGTTGTTAACTTCTGCGGGACATGAAGTCCGCGTCTTTGCCCCGACGGGCAGCCTGCTCCCCTCTGAGCGGCGGACTCACCCCTCAAACGGAGTCGCGGTCACGCGCTTCGGCGCGCACAAACGTACGGACGACACCCTCGCCGATTGGTTCGAGATCATCGTTGATGAACATCGTCGCGAGCCATTCGACCTGCTTCACGCGTACTTCCTGACTCAAGCGGGCTTCATCGCGACGTATGCCGGCAAATACCTGAGCTTGCCGAGCGTTGTATCCATCCGCGGCAATGACATTGACCGCGCCGCGTTCGATCCCTCCAAGTTCTCGCATTTCATGTACGCCTTGCAACAGGCTAATGCAGCAACGACAAACGCACAAGTCCTCGTGAACAAAGCCAAAGCCCTGGCTGACCGTGAAATCTTTTTGATTCCAAACGGAGTTGATACCGGGCATTTCAAGCCGATGGAAAAGAATCTTGTGATAGCAGAATCACTTGGATTAGGCAGAAGTGTCACCCTGAGCGAAGCGAAGGGTCTCGCCGCTTCGCGGCGGGATTCTCCCCGGCACTTGCGCCCGGGGCAAGTGTCGCTCCCTTTGGTCGCTCAGAATGACACTATTCCCGTGATGGGATTCGTTGGAGAATTACGAGAGAAAAAGGGACTCAAACCGCTCCTCAGTGCCTTCACGCGGGTCAATAAACTCCAGCCTGTTGCGTTGCTTGTCGTTGGAGAAGTACGTCAAGGCGAAGACAAACGATTCTTTGATGAGTTTATGTCTACGAACCCGGCGGCGCGCGTGATCGTCACAGGATATGTTTCGCCTCAAGATCTGCCTCCCTATTATTCGCTGATAGACGTATTCGTCCATCCGTCATTGCGCGACGGGATGCCCAACGCGCTCCTCGAAGCGATGGCTTGCGAGCGCGCTATCGTGGCGACGCCCGTCGGCGGAGCGCTGGACGTGCTCACCGATGGAAAGAATGGTATGCTTGTTCATGTCAATGACGCGGATGCGCTCGCCGAAAAAATTATGGATTTGTTAGAACACCCTGAGAAGCGAAAGATTCTCGGCAAAAACGCGAGAGAATCAATCGTAGACAGATTTACAACGGAAAAAGAATTGGAAGCAAACTTGAGTGTGTATCGAAAACTTGGATTGCAATCAGCGGTGGTCGAGCAGCGCCGATGGCGCGTATCGAGACCACCGAACCCTATAGGTGAAGGATGATTGACGTTTTTGGCTCGACGAATTCTGTAAAATCTGAACTGGGCAAACAAAGATATATCGCGTCGAACGAGATCTCGACAATTGTTTTCCTCGCGCAAAAACTGGGCAAACCTCTACTTACAGAAGGACCCGCAGGTGTTGGAAAGACCGAGCTCGCAAAAGCCATCGCAGGCGCGACAGGACGGGAACTGATCCGCTTGCAATGCTATGAAGGGCTGGATGAATCAAAGGCATTGTACGAGTGGGAATATTCCAAACAATTGCTGTACACGCAACTTCTGCGCGATAAGTTGAATGACACGCTGGGTCAAGCCGCATCCCTGACCGAAGCCGCGGACAAACTTGCCAAAGAGGAGGATGTCTTCTTCTCGAATCGTTTCCTGCTGCAACGTCCGCTGTTGAAAGCAATTCTGAGCGAGCAAGCTTCTGTTTTGTTAATCGACGAAATTGACCGCGCCGACGCGGAGTTCGAAGCCTTCCTGCTCGAAGTGCTAAGTGATTTTCAAGTATCCGTTCCAGAACTGGGGACACTCGCCGCCAAGCACAGACCCTTCGTTGTATTGACATCGAATAACACGCGCGAGTTATCCGAAGCATTGAAGCGGCGTTGTTTGTATCTGTTCATCGATTATCCAACCTTGCAAGAAGAACTGGCAGTAGTGAGACTCAAAGTCCCTGACTTGAACCCGAAGCTGGCGCAGCAAGCCGTGGAGTTCGTGCAGAGACTCCGCAAGGGAGATATGCGCAAGTCGCCATCCATCAGCGAGACATTGGACTGGGCGAACGCGCTCGTTGCATTGAACGCGTCCAATCTGAATAAAGATGTTTTGGAGGATACGGTCTCGATCCTCTTGAAGCACGAAGCCGATCTGCAAAAAGCGAAGCGGCAATACATCAATCCACCCCCGCCGCCCAAACCGAGACCAACTGATGACTTCGGAAGGATTACAAATAATTGATTTGGTAGTAGGGGCAAGATATATCTTGCCCCTACGGGATGAATTAATATGGAATCTCGCATCCTACAATTAATTGCGGCATTACGCGCGGGCGGAGTGCGTGTGTCTTTGGCAGAGTCTGCCGAAGCGTTTACAGCAGTGGACTTGATGGGGATTCAAGACCGCGAGCAGTTCCGTTTATCGTTGCGCGCAACGCTCATCAAAGACCTAAAAGACTTACCAGTCTTTGACAAGCTATTCCCGTTGTTTTTCGGTTCGGGAAATCCACCAGCGATGATGGGCGGGAACCCAATGGATGACATGACTCCCGAGGAAGCATCGCAATTGGCAGATGCGTTGAGGCAGTTCGCGCAAAACCTGCGTCAGCGGATGGAAAGGCTGATGAATGGCGAGCAGTTATCCCGCGCGGAACTTGAGGCGTTGGGTCGGATGGTCGGGTTGAATCAAGTGGATGACCTCCGTTATCAGAACTGGATGGCGCAACGTATGATGCGCGCGCTGGCGTTCCCAGAAGTCCGCGAGGCGCTGAAGGAGTTGATCGAGGAACTTCAACGCATGGGCATGAGCCGTGATCGTGTCGAGCAGATGCGGAACATGATCCAGCAGAACATGCAGGGAATGCGCGAGCAGATCAAGCAGTTCGCGGGCGAACGCATCGCCGAGAACATGAGCGAACGACCGCGCGGCGAGCGCATGGATGATCTGATCAATCGCCCGTTCCACGCGCTGAGCGATGCAGATAAAAAAGTTTTACAAAATGAAGTGAAGCGACTCGCCGCCATGTTACGCACGCGCATCGCCTTGCGACAAAAGCGCGCCAAAAGCGGAGGACTCGACCCCAAAGCCACCATCCGCACCAATCTCAAATATCACGGCGTGCCGATGGAGATCAAACACAAAGACCGCGCGCGCAAACCGAAGATCGTGGTCATTTGCGATATCAGCACTTCGATGCGTTTTTGTTCGGAGTTGATGTTGAGTTTTCTTTTTACATTGCAGGGACAGGTGCGCAAGACGCACGCCTTCGCCTTCATTGACCATCTCGAATCGATCTCGGAGGATTTTAGCGGCTCGAACGCGGACGAGGCAATTGCCTCCGTACTTTGGCGGATGCCCAGCGGCTCCTACAACACCGACCTCGGCTGGTCACTCAACGATTTTCAAAGTGAGTACATGGATACACTCAACGGGCAGACGACTCTCATCATCGTCGGCGATGGACGCAACAATTACTACGACCCGCGCATTGATATTTTCTCCACGATGACGCGCCGCGCCGCGCGCACCATTTGGCTGAATCCTGAACCTCCATACCTCTGGCACGGTGACAGCGACATGCGCAAGTACGCGCCGATGTGCAATAACGTGTTGAAGGTCAGTAATTTGAGGGAACTGGCTGAGGCGGTGGATTCATTATTGGCGGGGTAAGACCCCCCACCCCGCCTCCCCCAAATACGAACATGTGAATTTTGAATCCTCATATTTATTCCTTCTATCGTATTTGGGGGAGGTGTCCGAAGGACGGAGGGGATGAAGCAGGATAAGAAAACAGGCGGACGATTTGTCTGCCTGTTGATTGGTTAAGGATCGGGCTCTGGGTTAGTCCAGGGAACGGGCTCTTGGTCGGTCCAATTTGTGCCTTTGCCAATCCGAGTCGCCGTGTTGAATGTAGGAGCAGAAAGAAGTTTACCTCCGCCGCTCACCGCGCCGCGCTGGTCGCCGTCAGGCAGGACGATCCAGCCTGCCACCAAATCCACGCCGTCCACTGTGTCTTCGTCGCGATACAAGCCTGCGGGCTGGTCCGCCTCGGTTACACTAAAATTCAGGGAGATGCCTTCGGAGGTGGTGAATGTCCCATCGAAGGAACCAGCCGCAAGGTCGGCGGAAAGACGCGCCCCGTCGGCGTTTGTCAGAGAAAGTGAAGCACCGTCTACGCTTCCTTTGAACCATTCTGAGATGGTCGTGCTGTCACAGACATAGGCGGTCACAGCGCCATCCGTGTGTAGGACAACAGCGATGAACGCATCCGAGCCATCCACTTTGCCTACAAATGATCCGCTGAGGGGTTCCGCCGCGCCTCCGCAAGCGGCGAGAAGCAGGCTCATCAGAACAACCAAAACAACAAGAAACGATCTTGCTTTCATACCGTGCCTCCTTTGGTAACGCAATGAGGCGATTATATGTCAGCAGGCGTTTTTGCGAAGAGGAGATTTTCGGGAGATGCCGCGGCAATTGGAGTACACTTGGGGAAATCACCGGGCCCTGGAGGCGTCGTGGCGAAAAAGGGATACTTCATCCTCACAGACATTTCCGGCTATACCGAATTTCTGACCAAATCCGAATTGGATCACGCACAGGATGCACTGCAAAACCTGTTCGATGTGCAACTGGCGCACATCAAACATCCGTTCGTGATCTCGGGCTTTCGCGGCGACGCCATCTTCATGTACGTCCCTGAGACGAACGTCTGCGCGCCGCAAACGCTTCTGGAATCGTTGGAAAATCTGTATTTCGTTTTTGCCGACACCCTGCGGCAGATGATCGTCAACACCACCTGCACGTGCCGCGCCTGCAAGAACATGAAGAACCTCGACCTGAAGATGGTCGTCCATTACGGGGAATATGCGATTCAGAAACTTGGCGACCGCGAGGAACTGTTGGGGGCGGATGTCATCGTCCCGCATCGGATGCTGAAAAATCACGTAGGCGAACAAACGGGCGTTGCGTGCTACGCACTTTTCAGCGAGGCGGCGGCACGGGCATTGAACTTGTCGGAGTTGGCATATCCGCTCGTTCCGTATTCCGAAACGTACGAACACATCGGAGAAGTGAAGATGCAAGTCCTTGATCTGCGCAAAGTGTGGGAACGCGAACAGGATCGAAAACGGTTCGTGGTCTCACCCGAAGAAGCGTGGATCTATATTGATTATGAAGTGCCCTACCCGCCCGTGGTCGTTTGGGAGTACCTGACGAATCTGGACATCGAATTGAAGTTTCAAGGCTATGATCTGGTCGAACGCACCGACGCGCTGGGCGGACGAATCCAGCAACAATCGACCTACCACTGCGCGCACGGTGAAATGCACTTCTTCAATACCATTCTGGACTGGAAACCTTTCGAGTACATCTCCCTTCGGCAGGAGGTGGCGGGACTCGTGCTGAACCAAACCCGCAGACTTACGCCAACTGAAATAGGCACCCGTCTTACCTTCTCCATCGCAAAGCCTCCCTCAGCAGGCGCGGACGAAATGAAAGAAATGGTTCTGAGCGTATTCCTGGAATCGGGCGAGAAGTTCCGAAATTATTTGGAAACGGATGTTTCGAAAGGTGTCGTAACACTGGCATCAAATCCATAAGATGTCCCTCGTCATCGAAACGCTCCAACTCACGAAACACTTTCGCGATGTTCGCGCGGTGGACTCTGTCGACTTGCGCGTGGAAGCCGGCGAGATCTATGGCTTTCTCGGTCTCAACGGCGCAGGTAAGACCACGACCATCCGCGCGCTGCTGGGTATGATTCGCCCAAGCGCAGGAGAGGTCAAAGTGCTGGGGCAGGCGGTCGGTCCGTATGGACGCGGTCCGTGGGCGCGGGTGGGACACATGGTCGAGAGTCCGTCGGCGTATCCGGAATTATCCCTGCGCGAAAATCTGGATGTAGCTCGCCGCTTGCACGGGATCCAAAACGGCAAAGCGGTGGACGACGTGATCGAACGCCTCGCGCTCGCCTCCTACGCGGACAGGACGGCTGGCGCGCTCTCTTCCGGCAACCTCCAGCGTCTGGGGTTGGCGCGCGCGTTACTGCACGAACCTGAGCTGTTGATCCTCGACGAACCCGCCAACGGACTCGACCCCGCGGGCGTCGTCGAAATTCGCGAACTGCTCCGAACGCTGGCGCATGAGAAGGGTGTGACCATTTTCATGTCCAGCCACATCCTTACCGAAGTGGACCGACTCGCCACGCGCATCGGCATCATTCACAATGGGCGATTGATCGAAGAACTCGATTCACGCAAACTGGAGAAATTGCGCGCTAAACGACTCGAGGTCAGCGCGCGCAACCTCGAAGCCGCGCAGATCAGCCTGCAAAGCGCCGGTTACAAGATCGATGTGAAAGATGGAATGCTGATTCTCGAGGACACTCACGCCATCGAGCATTCTGACGACATTGCGCACATGCTGGTGAATGCCGGCGCGCCGCCCACGCGCCTGGCTGTCGAGCAGGAAAATCTGGAAGATTATTTTTTGAGGTTAACCAATGATCCGTCGTCGCGCGTGGCGAAGCAATCCCCAACTGGCGAGATGATGGGTTCGCCGCCAGAGAACGGCTCCTCGCAATGACAAATCTTCTTTCCGCACTCTGGGCTGAGACGCTCAAAGCCCGCCGTTCCAAAGTCACGCTCTTCACCGCGCTGGGGTTCTCCCTCGCGCCGCTCATGGACGGGTTCTTTATGATCATCCTCAAAGACCCCGATGCGGCAAAGTCTATGGGGTTGATCAGCGCAAAGGCACAACTCTTGGTCGGCGTGGCAGATTGGGAAACATTCATCAGCGTCCTTGCGCAGGCAACGGCGGTTAGCGGCTCGATTGTCTTTGCCATAATCACGGCTTGGGTGTTCGGGCGCGAGTTCACAGACCGAACTGCCAAGGAGTTTTTGGCGTTGCCGACTTCGCGCGAGACGATCATCACTGCGAAATTCATGCTGGTCGCCGCATGGACGTTCGCCCTCACGTTGCTCATCTTTTTGATTGGTCTCGTGGTCGGAAATCTCGTTGTGATTCCCGGCTGGTCAATGGACCTGCTCAACACCGCTCTTCGCGATGTGCTCGGTTCTGCGGCGCTTACCATCGCACTGCTGACGTTCGTGGCTTTCATGGCAACCATCGGCCGCGGGGAAACAGCCGCCTTTGGTTGGGCAATTCTCTCGGTGGCTTTAGCACAGATCGCCATCGTCACCGGCTGGGGCGATTGGTTCCCATGGTCGGTGCCCGCATTGTTCAGTGGCGCGGCGGGTCCGCGAGACGCGCTCCTTGAAAGTCACAGTTATGTCTTGGTTGTTCTCGCAAGCCTTCTCGGGCTTGCGCTCACCTTCCGCTGGTGGCGCGATGCGGACCATACCAAATAGCCAACCGTTGCTTCAACTGGTCGTATAATCGCCCTCATGGCGAAAGCAAGCGGACGTGAAAAAGAAATCCACGCGCCAAACGACGAAACCTCACAGCTTTACAACATCCTGACCCGCGCGAATCAGATCGCCAGCACCACCGAACTGGACGATCTACTCAACCAGATGCTCGATCTGATCATTGACGTCTGCGGCGGCGACGCGGGCACCCTCTACCTCCTCGATTCAACAAGAGACGAACTGGTCTTCAAGGTCATTCGCGGACCCAACAGCGACGCCAGTCTGATCGGCAGACGCATCAAGACGAATGCCGGCATCACGGGCGCAACCATGGGGCAATCTGAACCGCTCGTCATCGAAGATCTTGCAAGCGACTCGCGCTGGCAAAAAGTGTCGCGCAGTTCAGAAGGACTGCGCAATGTGATTTCCACTCCTCTGTTGCTACGCGGCAAAACAATCGGCGTCGTTCAAGCCTTCAATTATTCTGACACACCATTACAGGTCGTTCAAGTGCTCGCCGCACGCATGGCATCCGAGATCGAAAAGGCTATGCTGCTGGAAGCCAGCCAACAACGGACAGCGCGACTCGAAGCGCTGATCGACATCATTGGAATCATCGGCTCGAACCTCGACCGCGATCTGGTTCTCCATCTCATCGTTCGCTACGCCCGCGACCTGCTCCGCGCGGAACACGCATCATTGTTCCTGATCGACGAAGAGCAAGGCGATATCGTCCTGCGCATTTCATCCAGTGAGGCGGCTGTTCCCATCCTGCGAGTACCTCGCGGAAAAGGGATCATCGGTGCCGCCATCGAAACCGGCGAGACTATCTACGTACCAAACGTCCACGAAGACGAACGCCACTACAAAGACGCGGAACCGATCACGGGAGTGACTACCACGTCGCTCATCGCCGTTCCTCTTGTAACGCAGACGGTTCAACTCGGACAGGAACTTGGCTCCGCTCAACCACAAATCGTCGGCGGCATCGAGGCGATCAATCGCGTGGACGGTATGTTTACTCAGGAGGATGCAGAGTTATTGCAAACGCTTGCAAAGCAAGCCGCCACCGTTTTTCAGATCGCCAAACTCTACGGCGACGCAAACGAACTCTTCCTCGACACCATTCAGGCGATGGTGGCATCCATCGACGCGAAAGATCCGTACACTAACGGGCACTCGCAAAGGGTCAGCGATTTCTCCGTCGCCATTGGTCGGCAGATGAATCTCGCTCCCGAAACGATACATCAACTTCGCATTGGGGCTCTGCTGCACGATATTGGCAAGATCGGCATACCCGATACCATCCTCAGCAAGCCGGGGCACCTGACCGAAGACGAGATCAACATTATGAAACAGCATCCTGCAATCGGGGCAAACATCATGAAGAACGTACGCCTGCTGCGCAACGAAATCCCTGCGCTTGCCGAACACCACGAGCACATGGATGGCACAGGTTACCCCAGCCATTTGAAAGGCGATCAAATCTCACTCTTTGGCAGAATTGTCGCAGTCTCAGACGTGTTCGACGCTCTCACGTCTGATCGTCCGTACCGCGGCGCATTGGAGGTGGAGGAGGTGCTGAATCAAATGCAACATGATTCAGGCACGCACTTCGATGACGCGTGCGTGCAGGCGTTGGTCAAGGCGTATCTCGCCGGCGAAATCAAGACTCAAAAGGAACAAGAGGAGTCGAACGGTGATCAGTCTGCATAGAGATTGTCGGCTGTTTGTAAACACACTCATACCGAAGTCCGCTTGCCATATCCGCACATTGCCGGTACCATTGCTTCATGCCAAAAATATTGATCGTGGACGACGATGTCATCATCACTAATTTGATGCAATTACTGGTAAGCATGGAAGGGCATCAGCCCACAATCGTAAATGACAGCTTGAAAGCCGTCGAAACGGCGCATGCCGTAAACCCCGACTTGATTACGTTGGATCTAATGATGCCGCACCTTACCGGCTTTGAGCTTTGCGCACTCTTACGCGAAGACCCGAAGTTTGCACAAACACCGATTGTCATTGTGAGTGCAAAGGACGACGCCGAAAGCAAGGATAGGTCCCGCCAAGTTGGGGCGAACGATTACATCACCAAGCCCTTTCACCCAGACGAATTGATCGGCAAGATCAAATCACTGACAACTTAATGCCCGTCACGGAGCGGTGGAGTCTAACAGTTTTCGGTATACCTTCACCAGCTTCTTCTGTGATTCGTGCCAAGTGAATTTTGTCAGTGCGCGCTCAGAGGCGGAACCAGCAATACGTTTCGATAACTCGAAGTCATTCAACAGCACCAATGCCTGCCGCGCCAAATCCTCGGGGTCGTTCGGCGAAAACAAGAATGCATCCACATCTTCGCGCACCAGTTCGCGCACGATTGGCATATTCGACGCCAGCAACGGGCGTCCCGCCGCCATGTATTCCAGCACCTTGATCGGGCACGCGCCCTGCGTCACATTGCGGTCGTTCAACGCCAGCGGCGCGATACAAATATCCGCTTCGGCGATCAGTGCAGGGATTTCGTGATGCGGCACCGCGGGCTGGACAAGCACGCTTCCTTCCACCCCTTGCTTGCGGATCTGCTTCGATAAGAGTTTTCTCTGCCTTGAGCGTCCGCGCCCGACAATGCGGAGTTGAACAGGCTGTTTTTCGAGAATCTTCGGCAACGCGCGTATCATCACATCGAGCCCCTGCCAGTCAGCCAGTGTGCCAATGTACAGCAAAGTCGGGACTCGTCCGTCGCGCGCTGGCAAGGGCGAAGCGAAGAAATCTGAAGGGCTAACACCGTTTGGGATTACGGTAACTCGCTTCAAGTCGAGCCCGAGCGAGGCGATGTAATCACGCGTCACATTCGAGGGGCAAATGATCGCATCTGAAAGGTGAAGCGTCGCGATCTCCTGCTCCTTGATCTTGGTCAACAGTTCGGCGCCGAGCCCCGGGTAGTGATATTTCAGTTCAATAGAAGGGAGACCATTCACCTCAAACAGCGTCTTGTAACCGAAACGCTTCTTGTTCTGCGCAATCGAAAGCCCGTCCCAGATATTGCGATAATGCACCACGTCGTACTCATGATGCAACGCAAGATGACTGAAAACCGACTTTCCAAAATTGGCGGCGCGAGCGAGAAAGTTTTGCGAAAGGTCTTGTGAAACGCGGGTCACCCGCGCCCCCTCCACCTCATCCTCCGTCGGGAGCACGCCGTCGTTCGGCGTAAGCAGGTCAACGTCAAACTGGCTATTGACGAGCCCTCGAATGTTATGCAAAATATGTGTCGAAGCGCCTTTCGGGCTTGGAACGATGTCGAAGGCGGTGTAAAGCACACGCGGCATGTCAAGATTATAAATCAATGGCAAACAAGGGCTACTTCATCATCACCGATATCTCGGGTTACACGGAGTTTCTTACCAAGTCCGAAATTGACCACGCGCATGAAACCCTGCAAGGTCTGTTCAACGTGGAGTTGGAGAACATCAAATTCCCACTGAAGGTTTCGGGCTTTCGCGGGGATGCCATCCTCATCTACACACCCGAGACGTGCTTCATCAACCCCCAAAGTTTTCTCGAAACACTCGAAAATCTGTATATCATTTTTTCAGACGCACTGCGCCAGATGCAATTCAACACCACCTGCGAATGCCGTGCCTGCCAGAACATCAAGAACCTCGACCTGAAAATGGTGATCCACTACGGGGAATACATCCTGCAGAAGATCGGCGACCGTGAAGAGCTGCTGGGGGCAGATGTGATCGTGCCCCACCGCATGTTGAAAAACCACGTCATCGAAGAGACAGGCATCAAAGCCTACGCATTATTCTCCGAAGCCGCGGCAACCGCACTCGAACTGCATACCGTATGCCAGCCGCTCACCCCATACAAGGAAACCTACGAACACATTGGCGAAGTGAGGATGCTTGTCCATGATTTGAAATCAGCCTGGGAGCGCGAGCAGACGCGCAAGAAGATCGTCGTCGATCCGGAGGAGGCTTGGATCAAGATCGAAGTTGACGTTCCCTTTCCGCCATCGGTGGTCTGGGGCGTAATCACGACGCCCGCGCTGGAAGCTCCAATCATCGGACTCGAATCGGTTAGGCGCGTGGATGAACTTGGCGGGCGCACACGACCCGAATCGAAATTCCATTGCGCTCATTCGAGCGGCGACTTTTTCAATACGGTCGTGGATTGGAAGCCATTCGATTATTACACCGTAACGCAAAACCCGGGCGGGCTGGAGTATTTTCGCACCATCACTTTGAAATACGATGGAAAGGTGACGAGATTTACGATGCTGGTCAGCAAACCGGAACCGGATGCTCCCGAAGGTTTTCGCGAATTTCTCGAATCGGCGGCGCGTCAGGGTTACGAACGGCTTCCATCCGCCATTCAGGAACTGATCGAAAGCGGTAAAATCACGGTCAACTAAGGAGAACTCATGGAAGCATTCTTCTGCATCGGCGCGATCCTCCTTGTGCTTGTCCTAATCTTGTTCTCCTATTTACTTAACACAGCACGCAAACGCGTCAACGAAACCAATTCCATCGGCAAGAAACAACTTCTCCCGATCTATATCTCCCTCGCAGACAGACCCGCCTCCATCATTCAGGGCATGAACAAACTTCGTTATGATGTCAACAAAACCGAAAAGGCAGGTGATAAGTGGCGCTGGGTTCCCCTGCTGATCTTTTTTGCAGGGGTTGTTCTGATGCTCGTGGATGGACTGTTATTCCTATTCGGCTATTCTTCCTTCGTTTTCATCGGCGGAGGTGTCGCGCTGTGGATCGCGGCGATCATCACGGCGCGCGGATTACGGAAGAGCGACTCGTACGATTTTTCCCGGCGCTACAATGGAACGCGCGACATCCTGCACACGCTTCGCGACGACCTCAAACCTGGTTCCACGTATTTAGGTCATCTCGATCTGACAGGTCCCCTCCTCCCCACCAAGGTGGCGCGCACCGCCAAAGACGCGCAGAACCGCGAGACGGAATATTTCCGTGACGAGTGGCTCGCGTTGAAAGCAAAACTATACGATGGGAACATTCTGCGGGTGTCGGGGATTCAGAAATCGAAGAAACGCAAGTCGTACTGGAAGCGCAGCCGCATCAGCGGAAAGATGAAGAGCAAGCCCGAAAAGTTCAAAGGCACAGAACACGATCTGAAAGTCCGCATCGTGCCGAACCCCGAGGTATATAAGATCGCGAAAACCAGCGCGGAGTTCAAGCAAGGGCTAAACATCGGAAAGTTCACCATCAGCCAGTTGAGCACCGAAGGCGGCATGATCGCGTTCGTCGCCAACTCCCCGTTCGAAGAAGTGGAGCATGAAAACGTCCTGCAAATCCTCAAGTCGGCATATACCCTACTGCAAAGAAAGGCGGCATAAATGAGTCGCAAGGTTATCACGTTCGTCGTTGCTTTTGTTCTAATCTGTCTTGTGATGGCAGTGGCTGGAGTCTTTTCATTCAGCGGTTTGGCGAAAGCGGAAAAGTTCGATGCCAACCGAGTCTGGTCTCAGTCGTACAACACCGCTGAGAGCATGAAGGTCATAAACCTGATGGGCGACGACAACGATGAATTGTTCATCCAAAACACGGAAAACGTTACGATCTTCGATGGCAGCGGCAGCGTACTCTTCAGCCAAAACTATCAGTATCCGAAGACCACGTTAGGCGATGTGAACGGCGACAACCGCGAAGATATCGTAGTCTTTTATCTCGGCGATCTGGGTTATTCTGTAGACGTGATCAACAACGGGCAGACGCAGACCATCGCACAAAGCCTCAGCATAGGGTTGCCCGCACGCGTAGCTGTCCTCCGCTTCTCCTCCGGACCTCAAATTGTGCTCGGTGATTCCAGCGGCGAACTCCTCTCGTTGAACCTTTCCGGTCAGCCGCTATGGACCTATTCCGTGGGAAGCGAAGAGATTCGCGGGCTCGACGACGCGCGTATCAACGGACAGATCCATCTTGCCGCGGCTTCTCACGATGGCTCGCTGGTGGTGCTGAATCAAAACGGAGGAAGCGTTTGGAGCACGAGTCAGGAGTCCCTGCGAAGGATGCGAGCTTTCGACTTCAACAGCGATGGTAACAGCGAGATCCTCACAGGCGGCGAATTCGGCGCGTTCATCGCATATTCCGCAACGGACGGAAGTCAACTGTATACGCAGAGCATGGGGCAGGCAGTATCCGAAATCCGCGAAGTGGAATTGAACGGCGAACCGTCGTCGCGTGAATTCGTTGTCGGCGGCAAGGACGGAGGCGTGTGGGCATATTCGATCCAGAACGGTGTAGTGGATCAGATGTGGTCGGGGTCTCTATCTGACAAAGTCAACGAAATCTCTGGCATTGACGTGGATGGCGACGGCGCGGAGGAGGCCGTGCTCGGCGACGACAGCGGGGTTGTGGCGGTGTTTACCGGCAACGGCTCGCGAAGCAACTTAGAGAACCACACCACGGGTATCACGCGCATTGACGTGGGCCGATTGAATGGTGAGCGTTATGTGGTGATCGCAGATTACAACGATGTGCAAGTGAACAAGATCGAGTTCAACTCGATCCCGGGCTTCCAATACACGCCCTTGATCGTCGGCGTCATCATTTCGGCGGTCATCCTCCTTATTGCGGCAATCCTTGCATCCATCCCGCAAAAGCCGGAATTGAAAGTGTCGTTTCAGGATAAGAGTCGGGAGTCGCTGGAGGCAGAACGGCGTATGCTTAAGGAATCCATCGCGGACGTGGAGCGCCTGCGAAAATCGGGCGAGGTGACGGGCGACGCCTATCTCGCGCGCCTCAAACGCCTGCGCGGCGATCTCGCGGACAACGAAGCCGCGTTCAAAGTTGCTGGCTTCCCAATAAAAGTGGAAACCATCCAATGCCCCAACTGCGGCGGCACGCTCGAACTCGGCATGGACAAATGCGAGTATTGCGGACAAGTGTTGTTATCGTAACCCCCGCCGCCTAAATGTAAACGACGCGAAGGCTAGCCTTCGCGTCGTTTTGTTGATGTTGGGAACCGTTATTGTCGTTATTGTATTGTAAAGCGAACGGTGGCCGAAGGCGCGCCGTTGAAAAAGACTTCGACACGGTATGTACCAGCGGGCCAACCACCGTCGGGCGGTTCGAAAAAGAAATAGATGGTATCAACATTCTCACCTTCCGAAACCGTGTATTCGACGTTGTCAATGAAAAAGTTGGGGTCAACTCCATCCACGTTCTCGGCATACCAATCCGAAGAAATGACGTTTCCTGCAACGCCATTACTGAGGTCACTTACCACGTAGACGGTATCAAACAAGCTGAAGGTGGAGGTCGTGTTTATACCGTCCGAATCGAGAGCAGTGCGCGAATTGCTCAATGTCGGTTCACCGCCGCCGAGGACTGCGCAAGCCAATGAGGAGGAAATCAACACTAGCACGGCGAACAAGATAGGTAGTCTGGTCTTCATGACATTCTCCTTTAGTATATGCTTATCGGAAGAGTAGAAGTCCTCTCAAAAACCCTTATTCGTCATTGCGAGGAAGGCGAAGCCTGACGAAGCAATCCCCAGCACATCTTGTACAGCCAGCGTTACCCGGAGATTGCTTCGCTCCGCTCGCAATGACGGGCGATGGGGCATTTTGAGATAAGTTTTAGTATACCATTCGCCAACAGCGAAACAATATTCGATATCGTCTCACTCAACTTCGATGTAAATCCGCTTGTTGATGGCGCCCTTGCTCTTGTAATCCGCAACACGAATCGCCCCGATCTCGTTCGTGCTGGCAACGTGAGTTCCGCCGTCCGCTTGCAGGTCGAGCCCGACAATCTCGACGGTACGTACTTGCTGTATCCCTTCAGGAAGCAAATTGATCTTCGTCCGAATCAGGTCAGGGATTTGAAACGCTTCTTCGCGCGGCAGGATTTTGACCCTGATCTCCCGCGCTTGCTTCACTTCCGCGTTTACTGCCGTTTCGATATCACGGACGAGATCACCCCGCATGGTCTCAAATTCAAAATCCAGGCGTCCTTTCAGTGGCTCCATATCCCCGCCGGTGACAAGCGCGCCGTAATCGCGGAAAACTGTCCCGCACAAGACGTGAAGTGCGGAATGCGTACGCATCAGTTTGTATCGCCGAGCCCAATCCAACGTCCCGTTTGAAGCGGAGCCAGCGGCGGGCAGTTGCGCGTTCCCACCGAGGAAGTGAAGGATATCCGCACCTTGTTTCTTTACTTTCTCCACGGGGTAATCTACGCCGGCAATCGTCAGCGTGCCTACATCGCAAGGTTGGCCGCCACCGCCGGGATAAAACGCGGTTCGATCCAACACCACCGCCCGTTCGTCCGCAATGACCTTTACGACACCGGCTTGAAATTCCTGAAGATAGCTATCGGTCTGATATAAAAGTTCGGTCATGGCGTCTCCGTTCCGTGAAGTGTACAGCAAATGATAAAATCAGCCAATATCGGAGGCCGAGATGAGCGCAAGGAAAATCGTAATTGACGGAATTACTTACAACAGCGTAGACGAAATGTCCGAGGATGTGCGCCGAAACTACGAAGAGGCGATGAGAGGTGTGAGCAGCACAATGAACGCGCCCTCCAACCCGATGGAAGCCTTGAATAACGTGTTCGCGGATACGAATAATAACGGCATGCCTGATGTCTTGGAAAACCAGCCGTTCATCAACATTTCCAGCGGTATGAAATTCGTTGTTGATGGAAAAACGTATAACAGTTTAGACCATCTTCCTCCCGACGCCCGCGCCCGATACGAACAAGCAATGGGTGCCTTGGACAAAAATCAAAACGGCATGCCAGACTTTCTAGAAGGAATGATGGATCCTTCAACTCAATCCGCACAGACAACTTCTGCATCGCCTAGTTACCCACCAAACACAACTCGTCACGCTTCGCGCACACCGCTATCCTCATCGCCCGCCATTGCACCGGACACTTTCAACGGATGGATGCTGGCATTGGCGGCGTTATTTGTCTTGATGATCTGTGGTCTTGCAACAGTCGGATTCTGGTACTTCTTTTTGCGATGAAAATTAGCGTTTGATTAGAACTCTACAACCCGCTTGACACCGATTTTGGATTTTTGTATAGTAATTCACGATGAACAGAACGGCACGGCAGCCCAACCGGCTCGGCGTGCCTTTTGTTTGTAAGAACATCTATCCCAATGGCAAGGAGAGCTAATGATTCAAGTCAACGGTCTCATTAAAGACTACGGGGCGCGGCGTGCGCTCAACAACATCAGTTTCGACGCAAACCAGGGAGAGATCGTTGGCTTTCTGGGACCGAACGGTGCAGGCAAGACCACCGCCATGCGAATCCTCACCGGCTACATGCCTCCCACCGACGGGACTATTACTGTCGCGGGATACGATGTGGTGGATGAATCATTGGAGGTTCGCAAACGAGTGGGGTATCTACCCGAGACCGTGCCCCTGTACAACGAAATGACCGCCTTCGAATATCTGAAATTCATGGGCGAGTTACGCCACATTCCAAATTCCGAGGAACGCGCGTTGGAAACGCTCGAGTCGGTCAACCTCGAGTCTCGCTCTCACAGCTACATCGGCACGTTTTCAAAAGGCATGCGTCAGCGCATCGGATTGGCTCAGGCACTGCTGCACCGTCCGGAGGTGTTGATTCTGGATGAGCCGACGATCGGTCTTGACCCCAGTCAGGTCGTCGAAATCCGTGAAGTGATTCGCGAGATCGGCAAAGATCGCACAGTGTTGTTCTCCACACACATCCTTTCGGAAGCGCAACAAATCTGCGACCGTGTGCTTATCATCAATAAAGGAAAGATCGTTGCCGAAGACACGCCGGAAAATCTGCAATCAAGGTTGGTCGGCGCGCAACGCGTCGTCCTGCGCGTCCGCGGTGAATCCGATGACCTTGCGGCAAAGGTGAAGAAGATCAAGGGCGTGAAGGCTGTTGAGACCAAGGCAGACGGCTCTATAGAATTCGAGTTTTCCGCCGGTCAGGACGCCCGCCCGCAGGTAGCAAAGACCGTTGTTCAGGGAGGGTACGAGCTTTTGGAGATGCGTTCCGTCGGCATGAGTCTTGAGGAGATCTTCCTCGAACTCACCCGCGAAAGCGCGTCAGGGAAAAAATCATCGTGAGGCAGAATTATGCGTAATATTTGGACCATCGCAAAACGCGAATACGATCATTACTTTATCAGCCCAATCGCCTATGTGGTTGCCGTAGCTCTGCTGTTCCTTGTCGGCGGGTACTTTTCACTGATGCTGTTGGCGGCAAACCAAGGAGGAGGCTTCGGTGGCGGCTTCGTGCCAGCCATCCCAGAAATCAACAACCTGTTCGGGTTTTTGTTGCTTCTTTCCATTCCCGCGTTGACAATGCGCGTCCTTGCCGACGAAACACGCACCGGGACAATTGAACTGCTGTTGACGGCTCCCGTCCGTGATTTTGAGCTGGTTGCCGGAAAGTGGCTCGGCAGCTTCATGTTTGTTCTTACATTGATTCTCGTGACAGTGCTTTACCCCATCATTTTGAATTCGCAGGTTTCGCCCGGACTCGACTGGAGATTGATAATTTCATCCTATCTGGCATTAGTCCTTCTGACGGGAGCATTGATGGCTCTCGGAGTAGGAATCTCTGCGATCTTCAGTAATCAGGTGACCGCGTTCATCACCACCCTTGGACTTTTCATTTTCTTATGGTGGTTGGTGGGAATTCCGTCAAGCTTGTTTCCGGTCGGCGGAGAGTTCTTTAATTACATGGTGCTTAATTCGCATTTTGGGGGCGCACTGAATCAAGGAAACGTTTACCTGTCCGATGTGGTTTACTTCCTAAGCCTCATCGCTGTCGGGTTGTTCACAGGAACGGTGGCTATCGAAATTCGGAGATGGAAATAATGGCAAAAAAGAAGAGCTCACAACCCGCCTGGCGCAGATATACCTTCATCGTGCTCGTCGTCGCACTATTTGCGTGTATCGCCACAGCTTTGCTCGGCGCCACACAAGGCATAATCGCCCTTGGTTTGTATACGATCGAATCCCCGGAACGACTCACCAACGCGCTGTGGATAAGCATCGGTCTCGTGGTCATCGGCATCGCAGTGTACGCGTTCCTCGAACCGGCAAAGATCCAACGCTTTCTTACCGGAAGGCAGGCAAAGTATGGCGGGAACACGATCATCGCGGTTTTAGCCTTCACGCTCACGCTGGTCATTGCGAACTTCCTCGCGTATGACAATCCATACCAGCTTGCCGACCTGACCGAGGATCAGGCAAACACCCTCGCTCCAGAATTGGTATCTGCTTTGGATGCGTTGCCCGAAAAAGTTACAGCCACTGCCTTCTTCTCCATCAACCGAAGCACAGAGTCTGCGGAACAGTTGTTTGGGAACATCAAAGCCAACAGCAACGACAAATTCGAGTATGAATTCGTAGACCCCAACCGCGACCCACAACGAGCGCGCGAAGCGGGCATTACCGGCGATGGCAAAGTCTTGTTGCAGATGGGCGAACGATCTGAGATTGCCGCGTCCGCGTCTGAATCTGAAATATTGAAGGCGTTGATTCGATTGATCAACCCGAACGAACGTGTTGTCTATTTCCTCACCGGGCACGGCGAGCGCGACCCGGAACGAATCAATGATGACAATACCTCGTTAACGCGAGCCGGCACAACGCTAAAAAGCAAGAATTATGGCGTGATGAGTTTAAGTCTGCTCGCGGAGAACCAAGTTCCCGAGGACGCAGATTTGGTGGTCATTGCCGGGCCACAACAGCCCATCTCCGTGAAAGAAGTCGAATTGTTGCGCGAGTACCTGAACGCTGGCGGATCACTACTCGTCATGGAAGACCCAGTCGTCCTCACCGATTTTGGCGACGCCTCAGACCCGCTTGCCGAAATGCTCGCCGAGGACTGGGGCATCACGATCAATAACGACTTCGTTATAGATCTCGCCAGTTCAGATCCCACCCTTGGTATCGGATTCGCCGAATCATATGACACGGGCCACCCGATTACCAGCCAAATATTCAACCTTGATTCGTTCTTCCCCCTCACGCGATCCCTCGCGTTGGACTTTGGCAAGCAAGGGATTCAACTCAATCAATTGGTTTCCACTACTGATCGTTCGTGGGGCGAAAAAGACTTTGATAGCCTCACCGAGGCCGGCTGGCCCCCCAGCTACGATGAAACGACGGAAGTGCTGGGACCGCTGGCACTCGCCGCAGCGGCGGAAAATCTAGCCAGCGGTGGACGAGTGGTGGTGTTCGGAACCTCGCAATTCGCCAGCGACCAAGTCTTCGATTCGGGCTACGGTAATAGCGACCTGTTCGTCAACGCGGTGGACTGGGCGGCAGAGCAGGAAAGTCTCACCAACATCACGCCGAAACAACCGGTTACACGCGTGTTTCAGCCAGCATCTCAATTGCGGATATTGATGCTGATGCTGATCGTTGGGCTCGTCATTCCGGGCATCTTCGTAGCGCTCGGCGTGGCTACGTGGCTGCAACGCCGCCGGCAAGGGTAACCGCATATGCGCAGTTCGACCATCGCCTACTTAATCGTCCTCCTGGTCGCATTGGGAGCCTATTACTTCATCAACAGCCGCGAGGAGCCGGCAGATATTGCCATTACGCTCGAGCCCGAGGATATTGTCACCTACTTGTTCAATGCAGAGGATGGTATCCCAACAGGGATTCGTATCGAGTCGAAAACCGGCGAAATCGTCGAAGTGGCGAAAAACGCCGATGGCGCGTGGGAGTTGATCCAGCCGCTCGAAGCCGCCGCAGACCAAGTGGCGGCAGACGCGGCAGCGAGTCAGATCACCACCCTCCGCATTGAAGACACAATTCCCGATCTTGATCTTGCCATCGTCGGCTTGGAAAACCCCGAATACACCTTGGTTATCCAATTCCCCGGTAATGTGGAACGAAAAGCAAGCATCGGTGTTATCACCCCAACAGAAAATGGATATTATGCGCTCAGCCCGGATGGCGATGTGGTGGTCCTCAGTAAAGCCGCCATTGACTCACTGCTGAACCTCTTGCATAACCCGCCTTATTTGGAGACCCCAACACCCAGCCCCACCGCAACGGAAACCCCGGTTCCATCATCGACGCCCGAGCCTGCCACGCCGACCCCCGCCACCCCTCAGCCGTAACATTTCGGTTGCCGCAGCGTCTATGAAAGAGCAATGCAAGGGGCTTGAATTTGAATTGAAAAGCGTGTATTCTGATAAAAAAAGAAAGTGGTTACTAACTGAATGGATGTAGATAAGATCTTGATGGTTGATGAAGAGGAAGAATTTCCTGCGATCGCGCGGCTGATCGAGCTCGGACGTCAAAAATCGTACGTCACCCTCGACGACATTCTTCACTTCTTCCCCGAAGCCGAACAAGACGTTGAACAACTCGAAGAAGCATTCTCTGCTCTGCTAAGCGCGGGCATTCCCTTCGTTGAAGACGCAACCACTGCTGAGCCTTCTGAAGACGAACTGGTCGCTGTAGAAGCCGCGGAAGCCGAACCTGAAATCGACCTCGCCCTCGACGATTACCTCGCCAACATTGACACCGACGACACCATTGGCTTGTACCTGAAAGAGGTCAGCCGTGTTCCCCTGCTGACCGCTGAGGAGGAAGTGAAGTTAGCCCAACGCATCGAGCGCGGCCGCATGTCGCGCGAGGAACTCGCAAAAGGTAACGCCACTCCGCGCCGCCGCGCTGACTTACGCAAACTGATCGAAGACGGCTGGGCGGCACGCGAACATCTCATCACAGCGAATTCGCGGTTGGTCATCTCGGTTGCCAAAAAGTATATGGGGCGCGGCGTTCCCTTCCTTGACCTGATTCAAGAGGGCAATATTGGCTTGATCCGCGCGACCAAGAAATTTGACTACCGCCGCGGACATAAATTTTCGACCTACGCTACTTGGTGGATCCGACAGGCGGTGACACGCGCCATTGCCGACCAGGGGCGCACGATTCGTGTCCCCGTCCACATGGGTGACCAGATCAACAAACTCCTGCGCGTGCAACACCAGTTGACTCAACGCCTTGGGCGAGAACCCAGCGTGGAGGAACTCGCCGAAGCCCTTGACGTGCCGCCCAAGAAAGTGGAAAACATGATTCAGGTGGCGCGGCGTCCGCTTTCGTTGGAGACCCCGACGGACGATGAGGAAGATTCGGTGCTCGGCGATTTCATCGAAGACGATGAGGCACCTCCGCCGGACGACACCGCCACTTACAATCTGCTCAAAGAACACCTCGGCGAAGTCTTGAACGGGTTGCCGCCGCGCGAAGTTCGGATCTTGCAACTACGCTATGGTCTTCTGGACGGGCAGGCATACACCCTGGAAGAGGTTGGCCGTAAAATGGGTGTGACGCGCGAACGCGTCCGCCAGATCGAAGCGCAAGCCCTGAGCCGCTTGCGACACCCGACCATCCGGCGCAAGTTGCGCGATTATCTGGGCGAATAACACTAAAAAGCGATGACATTTCAACTTCATCGCTTTTTTGATTTAAAATCCATTCATGAAGAGTCCGTTTCTTCGATTGCAGGATATTGTTTTCCTTACTGTTTTCATCAGCGCACTGGCATCAGGCGCGCAAATGCTCAGCATTGACAGCGACCTTGGGCGGCACCTGACTCTCGGAGATTACATACTCGAAAATCGTACAGTGCCAACCCACGATCTGTTTTCTCATACGTTGGCCGGCGAATCCCGCCCGCCTTACGAGTGGTTGTCTCAGATTCTGTTTGCCACTGCACATCACCTGCTTGGCCTGGACGGGGTCATTTTGTTAACGGCAGTGATGATTAGCGTAACCATTACGGCTGTTTTTTATCAATCTGTCCGAAGTAGCCACTCTCCGCTAATCGCCTTGCTGGTCACTTTGCTTGTTGCCGCTGCGACCAGCCTGCATTGGCTTCCACGCCCGCACATTGTGACATTCCTTCTGTTCGCGATCTGGGTCAATCTATTGGAACGAATTCAGAAAAACAAGGCCGCGCCGATTTTTCTTTTTCCGCTCCTGATGCTCTTATGGGCAAACCTGCACGGCGGATTTATCTTCGGCATCCTAGCGCTCGCCGCGTATATCGCCGGGTGGCTATGGGACAAGTGGAGAAGTCAGGCACCAAATGAGATCGGAAAGAACTATCTGCTGATCGCATTGAGCTCCCTCGGCGCATCCATTATCACACCCGATCTTTGGCGCAACTGGGAGGCGGTCCTCAATAATCGAAGCGCCTTCATCCTCAGTCGCACAGTGGAAACCATGCCGCCCAATCTTACCGATGCGTCCACTGCCCCATTTTTGGTTTTGTTCTTACTTGTTGTATTTTTTGGCTTCATCAACAAGCACTATGTTTCAGCCAGCCAGGTCCTCCTGCTGAGCGGACTTGGCCTGATTGCGCTTCTAGTGACAAGAAACATCCCGCTGTTCGCAATTGCCTGTGCGCCATTCCTCGCAGAATGGATCGTAACGAAAGCAAGTCTTGCGCCAGCCTGGAAAGTGCTTGACGCGCGGTTTGCCAGTCTATACGTTCAAAACAGGACATTGGCATTTCCGCTGATGGTGGTTATTTTTGCGACCATATTATTCGCCCATCGCTATTCAGATAACAAGCAGACCTATCAATTCAACTCGGAGGTTTTCCCGGTCCATGCGGCAAATTGGTTGGAGGAAAATCCGGTCGAAGGTAACATGTTCAATGAGTTCAATTGGGGTGGTTATCTGCTTTACCGATCATGGCCCCGCGACCTAGTCTTTGTAGACAGCCAGAGTGATTTCTACGGCGAACCGCTCTTGCGCGACTATGAAACGATTTTACTTACTCGCGGCAGTTGGCGGGATCTGCTCCATCACTACCACATAGACTGGGTTATTGTCTCCCCGCAAACGCCACTAGCGATTCAGTTGAAAAGAGACAACCAGTGGATGACCGTGTATCAAGATCCCGTTGCGATAATTCTGCAACAGAAATAACTATCTTTGCCGCGAAATCAATACACCATCTGATTCGTAGACCACTTCAAACCCTAAATCCGTCTTGAGATTTTCTACAAAATATGGAAACTCCAGTTGAGGCGCCAGCGGACCGCAATTGTTCACCCGCAGAGTCTTTGACGCGTAGATGTAATCATAATCCGAGCGATCAACGACCTGGTCGAGACACCCAACCCCGCCTCTTGAATAACACTTCTGCACATCGTACGTCGAGCGGACGTAATCGTTGAACGCGGCGCCCTTCGTCCACTCTGTGCCTTGAACTGTGAACAAACTTGTTCTCCCACTTATCGCCGGAAACCACTCCAGCACCGAGTCGCACGATACGGAAGTTGTGCCTGTCAGAACCAGGAAGCGCGAATCTTCCGGCGTGTTTTGCCTAGCCCAGCGCATGGCTTCCTCATCAGCGGAATATAAGGTAGCCGACGAAAGCTGTACTCCAAATTGGGAGGTTGAAAAGATTAGATAGAGAATCAAATAAATGAAGACATTCCGCTCGACGTTTGACACTTTCGTTTCATCTTCACGGGAAGGTTGCAATGCCGGTAGGATGACCTCCACCACCCCGAGAGCGGCAAGCATCGCCAGCGGAATCGACGCGGGCCCTGCCGCACTGCGTCCCTCCACAAAGAAGGGAATCGCCATCCACAACGGAAGCAAGAAGTCCCTGCGAATGAGGCGGTGGGCGATACCGATCAAACCCAGAATAGCAATCACGGTCGCATAGGGTTCTTCTGTAAATACAAAAAAGAGCAGGTTGAACACGGCGGCAGACTTGGCGCCGGTTGCCGCTCCATGCAGCAAGGGCTCGAAGCCGTGATACGAAATCACACTCGTCCACCATGGCGCAGAAACGATCAATACAATGAAACCAACAAAAATGGATTGTAGCAAGGCTGTTCGATTGCGCGCGAGCATAAGCCAGAAGAAGACCGCAGAAATGAAAGTATGCACCGCCGTTTCAGGGTGACTCATCACCGCCAGCCCACCTAGGATTCCCGCAAGGAAAATATCGGCGCGACGATTCTCTTGATACAGACGAATCACGACTGCCAACGTGAGCAACATGAAGAATTGACCGGGGCTGCGCGTGAGTCCGCCGCCCATCACAAACCAGGATAGTGCACGCGGCATCAACGCGAAAAACAAAGTGGAAACCGCCGCGAGATATCTGTTCCTTAGTAATCGGAGCGCAAGCAGATAAAACGCCAGAACCGATAACGAAGCGAAGAACGCCGGCATCCATCGCACAACTTGCGGAGATTCAACGTTGAAGATAACAGACGTCAGCGCACCAAGATAAAAACCGAGCGGCGGATAGGCATATGGAATATCAAGATGATTGTAGGATGTGTGCTTTGGGAGAACAAAATTATTCGCGCGCAAGTCGTCCACCATCACCGCAAACATTCCCCCATCGTTGATGGCGAACCCTGCCAGCCATGTCGGGTTGAAGCGCACGTAGGCGCCCACGGCACACGCGAGAACCAGAATCAGCATGGACCATTCGTCGCGCGTGATCGGTTTGCGCTGCCTCATAGGACCGAGTCGATCATGATCGCCACGAAAATGAAGACCAGATATGAACTCGACCACTTGTACATGCGCCACGCAAGTTTACTTCCGCCCCGACGCCAGACCATCCATGCGGCATAAAGCAACGCGCCGCCGAGCACTAACGATGAAATCAGATAAAACGTGCCGGCGAGATTGAGTATCGGCAATAATAGTGTAACTATCACCAACTCAATCGTGTACACAAATATCTGTCTTCGCGTCTCAAGTTCGCCGCGCACAACCGGCATCATCGGCACGCCCGCATTCTCGTAATCCTTCATGCGGACGATGGCAAGCGCCCAAAAGTGCGGCGGCGTCCACATGAAGATGATGGCAAAGAGTATCCATGCCGTCCAATCGAGATGACCTGTGGCGGCGGCGTAGCCAACCATCGGAGGAATCGCGCCCGCACCTCCTCCGATAACGATGTTTTGCACGGTCGCTTTTTTGAGCCATAGACTGTACACAATCACGTAATAGATAATTCCTGCCAGCGAGAGCAACGCTGCAAGATCGTTGACAAAACAGGCGAGGATGTAATAACTGGTGAGCGATAAACCCAAGCCGAACGCGAGACCTTCTGCATCGGTCAACCGCCCGTCCGCCAGTGGGCGCTTCGCCGTCCGCTTCATCAGCTTATCCAATTCCCGGTCAATGTATTGATTCAAGGCACTCGAACCGCCAGCCGCAAACGCGCCGCCAATGAGCATCCACATAGTGAGCGAAAACGAGGGCAAAGCCTTCATGCCGATCACTAGTCCGCCGTAGGTGGTAATCAGCAACAAGCCTACAATCAGCGGCTTCGAAAGCGCAAAGAAATCTTTGGCACGTTGCCGCCAATTCGTTGTGGGAACGACGGCTTCCTTCTGCTTCAGTACACCCGAAGCATAGACCAGCAGACCAAGTGAGACCCATAATGCGAAAGTGGTCAATTGATGCAATGCCAGCAATCGTGCGCCTGACGGCGAAGTGAGCATTGCACCGACCAGCGTCTGTCCGAAAAACATTACCCCAAGAATCGTCGTGAGGGGCAGCAATACACGGTCGCCTTTCAGTTCGCGCCATGCTTTATGTAAGACGATCAGCATCAACAATGAGGCGATACCTGTCAATGACAAATGAATCAGTTTTAACCAACCCAACGGAGCACTGGGAACACAAAAAAACGAGCCTTCGCAGAATTCCGCCGCGCCGTATACCGTGACAACGCGACCGACAATGGTCAGTGCAAGTACAGCTGTGAAGAGCGCAAGAACATAGCGCGAAAACGGAGAGTGCAGGGAATATCTCATTGAATTTCCATATCCTGCCTACGCAAATAGAATGGATAACCGAAAAACAGTATCGCGGCAAACGTGAACCATTGCAAAGCATACCCAAAATGCGAGCCTTCTGTCAACTCGAATTCATAGGCAGATGGAATGGGCGGAGTCGTCTCGACTAAAAGGGATTCGGGTTGGATATAAATTTCAAGTATTGGATATGGCATCTGTTCAGCGATTTGTTCCACGTTTGCATTGTTCCATATTGCGAGCCGCGACCCATCTAGCGGCAACGCATCATCCACGCCGCCGAAGGACGGTTTGCCCCTCCCCAGCCGAATCACTCCTTTGACCTCGACTTCATCCGGCTCATCGTATTTCCGCCAATCTTCTGATGATGAGTTTTCGTCGGCGGGGATCCAGCCGCGGTCAACAAGAACAGTTCCCCCATCGAAAAGAAGCGGAGTCAACAAATGATATCCGGATCGTCCTTCGTAATATTGATTCCGCACAGCCACTTGATTCGCAAAGTCGTACATCCCCGAAACGACTACAGCACGATACTCCATATCCGTCAGCGACTCAGGAATTTCAAGATTGAGGTCGAGCGGCGGCATGGACTGCATCGTTATGTAATGCGCATTGTTCGCGCGACGTGTTTCGAGGCGATCCAACTGCCAGATGCCAAGGCGAACAAGAACGAGAGTCCCGGCGAAGACGAGACAAGTCGCGAACACCCATCTGCGGCTGAACATCTTACGCAGGAACATTCTCTTTTTTCTTTAGAGGCAACGCAAGGCTATACAGGGCAATCAAGATGCCAAGCGGCACTCCTGCACCAAGTATGCCAGCGAGATGCGTCCAGATCGTCAATGGCTCACGGACTTCAATGCCAAGATAATTCCCAGTCTGAAATGAACACTCGAACGCAAAACTCTCTGCCTGCTTAAGGAACAGACTCGCAGAGCTTCCCGCGGGCACCCACAAGGGACCTAACTTGTGATCCACCGAATCCTCGTTCTTCACGACCAACGTGTCGCCAAGTACAAAGGTCATATTTAGCGGAATGGACGGCGGCTGTTCACCACTTGCTACCTGCTCGGCAGTGCCATTCGGGACGAGTAGCAAAATTTCCGTCGGTGGGCGCGCCGTTTTATGGATAAAGAAGATGGGAATCTCAGTTACTGCAACACCAAAGGACAGCCCGATAGCGAGCGCGAGCAGTACGCGCCTCAAGTAGATGGACTTCGCGTTCATTTCACTCCCGCAGAATCCATTTCAAGTCGTGGACAATATCCTCCACCGAGGCTCCATAAGGGAACGAGATACGCAGGTTCCCGTCTCGATCAATTAAAGTAACACGCGCCGTATGGTCAACCAGGTAGCCTGAGGCGGAGGCGCTCTCAGCAATTTCACGGAAAATTCCAAAGGCATTCCACACAGGAACCAATTCTTCTTCCGTCCCGCTCAGTCCAATAAATGCTGGGTTGAAATGATTCACGTATTCCTGTACGCGCTCGGGGGTGTCGCGCGCGGGGTCTACCGCAACAAACAGGACTTGTACCTGTGATACATCTTCGGGATCAAGTTCACCGAGCGAGCGATTTAATTCCGCAAGGGTTGTTGGGCACACGTCGGGACAGGATGTGTATCCAAAGAAAAGCAGGATAAGTTTTCCGCGGTAATCGTTAAGGTTGAACACACTCGCGCCTGCGCGGGTCAATTCAAAATCCGTCGCTGGCGGATATGGCTCGGCATAGGCTGTGCCTCGGGGTCGATCCGGCTTGGATAATGTCAACACGCCGATGATCAGTAAAGCAATCAGCGAGAACGAAATCGCACTGGCAACCAGAGTCTTTCTATTCATTTTCAATCTCCAATCAGATGAAAACGGGGCGACCTGCTTCTGGTCGCCCCGCCGTTCTATTTTCTCAAGCGTCGCATGTTGGACTAGATCGCGGCACCGATGAGATACAGCGCCGGGTAGAAGAAGATCCATACAACGTCCACGAAGTGCCAGTAGACGGCGGCGGCTTCGACGGGGTACTGTTTGTCATCGTACAACCCGCGCCTGCCGTTGACCCAAACAATGGAGAGGAAAATCAACCCAGTCAATACGTGAAAGGCGTGCATACCGGTCATCATGAAGAATGCCGCGCCGGCGGGTCCCGAAGATGGCTTCAGGGGTTCGGTACCTTCCGCTTCACCAAAGAAGTGGAGAATCACATCGGCAATCGAACCAATCGTATGCCATTCAACAATGACCACGCCCAATAGGAAGAACGAACCGAGAACAAACGTGATCATCGTGTTTTGGAGGAAGCCCTGACGGTTGCCATTGTGAAGTTGGGTTTCGCCGCGGTTCATGAAGAAGGAAGAAATCAACAACACCGTAGTGATAAACAACCCAAGATTTTGATTGAGGTCAGGGCGGGTGAGCCCAAGCAAGTTGAAACGCATCACCAACAAGCCGCCGAACACAAAGGAATCCGAGATCAAAAAGAGCCACAAGCCAACCCGATTTGTCCCGGTTTTGTAGGTATACGAGTCACGGTCGTGGGCAGTGTCCGGGTCTTCGTTCAACTTATACACGTGCATGTAGTAGTAGAGAACCAGCGCGGCTTTGACGAGAGCTACCGCAACCAGAACCACTATGGAATTGAATGTAATCGCGACAAAAAACTCCAGCAGGGTGAGCACTCCAAGGTAGACAAAGATGAATACACCTTGCGAGAGCAAATTGGGATGATCTTGTTTATGCGTCATTTAACGAAACCCTGCCCTTTGATTAGTGATGTTTCCCGGCTTTTTTCGCCGCAAACTCAACATATTTCGAGCCCGGCAAGCCGTAGTCATACGGTTCGCCAACGACCTCGAAGGGAATTTCGTAATTGTGCGCCGGCATCGGTGAAGGAACGAGCCATTCCGGCGAACGCGAATTCCACACGTTGCCGGTTGCCGGTTCTCCATGCTTGATACTGCGGAAGAAGTTGATGAAGAAGATCAGCACCGAAAGCCCGATGAGGAATCCGGAAATGGTGAGCACCAAATGAGCATTGTCGAAGCCAAGCGCCGGGTCGTAGTCCGCGATGCGGCGGCGCATCCCGCGCAGACCGACGAACATCATGCCGAAGGTCAGAACGAGGAAAGACGGGGTCATCAGCCAAAAATGCACCTTGCCCCAGAACTCGCTCATGCGGCGACCCGTCGCCTTGGGAAACCAGTAATAGATCGCGGCAAAGAACGGGAAGACGAATCCGCCGAAGATCGTGGCGTGGAAGTGCCCAACAACCCAATAGGTGTCGTGCAGGTGAAGATCCAGGGCGACCATCGCGTTCGGGGGACCAGTCACGCCTCCCAACAGGAAGACGATAATTGCGCCAATGACAAACAGCATAGGAGTAGGAGTCTCGATCTTTCCGCCCCAGATGGTTGCCACCCACGAGAAGAATTTCACACCGGTCGGCACCGCCACAAGCATCGTGCTGTACATGAACGGCACCCGCAAATACTCGTTCATACCGGACGTGAACATGTGATGCGCCCACACGACAAAACCGACGAGAGCAATACCGAGCGACGACATCGCGATCCAACGATAGCCGAACAACGGTTTGCGCACAAAGACCGGTAGGAGCTCGGAAATAATCCCGAGGCCGGGAAGCACGAACACATAAACCGCTGGGTGCGAGTAAAACCAGAACAGATGCTGGAACAGGACCGGGTTGCCGCCTTTTGCGGCATCGAAGAAGCCCATGCCAAACAACCGCTGGAACATGACTAACTGGAAGGAAAGGCCGATCAACTGGGTGGCAGTCAGCGCGATGATGGAGGTCGCAAGCGATGCCCACACAAAGATCGGCAGGCGCAGGGCGGTCATGCCTTTGGCGCGCATGCGCAGGATCGTGGCAATCACATTCAATGCGCCGAGGATGGAAGACCAACCGGCGGTGAAAACGCCGAGGAAGAACATCTGCACGCCGACTGGGGCGCGAGCGGAAAGGGGTGGATACCCGGTCCAGCCGGTATCGAAACCTCCGAGGATCAGCGCCATGAGCAGCAACACAGAAGCCGGAACAGCCACCCAATATGCAAAGGCATTCATGCGAGGGAATGCCATATCGTGCGCGCCGACGAGCAAGGGCACAGCATAGTTGATGATGCCCGAAACGCCCAGCAGGATCGAAATGATCATGATCATTCCGTGCAATGACATCAACGTGTTATAAAACTGTGGGCCGGTTTGGTTGAACAGGCGGAATGTCGTTGTCAGGAACTGCAACTGCGATGCGGCAAGTTCCGTGCGGAAAATCAGCGCGAAGGTACCGCCCACCGCAATTAGGAACAGGGCGGTAACGGTGTACTGAATACCAATCACTTTATGGTCAAGCGAAACACTAAAGTATTTGAACCAACCCGGTTCGTCTTCGTGATGTTCGGGTGTGTCTATGCCGCGCGCCCACTTCATCCAATCGTCCATGACGCCGACGCCAACGATGAACGACACCACGCCGACCAGCGCGCCGAACACCCACGCAGGCTCGGTGAATAGGAACGTGCTAACGGCATCCAGCCCTATCAGAAGACGAATCACCGTGACGAACAATGCGCCTGCCACTGTACCTAAAACCTGAAAAACGAGTCCGCGTGTGATGCCGCGATAACCATATAGACCAAGAAAGAACGCCGTGAAACTGAATAACAGGGCAAAGGCGGCGGAAACCGAGCCACGGAAATTCAATACCCCAGTAACAAGCGCATCCAGCCCGAGACCGGCGCCATAACCAAGCGCTCCGAAAATAAAGAAGAAAAGAAATGCTTTCCGTAATGGATTTTGATTCATAAGTCCTCCGCCTGCCTATTTCAACGTCTTAATGTACGCCACGATCGCGGCGACCTGTTCATCGGTGAATGTATACTGAGGCATTAGTTGTGTCTCAAATCCGGCGACGATTTTCGTCTGCGGGTTGAGGATGGATTCAACAATAAATTCGTCGGTTGCAATCACGATTGAGCCGTCGGAAAGTTCCACTTCGGAGCCTGCAAGATCGAACCATGTCGGACCGATCCCTGCCGCCCCGTTGATCGTGTG
>Ga0187893_10001326_pt1 | contig 60423 bp, 48 predicted proteins | sample MA1701074metaG_FD_139574 | JGI IMG/M metagenome (GOLD analysis project Ga0187893, IMG submission 139574) | White microbial mat communities from a basaltic lava cave in the Kipuka Kanohina Cave System on the Island of Hawaii, USA - MA170107-4 metaG ... | reverse complement strand
GGTCTTTGGTCTTTGGTCTTTGGTCTTAGTGCGTTGGGTGGATCGAAGGGAGTTGAACCCTCACTGGTCGCAGTCACAGTGCGATGCTCTGCCGTTAAGCTACGATCCACAGATCCAAGGACGAAGGCGGAAGGATGAAGGATGATAGTGGTTCCAGGACGGAAGGATGATAATGGTTCCAAGACCTATGTGGATTGGGAAGCTACTCTCTCTTGTTTTCTACAACTCGCCTTCTCTGTTTCCTCCTTCATTTTTCCTCCTTCATCCTTCCTCCTCATCCTTCATCCTTCATCCTTTCTTTTTGGCAGGGATGACGAGACTCGAACTCGCAAATCAACTGATTGAAAATCAGCCCGCTTTCCACTTCGCGTTCATCCCCGTGTTAAAAATTTCGAATTGCGAATTTCGAATTGTGAATTCTATCCAGTGGCGCAAATCATCGACGCACAAAAGCTTGCCCTAGAAGCTTCTTTCAATTCGAAATCGAAATTCGCAATCCGAATTTCCTTTGGTGCGCGCGGAGAGATTCGAACTCGTCATAAAGCTGATCTTAAGTCAGCCGCCTCTTCCAATTGGGCTACACGCGCACAAGAAATCGACAATGTTGATGGTACCGGCGGAGGGATTTGAACCCCCACTGTCTAGTTTCTAAAACCAGCGCCTCCTGCCGATTGGGCTACGCCGGCATGGGCAAAAATGAAGGCAAGAGTGAAGGCGGGATGAAAGTGATTCATCCTGGAACATTAGGTCGATCGGAAACCCTAGTGCATGATCTTCCTTCTTCCTTCTTCCTTCTTCCTTCCTCGTTTACTTGGTGGACCTGGCACGATTTGAACGTGCGTCCTCGACCTTCGCAGAGTCGCGCTCTCATTCCAACTGAGCTACAGGTCCGAAAGACTGGCGGAGGCAGGAATCGAACCTGCAAGCGACAATCGCGCGGAGATTTAGCAAACCGCTGCCATACCGTTAGGCGACGCCTCCAAAAATTGCCTATCCGGTTACGGTAAAGGACATCAATGACAGCTCGCTTTTCTACGCAATCTGAGCCGCGCCATCCGTAAAAATCTGTGGCTCTTACTTTTTTCAGTTACTCAAATTATTCAGAATCTCTTGACCGTAATCAGCGCGGTATGGCTCGAGTTGGGGGAAGGTCGTTCCAGCAAAAATGACAGTCGCTTTAGGTTGTCCAAAGTGATTTGAGAGTTAAAATTTGGAGGAAGGGACAGGAGTTGAACCTGCAAGCGACAATCGCGCGGTAGTTTTCAAGACTACTGCCTTACCAGTTAGGCTACCCTTCCAGACACTCGGATGGTAATTTTTTGATTAGATTGGCAGGGATGCTCGGATTTGAACCGAGAATCTCGATTTTGGAGACCGATGGTTTGCCGGTTAGCCTACATCCCTGAAGATGCCGCCCTCTATCCGATCCAGTAACCTGCTCACCGAAAAGATGTGAACCAATGGCCATCAAAAATTTGTTTGGTGCATGTGGTAGGACTCGCACCTACGAAGTCACGACCGAACGCCTGATCTACAGTCAGGTGCTTTTGCTACTCAGCCACACATGCAATTTGAATTTCATCTATGGTAAAAAATAGATGAAGGCAGAGAGAAACATTGCCGCGAACACACTTCGAGGCACACTTCTCCTGAGGATGGCGATCTCGCGGACTCTCGCAAAGGACCGAGATCGGCATCCGTTGAAGGCTCCCTGCCTTCATCTCTCGCAATAGGTACTTCGATTGTCAAAAAACTGAAGGAGCGGGCTTTAAGCCTCCCAGGGAAGCTGCCCGCTCCTTACAATTCTCGCGATTTTGCTTTGAGATTTGGGAGCGGGAGTCCGCTCCCGCTGATTAATGCCTGATCTGACGGCTACCTATGGACTCTGCCTGTCTTTGTCCGAGTCCGCCGCCAAAAGTATTGACGGGGTACGAGCTCAGACGGGCCCGTAAACACACGCCACGCTGGGCGGCCGTAGCCGTCGGGTTGGCGGGGTGTTCTTTGTCTGTCCAGCTCATCAACATTGAAAGGTTTTCCTCACAGTGCGCGATCGCTTCATCGCGCGAACCGTCTTGTATAGAGTATCGACTACGGTCTTGTCAAGAACTTTTTGCAAAAATCTGAAACGTGCGTGTCGGCTTTGATTAGTGGTGTTGATATGATCGTTGCCCGACGCCCAGTCACCCAAAGCCTTATATCCGGAAAACTTCAGTTGTCGCAACCTTTTTGCTATTGCAGCGACAAGTTTCCCCAACGGCGGCTCGCTGCCACCATCTAACTGACGTAGAACTCTTCCGCTAAGCTTTACAGGTCGTCTATAGTGCCACGCCGAACAAGTCTCTGGACGTCACCAATCTTACCGAGCTGCTGCTTTCTCTTGCTGTTTGGCTTCCTGAAGCCGAGCACCTAACTGTTCAATTTCTTCTTCACTAAGAGCCTTTCGGGCTTTTTTGAACATTTCGCCTTCTTCTTCCTCGACGTGATGTTCAATATTCTCTTTGAGCACGGTAAACTTGGCCGTCCATTCCTCAGTGTCTTTCGCCTCGTCTTCTAGTTCACTCAGTAACTGTTTCACCAGCCGGTGCTCTTCATACGCTTCCAGAGTGATCTCGTGAGTCTCTTCTGATTCCTCGAGAGCTGGATAAAAGATCTCTTCTTCGATTCGCGCGTGAATATCCAATTCCTGTTTGAGTCGTGCAAAGAGATCGTCTCGACTCTTGACGGCCCGCTCCGTCGTACTCTCGATCTTTTCGAGCATACCCGCCACTTTTTCGTGGTCGGATTTAAGTAAATCAAAAGCATCCATTGTATTTGCCCTTCTGTCTCCTTGAAATTGTTTTCAATCCCTGATTAATCGTCCGTTCGAATTCATAACATGGGCGAGTCGCTAAACTCGCCCATATCATCGTGGTATCAGCGATTGCCGCCGCTCTGGGAACCACTGCGACGGCCACCCTTAGAACCACCCCCGCCACCGGACTCTTTTCCGGCACCTTGTCGGCCGCCGCCTTGGCCGCCTCCTTGTTTAGATCCACCCTGGCCGCCGTCCGATTGGCCGCCGCGTCCACCCTGTTCTTTTTCTGCCATGAGTATCCCTCCTTGTTCGCTGCACTGTTGCAGAAATAAAATGTTGGGGGCTAAAGTTATATGCTTTTACCAATTGCCAACTGTGTAGATGTGATCGGTATCGCGCTCTCCACACTTAAAAAAGAAATTCGTCGCAGGTTTGCCATTCCGTAAAACATCTTGCATCGTTAAACAGCCGAACATTACCAAACTAAAACACCCTACCCACGGTCGAGATATTCTTTGGAGCAAGTCTCTCTGGCGAACCTGGGACGCCAAATCACTAGTCTGATTCCGCCGATTCTGGCGCGTCATTTAATCTCATGCAGTGTTTACAAATTCTGAATTCGGCCGGCTTTGATGTAATCAGATGCAGCCGCCCGCTGGACGGCCTGGAGCTGATATGAATACTCACTCGAAGACCACAAATGGTTCGTCTAGTATTCAGTTCAACGAGATGGCAGACATTGCCTTGCAAATGCGCGGCGAACATTTCTTAACCTCCGCCGTTTGGTTTTCGCACAATCACGTGAACGGACGGGTGCTTTGGCAAAAAGCATGCCGAGGCATTCGTTAGGTCCGCCAAGTCAGTTGAAAGTATTTGACAGTGCGCTCATCACTCGCTCCGTTGGAAGGGGTTGAGAAGAAAAAGCGACTAAACAAAAAGCAGTGGTCGTTTATCAATCCGCCTGCCGCGGGGTGAAGGAGGGTAAAGCAGTCTGTATAGCGCGAAGTTTCTTCTAGAGTCTGGGCCCACTACCGAACAAAACGACCTGGAGTGCTCCGCCCCGTTGAAACTCCTCTTTGATCGTAAACGCTTTGGCACGCACGCCTCCATTCGGGATCTGCACGATGGCGCGCTCAGCGGATTTGGATTGCCCCAACAACGCTGCAATCCCTACCGTCCCGTCGGCCTGCGGTTTTTAATCGGCGAGTAAGGGATGGATTCCATCTACCTTCCTTGCTCTTCGGGCGGATCTGAACACGGCAACCGGCACAAGGAATTACCTAATGGCGAATGTTGAATTCTGAACCAAGAACCGGTGGGGGAAAGTCGATCTTAAATTCTTTGAGCAGGGTACTCTTTTAATTGCAATAGAGCAAAGTAATGCCTCCCAAGAAAGACGATGCCAGACTCATATTGTGGTATCGGTCAACTCAACTGCAAGGTATCGAATCAATACAAACCGAATACTGATGAGCCTTGATCGTACTAACGTGAAACAACATCGAAATAATCGAGATCCGTTATCGTCTAAATCTGGCTTGAAAAACCGATCATCTTGTACGCGGCTCACTAGTTGCAACTAATTGCGTAAAATTTAGTTCAAGAAAGGAATTATTGTGGAAATAAGAAACGACGATGTGGTGTCGACACTCAACAACCTAATCGAAACTTGCAAGGATGGTCAGAACGGCTTTCAGACTGCGAGTGAGGGCGTAAACGATTCAGAGCTCAAGAAGCTATTTTCCAAGTACGCTCTACAGCGCGGGCAGTTCGCGGCCGAGTTGCAGGCTGAGGTACGAAGACTAGGCGGCGATCCTGAAAAGACCGGAAGTACGTCGGCCACGCTTCATCGGGGCTGGATGAACATCAAATCCGCGATTACAGGCAAAGACGAAGGAGCGATCATTTCCGAAGCTGAGCGGGGTGAGGACTCGGCCGTTCAGAATTACGAGGATGCACTCAAAGAGGACCTGCCGGCTAATGTGAAATCGATTGTCGCAGAGCAGTATCGTCAGGTAAAAGATGCTCACGATCGGATTCGGTCAATGGAAAAGGCTCGCGGCGCGTCCAACTGACATGTGTTAATCTGCTTATGTTAGTCGTCGCGTGACAGTTGGATCCAAAAAGGTTCGCCAAATGGATCTATCGCTATCGTTTACAGCATTTCGCGTTTTAAAAGGCGCCCCGAACTAAACGGTGCGCCTTTTCTAACTCAAATTAGCAATCGATACACAGAACCCATTAGTGGGAAACAAAGGGAGCCGTGGTCGAGTGTCAGTGATTGAAATTGCGTATCAATTCTACCAGGACGTCTCGGCAGGCGAGCACTTCATCAATCTTTACGTATTCTTCGAGCCCGTGATATCCAAAGCCGCCCGGACCAAAGATAACTGAAGGAATCCCCGCCGCTCCCAGCACCGCGGCGTCGGTCCAGTAAGTCATACCGCCACGAATCGGTTGGCGCCCGATGCGGGCGAGCGCCGATTCAACCATCGCCGGGAGTTCATGTTCGGGAGAAGTCTCGTAGGGAAGCCTGTCAAACGTCAGCCGCGCCGAGCCCTGAAACTCTGAATCTTCTTTACTTAGTTTCTCCAGAATCGCCTCAACTTCATCCAACGCAGTCTTACCATTCTCACCGCCGATCGTCCGTCGTTCCATCTGGAGCACGCACCGATCAGGATAAGTACTAAGCTCGCGGCCACCCTCAATCAAAGAAGCATGCAGCGAGCCGGTATTCAGGATGGGATGCGGAGCCCGAGCCTGCAATTTGTGATCGAGCGCCTCTAACTCTGACATGACGCGGGCCATGGCAAGAATCGCGTCATGACCCTCGTTGGGCCGGCTGCCGTGTGCTGCGCGACCCTCGGTGATTATCTCGAGCCACGAAAACCCTTTGTGTCCGATGGCTACCACAAGATCGGTGGGCTCGGTGACCACCGCTGCATCTGCGTGCCAGTCTTTTACCAGGGCCTCAGCGCCGATGCTCGCATGTTCCTCGTCCACCACTGCGGCAACAAGCAACTTGCCCGCAGCTAAGCCTCCGCTTGTGGCGATAATGCGCGCGGCATCGATCATGGCCGCGACACCACCTTTCATGTCTGCTGACCCACGACCATAAAGTCTTCCGTCACGCTCGATAGGATCGAAAGGCGACGTCATCCCCTGAACGCTCACAATGTCCGTGTGACCGCAAAGCATCAGAGACTTTCCTGGGCCACGCCCTTCGATCACGCCAACGACATTTGGGCGGCCTGGAGCGACTTCCGTGACTTCCACATCCATGCCGAAAGCGCGCATCTCGTTCGCCACCAATTTGGCAACCTCTGCCTCACCGGCGCCGCCGGGCACAAGCGACGGGTTGACCGAATCAATTGCGATCAAATCACGGAGTAGTTTTATCGCTGGATCTGACATGACAAGTTAGGCGGAAGGATGAAGGGTGAAAGCGGAGTGAGGTTTACGCAATTAAAGGATCTGAAAAAAACTACGTAGTTAGCCAAAACCTCAATCCTTCTTCCTCATTCATCCTTCCGCCTTTTCCTTCCCTCTTCCCCTTTCCCGTTCCTCCCGTTCCGCCCGCGCCACCCTTTCCCTCTTTACTCTGGCCCTTCGGCGCTGCCATCCGAGCCAGGGTCAACCGCACCGATAAATTCTTTGGTAACTGGATTGTATCGAACTGCATGAACCAAACCCAGGTGTTGGGAGAAATCCGCTGCGAGCGTTTCGATCTGAAATCCACGAGCACTCAGCGCCTGAACGAGCGGCGCCGGGAAGCCAGGCTGCATTCGCAACTTTCCTTTCAATGAAAATACGCGTGGCGCTGACACCGCGCGCTCGAGGGTGTAGCCACGATCGATCACGTTGCTGATTACCTGGAGAATCGCGGTCGGGATCCGCTCGCTGCCGGCGGCACCAATTACCAATCGCGGTTGACCTCGGCGAAAAACAATTGTCGGCGTCATCTCTGTGGCGTCGCGGTTACCGGGAGTTGGGTCGGAGCGCATCCGGTAACTATGTGCATACAAAAACCCGAGTTCGAGCGTGGCCACTCTGGCGCCAAACGACGGTCCGATGGAAGTGGTCAGCGAGACCGAGTTTCCTTCTGAATCCATGACAGAAAGATGCGTGGTATCGTGCTCTTCCTTCGGTTGAACCTGTGCCCCTTGTGTATTGTTTCCAGTTGCGGGAACGGCTGAAGAGGAGCGCAGCTTTTGCTTGATTAGCGCGGCGCGACTCTTTGCGAACCTGCGCGAGGAAAGCGTGGCGAGCGAATAGCCATCCACCTTTGGTTTCAAGGTCCCAATCTCCTGCGGCCGGTCTTCGAGCGCTTGTGAGATCACGTGAGCAATGATCTCCAACTGCTCGGCCGTCACCTCTCCCGAGTTCATGGAAAAGTTTTCGAGGATGTTCAGCATCTGGACTAGCGTGTTGCCCCAGGCGCGGCCGCCTCCCGATACTATTTGGTGGCCATGATAGGAGGTTCTTACGACAACCCCGGGCCTTACACGATATTCCGCAAGATCTCTCCTGGTGATGAAACCATTGCGGCGTTTGTGGTCTTTGGCGATTACTTCGGCAATCTCTCCTTTATAGAAGATAGCCACCCCTGATTCAGCAACCTGGCGAAGCACGCGGGCCAGTCGCGGTTGAACAAAAATCTCGCCCGCCTCGTAGGGCGAACCGTCAGATTTCAGAAAATTCTGAGCGGCCCCTGGATCGTTAAGGAGCGCGTCGCGGTACCTCACCCACAGTGCCGCGAGACGAGGTCTGACTCTGAAGCCTTTCTCTGCGAGTTCGATCGCAGGCTGTAAAACGTCAGCCAACTTCAATTTTCCGTAGCGTCTAACAATCTCGCTGAGCACTGCCAAGTTTCCCGGCACCGGCGCGACAGCATAACCTCGCCGATCTTCTTGACTTTTCAATGAGGTTACGGATGCCGGCGTTTGCGTGGCGCCATCCAAAGCGATAACGCGACCATCCCGCAGCCGCAGCAGGATCTGAGCGCGGCCTCCGAGGCTGGTATTGGCGGGATCTGTCACCATTAACGCTGCGTGGGCCGCGGCCGCGGCATCAATTGCATTTCCGCCGGCCCTCAGAATTTTCAGTGCCGCAGAAGTTGCTTCAGGTGAGCCGGTCGCAACCATTCCATCACGGCTGGTGGCAAATCGGGTTTTGAGCTTCGGGGCTGGCTTATCGGCCAGGTAAGGCCTCGCGATTACCAGAATCAAGAAACAACAAATCCCGAATTGGAGTGCCCGTTTCACTTGACAATCACCTGCTTTCTGCCTCCTGCTCCTGCCTCCTGCCTCCTGCCTCTTGCCTCCTGCATATCTTCCAGCGCCGCAGGATTCTCGAGCGCTGTAATGTCTCCCGGCTCCTCGCCCAGATAAGCGGCGCGAATAACGCGGCGCATAACCTTTCCATTGCGAGTCTTCGGCAAGGCGGAAACAAAAAGAACTGTGCCGGGGCTAAGCGGCTTTCCCAGTTCCTCTGCCACCAGTTCCTGTAACTGCCGCGCCAGATCAGCGCTCGGCTGAGCACTCGTCCGAAGCACACAGAAAGCAATCATCGCGTGGCCTTTAATTTCGTCGGGCACGCCCACCACGGCGGCTTCGGTTACATCCTGATGAGCCACGAGAATCGATTCGACTTCGGCAGGACCAACCCGCTTTCCGGCAACTTTAAGTGTATCGTCGCTACGGCCCAGGATGAACCATTGACCATCTTCGTCCACCATCACCCAGTCGCCATGTGCCCAGACGCCGGGCCAGCGCGACCAGTAAGTTTCCAAATATCTTTCCGGGTCTTTCCAAAACCCGCGCGCCATTCCGATCCAGGGCTGGCGAATCACCAACTCACCGACAACGCCGCGAATTGACTTACCCTGTTCATCAAACACATCCGCAGCAATCCCGGGACACGGCGCTGGGAATGAACATGGCTTCATCGGCAACAATGGATTCCCCATCAAGATCCCGCCAGAGATTTCAGTGCCGCCGGAATAGTTGATGATCGGAACCCTGGTTCGTCCCACCTTTTCAAAGAGCCACCACCATGGGCCAGGGTTCCAGGGTTCGCCCGTGGAGCCGAGAATTCTTAAGTGAGACAAGTCGTATGCGGACGGCAAATCATCTCCATAAGCGGACAGGGCGCGAATCAATGTCGGCGAGACGCCAAGTACTTCGACTCGATTGGCGGCGCAAAATGACCACAACCGATCGGGGTGCGGATAGTCCGGCGCACCATCGTAAAGAACGATAGTCGCTCCCAACAATGTGGCGCCATAGATCAGCCACGGCCCCATCATCCAGCCGAGGTCGGTGATCCAAGCGATTCGATCTCCGGATCCCACGTCAGTGCCGAAGGCCATGTCCTGAGCTGCTTTTATTGGGAAACCGCAATGCGAATGAACGATTCCTTTTGGCCGGCCCGTGGTTCCCGAGGTGTACAGAACCATCAGGACATCTTCGGCCTCCGTGGGTTCGGGCTTGCGAGCAGTCTCGCCGGCAGCATCTCCCGCCGCTAAGAGATTGTCCCATCCCAAGTCGCGCTCGGACATTATGGGCAGTGTTCCCGATCGCGGCACAACTATCACAAAGGTCACGTCTGGGCACCGAGCGACTGCTTCATCAGCCGCAGCCTTTGCTGAGACGAGTTTCCCACGGCGTGGAAACGCGTCACAAGTAAAGAGCGCTTTCGCGCCGACAGCGTTAAGCCGTGACGCGATCGCAGTTGGGCCGTACCCGGAAAATAGTGGAACCGCAATTGCGCCAAGTCGTGATATCGCCAGCAGCGCGATGACAGTTTCCGGCATCATGGGGAGGTGAATGCCAATCGCGTCGCCCCGCGCCAAGCCCAACGCGCTCAGACCCGCAGTGCAGCGTTCGACCTCGTGGTGAAGTTCGTGGTAGGTCAACGAGCGCTGAGCGCCTTCCTCACCCTCCCAGATGACGGCGAGCTCGCGCGCCACGGGTGCCTTTTGATAGCGATCGAGACAGCTTGTGGTTATGTTGAATCCGCCGCCGACACACCAGCGTGCCCATTCAACTCCACGACTGAGATCAACGATTTGACTGTAAGAAGGATTGAAGTCGATTTTCAGGAAGCTCAGTACTTGCTCAGTGAACCACCCGACATCTTCGATCGAGCGCTGGTAGAGGCGGTCGAACGAATCCAACCCGCACGAAGAAATGAAACGAGTGAGTTGCGCCCTGGCGCGAACATCTTCATCGGGTCGCCAGGCCACCTGATCGTCATGATCAATCGCCGTCGCCATTTATAAAATCGCTGAAAATAATCGTCCGATAATCGTCCGGCGTTTTTGAGAAATCGTCCGATGCTCGATCCGTTGGGGTCTAATTGCTCCTGCTCCTGCTTCCGGCTCCTGCCTCCTGCCCCGGCCAAGACTACTTCAACCAGTCGCCGATAATTTCAAAAGCCTCTAGGACACCTGCGCAGTGTTTAGCCAAAAACTCGACAGACAATTCCTGATCTTCAGGGACGTTGTTTGCGGCGGGCAGACACGCGGAGCCATTGAAATTCACGTAAGCAATCCGGCAGGTAAGTTCTTCGGGTGGCCGGCCAAAGTCTGACCCCGGCAGAGTGGCCACGCCGGTTTCGTCGAGCAAGCGCTCAGTGAGGTCCGCACTCGTCACAATCCCTCGCGCGCGCAGGCTTTCACGATGTGGCGCGAAATCAGGAAAAAGATAAAAAGCGCCTTGGGGAGAATGAACCTGAACCCCAGCGCCGCGTAACTGTTCGCTAACGTGACGGCCAAGGGCTCGCAGAATTCGCCGGGACTGGGTCAGGTAACGATCCATCGCTTCACCGCCGTGCATTGCCTGAACAGCAGCATATTGGATTGGAGCGCTGACGGCCGAGAAGGTTTCGCTGGCGACCACAGACATCGCTTCGACCAACCAACGCAGAGCCGATGGAAACCAAAACCAGCCCAGCCTCCAACCACCGGCGCCGCACCATTTGCTGAGGCCGCTGCTGATGATCGTTCTTTCGGGATAATATCGGGCAATTGAAGCGTGACTGGCGGAGTGATCAAGCTCCGCATAAATCTCGTCCGCGAGTATGACGATTTCATATCTACGAGCGACCGTTGCTAAGGCCTTCAATTCATCATCACGGTAAGTCAATCCGGTGGGGTTGTTCGGGTACTTGAGAATCAGCAGTCGCGCGGGTGCCGGATCTTCAAGACAAAGTTGTTCCAGTCGATCGGGAAGCAGTCGCCATCCGTCTTCGTTTGTGGTCTCGATCAGGCAGACTCTTTTGCCGACCAGTGTCGCCTGTGGTTCGTATGACACCCAACTCGGCGAAGGAATCAAGAGGTCACCGTTGAAGGTCAGTTGGAGGAGGAACATCAACTCCTTGGTGCCGGGGCCGATCAAGACGTCGTCTTCGGTGGCGGAAATACTTTCTTTGCGCCGGTGATAGCTCGCTACCGCGGCGCGAAGCTCACGGAGACCCTTGACTGGCAGGTAATCTCTTTGGAAAGCGTTAGCGCGCAACGCCGCGACGACGGGCTTCGGCACTGTGAAGGGCGACTGACCAAACCCCAGTTGGTAGATTGTGCGGCCTTGCTCTTTCAACCGGGCGCACTTCTCATTGATCGCCAGCGTAGAGGAAGGACGCAAACCCCTGACCCTAGAGTTCAGGAGCTCTTGTGCTGTAGTTTCCAGGGTAGGCATGATGGTGGCCCATTGTAACCTAATCCAACCTTAGGACTTCCAAATTACTGAATAATCTTTAACCTTTAAACCGGAAACGAAGCCGATTAACGAGCCGTTAAAAGCTCAAGGAAAGTCCGGATCAATAGTGAAGGACTGGGGCCAACTGCTTCGACTCAAGCCTCCCTGTAGGTGGACGTTGATTTGCGACGATCTAATCTGCCCTTGAGTGGTGTATTATTACAGAAATTCTCAGACCCCTAGAGAGGGTGGTAATGGTAAATCCTCACCATGACAGTCAAACACCTCAAGGCCAACCCGACATGAGCAAGATCAAGATATTCGTGAGTTCCGTTCAAAAGGAGATGGAAAATGAGCGGGTAGCCATTAGTTCGCTGGTTACCACCGATCCGTTCCTAATGCAGCACTGCGAGCCGGTGCTATTTGAGTACGAGCCAGTGCCGCACCGAAAACAACGGAAGCCTTATCTCAAGGCGCTCAAGGGTTGTCAGGTCTACTTGCTCTTGATCTCAAGAAGTTACGGTAATCTGGATGGCAAACTATCGGCAACTCATCACGAGTATCGCCACGCACAGAAGCTCAAGCTACCCACCATTGTGTTTATAAAAGGCGAAAGTAAAGTCGACCGCGATCGTGCGGCTCACACTAAGGCCTTTATCGCAGAGATTAGACAAAACAAACATACCTACAAGCGTTTCATCGACCGTTTTGACTTGCGGTCTGAGGTTCGGCGCGCGCTGCTAAGAGCTCTTAAAGAGGAATTCCAAATCGAACCCACGAGTGACGAGGCTCAGGGTGGTAAGGAACTCATTGAGGCTGCTTCCCCTTTCGAGTCAGCTCCACTAACTGGCGTTCGGTGGAAATCGTTGGATGAAACGCTGCTAAACCAATTCTCAAAGAAAGTTGTGGGAGTTTCTAAAGTCGACGTTTCGGACGAATCAGCCCTGCAGGCGCTGCATGCGCGCGGCCTGATGTGGCGGAAAAGTGACAAGCATGAGCATTTCGCCACTGCAGCCGGTTTGCTTCTTTTTGGCAAGCGACCTGGCGATCAATACCCGCAGTGCGAGATTCTCGTTGATGCATATGCCGATAAAAAGATATCCGGCAAACCACGAGGACAACTGCGCGTGAATGCCGGTATTCTCGCCGCTATCGATGAGGTGCTAGCTTTTGTCGACAAGCACACCTACCACCCGACGCGTGTAGTTGGTATCAACAACATCACACTGAATGAATATCCGCAGCCCGCGCTCAGAGAGGCGCTCATCAACGCTGTAGCGCATCGCAACTACGAAGATGCGAGTCGCAAGATCATCGTTCAAGTCTTTTCCGACCGGATCGTAATTTCCAGTCCTGGTTATCCTCCGTCGCCGCTCACGCTGGCTAAGCTCCGTCGCGGTAATTACCGCCCTTGCTCGCGCAATCCGGTGATTGCTCAGACTCTGGCCGCACTGACGCTCATGGAGCAGCGAGGCAGCGGGTTTGCGCGGATGCATGACGCCATGCTCAACCACGGACTAGACGCTCCGACTTACGGGCAGCAGGATGGTTACTTCGTCATAAGCTTCTATGGCCCGAACGGAGATTACGACAGGCTGAGAGTTCCGGAGGGTGCTGCCGGTCTCATTTCTCCTGCCATCGAAGCGCAGTTGAATAACCGGCAGAAGAAGATTTTGATTCAGGTACAGAAAGTAGGCTTTGTTACCAGCGGATGGTGTCAGAAGCGCCTTCATGTCGTAAAAGACACGGCCAACCGCGACCTTACGGGTCTGGTTGAATTCGGACTGCTTCATGTGCTTGGCAAAGGGCGCGGGACTCGCTATGTACTCAAAGCCGCCGAAAACTAATCGTCCGATAATCGTCCGACGTTTTTCGAAAATCGTCCGATGCTCGATTTTATTGGCGTCTAATTCGGCCCCGAATCATTAGGGAGTCAATAAAACAATGATGGGAAATCTTGGAATCATTAGCCTCCACTTGTCAGTGTGCGAAGTGGCAGCGAAGAGACCGAGGTAGTTTATCTATCACTTTCTATCACCATTCGCCGGAATCTATTACCTGAGGCGAGTCGTGGAAGTATCGTTAAATCTATCGATGGTTTTGAGAAATCTAATTGGTCCGCCTCCAGAAATCGCCTGACAATCGTCCGATAATCGACCGACGTTTTTAAAAAATCGTCCGATGAAAACCAGACAAGATTCGAATCTACCGATGTTTAGCGACCTGGGATTCAGCCTTCATCGCTCCGCCTTCATCCTTCCGCCTGCATCTTCATCCTATTGCAACGTACATTGTGAGTCCCTTCGCGGGCGCAACCTCTCATTCTCCTCATCCTTAAAAGGGTTGGGGTTCAGACGAGGGATACTATGCAAAACCTTTTTAATGGTCTTCAAAAAATCACCCTCACACAAAGCAGATTTTCACCTGTGAAACCCAGCGCTGTGAAAAGCTACGGTTCATCCAGCAACTGATTACTCATTTTTGAGGATGTGAGAACGTTGAATTGTGTTATAGTGCGGGCATTCCCACACAAAACGAAGCGGGCCGACTTGTGCTAGGACACGAAGCCGACCCTAAACCCTCAACCTTCTACAGATAGGGATGAAGATCATGGCTAGCCATAGTAGCGTAACAGTGCGCGAAGAAACACCTCACGTAACCAAAAACAAAACCAGTTCAACCAGAAACGTAACCGGTTCAACTAAAGACGGAACCAATTCACCCAAGAACGGAACCAGTTCCCCGCTCAATCTCACCGGCAGATCTAAGAACACAGACGGCAGATCTAAAAGCATCAACAGCAAAGCTGAAAAACACTAACGACAATCCAAAGAAGACCGCCACGAATAGAAACACCAACGGCACATATAAAAACACCGTCAGCAAGGCTCTGAAACGACGCCCTAGCCGAGCCGTGATCCGTTACGGACTGGAACCAACGACCCGTGGCTGGCTGAGCTGGTGCGCCGGGCCGATGCGGGCGAACCTATAATCAACGAGGCGGGCTTCTTGGGACCCATGCGGAGGACTTCTCGCAAACGCGCGAGGCGGACTTTTCTCGCAAACATCCGAGGCCAACTTCTCGCAACACCCGAGGCCACCGACGATGATTCAAGCGAAGAAAAGATCCAAGCATTAGCGGAGATGATCTGTCGGGCGGGTGACGAACCTGAGACTAAATCAGCAGCGTAGACCCTTTACACCTCCGGAGTGAAGGACCTGTGGCGGGGCAAGTCTAGTCTCCACTTACAATGCTTTGTGACCGAAATCCGTTCCAAATTGGAGCGTTACCCGAGCGTTAGCCATCAGAGATCCCAGGCTGCCACCACCTGGTGGTGCCGGCTTCGTGTATGGCGTATTATTGCCGCCATGAAAAAGTCGATTGCAGCTATTAAAAGGTTTAGCGTCACATTAGCTAGCGAACTCAAGACTACCTGGCCTTAAAGGGATCTCGCCGTGAGTAGATTAAGGTTGGCAGTTTATTCCTGTGCCATATTGCTTTTCGTCGTAGCGCTTTCTAATCCTGCTGCGATTCAGTCTAACTCACCGTTAACACCTCCAAATCAGCCTGTGCTTCGATGGTATAAGGGCAACACACACACTCACACACTGAACAGCGACGGGGATTCCACTCCCGATGAAGTGGTTCGCTGGTATCGCGAACATGGTTACAACTTCCTGGTGCTGACGGATCACAACTTTGTGACCAGCGTCGATGGTCTCAATGCGCTTCATGCCGCTGATGAGAAGTTTATTGTCATTAAGGGGGAAGAGGTCACCGATACATTTGATAAAAAGGCAATCCACGTTAATGGACTCAATATCGCACGGAAGATCCAGCCACAGGGCGGTAAGACTGTGGTAGACGCCCTCCAGCGCAACGTTGACGCCATCCGCGCTGCCTCAGGTGTGCCCCATATTAATCATCCGAATTATGAGTGGGCGATTACGGCGGATGATCTCAGACAGGTTGAGAACAACAGGCTGTTCGAAATCTATAACGGCCATCACCTGGTAAATAATCTGGGCGGCGGCGGTCTGCCCGGTCTTGAAGAAATGTGGGACCAAATTCTTTCCCATGGCAAACTGCTCTATGGGATCGCGGTAGACGATGCGCACACGTTCAAACAGCCCTGGAAAAAGGACAGTGCGCAGCCGGGTCGTGGCTGGGTAGTGGTCAGGGCCGAAAGCCTTTCCACTGAACAGGTGTTGGCGGCGCTGGAGCGCGGAGATTTTTATGCCAGTACCGGCGTGGAGTTAGCAGACCTCAGAGTCGACACCAGAGAGATGGCTGTTACCATCAAGCAAGACGGACTAAGTAAGTATCGGACGCTGTTCATTGGCAAGAGAGGACAAATTCTGAATGAGGTGATTACCAATCCCGCGGTTTATCGATTTCGCGGCGACGAGATATATGTCCGTGCAAAAGTTATTGAATCAAATGGAAAAGTTGCCTGGACGCAGCCCCGCCTGGTTCAACCGGAAACGAATCAACTTGGACCACTCTCAGGTCGAAAATAGTGGATTCCTCATTCCCAACAGGAAAACAATTCAAGGTCTTAAGTGGGAATTCAGGCTGTGCAGTCTCACATGTTGGGAAGGGCGGCTTGCCCCGCGTGATTTCAATTGAAAACAAGGTCTGATCTTTCAGACAATTCAGCTTGTATGATTAGCTGCGATGTTCCTTAGCTTGCTATCTTGAGCGGGGGGAGAGCCACCCTCCCAACCTTTGAGATTGCCAACTTGAGTGGTTAATGTAAATTCGGATCGTTTTTCGTTCTTATCATTCATATCGCAGCGCCTCGATCGGATCGAGCCCCGCGGCATTGCGCGCCGGGTAGTATCCAAAGAATACTCCCACGATCACCGAGAAGATTACAGATCCAAGAATTGCCACGGTTGAAATAAGTGTAGGCCAACCCAGCAGCGCAGGTGTCGTCAACGAGATCGCAATACCCAGCATGATGCCAAACGTACCACCGGTCAAACTAAGCACAACTGATTCAATCAGAAACTGGCTCCGGACAGCGGACGAGCGGGCGCCGATTGCCATGCGGATGCCAATCTCACGTGTTCGTTCGGTGACCGAAACCAGCATGATGTTCATGATTCCAATGCCGCCCACAAGCAGGGACACGCTCGCGATGCAAGCCAGTAGGATCGTCATGGTGTTGTTGGTTTCGTTCGCGGCCTCGGCGATGTCTGTCATATTTCTCACTGTGAAGTCGTTTGGCTCATTGGGCGTCAGCTTATGACGTTGCCGCAGTAACTCGGTAATCTGGTCTTGCGCGGTGTAAGTGGCATCCTGAGAAATTGCCGAGACATAGGCGATCTGAAGCCGCGGACTTCCGAGAACCTTTTTCCGCTGAAACACCAATAATGATGCCCAGCATTGTCAGCGCCCCGCGCATCTTGTTGCGCAACAGAGCACGAAAGCCCACGCGTATGATCACTCCCAGATTCATGTCTTCTTAATTGTCCTCTTCTTCGTCTTCGATAATCAGAGGGAGCCGCTGCAACTCTTTGGCGGCATCGCGTGGCTCGACAATCGGAGACTAGACGTAGCAGAATCACCTGAACGGGCACTAAAGTTGTCTAGTGGCGCTTTCCTGGGACTTAGCGGATTTCCTTACTTTGACTAGTGGATTACTGGCCAGGGTCATTTCTCCTCACGAACAAATCGGGGTATGATTCGAGGTTTGTCGAAAGGCACGGATTCTCTCTGTAAGCCGTCGGGACGAATTGAGATATGCCCCAGGATGCCATAGAAGTTCGCGGAGCCCGCGTTAATAACCTCAAGAACATCGATTTCTCCATCCCGATCAACCACCTGACCGTGGTTACCGGAGTCAGCGGCTCAGGTAAATCGTCGTTGGCTTTCGATACGATTTACGCGGAAGGACAGCGGCGCTACGTCGAGTCGCTCTCAGCATACGCGCGTCAGTTTCTTGAAAGAATGGACAAGCCGGATGTTGACGAAGTACTGGGAATCGCACCAGCGATCGCTATTCGGCAAAAGAATACGACCCGCAATCCACGATCCACCGTTGGCACTCAGACTGAGGTCTACGATTACCTTCGCCTGCTTTACGCCCGAGTGGGAATAACCTACTGCCGCATCTGTGGGCGCGAAGTCTACCGGGATTCGCCTGAATCAGTGGCAGATGAAGTCCTGAAGACCCTTTCCTCTGAGACTCGGTTTTATGTCCTCTTCCCGGCCCGCGCCGGACTGGTCGAGACCGGCGGTAATGCCGATCTGGAAAAGGGGAAAACGGGAGACAGGGAGACGGGGAGAAAGGGTGAAAAGGAGAAAAAGCGAGATCTCCCTATCTCCCCTTCCCCCCGTCTCCCCTTCGCCCCTTCACACCGTCAGTCATCACTTGTCGCTGCGACACGCGTCATCACGGCGCACATCATGAGCCTGATGCAACGTGGGTTCACTCGACTCCTCGCCAAAGGCCAGACAATCGAACTTAATTCTCCGGACGATTACACCCTACCTGACTTTGACGAAGTATTCGTGATGGTGGACCGGCTGGTAGCCCGTCCCGACGTTCGACAGCGGCTGGTCGATTCACTGGAGATTTGCTTTCAGGAGGGCCACGGCGCGGCCGTGATTGAAACCGCCGAAGAGGAACCAAAGCGACTGAAGTTTTCAGATCGTTTTGAGTGCAAGTACGACGGCACGGTCTACACGCAACCCGAACCGCGACTTTTTAGTTTCAATAACCCGTATGGCGCCTGTCCGACTTGTCAGGGATTTGGCAATACGATCGGACTGGATCTCGATCTGGTCATTCCTAATCCCGGCCTCGCTATAAATGAAGGCGCCATCGAGCCCTGGACCAAGCCGCAGTACGAATGGGCATTTGACGAGCTGAGGCAGTTCTGCAAGTCAGAAAAGATTTCGATGAACGTGCCTTTCACACAGCTCTCACGTGCCGAGCAGCGCGCGATTGTCGAGGGCAAGAAGAGTTGGAGCGGCGTACGCGGCTTCTTTGATTGGCTCGAAACCAAAAAATACAAGCTTCACGTGCGGGTCTTTCTGTCGAAGTATCGTGGCTACACCTTGTGTCCGGACTGCGGCGGAGATCGCCTGAGACAAGAAGCGCGTGATGTAAAAGTTGGCGGCCGCACGCTGCCTGAAGTTTGTGCGCTTTCGATCAAAGACTCCGCCGTATTTTTCGAGTCGCTGCAACTTTCAACAGAGCAAACCGCAATTGCGGAAAGGATCTTATTTGAGATTCGGCGCCGGCTGCGCTTCCTCGTAGATGTGGGACTAGATTATCTGACCCTCGATCGTCTGGCTTCGACTCTCTCCGGGGGCGAGGCTCAGAGAATCCAATTGGCCACCAACCTTGGCTCGTCGCTGGTGGGCGCGCTTTATGTTCTGGATGAGCCGTCGATTGGCCTCCACCCGCGCGACAATGAGCGGCTGATTCGTCTCTTGCACAATTTGCGCGACATTGGCAACACCGTGCTGGTCGTAGAACACGACGCCGAAATGATCCGAGCGGCCGATCACGTGCTTGACATTGGCCCAGCGGCCGGAGAGCTGGGCGGCCGCATCATCTACGAAGGGGACTATGCGGGCTTACTCGAGAGCGAAACCTCGCTGACCGCTCGTTATTTGCGCGGTGAAACCGAAATCAAGGAACCGAAACAACGCCGGTTGTTCGCCAAGCGCCGGCTAACCCTGCGCGGCGCGGCGGAGCACAATTTGAAATCCATCGATGTTGAGTTGCCTCTGGACATGCTCGTGTGTGTTACCGGCGTTAGCGGCTCGGGAAAATCCACTCTGATTCACGATTGCATTTACGCGGGTTTGAAAAAGCAGAAAGGCGACTGGCAGGGGCCGGTCGGGGCCTTTCATAGATTGGAAGGCGGACAACTGGTCGATGATGTGATTCTGGTGGATCAGTCGCCCATTGGACGAACGCCGCGCTCGAACCCGGTGACGTACATCAAAATTTACGACGCTATTCGCGAGGTTTTCGCCTCAACGCGAGAAGCGCAGGGGCGCGGACTGGAACCATCACACTTCTCTTTCAACCTGCCGGGTGGCCGCTGCGAAGTTTGCCAGGGGGATGGCACCGTCACGGTCGAGATGCAGTTTTTGGCGGATGTCGAGCTGGTATGTGAGGAGTGCAAGGGCACACGCTTCAAGCAGCAGATCCTCGACGTCAGGTACAAGGGCAAGAATATACACGAGGTTTTGCGGCTGACCGTGCGTGAAGCAATCACCTTCTTTCGCGAAGTGACCAAGATCACCAATCGCCTGCGGGTCCTCGATGACGTCGGGTTGGGTTATCTTCGTCTGGGACAATCTGCGACCACACTTTCAGGCGGCGAGGCTCAGCGCATCAAGCTTGCCGCGCATCTCTCAAAGCGAACCGGCGCGAAGACTCTTTACATTTTTGACGAACCAACCACGGGTCTCCACTTTGACGACATCAACAAGCTGCTGGCCGCGTTTCGCGCGTTGATCGACGCCGGCGGTTCGTTGTTGGTGATCGAGCACAATCTCGACGTGATCAAGACGGCGGATTGGATTGTCGATTTGGGTCCGGAAGGCGGCGACGCCGGCGGCTATGTAGTAAGCGCGGGAACTCCGGAAGATATTATGATGCAACCCGGATCTTACACGGGAAGATTTCTCCGCGAGTACCTGGCGAGATCAAACGGGCACGCAGCGCCACTCAAGTAGTTCAGAGTTCAACCTTCAGGTTGTCTTTCGAGTAGTTCAGAGTTTTACTGACTGTCGAGCCGGTCAATCATTTTATCGGGAATACGGTTGCGCTCGATATAAGCATTTATTTCCGGCGTGTGATCGCTGTAGTAGCAAAGTGCGTCAAAGACCTGGGCGAGCGTGAGGTGCAGTAAATGCTTTGTAATCTCTTCCGGCGCGATTCCTTGCCGCCATATCTCGACAATCGCGCGCACCGGCGTTCTTGTATTCCTGATAATCGGTTCACCGCCAAGAATCTCTATGTCGGTTCCTATGTAAAGATGTTCAGTTGCTGTGGGCCTTAAAACCTTCCAACTGGCGCATTTCGTCGATGCTTAGTTTGATTACGCATCTCAATGGATTCTAGTGGAGCATGCCAGGAAGGTATTCTATCCGCCAAAGCCGAGCGGTGAGAGTCGGGTTAAGCGTAGGGAACATTGAACGGAATGTTATCGGAACGAACGTCACAGCATGGCCCATCCGATCAGCAGCCCCCGCTGCAATGGAAGCGCCGAATTGGTTACGCCGGCATAATATATCTCGCGTTCCTCCTAATCCTGCTGGCGGTCGAAGCCACAACGCGTCTAACCCAGCCACGCATTAACAGTCTGGACATATTCGTCAACACACCCCAACAGAAGGCCCAGGTCGCCAACCCGCAACAATCCGGAATCTTTGAAGGCGACCCGCTGCTGCTCTGGCGGCTCAAACCGAATCTGGATCGCGCCATCTGGGACTTCACCGTGGTGTCGACCAACGCGCAACATCTGCGCGCTGATTACCCAACCAAGGCAAAGGCGCCGGGTACGATTCGGATTGTTTGCCTCGGTGATTCGGTGACTTTCGGTTATCGGGTGCCTCCCGTTTGGCCGGAACGGCCCACCGACTACGATCCTTCGTGGCTTCCCTACCCGATGCTGCTGGAAAAACATCTGCGCGAAGCGAACCCGGGACGAGAAATTGAAGTGATTACGATGGCGGTACCCGGCTATACCAGTCACCAGGGATTGGCCTGGCTGCGGCGAGACATCGACTGGTTGCAACCAGATCTGCTGACCGTAAGTTTTGGGTGGAACGATGCCAGCTTTACTGATGTGCCGGATCGAGAGTCCATCAAAGTCCACTGGTATGCGGTTGCGGTTCGCTGGGTTATCGATCACAGCCAGGCATTTGCGCAGGCAACCAGATGGTTACGTTCGAACGGCAACTCGGTACCGACAGTGACCAGACCAATGCCGCGTGTTTCGGAACAAGAATACGTGCACAACATAAATGAGATCGTCCAACTCGCCCGCGATCACAAAGCAAGCGTGATGGTCATCGGCGCACCTTATCGCGATCGCGTTACCAATCCTCCCGAGGCTGAGCTAATGAGCCGCTATCGCGCCGCCCTGCGTTCGACGATGGAGCAGAAAAATATCTATTTTCTTGAAATCCGCGAGTTAACGGAATCCGCTCATCCTACGAATCAGGGTTGGTTTGGCGAGTTGATCCACCCGAACCACATGGGCCACAGGTTGATCGCCGCTGAGATCTTAAAGATATTCAAGACAAGTGGAGTATTCAAAGACCTGACGATTCCTGAATTCACACCATGACATGACAATCATTGAAACCAGATTTCCCTGGCGACGTATACCAGATCCAAGTTCTTCGCAACTCTAAATTCAAAAGAGGTCACCGTGATGAGATTCGGATTAAGAGTCGCCGCGTTCGTGCTCCTGTTCTCTGTCAGCGTTGCAACCGCATTGGCTCAACGTAATTCCGAGCGCGCCGGTGCTTCATCACCGTCACCTGCGCGAGCGCTTAAAGTTTTGGAGGCCATGATTAGACATGTGAGGCTCGTTTTTGAAAACCATTAAAATGGGTTGCGTTCAGTGGTGCCGCCGATCCCAACCTATAGGTTGGGATGAATGAAAGGTTGAGTTTTTACACAGTCTCGGTAGCGGATGAATCCAACTCGCAGATCGCTCAGGCCAAGCGTCATGAGGTCCTTACGATCTAATAGCATGGCCGGTGGTTTCCGGCCTCTGGTTGTTACGTAGACTTTAGAATCAGGACAACTAGACTAAAAAGACAACCTGAAGGTGGAACCCTAAACTTGGTGAGTGTGGTTTAGCAGCTCCTCACATTAACCCGTCAGCGTTCTATGTTGTATATTTGCCGCTGAAGGGGAAACCGAGGATGAGTTTAAAACAACAGATCATTTCCGACTTAACCACAGCAATGAAGGCGCAGGATGCTGCCCGCACCTCTACCCTGCGCATGGTTAAAGCCGGAATGATGAATCGCGAGATTGAAAAGGGCGGCGAACTTGACGACGAAGAGATGGTTAAGTTGCTGCGGTCAATGGTCAAGCAGCGCAAGGATTCAATCGAGCAATACGAAAAGGGCGCCAGACAGGATTTGGCCGACAAGGAGAGGGCCGAAATCGGTGTGATCTCTGCTTATCTGCCTCAGGCAGCCTCCCAGGAGGAAATCGAGCAAGCCGTAGCGGCGGCGATCTCGGAAACCGAGGCGGCTTCGATGAAAGATATGGGCAAAGTGATGAAAGCAGCCCAGGCGCGGCTAGCCGGCAAGAACGCCGATGGTCGCGCGGTAAGCGAAACTGTTAAAGCGAACCTGGGTGGTTAAGCTGGGCGTTTAAAGACCAGACCGCTCCTGCCTTTAGAGGACCTCAGACATTGAATCAACGTGCAGGGTGCCGTCTTTGAGTGTGCCGTCAACTTTCACGGCCAGCCTTTTCTTGGTCTTCGTGTTCTTTATTATCTCGAGGGCAAGCTTGTTTCCCTTCTCATCAAGCCGGTAGAGAGTATCTTTGGCGACCACCGTATATCCGCTCTCAGTACACGCCGGCATTAAAGAACATGAGACGGGATGCTCGCGGTCCTTCTGATCGATACCAGTGGCGCAACGAGTATCAATTAAGTATCCTGTAATCTCCGCCGATTTCTTGCCGTCCTGGGCGTAAAGCAAGGCGGTGGCGAGCATTACCACGCCGAGTAAGAGAATAGATTTATTAACCATTTCTGACCGTCCTTTTAGCTGAACTTATTTATTCTGATCCTGAGGTCTTAAGGACGCCACATCTTAGCACTAATCTATAAGGAATGTAACGATAAGAACATCCGAACTCTTAGTTTGGGACGCTACCGGATGACTTTGCTGATAGGGTTATTCCTGCTTTCATTTAATTTCAACCTATTCGTGCCGGCGCCGTCTCAGGCATCGAATACACTCCCACAATCGTCACTTCACTCCTTTCAACCACACCAGACCGGAGGCCAGCAACGGGCGGCATCGCAGTCCGAAAGTAAGCGAGGTCGGACACGCGCGCGAAAAAGACCGGCGCGCCGGCCCGATGTGATTTACTATCCGACTCCGGCTGAGACGGTGACAGAAATGCTGCGCCTGGCAAACATCAAGCAAGGGGACGTCTTGTACGATCTTGGCAGCGGAGATGGAAGAATTCCGATTGCCGCGGCGCAACTATATGGCATCCGAGCCATTGGAATTGAGATCGATCCGCAGATGGTCGAGGTGGCCAGACAACGGGCCCAGGAAGCGAATGTATCCAGCCTGGTGAGTTTTCGTCAGGAGGACTTGTTTCGGACGAAGATCAGCGAAGCCAGCATCGTCACGCTTTACCTTTCGAATAGAATCAATCTACTGTTGCGTCCCAAGCTTCTCCGGGAGCTGCGCCCTGGGACCCGCATCATCTCGCACGATTTTCACATGGGTGACTGGGAATCAGAACAAAAGGTCAAGGTTCCATGGCAAGGCACGCTCTACCGCACCATCTACGTCTGGACAGTGCCGGCGCGTTCAACAAAAAGGAGATGACCAATAGGCGAAATTAAAATTCGCCCAATTTGAGTGTTGGCTAAATCGACAAATCGATACTTATTTCCCTTGATTGCGATCTGCGCGATTTTGGCAGGCGCGACTTTGCAACTTCGCTGGCAGGGCCGCTCATGGTGGTGCTCCTGCGGTCAGGTTTTTCTCTGGACCAGCGATGTCTGGAGCGCTCACAACTCTCAACATCTGCTCGACCCTTATGCATTTACCCACCTGCTGCACGGTTTCGCATTCTGCTGGTTACTAGCTTTATCTCTGCCCCGAGTGTCTCCCTTATGGCGGCTCTCGCTCGCAACCCTATTGGAAGCGTTGTGGGAAGTATTTGAGAATACCGAGTTCGTTATTCAGCGTTACCGCGAGGTGACGGCCGCGCTCGGCTACCACGGGGATTCAGTCGCCAACTCAGTCGGTGACATTCTGACCTGCATGCTCGGATTCACGATTGCGCAGCGGCTCGGCTTTCGTCGCGGCATAGTGGTGTTTGCCGCGACGGAGCTGGTACTACTAATCTGGATTAAGGACAGCTTGATCCTCGAGATCCTGATGTTGATTTATCCGATCGATGCGATCAAAGCCTGGCAGTTGGGTCCATTATTTCCAGGATGAAAGAATATTTTCAGCGTGAAGGCTGTAAGATCATGTCAAAGTCTGACGACAACATCGCCTTTGCAGAGTTACTTTCACCCTCGATCCAATCTAACGGAGAAAGAAAATGCTACGAACTGTTATTGCTGTGATGGGTATCTCGTTATGGCAATTTTAGTCTTTGCCGCATTTTCGATTGTCTATCTCGCAATGGGCGCTGACAGGGCGTTCGGGCCTGGCACCCATGATCCCTCAATGACTTGGGTCGTAACCAGCTTTCTACTACAGTCGCGTTAACTGATTGATACGTTCGCGGAATGACCTGACATAGGCTTCCATTGTCGCGCGATCGTAGTGCGCTGCTCGAAAGCTGTCCCGAAGTTGCTCATCCGTCAGTTGAGATAGCAATGAACCGATCCAGCGAGCGTGCTCAACCGGAATTCCGCGCATTGATTTCTCTTTCTTGACTTCACCTTTGTAGTAGGGCGGATAAACGATGGTAAGCATACCCAGCTTTGTCGGCCGGGTGTCATAATCAAATTCAACCGCGCCGTTCTCCTCTACCCCCATAACGAAACGCGTGGACAAAAAATCTTTCAGGTTGTTCTTGGTACGCGTACCACCCAAGCCCCCGGCGCGTCCCAACGTGGCGCCGAGATCCGAAACCACATAGCGTATTTCATTCGCACGCTGATCATTCAGGACGATATTGTTCTCCGCCCGCGCATCAAAATTGTTCAGGAGAATCATGATCACCTTTAGTCCGTCCAACTCACGGGTGCCGGCAAACGGGTTCTTGTCCCAATCCCACTTCTCGCCGCGCTTGAGATGACTCCGCCTTGGCTCGAATCGTGCTCCGCGAACGATGGAGTTGCCTTCTACGAACTTTTGACCGCGAGAAAGTTTCGGCAGATTCCTGATCCTGGCTCGGGGAAAGTAGTAAGCCTCTTCGGCAAAGTAGCCTGGGGCCCAGACCAAACGTGTTGCCACGGTCTCAGCCTGCGCTTCCTCGCCAAGCTTCACCACCCACTTCACGCCTCGCGCGTCCCTTACTTCAAACTTCGGAGATTCACCACCTCTGTCCTCCTTTACAAATCGGAACGGAGGCGCGGGAGCAAGACGGGCAGAGCCGGGTCCATAACGCAAATTGCGCAGTTTTATGTTCCCCGGATCGCGCCATAGAATTGGGCGCCTGCCCCCGGAGTTATTCTTGTACTTAGCTCCCTGGGCAAACGAGACTGAAGATACTGATAACAGAACGACTAGTGGAACCACGCGCACTGCTGGTTTAAGGATTGAAATCATATCTCTACCTCACGGTGTTGAGACTCAAAATCTCTTTTGGAGTCCACATTTCCGGGGGGCCGATGGCTTGCCGCGTCTAATGCTTTGGGGGTTCAGGGGTTCGATGTGGCCGTTGGGAAGGCGTTGGAATAATAAACCGAAAACCCGCTTTAGGGGAAGGCCGGGCGAATACTCATCCACAGATTACGCCGATTACATAAACGCAAGAAAGGGGTTTGAAAGAATCGCTTTGTCGGAGGCCATTTGCTTTCCTGAAAGATGATTGCCTCATTCCTTACCCTTAGGGTATGTAAATCTGCGAAATCGGGGTAATCAGTGGATAACATTTGACAATCTATTCGCCATCGTCCGGCCTACTCACCTCACCTTGCTTACCTTAAACCCTTTACGTATAATTCACGGCTTGCTCGAAGCGCGGCGGTTCCGTCCGGTGGGTTCGCGCCCACTTTTTATTTTGGGCAAAAAGCGCTTTTCGGAGGTGACTATGGGCTCCGATTCGATTGAAACGCGCGTGCAGGCAATCGCCGAAAGAGTCGCAATCGACCACGGGCTTGAGCTGGTGCATGCAGAGGTCGTCGGACCTCAAAACAAGCCGATAGTTCGGGTTTTTATCGACAAGCCAAACGGCATTACCCATGAAGACTGTGCTGAAGTGAGTCTTCATCTGGGCACGATCCTTGACGTGGAAGACTTTATTCATTCCAGCTACACCCTTGAGGTGTCGTCCCCGGGACTGGATCGAGGACTTTACAAGCGGGCCGATTACGAGCGTTTTGCAGGTAGTCTGGCAAAAATGAAGACGCATCGGCCGATTGGAGGGCAACGCAATTTTCGAGGCCGTCTGCTCGGAGTGGAAGGCGAAGATGTGATCTTCGAGGATAAGACCAGCGGTCGCGTCAGCATTCCGCTTGACCTGGTTGCTAAAGCAAATATTGAAATGGACGTTAAGTCAGAATTGCGACGCGGCGCCCAATAAGAGATTTAAGAACCGGCTTGCGCGGAACACGGCAGGAGTGCCAGTTCGAAGCACGTTTTATTTACAACTGAATAGGCTCAACGACACGAAAGCTTTTTTGATGTCGAGCCAACACGAAAGACCGAGAGACTCAAGATGAGTTCATCCATTGCACAAAACATCGAGGCCCTTTGCCAGGAGCAGGGCATCGAGCGCGACCTCGTCATCGAGGCCATGAAAGAGGCCGTTCGCGCCGCCGCCAAGAAACAGTTCCGATCTGGCGAGGACATTCAGGTTGACTGGAATCCAGAAACCGGGATCGAGTTGTCTGCCTCGAAAGTTGTGGTTGACGAAGTGACCGATGCAGCGACGGAGCTGTCCATCGAAGAGGCCCGCGAACTCGCCGGCGATGAAGTCGAGTTGGGCGATGCCCTGCTTCTGCCGCTGCCAATGGAGGAACTGGGCCGCATCGCAGCCCAAACTGCCAAACAAATACTTTTCCAGAAGGTTCGAGACGCCGTTCGCAGTAACGTCTACGATCAGTACATCGACAAGACAGGGGATTTGGTCAACGGCTACGTGAAGCGATTCGAGCGGGGCAATATTATCGTCGATCTCGGAAACCTGGAAGCGATCCTGCCGCGTTCACAGCAGTCTCGAGGCGAGCAGTGGAACCAGGGCGAGCGAATTCGCGTGGTGATTAATAACGTCTCAAAAGAATCAAAAGGCCCTCAGGTTGAGGTATCACGAACCTCACCCGAGTTGCTTCTGCGGTTGTTTGAAATGGAAGTTCCGGAAATTTACGACGGCACAGTCGTGATCAAATCGGCCGTCCGCGAGCCAGGGGAACGGGCCAAGATTGCCGTCATGTCTAACGAGCGCGATGTAGATCCGGTCGGCGCGTGCGTTGGTATGAAGGGCTCTCGCGTCCAGGCAATTATTCGTGAGCTGCGCGGCGAGAAGATTGACATTATTGAATGGTCTGACGAGCCCTCCGTATTTGCCGCGAATGCCCTCTCACCGGCCAAGGTCAACCAGGTCCGCATTACCGACATCGAGAATCGGCAAATGGAAGTGATCGTAAATGAGGATCAACTTTCTCTGGCAATTGGAAAGCGCGGACAAAATGTGCGGTTGGCAACGAAGCTCGTGGGCTGGAATATCGACATCCGCAGCGAAGAGGAGATCAAGCGCGAGGTCACCGAGCAGATGGGCGCTCTCATTGCCTCCGGCGAGGCGGTGCCTCTTTCTGCGATTGCCGGTGTTACGGCGCAACAGGCGGAGGCGCTCTCCGAACACGGCATTAACGATATTGACGCACTCGCTCAAACCTCGGTAGACGATCTGGTCGAATTCCTTGACCTTAGCTTGGATGAAGCGGAGAGGATTTTGAACGAGGCCAAGGCGGTAACGGCTTTGCGCGACCGTGCGCTGCAGCCCGAATCAGCCGAAGGGGAAGCGGCGGAAGCCCCAGTGGAAGGCTTAACTGAAAGCGAGGAGCCTGCACTTGAGCCGCAAGCAATCTCAGCGGAGTGGGACGAATCCATCGCGCCGGAAGAAGTCACAGCGTCGGACGAAATGACCGCTGAAGGTTATGACGAGGCCGTGGAGTCTGGAACTCCTTTCATCGCCGAGGAGAATATTCTGGCGCGATACTCCGCTGACCCGGTGGCCCTGACCGAGGTCGAGCCGGTTTCCGCGGACGAGATCGCGTTGCAGGAGCCTGGCCGAGACCTACGGCCTGACACTGTTACCCCTTCTCCCGATGTGACCTCAAGCGGGGCGGCTGCCGTCGAATTCGCTGAAGACCTTGGCGAGAGCGGTCTCTCGCTTGAAGAAATTGCCGAGAATGAAGAAGCTGGCGCAGAAGCCCTTGCGGCTGAAGCGCTGGAAACAATCTCAACTCCTGCTCCCGAGATGATGGAAGATGCTGCATCGAGCGGGAGTAATGACGACATAGAGAAGCAAGATGCTTCCTCCGATGCAGCAAAGTAACCTCAGCCAGCTCACTGGCCCGGCCAGTGCGTTAGGCTGCTCGCTCTGCCACCCCGCGTTGCACCTCTGAGCGCACGCTTCTAAAGTGGTTGAGAGCGGGAAGTTCTTGATCACGTTAGCTAAGCAGGGACGCATATTAGCGCCCAGAAGGAGTGCATGACAGTTTCCTCCAAGATTCGTATTTATGACCTGGCAAAGGAACTGAAGCTCGACACCAAGCGATTAATTGAAGAGGTTCGTCGCGAAGGAGTCGATGTCAGTGTCCCGTCCAACTCTGTCTCGAAAGAGTTGGCTGAGAAAATCCGCAACAAGTACTTCCCAAAGAAAGAAACTGCAGTTAAACGAACCGTTAAGGTTGTAAAACGAGCCGCTCGGCCAGTCGAAGAGCCGCCACCGCCGGCGAAGGAGATGGAGGAGCCTCGCGCCGCCGCCGAACCGGAACCAATCGAAGCCGAGCCCGAGCCAACGCCGCCACCAACGCCACCGTCACCTGGTGCGCCCAAACCCTTAACGACGGCCAAATTGATGAAGCGGCTACCATCAGCCGTACGAGCAGAACAACCGGCCCCCGCCTCAGCGAGCGAGGTCGCGACCGCCTCCGAACCCGAAGAGGTCAAGGGAGAGACATCACGCGCAGCACCGCCGGTCGAGGCCCCTTCATCCGAAGTTGCCGAGCCGGCGAAGAGTACACCGGCCGCGTCGCACCAAATAAGAGTAATGCGACCTACCGCCGCTGCCATCAATGCCGGAATTCGGCCAGGCGAGCGCGCCCCCACTCCAGTGGCTCCACCTGCAACCCCCAGGGAGCGCACCGAGCGAGGTGGCCGCACTCGAGAACGGAGTTCTTTATCCAAAACTGAGCGAATGGGAACCCCCGGAGAGACTCTAACTCCGCAAACTACATACATCCCGCCGCCAGATGCGGGGCGGCGACGTTCGCGCCGCGCCCCGGCGCGCAGCGGGCGAAAAGTCGAAGGTAAGGCGAGCCGCTTTGATAAAGGAGATTTTATCCCGCCGCCAAAAGCCCTCTCGCTCGAGGACCGAATCGCCGGAAGGATGGAGATGCCGCAAACCGGAGAGTTGAAACCAATCCGCCTGATCGAAGGATCGACGGTAAAAGAGTTTGCCGAGAAGCTGGGAATCAAACCAAAGGACGTTGTTACCCTGCTGCTGCAACGCGGTGTCTTCGCCACTATCAACCAGCCTTTAAACGACGATGTCGCGGCCGAGCTCGGCAAGCGTTTTGGCTATGACGTTGCGTTCGTGCCCTTCGAGGAGATGGTTGCCGAGGAAGAGTTTGAAGAACTGATTGCTACTGACGCCGACGATGTCGAATTGCCTCGCGCACCTGTGGTGACGGTGATGGGGCACGTCGATCACGGCAAAACTTCGTTGCTCGATGGGATTCGCACCACTGACGTTGCGGGTGGCGAGGCGGGCGGAATAACTCAGCACATCGGCGCCTACAGCGTGCAGGTGCCGAGTCCGGACAATCCCGAAGAGACGCGGCGAGTCGTCTTTCTCGATACTCCTGGTCACGAGGCTTTTACTTTAATGCGGGCGCGCGGCGCTAAGGCTACCGACATTGTCGTGCTCGTAGTTGCCGCGGATGACGGAGTCATGCCTCAGACGATTGAAGCAATTGAACACTCGCGCGCCGCGAAGGTGCCCATCGTCGTCGCCATCAATAAGATCGACAAGCCTGACGCAAATCCGGATCGCGTTAAACAAGAACTATCGCAACAGGGCTTGTCGCCGGTCGAGTGGGGCGGAGATACCGAGATGGTGTTGGTATCCGCGAAGAAACGGCAAAATCTGGAAACGCTGCTGGAGACAATCCTGCTCAGCTCGGACATTCTCAATCTGCGCGCCAGCCCCACCCGTCTCGCATCAGGAGTTGTGCTCGAAGCCAAGCTCGACCGTGGGCGTGGTCCAGTCGCCACGGTGTTGGTGCAACAGGGCACGCTGCGCAATCACGATCCCTTCATCGTTGGGCAAATTTCGGGCAAAGTGCGAGCTATGTTCAATGATCGCGGCGAGTCGATCACCGAAGCTGCTCCAGCTACGCCGGTCGAAGTCCTTGGGCTCCAGGGGGTGCCGCAAGCCGGTGACACGCTCCAGGTCGTCGCCGATATGAGTCGCGCTCAGCAAATCTCCCAACACCGGCAGATGATTAGCCGTCAGGCCACGCTGCTGCAAACCACCAAGCGCGGCATTGAGGCCCTGGGCGAAAGCGAAGTCAAAGAGCTGCTGGTAATTATCAAGGCGGATGTTCAGGGTTCGGTCGAAGTTCTGAAATCAACGCTCCAGAAACTCTCGTCCGAACGCGTGAAGGTAAAAGTTATTCGCTCGGGTGTGGGCGCGATTACCGAATCCGACGTGCTGCTCGCGTCGGCGACGCAGGCTGGCTCGTCGTCTTCGGCGGTCGTGATTATCGGTTTCAATGTGCGTCCGGAATCGCGCGCCGGCGATCTGGCAAAACAGGAGGCCGTCGATATCCGGCTGCATTCCATTATCTACAAGGTCGAGGAGGAGATCCGCGCGGCGATGATCGGCATGCTCGAAGCCATCGAGAAAGAAAGGATTATCGGCAAAGCGGAGGTGCGAGAGGTCTTTCGCGTTCCTCGGGTGGGCGCAGTCGCCGGCTCGATGGTGATCGACGGGAATATCCGCCGGAACGCCAGGGCGCGCTTGATCCGCGACGGTGTGGTGAGCTGGGAAGGCAACATTATTTCCCTGCGCCGGTTTAAAGACGATGTGTCGGAAGTGCGCGAGGGTTTTGAGTGCGGCATTGGCCTCGAAAACTTCAACGACATCAAGGTTGGCGATCAAATCGAGGCTTACGTCGTCGAACGAGTCGCTGCCACGGAACTCTAGAAAGGAAAATGAAGGACGAAGGCGCAAATGATAAAGGCGGAAGGATGAAGGAGGAAGGATGAAAGAAATTCCTGATTTCAGAGCTTCATCCTTAATCCTTAATCCTTCTCCTTTCATCCTTCCGCCTTCATCCTTGCTTGCGATGCACCGCCCGGAAAGAATCGCTGACATACTTCGTGAGGAAATATCGCAGATTGTCGGGTACGAACTGGAAGACCCGCGGCTCACCATGGTAACAGTAACTGACGTTCGTCTCTCAGAGAATCTCAAGGCCGCACGAGTTTATGTCACGGTTGCCGGGAACGAAGAGGAACATCGCCTCGCGCTGGCCGCTTTACGTCACGCTGCTCCCTACGTTCGCAAACAGCTCAGCCTGTCGCTCAATCTCCGGCGTACGCCGGAAATTCATTTCATCAGAGACCGAATCGAAGAGGAAGGCGAGCGGGTTGACCGGTTGCTGGAAGAAATCGAACGAGATTGGGAAAGTGAAGAAAGGATGAAGGATGAGGGATAAAGGGTGATAGGATGACAGGATGAACCAGCGCCAAGCGCTTTGGTTTTCATCTTCATCCTTTCCGCCTTCCTCCTTCGCAGACCATGCTTAGTCAAGTTGTCGAGTTGATCGAAGCCAAGCGGCGATTTGCCATTACCTCACACATCCGTCCCGACGGCGACAGTTTAGGTTCATCTTTGGGTCTTTACTGGCTGCTGCGCGCGCTGGATAAAGACGTCGAAGTCATCATGCGAGATCCCGTTCCCCCGGCGTACCAACAACTGCCAGGCGCTGGTTACGTGCGAGTGACTGCCGAGATCGATCGTTCCTATCACGCCGTGTTCGTAATCGAGTGCTCCGACGTTTCGCGCCCCGGACTGAAAGACCTAGAAAATCAATTTGTCGTCAATATCGACCATCACTCCACTACGGCGCTGTTTGGCAAGATCAATTGGATCGACTCGACTGCCTCCGCGGTCGGCGAGATGATTTACAACCTCTGCAAGGCCACCGGTGTGCGCGTTACCAAAGAAATCGCCGAATGCGTCTATACCGCCCTGCTGACCGACACGGGGTCGTTTCATTATTCCAACACCACGGAGCGGACGTTCAAGGTGGCGTCGGAACTGGTGCGTTCGGGCGTAAGACCTGCAAAAACTGCCGAGGCGGTCTTTGCTAGCTATCCCTGGGGCCGCATTCAGTTGCTCGGGGAAGTGCTCTCGACCGCTAAACGCGATCCGTCAGGCCGCGTCGCGTGCATGCGGCAGACACTCGAAATGCAGAGGCGCACCCAGGCTTCTGATGAAGCCACCGACGGCTTTGTCAATTATCCACTCACGGTAGGCGAAGTTGAGGCAGTAGTGCTGCTTCGAGAGTGTGAGCCCGGCACTTACCGTACTAGTTTACGCTCAAAAGGCGAAGTCAACGTCGCTCGTGTGGCAGGGCTTTTTGGCGGAGGCGGACATCGCAACGCCGCGGGCTGCACACTCAGGGGCAACTGGGACGAACTCGAGACGGAGATCATGGGCCTTCTGGTTGATGCAGTCGAACGAGCAAATGGATTGAAAGACACCACTGATGATGCTTTGAATGTTCCGGACGACAGCGGCTTATCAGAACTCAACAGCCAGAATTCCGAAATCTCTCCGTGATTGGTTGAGGCGTCCCTCAGTAGTCGCTCGCTTCCCTCCTGAAATACCAGAGCTTCATAAGGCGCCCGCGATTGACGCTCTACAATCTACAATATATAAGGCTGAATTCCGTTTGCAGCTCCCAAGATGACCGTCAAAGAAAAACAGTATAAATGGCGCCGCCAGGATTATCAGGAAAACACCAAAGGCCTCCTGATAGTTCACACCGGTCACGGCAAAGGTAAAACGACCTGCGCCCTCGGGTTGATGATGCGGGCGGCGGGACGCGGTCTGAAGTGCTGCATGATTCAGTTTATGAAGTCGCGGAATGACCGGTACGGCGAACACACGTCAGCCGAGAAGCTTGGGATCGAAGTTCATACAATGGGTGACGGCTTCACCTGGGACACGAAGAATCCCGAACAGGATCGCGCCACCGCGCGCCGGACCTGGGATCTTTGCGTGGAAAAGCTGCGGAGCGGAGACTATGACCTGCTGGTGTTCGACGAACTGGTTTATGTTTTGAGTTACCAGATGCTTCCGCTCGAGGAAGTTATTGACGAATTGCGCACGATTCGCGCCGCCCAGCCCGCGCTCCATATCGTTGTGACTGGCCGCGACGCGCCCACAGAGCTCATCGAGGCTGCCGATCTGGTCACGGAAATGCGAGAAATCAAGCATCCCTTTACGGCGGGGATTCGCGCCCAACAAGGTATCGAATTCTGACTCGGCTTCCCGCGGCCTAGACCCGGTTTACTCAATGTTTTCCCGCGGGTTCAACTAAAAGTGCGAGTCGAATACTCCCGATGTAAGAAGCTGGGAAGAAACCAACGCTAGCCACAGATGCACACGGATTAACACCGATCAGAATAAATAGTGAGCGACGCTTTCTAAAGGCGTCAATGAGAACAAGGAAGCCCCGAGACGCCAACGACCTTCCGAAGGTGTGAAAAAGAAACCTAACTTAGCCACAGATTAACGCGGATGACACGGGTCAAAAATAAGAGTAAAGGAGCTGCTTAAGGATTTTATTCGTTTTTGATCCGTGTCATCCGCGTTAATCTGTGGCTAGTGTCTGAGTTTCCATAGCTTCTTCCGTCGGGGTATTCGACTCTCACTTTTTAAATTGCACCCTTTTCCTGCATTTAAGGATGCGCTCCTTTTCCCTGGTCGGCTGGATGTGTTAACCTCAACAACTTCCAAACCGAACCCTATGCAAAGTAAAACTGAGTAGCGTAAAAGCAGCAGTCATGGCCTGGTTCAGCAAAAAGAGCAAGCAGATCGAGACCGTGCGTCCTGAAGAGCGCGTGGTTAAAACAGAGAATGTTTTCGTCAAGTGTGACGGCTGCGAAGCGCACCTCTACAAGGGCGAACTGGAAGAGGCTCTGCAGGTATGCCGTCACTGCGGTTATCACTTTCGCATTGGAGCGCGTGAACGACTCTCGATACTTTTTGACGACGGCAACTTCGAGGAGCTTGATGCTGAGGTAATTTCGATTGACCCGCTCGAGTTTGTAGACAGCAAACCCTATTCGGAACGGCTGAATCAGGCCAGGTCATCTTCCGGACTTCCCGAAGCGATCATCAACGCGCGTGGGAAGGTCGGGAATCATTTAGTCTTCGCGGGCGCTATGGACATGGCTTTTATTGGAGGCTCGATGGGTTCGGCAGTAGGCGAGAAGGTTACGCGCCTGATCGAACATGCCCTCAAAGACCATGGCGCCGTCGTAATCTTTTCAGCTTCAGGCGGCGCGCGCATGCAGGAAGGCACCTTTTCGCTAATGCAGATGGCGAAGATCTCCTCCGCGCTGGCCGCGCTTGACGAAGCCAATCTTCCTTTCATTTCCGTTTTGACCGATCCCACGACCGGCGGTGTCACAGCGAGTTTTGCCATGCTCGGAGATTTCATCATTGCCGAGCCCAAAGCGTTGATTGGCTTCGCCGGCCCGCGTGTGATTGAACAGACAATTCGCCAGAAACTGCCGAAAGACTTTCAGAAATCCGAGTTTCTGCTCGAGCACGGAATGCTTGATGCAATTGTGGATCGGCGAGAAGTGCACGACTACATAGTCAAGCTGCTCAACTTTGTAATGAACCCCGAAATCTATGAACCGGAACTGGAAAAGGCGCGCACTCGCACGGCCTCACGCAAATGATCCAGTTTACGATGCCGGGCGATTCATAGAATCCCCGGGCAATCTTCGCGGTATCGCCAACCTGAGAAATTTTCATGCGGTTTGACGAGGCGGTTCGGTATCTTTTGAGTCTGGGCGCCGAAACGCTCGCCATCAAGCTCGGTCTGCGAAATACTGAACTGCTTCTTTCGGCGCTCGGCGATCCTCAAAAATCGTACCCCTCCGTGCAGATAGCCGGCACCAACGGTAAAGGCTCGACCGCCGTTTTATTAAATTCCATATGCGACGCGGCGGGAATCAAAACCGGCCTGTACACCTCGCCCCACCTGATTTCGATCCGCGAACGCATGAGGTTTGGGCAAAGGGAAATCTCCGAGGAGGACTTTGCGCACGCCGCAACTCAGGTGCGAAGAGCAGCCGAGGCGATGTTCGAGCGGCGTCAAATCGATGCCCTGCCTACCTTCTTCGAACAGGTTACCGCTATTGCGTTAGCTGCTTTCAAACAGGCTAATGTGGATCTGGCGATACTTGAAACTGGATTGGGCGGACGGCTTGACGCTACCAGCGTCGCCCAGGCTCAGCTCGTAGCCATAACGCCAATCGCGCTCGATCATGAGGAGTATCTCGGCAAGACCATCGAAAGTATTGCAGCCGAAAAGGCAGCTATAATTCGCCCGGGCGTCACGGCAATTATCGCCTCACAACCACCCCAGGCCCTCGAAGTAATCTTGAGCCAGGCTGAGCGTGGTAAGGTTGAGCCGAAGGTAGCCGACTGGGATGCGACGATCGAAAAGGTCACGGAGGATGGACGGTTTCAGGTTACGGTTCGGACCGTGCATGATCAGTACCAGCATTTACTGATTGGGCTTCGAGGGCGGCACCAGATCGTCAACGCCGCAGTTGCCATCCGGCTTGCCGAGTCATTACATGGCCAGGGGTTCGATATCACGCGCTCAGCAATCCACGATGGGATAGGACGTGCCAGTCATGCGGGCAGGCTGGAACTGTGGCCTGGAAAGCCTTCGTTTTTGTTTGACGGCGCGCACAACACTTCCGGAGTGCAAGCGCTGCGTGATTACCTGCAGGAATTCATCAAGGCGCCGTTGACTCTCGTCTTTGGCGCTATGCGTGATAAGAATCTCGCAGAGATGGCGGGAAAACTTTTTCCTATCGCGCAGGAGTTAGTTCTCACCATGCCCGATAACCCGCGGGCCGCCACCCTCGAGTTGCTCCAACAGGCGGCAACAAGTCTGGTGGATGCGCAAAGAGTTAGCGCGGCAGGGTCGGTTAAAAGCGCGATTAGTAGAGCCCTGGAGGTAACTCCACCTGATGGCCTCATCTGCATTACAGGGTCCCTCTACCTTATTGGTGATGCCCAGATCGCGCTCCATCAAATCGGTGAGGCCAAAACTGCAAATTAGGCAACCAGAGAAACTTGAGATCAGCCAATGTCACAAATTGAGAAACACATTCCCAAACTTGTGGAAAGCACCGAGATATATCGTGGACGGATTTTCGATGTTACCGTCGACACCGTACGCGAAGGGGACAAAACATACGTCCGTGAAGTGGTTCACCATCCCGGCAGCGCCGTGATCATTCCCGCATTCGAAGATGGGACTGTGGCGCTCGTCCGGCAATATCGTCACCCTGCGGTACGTTATCTTTTGGAGGCGCCGGCCGGGACACTCAATATTGGTGAGCGTCCGGAAGAAGGAGCCGCGCGCGAGCTGGAGGAAGAGCTCGGCATGGTCGCTAACAGACTGGAGAAACTATCTGAGTTCTTTGTCTCGCCCGGTTTCTGCGCAGAAAAGATGTGGGTCTACCTTGCTACTGAAATGACTGAGACAAAACAACAATTGGAAGATGATGAAATCGTTGAAATCGCGCGCCTTCCTTTGTCGCAAGCGCTGGAGATGATAACTGCGGGAGAAATCGAAGATGCAAAAACCATCATCGGCTTGATTTTGGCTGCGCCTCGTCTCGGTCCATCAATGTTGGAAGTCGCGTATCCGGCTGTGTGATGAGAAATTCCGCACTCAAATTATGGTGCTATTAGAAGTGCGAGTCGAATACTCCCGACGTTAGAGACTGGAAAAAACCCAACACTAGCCACAGATGAACAGGGATTGACACCAATCAAAAGTTAAATAGTGGGCGAAGGCCTTACCGCAGTTTTTTTTCAGCACCTGGTCTGTTTTGATCCGGTCTGATCCGTGTAAATCTGTGGCCAACTTCTTACGCGAGAGCAGGACAGGTGAAGCTAGTCCGGTGTAGGCCGAACCTTGAAGCTCCACCGACTCCCGTCGACGGTACTAAAGGCGTCGATGAGAACGTTCGAATACTCCCGACGTTAGAAGTGGAAAAAAACCAACACTAGCCACAGATGAACACGGATTGACACCGATCAAAAGTTAAATAGTGGGCGAAGGCCTTACCGCAGTTTTTTTTCTTCAGCACCTGGCTGTTTTGATCGGTCTGATCCGTGTAAATCTGTGGCCAACTTCTTACGCGAGAGCAGGACAGGTGAAGCCAGTCCGCCGGTGTAGGCCGAACCTTGAAGCTCCACCGACTCCCGTCGACGGTACTAAAGGCGTCGATGAGAACGTTCGAATACTCCCGACGTAAGAAGCTGGATAAAACCAACACTAGCCACAGATGAACACGGATTGACACCGATCAAAAGTTAAATAGTGGGCGAAAACCTTACCGCAGGTTTTTTCTTCATCACCTGGTCTGTTTTGATCGGTCTGAGCCGTGTAAATCTGTGGCCAACTTCTTAAGCGAGAGCAGGACCGGTGAAGCTAGTCCGCCGGTGTAGGCCGAACCTTGAAACTCCACTGACTCCCGTCGACGGTACTAAAGGCGTCGATGAGAACGTTCGAATACTCCCGACGTAAGAAGCTGGAAAAAACCAACACTAGCCACAGATGAACACGGATTGACACCGATCAATAGTTAAATAGTGGCGAAGGCCTTACCGCAGTTTTTTTCTTCAGCACCTGGTCTGTTTTGATCCGGTCTGATCCGTGTAAATCTGTGGCCAACTTCTTATGCGAGAGCAGGACCGGTGAAGCCAGTCCGCCGGTGTAGGCTGAACCTTGAAGCTCCACCGACTCCCGTCGACGGTACTAAAGGCGTCAATGAGAACGCTCACTTTTAATTGCACCCCTTGAATTGGGCCCCAACCTCTGTTATTTGACCCTTTGAGTTCAACTCCCATACACTCCCAGATACCGTGCCTGTAGATAGCCAGTCGGCTTTTCCGATAACCAACCAACGTTTCGCCGCGCAGCCTGGAGCGTCACCGTCGCCGCTCGTTCCCGCGCCGGTCGATCCCGACAACCCGCCGTGGGGACTTAGCGGAGCGTTGCTGGTTTGGGTCGCGAGCGTTGTCATGCTCCTGATTGTTCCGATTATCTTCCTGGTTCCCTTCTCAATGTATCGGGGAATAAATCCTGCCGAACCAGAGTACGCAAAGCGCTTGGCTGAGTTTGCCCTGAATGACAAAACGGCGATTTTTATTCAGGTTCTTTCGCTGCTGCCGATTCACTTGCTAACCTTTGCAATGGTCTGGGCGCTAGTGACCCGGTTCGGCAAGCTGCCATTTCTGCCCGCGTTCCGTTGGGGCTGGCATCCTCGCCTCAGACTTGCGAAATCCATTGCCCTGGCCCTTCTTCTCTTTGCGGCCGGCACGGCCATCGTAAAACTCATCGGCGCCGACAAACCGACTCAACTGGAGCAAATCATCACCAGCTCAATGGCTGCTCGCTATACCATTGCGGTGCTTGCCGTCTTAACGGCGCCATTGGTTGAGGAATTGCTCTACCGCGGAGTCCTTTATGGCGCTTTACAGAGGCTCGTCGGCGTGGGCGGGGCTGTAATTTTTGTTTTGCTTTTGTTTACTCTGGTTCATGTGCCCCAGTACTTGCCTAACTTTGGGGTGATCGGCGCTGTTGGACTGCTGAGCGTATCGTTGACGATTATCCGCGCCTATACTGGCCGGCTGTTACCTTGCGTCGTGATCCATCTGGTTTTCAACGCGGTTACGTCGATTATCCTGCTGTTTGAGCCCTATCTGGAGCAATTTGCGCCAACCAAAGATCAAATCACCTCCCTGGCCTTGATGCTGGTCCCAATGGCGGCTTCACTGCTCCAGTCATGACTTACGAAGTAGTCGTAGTTGGCGGCGGCATGGGCGGGCTGACCGTGGCTGCCTTGTTAGCTGCACGTGGAGTAAGTGTCTGTTTGCTCGAAAGAGAATCGCGTCCGGGCGGCTGTTTGGCAAGCTTTGAAAAATTCGGCTACACCTTTGACTCGAGTGTCGGTCTCTACACCGGCTGGCAGCCTGGTGAGATTCATGATCGGGTGTTCTCACAACTTTCGGTTGAACCTCCTGAAGTCTCGCGGCTGGATCCCGCCCTGGTTGTGCGTCTCCCCGACGAGACTTCAGTCCTAATTACATCTGTCGTAGAAGAATTTGAAGAATCGCTGCTCGCGGCTTTTCCCGAGTGTGCCGGCCGGGCGATTGAGTTTTACCGCGAGAGCGCGCGCATGAGTGAAGTTCTCAGACGCGCCGCGCGCCGAGTACCGGACCTTGCGACGGCCAGTAACCTGAAACGCGCCTTTGCTTTGCTGCCTGACTTCCTTGCGGCAGCCCGAGTTTTCAAACAGAGAGGCCGGACTACGCTCGCATCTCTTGAGGGCACATCACTTCGGTTTCGGAGGTTTATCGATGCTCAGTTGCAGCTCCTGACTCAAACCAGCAGCGCCGAGTGTAGCTGCCTATGCGCGTCCGTAGCGCTGAATGCCTTGCGAGATGGCGTATTCACAATTCGCGGTGGCGCGCCCGCTCTGGCAGAGAAGTTGGCCGCCTCGATCAAAGCGAGCGGCGGCCGCATTCGCCTCGACACGCCTGTGCTGCGATTGGCCTACGACTCGGCCGGCCAAGCTGTGGGGGTAGATCTTTTGAGCGGCGAGACGGTGAGGGCATCGCGTGCCATCATCAGCAATCTGACGGTCTGGGACACTTACGGAAAGTTAATTGGCCTCCACCGCACTCCGCTCGAGGTTCGCAAAAGGCTGACTAATTTAGCCAGTTGGGGCGTTTACCTGCTGTATGTGGGCCTGGACGAAGCGGCGGCGGCGAGGATCCCGAATGATCGAATCCTTGCTTTAACGGACTGGCAGGAACAAAACTACGATCCGGAAAGTTCCCAGTTGATGTTTGCTGCTCCACCCGCCAATGACCCGCGAGCGCCACACGGAAAGCGCGCGGCAACCATCCTGACCTTCTCTGATGTCGACCAGTGGTTCACCTACCACGAAAATGAAGAACAGCACGAACAAAAAGATCAAGCAATGATCGAAGCCTGGTGGCCACGCATTCATCAGGCGATTCCCGAGTTGGGCGACGGTCTGGAGTTAATTGAGACAGCGACGCCGCGCACGTTCTACGATCTCACTCGCCGCAAGTTGGGAATGGTCGGCGCGTCGAAAGAACCTACGAGAACCTTCTTCGGGAGTTCATTCGGATCGTCAACTTCGCTTCCGAACGTCTTCATGGTGGGTGACACAACTCTTCCCGCCGCAGGTGTCGCAGGCGTCACCAAAGCCGCTCTCATGCTGGCGGATAAATTAACCATGTGACTGGCCAAATTGGGTGGGCAAAACAAGTGAAGCACTAGAACGACCAGTCGGGGTCAAATGGGTCGTTAGTTTGGTTTTTTGCTTTTTAAAGTGAGCACGGCACAGAAAGCGGTCGCTTTGTGCTTAGGGTTTACCGTTACGATCTTCGCTGAAATAACGATCAACTAAAGCGATCAGATTTCTCAAGCTCTCGTCCGTACGAATTTGAGAATCAATTAGTGCGCTGATTTTTTCATCTATGTTTTCGAACCTTTGAGAAGATGTTTCCTCTATCGACTCGAATCAATTTAGGCTGGCTGTGGCAAGGCGCGTAACAACGTCTTCAAGTTGACCCATTTTGGACGCAAATTGAGCTTGCTGCTCAATAATAAATTCCATCTTCTTTTCCATGTCTCCAGCCATTTCAATAGCTCCCTCATCAAATCTTCACGCCTACTTTAGCGGAGTTAGTAGTGGCAGCCAAGTGAAAACAACCTGACGCCTAACGGCCGTCGGCGCTCAACGTGAGCAGCAGCACTTAACGGCCGTCAGCGCACTCAACCCGGGCAAGCACCACTACAGAACCGCTTACTGTAGTCAGCGCTCTCATCATTCAACCACAGAACCGCTTACTGTAGTCAGCGCAAAAGCACTCAACCCGCGCACCGCTCCACTTGGGACGGGGCATTGTAAACGCACTAAATGTGATCAACGCTCGATGATGCTCATACCTCTGCTCAGCCGCTTTGAGTTGGGACCTGGTTGAGTATGTCGGCTAGTTGAATGACTCTGCGCTGACTACGGTAAGCGGTTCTGTGGTAGAGTCACGCTGACTTAGTTCTGAGTTTTCATAGCTCTTTGCGTCCAGGGATATGCGACTCGTACTTTTGACCGCCCAGGCGTCCACTCAACCACAGAACCGCTTACCGTAGTCAGCGCAAAGGCATTCAACCTGAGCAGCACCACTTAACGGCCGTCAGCGCTCAACCCAGGCAAGCACCACTACAGAACCGCTTACTGTAGTCAGCGCAAAAGCACTCAACCCGCGCACCGCTCCACTTGGGACGGGGCATTGTAAACACACGAAATGTGATCAACGCTCGATATGCTCATACCTCTGCTCAGCCTCTGGTTGATCGCTTGAGTTGGGACCTGTTTGAGTATGTCGGCCCAGTTGAATGACTCTGCGCTGACTACGGTAAGCGGTTCTGTGGTTGAGTCACGCTGACTTAGTTCTGAGTTTTCATAGCTCTTTGCGTCCAGGGGTATGCGACTCGCACTTTTGACCGCCCAAGGGTCCACTCAACCACAGAACCGCTTACTGTAGTCAGCGCAAAAGCACTCAACTCGCCGAGCACCGCTTAACCTGGGACCGGGGGCATTGTGAACACACTAAGTGTGATCTACGCTCGATGATGCTCATACCTCTGCTCAGCCTCTGGTTGATCGCTTGAGTTGGGACCTGGTTGAGTATGTCGGCCTAATTGAATGACTCTGCGCTGACTACGGTAAGCGGTTCTGTGGTTGAGTCACGCTGACTTAGTTCTGAGTTTCATATCTCTATACGTCCAGGGGTATGCGACTCGTACTTTTGACCGCCCAAGCGTCCACTCAACCACAGAACCGCTTACTGTAGTAAGCGCTTTCATCATTCAACGTGAGCAGCAGTACTTACCGGCCGGCAACGCTCTCAACCCGAGCAGCACCACTCAACCACAGAACCGCTTACTGTAGTCAGCGCTCTCATCATTCAACGTAAGCAGCAGCCCTTAACGGCCGTCAGCTCTCAACCCGGGCAAGCACCACTACAGAACCGCTTACTGTAGTCAGCGCAAAAGCACTCAACCCGCGCACCGCTCCACCTGGGGCGGGGCATTGTAAACGCACTAAATGATTAACGTTGTTCTCGTTGGGCTGGACATCCTGAATTGTCTGGTGTATAGAGTCACTGGACAATCGGAGATAGGTGTGTCGAAGTATTCGATTATCGGCAGGGAGGAAGGGGGATTGACCCGTGTACATAACCATTGACCCAACAGATAACAGGCCAATGTACCAGCAGGTCGTTGACGAGATTAAGTCGTTAATTGCCCAGGGCGAGCTTCCGGAAGGCTCTTCCCTGCCCCCAGTTCGGCAAGTGGCCGCTGATTTAGGCGTTAACTTAAATACCGTGGCCTTTGCCTACCGGCGCCTGCAACACGAAGGCTTGATCAAAGTGAGGCATGGGTCGGGGGCCGTGGTGGTTTCTAAGCTGCTTGGTCAGAGGGCTGAGGAGCAGATACTCGCTCAGTTTCGCGCGGCGCTGACACAGTTAGTGCTGGCTGGATTCACCCGAACCGAAATCACCGCGCTGGCGGTCAGCGAGCTTAATGCGCTGGGTGCCGATAGAAGTCGCTAGTCTCCTGTCACAATGGTTCGTCACGAGATAGGAGGTTCAGCGGCGAAGATAACCGGAAACGATCCACTAAAACACACGAAGTATCACGAGGGTTTTCGTGCTTTTTTCGTGTGAATTCGTGGATCGACGCCTTCCAACCAAGACTCTCAGCGTGCCTGCTTACGGTTGGTGATCGTTAACACGTTGGACCTTGCCTTCCGCCGCGCGAGGCATGCTCCGCTCCGGGTGTGATATCGGAGCCGAGGGTTGAGATTGCCTTGGTGGTGGCTGTGCGCCGCCTCCGTTGCCGCCGGTTCGGGTAGTTCCACTTCCACTTCCTGGCCGGTAACCCTGATTGTCGTTATTACGCGGTGAATAAACGCGGCCTGCATAAATGCTGCCGCCAAACAGCGAGCGCGAGTACGAACCGCCATACGGCGAACCCCAGCCATAGCCACCGAAAAAGGGTACGAACGTATAGCAACCAACGCGGGAGTTGTACCACCAGAAACCACTAGTACGGAGCCCAAAACCACGATACCAACTGTTATTAAAGCTGATCGCCAAAGCACTTAGGTCGCGGCCGCGAAGCACTCGATTCGCCTTGGCTACGGTTTCCGCCCGCTGCTTGCTCCACCGATCAAAGTCATCCATTTCCTTATCGGATTTTTCCAACTTGGCCACCGAAAAAGTAGGCCCGCTGAAAATCAGCTTGCGGCCGTCTTTTATTTTGGTGTGTGAATCCGACAGCAGGACGCGCCCTTTTCTGACAATTAGCTCGGTAACATCACCGGGAATTACCTTCACGCGGTATAGGCCACGACGAACAATCGCCATTTTCGTGTGCGGAGTCGTGATGTTGATCATCAACTCGGTGTCGTCATCTCCGGTGGCCTCGACTATGGCCGTTCCTCGAATCAGGCGCACTTCCAAATTATCAAGCGTGTTATTCGTTAACTCAAACTCAGAATTCTCAGCCACGCGCAGGTAAGATCCCGGGTTCAACAACATCTCCACCCGGCCATCTACACCGGTTTTAACCAGATCTCCGGCCTCGAGATTGTCCTTGATGGTGAGCTGTTCCCACTCAAAACTTCCCGGGGCCTGCACGCCGGTGCGCCCGGTTACGGCGTTAATACCGCCCGCTTTAGCTGAAATGACAAAACGATCCCGGGTCTGGTCACTGTTTTGAGCCCTGCTCGCCACCCCTGGAGCGACTAAAGCCAAAGCAAATAGCACGGGTAAAAAAACGGAGGCTTTTCTCATGGAAAGATCTCCTTTTAGGGCCATATAAGGCTGGCTGGACAGGGGAGTTTGACCGGCCCCTGCATTATAGACCTCTCGCGCCGGTTTTCAACAATAGTTTCGTCTGAAAGGGGAGGTTTTTCTAATTATCTCGGGCGTAGTAACCGCGTCGGGAACGGGCCATGACGTCCGGGTGACCCACCACCTGAACCGCCACCGACCGCCATTTTCCGTCGCGTAATGTGTTACTAGGCTTATAACCGAGACTGTAGACCATGGACAGGTCCTTGATGACCTGGTCATAAACCAGATCGAGATCTTTCAGTTTCTCTGCCCGATAGACCTTGGTGCCGCAGGTGTCGGCAAGCTGCGCCAGTTGATTGCGCGCTGCTGTGTAAGCACTCTCCGGGATGCGACTGCGCTTTCTGGCTTCCTTTTCCGTATCGAGGTAAATGGGAAAAACAATTGTATCCGACCGCCTCAACTTATCCAGCAGCTCCTCAAACGAGGTGCGTGACCCGTCGCCAAAGACATCCGGTAAGGCATTATCGACGCCATCTGTCATCACCACGATCGCCCTGCGCCGCGAGTCTCGCGGCGGAGAAAACCCGAGGCCAATGACATAAGACAATGAATCCCAAAAGTTCGTGCCGCCCACCGGCTTCTCAATATCTTTCAAAGCTTTTTTAAGAAACGTCCGATCCCACGTCAGCGGAGAGACAATTTGGACTACATCACTGAAGGTAAAGATCGCCACTCGATCAGTGGGCCGAGTGGATTCCACAAAGCGTTTGGTGGAGTTTCTGATCAGCTTAAGCTTGTCGGCGGTAGAGCCTGACAGGTCCAGCAGCAACGCCAGATCAAACGGCGTTTCCTCGCCGGCGAAAAACACGATCTCCTGTGGCTGGCCGTCCTCGAGCACCAAAAAATCCTTCCGCTGCAGCTCGGGAATTGGGTTCTCAGGCTTCATCCTGACCACGTTGACTTTAAGATCAACCAGGTCAGAATCGACGCGGATGATCTCAGTTGGCGCGGTCGTTTGAGCCAAACAATAGGAGGGGCCGAAAAAGAGGTTGGCAAACAGGACGCCGGGCAGCAGCAGCACCCAAATTGGCAACTTCGTGACAAGTTGACCAAACTCAGTTTGCATAGTACCCATGCTTTCCACGCGCCACTGCTGAGGAGAGTGACAGAGTAACTCGCACTGAGCGCCACTTCCCATCTCGCGCTTTGTTGGCCGGACGATAGGCAAGGCTGTAAACCGTACCAATGTCGGAAACAACGCGTTCATAAGCTCCGGCGAGGTCATCGAGCCGTTCCACCCGATAGAAAACTCCGCCACCAGCTTCTGCCATTTCTTTCATGCGATCAAAGCCCATGTCGAACGCCTCGGGCTGCGTATCGAGCGGACTCAGCGATTCGTATTCGGTGTTAAGCCATAGAGTATAGAGCACCCCATCAAACTCTCGCACGCGGTCAATCAGTTCTCGGTAGGACAGTTTTGATCCATCACCCTGGACACCGGGAATGCTTCCATCCAGACCGTCACTCATCATGACGATTGCCGCGCGGCGGGAGTTGCGAGTGCTTTTTAGAATTTCTGAGACTGAAAAGTCGAGCGCATCATAGACTTTGGTATCTCCCGTGGCCGTGTCTATCGCGTTTACTCTTTCACGTAAGACACGCCGGTCTAATGTCACGGGCGAAACGACCGTTGGCCGGCCTGCAAATGAAATAATTCCGATACGATCCGATGGTCGCGCCGCTTCGATGAAGCGGAGCGCAGCCGCTCGGATCAACTTCACCACATCCCGCGTCGAACCCGAAACATCAATCAAGAGGATCAGGTCGAAAGGCGCCGATGACGATTCAAACTGAAGAATGTGTTGTTCTACTCCGTCTTCGAATAGCCGGAAATCCTCCTGGCGCAGGCCCCAAACACCGCGGTTCGTATTCCGATCGATGACGCTCAGGTTCAGCGTAGCGAGTTGCGAATCCACCCGGATCACATCTCCTTCGCTTACTTCTTCTGAGTCCGACTGACTCGCGGGCGTGCCGGCTCCCATCGACGAGGCTCGGGCGTCCGACAGTCGCGGCGGAGCGGCAGCAGCCGGTTCACCTTCTGTGACGGCCGTCGAGGCAAGTGTTATTTCGCCGCGCTCGGTATTGATCCGAAGAACGTAATCGCCAGTGCCGAGGCGCGTCTGCAAAAGACGGCCTCCCGAGCTCAGCGGCGCGGCGAGTTCCGATCTGATGGCGCCGCTCCCCGATCTGGCGCTGATATCTACATTGAACGGACTCCCAAGCTCTGCGCGGATGTCACCTGAAGTTGATTTCAGCGAAGCGGAAGCCAGGGCGCCGCGAATCAATATCGAGCCGGCAGTGGTAACGAGTTCAGCGTGTGCGTCCGCGGGAAGGTTGACCGTCACTTTTATGCCGGCCGGAGGATCGATGGGCCTGCGAATGACCGAGATCAGAAGCAGCTCAGCCTTCCTTTCAATGACAATAGGCGAGCGGGTGAATGGCCGTGAAGTGCCTTCAATGGTTGCGGCAACGGAAATGTGCCTTTCTTTCCAAACCGTAGCCGAGACCTCACCGAACTGGTTTTCAATTCGCACCCGCGCGGCCGGAGGCACATCTATCCGAATACCGTCGTCAACGGCGGCGCTCACAGCCAGCCCCGAAAAACACCAGAGGAAGGCAATCAAAAGCAGGCGGATCATAGATTCTCGCGGTTTTGAAAACATGGCGGCGCGAAAAGTGATCGACCAGGGGAGAACCCTTAAGAATATACGGGCCAGGTGTCCGCGGAGCAAATCTCCTCCGGTTATTGCTCGATGAGATCCAGCATTGAGTTTTCTTCGGTCGTGGAGGACCTCGGTTGGCTGCTGACAGACCCGCCTCCCATATCGCCTAAACGCAAAAGCAGATTATTTGCGTTTGTCGCATAGGGCATGGCTCCCTCCAAGCTTAGGATTCCGCCGCGCACCATCTGTTCAATCACACCATCAAATGTTTGCATGCCATCCTGATCACCCTGCTCCATGGCGTCAATGAGCGACTTTCCTTCCGACTCGCCTTTTTCGATGTACTCTCGCGTGCGCATCGTCGATTTCAGGATTTCGATTGCGGCCGCGCGACCTTTTCCATCGGCCCGAGGAATCAGCCGCTGAGAAACAATGTAGCGAAACGACTGAGAGATTCGGGTGCGGATCACGCGCTCCTCATTCTTCGGAAACACGCCGATAATTCGGTCAACGGTCTTGGAAGCATCGATTGTATGTAAGGTTGAAAGAACCAGATGGCCTGTTTCAGCCGCCTCCAGGGCTACTTCAATGGTCTCGCGATCGCGCATCTCGCCCACCAAAATGACTTTCGGCGCCTGACGCAAAGCCGCGCGCAAGGCGACGGCGAAATTTGGAGTGTCAGAGTGAAGCTCGCGCTGGTGAATAGTCGAATTCTTATGGGGATGGAGAAATTCGATCGGGTCCTCGATGGTTACAATGTGGTAATACTTCATCTGATTTATGAGGTCGATAATCGCTGCCAGGGTGGTGCTCTTGCCGCTGCCCGTCGGACCCGTTACGAGCACGATGCCGTTTTTCAGGTCGGCGATCTCCTTCAACTGTTCCGGCAGATCGAAATCGGCAAAGTTAGGCGGACGCATCGGAATAACGCGCATGACGATGGCGTGGGTACCACGCTGTTTGAAAATATTCACTCGAAAACGGCCTTCACCCGAAGCGCTAAAGGAAACGTCCGCGGAACCGTTTTTCTCGAGGCTATCGATGGCTGTTTGCTGAGTGCCCAGGATGAGCTTGGCAATGCCGGCGGTGTGGGCGGGAGTAAGCTTTTCCAGCCCCGGAATGCGCACCGGCTGAAGCTTTCCGGTCAGTTCAATCTGCGGCGGGCGCCCGGGCGAGAAAATCAGATCGCTTACCTTGTCGGAAACCCGCAGCATCTGCTGCAACACAGAAATGAAATTAGGTGGCGGTGGCCCGCCCTCAGGCGGATTCGGGTGATTGGGTTGGTTACTCATTTTAATTGGAACTTTTCACTGGTTAGCGAGGTCAAAAGGCATCATGAGTTTGTAGTCGAAGAGAAACGTATGAGGACGAACAAACTCAAACATGGTTACGTACATCAAAGCAGTTGTTTCGGGAATGGCGTTTACATTCACCTTTCCAAGTTTATAGAAAGAGAGGCGCTGAACCATGGCAACCTACAGAGATCCTGTTCGATGCTTTGCACCACTTGAAGTGATCGAGCGCCTGCTGGAAATTCGTGTTGAAGCGGGTCATGCTCCTGCCATCTATCTCCTTTCACCCGATGATTTAGCGGCCTACCTCGATGCCTTTGGGTTTGACGTATATGCTTTATCGGAAGCCGAATCTGAGTTTCATTTTGGGGACTATCGGGCTCCCCTGGCTCCGGGTGGCGATCATGCTCATTGCTCACTGACAACTCACTAGTTTTCAAGAGTTCCTTTATGAAGGGGAGGCAAGATTAAACTTCTTGTCTCCCTTTCTTATTTTCGGGCATCGCCTTTAACACAAAGAAAGTGATGTCGTCGTTAGCGCCTTGGCCGTCGGTCCACGCAATCACCTCCTGATGGACGGCCGCAATCAAATCTTTAGCGCCCAGATGCCTCCATGCCTTAACTGATTCCGCAAGTCGCTCGCGCCCAAATTCTTCACCGTTGGAGTTCTGAGCCTCGGTGACTCCGTCAGTGTACAACAAGAACAACTCCCCGGGCTCAATTGTCAGATAGTACTCGTAATAACGAGTGTCTCTAAACATGCCGAGAGGAATGCCGCCCCGATCGAGAAACTGCACCTCGCCGCGCGCGTTAAGCAGCAGTGGCGGATTGTGACCGGCGTTAGTATAAGCAAGCGTCCTGTTTGAGGAATCAAGTATTCCGTAAAAAGCCGTTATGTACTGGTTCCTCTCAATCGACTCCCATAACAGGTAATTTGCTTTGATCATAGAGATGTGAGGAGCATAACCAATGTGCGTGGCGGCGCGCAGGCTGGCACGCAAAAAGGCCATCAACAAAGCAGCGGGCACGCCCTTACCGGAAACGTCAGCTACCACCAGGCCAATCTGGTCTTCATAAATTGGCACCCAGTCATAGTAGTCGCCTGAAACTTCCTCGGTTGGAAAGTTGTAGGCGCTGATGTCAAACCCCTCCAGCTTCGGATCGTTGGGCGGCAGGAGCTCCAACTGAACCTGACGCGCAACTTCAAGCTGTCCTTCCAGTCGCTTCTTTTCAATTAGCTGCTCGTGAAGCATGACCTTTTCGATAATAATGGCCACTTGTGAAGCCAGCATCATCAGTACCTGAAGATCATCTTCCGAGTAAGCATTAAGTTCGTCGCTTTCGAGATCGAAGACTCCAATCACCTCGTCATTCGAGATGATCGGCGCCACCATTTCCGAGCGAGTCTCTACCCGAGCGTTGATATAAAAAGGATCTTTGCGTACGTCGGGAGAAATTATCGGCTCGGCCGTGAGGGCTACGTGGCCGATAATTCCCTCACCCAGCTTCAGGTGAAGTTCCGTCAATTCGTTAATGTCATAGCCTCTGATGGCCTCGGCGTGAAAGACGCAGGGCTCCTCTCCCTGGTCCACGGCTGCCTGGTCCATGCACGTGAGGAGAAAAATACCGGCGGCGTCATAGGGGATAAGCGAATCAAGCGTGTCCATGACCAGATTGAGGACTTCCTGGAGATCAAGAGAACGGCTGATCTTCTTCGTGATGTCGAGGAGCATGCGCAGTTTGTCGACCGTCGAGAGACCCTGCCCAAGTTTTTCTTTTAACTGTTCGGTCATGGCTAAGAGTGCATTCGCGTTTAAGAAAAGCACCAGCGAGAATGCAAGCGTTGATTATAAGCGCTCGCGGCGCCGTCATGAAGCCGGAAACCTATTTTGGCTGACGCCAATCGCTCTGCGTGCTTCCGGATGTGCCGCTTTATAGATCCTCCAAAGATGAGTCACCTTCAGCCGGTACTCAATGAGATCGCGGCTGACGCGGAAATGCCTGGCGACCTCCGTGGACGATTTGCCGGCCAGTACCAATCGACGGAGAGGCGCAAATGGCGCCAGTGCCGCGGCGCCGATCGCATAAGCAGCTTCTTCATCGAGTTTCCGGTAGTCGCGGGCCAGCGTCTTGCCGTTTCCAACATCTGCGATTACTGACAACCGATTGGGCTGGTGACCAAGAAAGACATGGCAAATCTCTTCCATCAAAGTAGCGTTAGTTCGCCAGGGCCCGTGATTTGGATTGAGAATGACGATTCTTCGGCCATCGGGCAATGGCCGCGAGCAGGCTCCGCCGGACCATTGCTCAGAGGCCGAACCAAGCAAGTGCTCCCTCGACCCGGTGCTTAAATCTTTTAGCTGATCGATATCAACCACTAAGAGATTGGCAAAGCGAGCAAGCTTGAAGGGATTAAGAGCTTCATCTGCTGGCACACCGGCAAAAGCGCGCAGGCCTAAGCCTTTCAGCTCGTACTGTCGCCATTTTTCACCAGGGGGTAATTCGGGATGGGCCACGCGAGAATTATAGCCTGAACAGAAGATCTTCGGAGAAAATATTCAGCGCCGCTTGCGAGCGCTCTTTTCATGCCCGGTACGACTGAACTGGGCGTAAGCGACTCTGAAAAGCTCAGACAATGCCGCCGCGGTTTCAGCAGTGAGGTTTCGATCAGCGCGCAAGTGAGCTTCAACGATTTCGGGCGTCGATTCACGTGGATAGTAGACGACCGGGGAGTCCTGTGGTCCCTCGGCAGAGCGACCACTCAGAATCCTCTCCATCGGTACGTCAAGCCAGGCTGTGAGCCGCGCGATGTTGTCAGCATCAGGCTTGCCGGTGCCGTTCTCGATACGCGAAAGAGTTGAGGCCGACACACCCGTCTCGTTCGCGACGTCTCGCAAGCTCAGGCGCAAATCGTCACGTTTGCGGCGCACCGCCCGACCAAGCTCTTCAGTATTCACTAGAGTTCTTGTCGTTCGTTTCATTGTTTTCATTTACCTTCCGGTCAGGGAAGATAACACACGCCAGTCTTAGACACAAGACTCTGTGTTACCGCTGAAACGCCCCGATGCAATTAAAATTGAGAAGTTGGCAAGGAAGCCCCGAGACGCCGCCGACTTCTGAAGTTGGGAAAAAGAAACCTAACTTTAGCCACAGATTAACGCGGATGACACGGGTCAAAAACAATAGTATAAGGAGCTGCTTAAGGATTTTATTCGTTTTTGATCCGTATCATCCGCGTTAATCTGTGGCTAGTGTCTAAGTTTCCATAGCTTCTTCCGTCGGGTATTCGATTCTCACTTAATTACACTCGAAGGGCCACTTACCGTTTTCCTCGAAACGACGCGCCACGGCGTGAGTGCCGGGCGGTAGCTATGGCTGGATACGCTGACGCGTGGCTGACATGGCCAAGTCCCGCGCTCTCGGAACAAGATCGACGGCTTTGGCAATTTGCAAATCGTCGGTGGCTACGATGACGCGATCTGCCATGACCCGACCATACGCTGCGGTGACGATATTAAAGCGCAGGTACATTTCGATAAATGACCGATTATGGTCCAGCACCGGCGCGAGGGCTTTAAGCGACGGATCGTCCTTCACGAACTCTTTAAAAGAATTGAAAAGCGCATCGGTGATCGGAAAATCCGATTGCTCGAGATCGCGACTGAAATCAATAGCCCGCTGCACTTTGTCGGATTCATGGCCGCGCACGCGGCCATTTACCAACTCGCGGGTAAAAGCAAATATGGGACTCAATAAACGACGTTGGGCCGGCGTTATGGCCCTCGCGTTGACGGTTTCGTCCGGAGCAATACCGCCGCCACCGTACACGGCCCGACCACTGTCGGTCTTTTTTTCAGGGCCCGCGGGTTTCTCGATCTCGTCCTTCTTTTCCAGACGAGTCGAGCCGCCATGAGTGTAATAATCGTAGAGGCCACCGTTGGAGTAGTCTCTTTGAATCAATCTACCCGAAGGCGTGTAATATTTTGCCGAAGTTAAAGTCAGGCCGGCGCCGTATTCAAGAGGAATAATGCTCTGAACAAGCCCTTTACCAAAGCTCGTCTTCCCCACAATCAAAGCCCGGTCATGATCTTGCATTGCCCCTGCCACAATCTCGGAAGCCGAGGCCGTGTTCTCGTTGATCAAGATGATCAGCGGGGTCATGTCAGGGGAGTTGTTTCGGGAGCGGTAGGTGTTGTCGCGTAACCCGTTTCTGCCTTTTTGGGTGAGTATCAACTGTCCGCTGGGCAAAAACACCTCCGCAACATGAATTGCCTGGTCCAGAAATCCGCCCGGGTTATTGCGCAGATCGAGCACCAGCGAATTCATACCTTTCGACTGAAGGCGTTCAAGCGCGTCCTGCAACTCGTCGGTAGTGGTGTAATTAAACCCGCGCGTCATATCAATGTATCCCACGCCGGGTTTGATCATGTACGCATCTGGGATCGATGGTTGGGGCACCGCATCGCGCCTGATCTCGACCGTTTGCAGCCGCTTATCCAAAGCCCGTTCAACGGTGATCTTTACGAGGGTGCCGCGCGGCCCGCGAATCTTATCGCGCACGTCGATCGAAAGCTTTCCGGTCATCTTGATCCCGTCAACCTCCAGGATTCGATCCCCGTAACGCAGGCCGGCGCGGTTTGCAGGCGCATTTTCAAAGGTTGCGGTAATGAAAGTGTCCACATCACGACCAACGGTATAGCTTTGAATTGACGCGCCGATGCCGAAATACTCTGAATGCTGATCTGTTTTTAGCTCGTCAAACTCCTCCCGATCGTAATAATTCGAGTGCGGATCGAGGGAGCGTAGCATCCCCAGAATGGAAGACTTGAACACCGTGCCGTAATCGAGTTTCTTTCCCTCAACATAGTTTTGCTGAATCAACCCCAATGCTTCGTCAAAGTCACTCTGAATTGGCGGGATTGCCGGGTTGGGGTTCGCTCGAGTACTGCGCCTACCGGACGGGCCGCTGGTTGCGGGTTTTCCGGAAGACGTATCACCCACCGAAGGTCGCTGCCGTTGCTGCGCGAAAGCAAAACTTGGTAGTGCGAGGTTGAAGATGAAGAGGGCGATTACAGCCTTTGCGCAAGTCTTTTTCAACACCATTGCCTCTTGAATCGAATTAAACTAAGTGTCTCTTGAACGTCGCTTGAAATCGAGCTAGTTAACGCCGACTTCCTAACCTACCGCAATCAAACGGAGAGTAGCTAATAGTAAGGGAAGCAGTCAAACCAGGGCAAGGTTTGACGATGTTCGGTCAGTGTGTGGAAAAAGAATTTCCCCGCTGAGCCGGGGTGTCTGGCCTGGCTTGGCCGTGGTCGTAAAAGGCAAAGGCGTTCTCACGAGTCCGTGCCTCCAGCCGGGTACTGCTTGACTGTGGCATCAGGTCCGGAAAGGTTTAATTGACTGCGCCGTACCGGGACACAGTGGACCAGTGGCAGTTTGCTTCGCTCGTTATATTTTTGGTGAAGGATTACGTTCGCGGGCGCACGGTCGATTTCTTCGGCGCTTTCCCGCCACCTTCCTTGAAAATGTCTTCGGCAATAGTTAATCCCAACGGCACGCCTCCGATCCTCTTCTCAGATAAATCGGGATCGCCGTTGCTTTTGACTGCAAAAGCGTCGAAGTTCCAGTGAACACCGAGGTAAATCCGGCTCAACCCATTCTCAATAATCATGCCCCACAACCCATCCTTGAAAGTGCGGCGATGAGACGGGCGAACCGCGCCATTATTGTCTTGAGTGCTGCCGTTGAATTCCTCCGAAACAAAGAAAATATCTGTTCCCTGCTCCGGGTCTTTGAGTCCGTCGAGAAGTTTATCGGCTTTCCACTCGCCCGCTTTAACGGCCTTGTAGAATAGTCGAACCATATGCAGTGCCGCAGCCCCAAATGTCGCATGTCCTGAGGGGTAAGCAGGGAAGTTGGGAGTGAAGTTCTTGACTTTGCCGAATTGTGCGCTGGCAAACGGGAAGGTGGCTTGAGCGGTCATCACTGCCGGGCTGGCTGAATTTGAAGACGGCGCGCCGAGTGGCAGCCATGCTGGATCTGCATCTTCCGAGATCATTTCGGCGGCCGACATCGGCTGTCCTCGATCCAGTATTCCAAACGACTCATCATGCTCGCGAATCCCAACCACAGGCCGCCAGAAGTCGTGACTATATTTTTCATCCCACGCCAGGATGCCGGCGTCACCCATCGCGGCGTTAACGAACGCGAACAGTCTGGCATTATCGGCTTCGGTGTTGTTTTTTGCCGCCGCGATTTTCCGCACGATTTGATTGTAAAGACGTGGTGGGGTGCCCAGCCCGGCAGCGCCATCATAACCCCAGTAAATGCCGATCAAGGTTTCCTCCGCCAAACGCCGCGTTTTCACTGACTTGTCCGGCAGAGTCCCCATCAATTCGGGCTTGATACCTTTTGAACGCACTTGCCGCAACGCCTCACGATATTTGGGATCCTTACCATCTTTAAATGGCGGCGCATCGAGCGTATGTCGCTTTGAGATCGCGAACCCTTTTGATTTTTCGCCGTAAAGAGGACCGTGAAATCCCTGGCCAGGGTTGTCGGGGTCAATTCGATGTCTGCCCCGCCCTTTCTTGGAGCGATGTTTACCCTGGCTGGCGGATGGGTCATCTTCGCGGTCCTTGAGAATCGACTGGCCTACTGTTATCCCGAAATCAAAACCGGGATTTTGCGTCTCATCGGGGGTTAATTGCCTCTCGAAGAATTCAAGCTGGCTTGGAAATAAAGACACTAAGGTCGTAAAGGCAGCGCCGGCTACGGCAGCCGGCGCTGCCGAACCTGCCGGAGCGGGTTGAGTAGGTTGGATATAGTGAGGCAGGTTAGCCGGATCGTTGGTTACGCCGGCGTAGGCGTCGTACATTGCCAAGTGAACAATCGCCAACGCTCGCGAGCTGAGCGTTGGTCCATTTTGCTCTTTACTGCCGTCTGTGTGGCTGACCCTGTTTGCCTCGAGTGCGACCTCGTTCCACTTGAGAATTGAGTCCATGTCTGGTCCTCTCCTCACTAACTGGGGGTATGGGTATCTGGATACTTCTGAAGAGCTTTGAATAGCCTTCAAGACAAGTGTCGGTTAGAGTCGAAACATTTCAGAATTCTTACTAAACAGTTATTAAGGAGAGTTTGGCCGAGCGGTTATGGTGCGGTAGGAGTTGACTATCTAAGTGGTTCCTTGGCGCAGATTGAGCGAATGATCCGAAATCAGATGAGAAGCGCTGATTTGGTTCCGGTCCTTTGACATTTTAGAACGGATAAAAGACCAGGTATGTCCATTAATGTGATTGGCAGCCACAATTTCGTGAATGGATCTGGGATATGCTGGCTTGACGGGTCTTTGAATGCCTCCGTAGAATGAACTCACCAACGGTTTAAGCGTAAACGGTTTAAAACGTAGAGTAACTCATTGAAATCTGATCTGCCGATCATTTAAGGAGTGTTGGAACATGACCAGTCCATACAAGCGGGAAGAGCACGAGAATCCCGAGACCGTTGACGATTTAATGCTGCGCGATGAAGACCCGGAGGTTGATTCCGAAGAGCGGGCTCGCACTGCTTCCTCAGTTCGCGACATTGCTTCCCGAATCCCTGAATCGCTCAGCGCAATTGGGCGGGACATCAGCCGCACTATCGAGAGAGCTATGTCCGCCAAGGACGATTACGTCGTCGCCGTTAAGATCTCTCCCGAAGCGCAAGATAAACTCGAGCAGTTGGTGCAGGCAGGTGTTTTTCGCAACCGCGCTGAAGCGGCGGGTTTCCTGATTGACGAAGGTATCAGAACCCAGGCCGCACTCTTCGGCCGCGTTGAGCAGAAGCTGGCCGAGATTGAGCGTCTGCGCGCGGAGTTGCGCGGCTTGATTAACGAAAAATCAGCTTAATCAGGTTCTCATTTTGAGCATCGCCCTCTGTATCCTTAATAAGAGCAGATCGTTCCCCACCAGAGGACGAGCACACACCAACTAGACGTCAAGCGAATCGAGACAAACGTGACAGAAACTTTTCAGCTCCCACCCACCGACATTCAACAATTCACCCTTACCAATGGTCTCCGGGTCATCCTAAGCAAGGATCAGTCTATTCCGGTGGTGTCGATAGCCGTCTACTACGATGTCGGTTCGCGCAACGAGAGAGAGGGCCGGACCGGCTTCGCGCATCTTTTTGAGCACATGATGTTTCAAGGCTCAGAGAATGTGCCGAAGGCAGCCCACTTTCAGTACATCTTCAATGCCGGTGGCACAATGAACGGCACCACCTCTACTGAGCGCACCAACTATTTCGAGACGCTGCCGGCAAATTACTTGCCCCTGGCGCTGTGGCTGGAAAGTGATCGGATGCGTTCTTTGAAGGTAACGCAGGACAATCTCGATAACCAGCGCCATGCGGTGCAAGAGGAAAAGAGGCTTCGCTATGATAATCAACCGTATGTAAACGCCTTTTTGCGCATCAACGAGCTGATCTTTAAGAATCCCGCAAATGCGCATTCGACCATCGGCTCGATGGAGGATCTTGACGCGGCAACTATCGAGGATGTCCGAGAGTTTTTCCGCATCTTTTATGCACCGAATAACGCGGTGCTGACCATCGTCGGCGATATTGACGAATCTGAGGCCCGCTCCTTAATAGAACAGTACTTTGAAGCAATTCCACGCCAGCCTGCTCCACCCCCGGTCGATGTGAGCGAACCGACTGAGGTGGCTCAAACGCTGGAAAGATTCTACGACAAGCTGGCGCCGGCGCCCGCGTTTGTTTTGGGATGGAAAATTCCTCCCCGCAGAACCCCCGATTACTATGCGCTCACACTTGCTGCCGACCTGCTTTTTGAGGGAGACAGTTCGCGGCTTTATCAGAAACTGGTGAAGGGTGATGAGTCGGTGGTTTCAATCCAGGGTGGTGTCGACGAGCGGCGCGGGCCGTCCGCGTGGTACATCTTTGCCCTTCCCAAGCCAGGCGAGGAAGTGGCTGCCATTCGTGGAAAAATCTATGAAGAAATCGAAGGACTTGCCGCGACCGGGCCTTCGCAAGCGGAGATGGAGAAACTCCGAAACTCAATGTGTAACGACGCTGTTCGGAGCAGACAAGCCACGATGTACCGGGCCCAGCGGCTGGCTGAATACGCGCTTTATGACGGCAACCCGCTGCTCATCGACACAGAGCTCGACCATTACCTGGGAATCACAGCGGATCAGATCAAAAACGCCGTGAGTCGATTCCTCAATGTCGAGAATCGGGTCGTGCTTGACATCATTCCGGGAGTGCCTGGCGAGGAGGAAGTGGAAATCCCCGCCGCGACACCCCTGCCACCAGGAGCTCCGAGGCAGCCGACCGCGCCCCCTCCGCAAATACCGGCTGCGCATTCGATAGAATCAACCACGTCCTCTTCGGGAGTGCATCTGGGTGAAACCACCCCACTTTCAGGGCAGGGACAAGAGCCGGCAGAAACGGCTAAGAGTTCGAAAATCACCTCAGGACCGCTGCACGCCTAGAAATGAATCCACCAGAACACTTTCGGCAATATGCCCCAGCGCCACTTCCTCCGCGACCCATTCAGATTCCGAGCACGCACGAAACCTCGCTCTCGAACGGTCTCGCCATAGTTATTGTTGAAGACAATCGTTTGCCACTAGTTAGTTATCGGTTGGCATTTCGCACCGGCGACGCGCACGACCCGGCGCAGCTTCCCGGTTTGACCGATCTGCTCACGGGCCTGATTAGCGAAGGAACAGATTCATTAACGAGCCGCCAGATTGCCGACGAAGTAGGAAGAATGGGCGCGACTCTGAGCGCCGGCGCAAACTCAGATTACACCACCATTGCCGGTTCGTCTCTGTCAGCCTTCAGCGACAGTATCCTTCATCTGGTTGCGGATGTAACGCGCAACCCCTCGTTTCCATCAAATGAGGTGGAACTGATCAAGCAAAACACTAAGGAAAGCCTCAGACAGCAAAGAGCGCAGCCTTCGTTTCTAGCTACCGAAATGGTGTCGCGGGTAGTCTTTGGCGAGCATCCTTACTCCGTGGTTGCTCCGACATTGGAATCGCTCGAGGCCATCACTCGCGAACGGATCGTCGAGTTTCATCGGTCGATGTTCCTCCCAAACAACGCCGTATTGGTGGCGGCGGGCGACGTTGAGCCGGACGCTTTTCTCAAACGAATCGAGAGTCTCTTCGGAGACTGGCAGCCAGGAAAAGCGCCAGAGCATGATTTTCCGGAGCTGCCGGCTCGCTCGACGCGATCAGCGTTTCTGGTGGATCGGCCCGGATCTGCTCAATCAAATATTGTGATCGCGAATGTCGGAATAAAACGAACCAGCCCGGATTACTTTCCGATGTTGCTCATGCATACGGTGCTGGGAGCGAATGCTTCATCGCGCTTGTTCATGAACTTGCGGGAGGAAAAAGGCTACACCTACGGCGCGTATTCAAGTCTCGATGCCCGCCGTTCAGCGGGAACTTTTCGTGTTAGCGCCGAAGTGCGATCTCCTGTGACGGGAAACTCATTAAAGGAATTCTTTTACGAACTCGAGAAAATCCGGACCGAGGCGGTTTCCGACCAGGAGATTGCCGACGCTAAATCCTATCTGACCGGGGTATTTCCGTTGCGTCTGGAAACCCAGGAAGGTCTAATTGATCAGTTTGTACAAATCAAGATGTTTGGCTTGCCAGACGACTACTTGCAAACTTACCGGGACCTAATTCAGAAGGTGACTGTTGAAGATGTTCAAGAAGTTGCCATGAAGTATGTAAAACCGGATGAGGCCGCGATCGTAATTGTTGGCGATGGAATGGAAATTCTGGATCAGATCAAACCTTTTTCCGAGACGACTGAGCTCTACGACACTGCCGGAAAGCGTAAGGAGAAACGCGATTCTTCTTCAATTATTACGCCCGAAGCTGCCACCGGAAATTGGGAACTCGAGATTGAAACGCCTTTTGGGCAAAACATTCCAGCGATCCTCAAAGTGGAACGGAATGAAGCGGGACTTGGTGGCGGGATTGAGTCAGAAATGGGGGATGCGACCTTCGAATCGATCGCAATGCACGGCAATTCAATCATAGCCACGATATCTTTCGATATGGGTGGTGAGACGCTCGAAGCTCAAATTACAGCCGAAGTTGACGGAAACCAGATGGAAGGAAGCATTACTCTGCAAGACTCGCCACCTTTGACTTTCACAGGCGCCAAAACTACTTAGCCGATCCAAACCAAGAAAAAAACCGCCCGGCACGATCACATGCCGGGCGAAATTACAGGAGGAACCAAGTTGTTAATGGTAGCCGCTATACTCTGCGGCCATCCTATTAACGACTGTTCTGATGAATCTACGTGTAAATCAGTTGCTTCGTCAACTTCTAACGGCCGTCTGCCTGTAGAAGGGGCGCAATTAAAGTGAGAGTTCGCAAGTAAGCCCCCGAGACGCCGCCGGCTTCTGAAGTGGTGAAAAAGAAACCTAACTTTAGCCACAGATTAACTCGGGGATGACACACGGGTCAAAAAACAACAGTAAAGGAGCTTCTTAAGGATTTTATTCGTTTTTGATTCGTGTCATCCGCGTTAATCTGTGGCTAG
>Ga0187893_10001325_pt1 | contig 60437 bp, 50 predicted proteins | sample MA1701074metaG_FD_139574 | JGI IMG/M metagenome (GOLD analysis project Ga0187893, IMG submission 139574) | White microbial mat communities from a basaltic lava cave in the Kipuka Kanohina Cave System on the Island of Hawaii, USA - MA170107-4 metaG ... | reverse complement strand
GCTGTCCGTTGTGCCGAACCTGCGCCCCGCGCTCGAGCGCGAGAACCTGAAGCCGGCCCGCGACGCCATCCACGAGCTGTTCATGGAGCACGTCATGGCGCACGCTCCCGGCTACAAGCGGCTCATGACCTGGTCGCCCGTGCCCATCATGCCCACGCCCGGGGCGGTGGGGCTCATCATCGAGAAGGTGGCGCGGCGCGACCGTATGGCGGTCGTGGGCGTGGACATCGGCGGCGCGACCACCGACGTGTTCTCGGTGTTCAAGGTGCCCGGCACGGACGAGACCGTGTTCAACCGCACCGTGTCCGCGAACCTGGGCATGAGCTACTCGGTCTCGAACGTCATGGCCGAGGCGGGGGTCGCGAACATCCTGCGCTGGGTGCCGTTCGAGGTGGACGAGGTCGAGCTGCGGAACCGGGTGAAGAACAAGATGATCCGCCCGACCACGATCCCGCAGACGCTCGAGGACCTGGTGCTCGAGCAGGCCATCTGCCGCGAGGCGCTGCGGCTCTCGTTCGAGCAGCACAAGGTGCTGGCGGTGGGGCTCAAGGGCCGCCAGACCGCGCGCGACATCTCGGACACGTTCGAGCAGGCGGCCTCGGGGGCCTCGCTCGTGGACCTCATGGACCTGGGGCTGCTCGTGGGCTCGGGCGGGGTGCTCTCGCACGCCCCGCGGCGCGCGCAGGCGCTGCTGCTCATGGTGGACTCGTTCCTGCCCGAGGGCGTCACCGAGCTGGCCGTGGACAGCATCTTCATGACGCCGCAGCTCGGCGTGCTGTCCACCGTGCACGAGGAGGCGGCGACCCAGGTGTTCGAGCGCGACTGCCTGATCCTGCTCGGAGCCTGCGTGGCGCCGGTGGGCTCCGGCCGCCCGGGGCACGCGTGCGTGCGGGTCGAGGTCGCAGCCCCCGGCGCGGCGCGGCTCGAGCGCGACGTGCCCTGGGGTGAGCTCGTGCTCCTGCCCCTGCCCGAGACCGGCCGCGTGGAGCTCACGGTGACGCCGGACCGCGGCTTCGACGTGGGCGCCGGCCGCGGCCGGCCCGTTTCGCGCAGCGTTCGCGGCGGAGTCGTGGGACTGGTGGTGGACACGCGCGGGCGGCGGCCGTTCACGCTGCCCGAGGACCCGGCCACGCGCATCGCCCGGCTGCGCCGATGGAACCAGGCGATCGGCATGTACCCGCGGGAGGTGTGAGCGTGGGCCACGCCTACACGCCGGGGCTCCGGGTCACGGTCGACACGGTGGTGCGCCGCGAGCGCCGGCTCCCGCTCCGGGGCCAGGTGCTCGTCGCGGCCGGTGACGCCGCGGAGCCGGACACGGTGGTGGCGCGGGCCGAGCTGCCCGGCAACGCCCAGACCGTGAACCTCGCCGCGCGGCTCGGCCTCGACCCGGCGCGGGTCACGGGCACGCTGCTCAAGGCCGTGGGCGACAGCGTGCGCCAGGGCGAGCCGCTGGCGCTCGCGAAGGGCGTCTTCGGCCTGTTCCGGAACCAGGTCGAGTCCCCGGCGGACGGCACCATCGAGACGGTCTCCTCCGTGACCGGCCAGCTCCTGCTTCGCGAGCGGCCGATCCCGGTGGAGGTGAACGCCTACGTGCGCGGGCGGGTGGCGGAGGTGATGCCCGGCGAGGGCGTGGTCGTGGAATCGCGCGGCGCGCTCCTCCAGGGCATCTTCGGCGTCGGGGGCGAGACGTTCGGGCGCGTCGTCATCGCGGTCGAGCGCCCGGACCAGCCACTCGGGAGCGAGCGGCTCTCGAGCGAGCAGCGCGGCGCCATCGTCGTGGGCGGCAGCCACGTCACCCACGCCACGGTCCAGCGCGCGCGCGAGCTGGGCGTGGCAGCGATCGTGGTGGGCGGCTTCGACGATCGCGACCTGCGCGAGCTCCTGGGCCGCGACCTGGGCGTGGCGATCACCGGCCAGGAGGACCTGGGGCTCACGTTGCTCCTCACCGAGGGCTTCGGCCGCATCACCATGGCGGCGCGCTCGTGGGAGCTGCTGCGGGCCTGCGCCGGGCGCGTCGCCTCGGTGAGCGGCGCGACCCAGATCCGGGCCGGGGTGCTGCGGCCCGAGCTCATCGCGCCGCACGCGGCCGAGAGCGCGGACCACGCCCCGGAGGACGCGGGCGGCACGCTCGAGCCCGGGAGCCTGTTGCGGGTCATCCGCCAGCCCTGGTTCGGCCGCATCGGCCGCGTCGCCGAGCTGCCGCCCGAGCTCCGCCCGCTCGAGACGGAGGCGCTCGTCCGCGTCCTGGTCGTGGAGTTCGGGGACGACGGCACGCGGGCCATCGTCCCGCGCGCCAACGTCGAGCGCATCGCCGGGTGAGGAACGCCCGCATCCGTGCGTTCGGCGTTGACGCGGCGCCGCGCCGGTTGCTAGCGTGCGATCGCTCGCGGGGGTGGTCCCCGTTCAGGGAGGAGCCTTGACGACCGACGGCGGTAGGCCGCGCTCCCGCGTCCCGACCCTGCTCGTGCTGCTCACCCGCGGCCGCGCCCTCGCGGCCGTCGCGGTCCTCGCGGCGTCCGCCGCCTTCGCGGCTCCTGCCGCGGGGGCCCCGGCCCCGCCCTCGCCGCCCGCCGCCGGGCCCGCGGCGCCCGCGCCCCCGGCGGGACTCACCTACGAGGACGTCCCCGACGACGACGGCCGCGCGGTGCGGCTCCGCTGGCGGCGCTCGCCCGACGACACGGCCGGCTCCGCGCTCGTCGAGGGCTACGTGCTGGAGCGGGGGACCTCGCCGGTGGGCCCGTGGACGATCGTGGACACGGTCGCGGCCGGCACGCTCGAGCGCGTGGACCAGGACATCCGGCGCGCGACCCCCTACTTCTACCGCATCGCCGCCTACGGCCCCGGCGGGCTCACGCCCGCACTCGCCAACGCCGGACCCGCGATCGGCCGGGAATCCTGGTTCCGGGCGCCGCTCGCGAGCGTGCTGGCGTTCCTCGCGGTGTTCTTCCTGCTCGTGCTCTTCTTCATGTCCATGGCCCAGTCCGGCCGCAAGCCGTTCGTGCGCCGGCTGCCCGGGATCGACGCCATCGAGGAGGCCATCGGGCGTGCGACCGAGATGGGCCGACCGGTGCTCTACGTGCCCGGGATCCAGGACATCGACGACGTCCAGACCGTGGCCGGGCTCATCATCCTCGAGAGCGTCGCCCGACTCACCGCCCGCTACGAGACCCCGATCCGCGTGCCGGTGGCCTACCCGATCCCGTTCACGATCGCGCAGGAGATGGTGAAGAGCGGCTACCTGAACGCCGGCCGCCCCGAGGCGTACGACCCCGACTGCGTGACGTTCGTCTCGCCCGAGCAGTTCGCCTACGTCGCGAAGCTCGGCGGCATCATGCTGCGCGACCGCCCGGCCGCGCACATCTTCATGGGCTCGTTCTACGCCGAGTCGCTGCTGCTGGCCGAGACGGGCTTCTCGACCGGCGCCATCCAGGTGGCCGGCACCGCGAACGTGCACCAGCTCCCGTTCTTCGTCGTCGCCTGCGACTACACGCTCATCGGCGAGGAGCTCTACGCCGCGAGCGCGTACCTCTCGGGCGAGGCGCGCCTCGTGGGCGGGCTCAAGGGCGCCGACATGCTCAAGCTGCTCGTGATCGGGGTCATCGTCGTGGGCTGCGCGCTGGAGTCGTTCGGCATCCACGGCCTCTCCCGCTGGATGGAGACGAACTGAGCGGCGATGAAGCGCGAACTCCCCCTGTTCCTGACCGCGGTGATCGGGCTGTTCATGCTGCTCTCGTTCTTCGTCCCGCACCACCTCGCGAGCGTGCCGGCGAACTACCTGCAGCAGTGCGCCGTCATCGTGGTGGCGTTCGGCTACGTGCTGGGGGGCGCGAACGCGTTGCGCGTGAACCTCGAGGGCGTGGCGAAGCGCCAGCTGGACTGGCCCTACAAGCTCGTGCTCGTGGTCGCGCTCGTCGCCACGGTCGTGGTGGGGCTCGTGGACGGGCGCCGCTGGCAGGATGCCGGTACGACCTCGATGTTCCTCTACAACCAGCTCTACTCGCCCATGCAGGCCACGATGTTCGCGCTGCTCGCGTTCTTCATCGCCTCGGCGGCGTTCCGGGCGTTCCGCGTGCGGACCGTGGAGGCCGGCCTGCTCGCGGCGGCCGCGCTCATCGTGATGCTGGGCCGCGTCCCGGTGGGGGACGCGATCACCGGCTGGCTGCCGGAGCCGGTGCGGATGAGCGCGCTCCAGGAATGGATCATGAACGTGCCGCAGAACGCCGCGAAGCGCGCCATCCTGATGGGGGCCGCGATGGGCGTGATGGCGACCGGGCTGCGGGTCATCCTCGGCATCGAGCGGTCGTACCTCGGAGGCACCGACTGACATGAGCCTCACCGCGCTCGAGAGGCTGGACCGCCGCTGGATCTTCCTGGCGGTGGGGCTGCTCGTGCTCGGGCCGCTGCTCAGGCCGCTCGGGCTGCCGCTGGGCACCTCGGCCCCCGTGCGCCAGTTCCACGACACCATCGCGGGCATCCCGGACGGCTCGCTCGTGCTCGTCTCCTGTGACTTCGACCCGGGCGGCAAGCCCGAGCTGGTCCCGATGACGAAGACGGCGCTGCGGCAGCTCTGGGAGAAGCGCTGCCGGCTGGTGATCACCTGCCTGTGGGTGGGCGGACCGGGCCTCGTGGGCGAGACGCTCGAATCGGTCGCCGACGAGTTCCGCGCCAAGGGCCGGCCGCTCGAGTACGGGAAGGACTACGTCTACCTCGGCTTCAAGGCCGGCTACGAGGCGGTCATGGTGCTCATGGGCAAGGGCATCGCCGGCGCCTACCCGCAGGACCAGCGCGGCAATCTAGTCTCGACGCTGCCGCTCATGCGGAACGTGCGCGACTACTCGAGCTTCGTGCTGCTCGTGAGCATCTCGGCCGGCTACCCGGGCACGAAGGAATGGGTGCAGCAGGTGAACCTGCGCTTCGGCCTGCCCATGGTGTCCGGCTGCACCGCGGTGAGCGCGCCCGAGTACTACCCCTACCTCCAGTCCGGCCAGCTCAGCGGCCTGCTCGGCGGCATGGCGGGGGCGGCCGAGTACGAGAAGATCCGCGGCGAGAAGGGCACGGCCACCCAGGGCATGGACGCCCAGTCGCTCGCGCACGCGTTCATCGCGCTGTGCATCGTGGCGGGCAACCTGGTGCAGTGGCGCAAGCGCCGGGCGGCCCAGTCATGAACATGAGCCAGGAGTTCGGCGTGTGGGTGGCGGCGCTGCTCACGCTGTTCATCTTCTCGTTCCTCTACAAGGACAACCCGCTCTACAAGTTCGCCGAACACCTGTTCGTGGGCGTGTCGGCCGGCTACTACATCGTGCTCAACTTCTGGACCGTGGTGGTGCCGAACCTCTACGACCCGCTCGTGCGCACGTTCACGGGGCGCGATCCGATGAGCGGCGAGGCGGTGGCCCAGGCCGGCGGGCCGTTCGCGGCCTCGCTCGGCGACTACCGCGGCTGGCTGCTCCTGCCCGGGATCCTCGGCGTGCTCCTGTTCAGCCGCATGATCCCGCGCATCGAATGGCTCTCGCGCTGGTCGCTCGCCGTGATCATCGGGACCTACGTCGGCATCAAGACCACCGGCTTCGCTCAGGCCGACCTGGTGGCGCAGGTCCAGGGGAGCCTAGTGCCCCTGTGGACCGGCGCGTGGGGCTCGAGCCTGAACGCGATCCTGTTCACGGTCGGGCTCATCACCTCGCTGCTGTTCTTCTTCTACAGCCGCGAGCACAAGGGCACGCTCGGTGTGCTCGCCCGCACCGGGATCGTGTTCCTGATGGTGTCCTTCGGCGCGGGCTACGGCTACACGGTGATGGCCCGTCTCTCGCTCCTCATCGGGCGCTTCCAGTTCCTGCTGGAGGATTGGCTCGGCATCCGCTGATGCCGCACCCGGGGCTCGCTCCCGCCGCCGGATCGGCCCCGTGCGTGTGGCTGGAAGGCGCGCTCGACCCGGCCGGGAACATGGCGCGCGACGCGGCGCTGCTCGAGGCGGTCGCGCGCGGGACGCTCGCCGGGCCGGTCTTCCGCCTCTACACGTTCGCGCCCGCCGGCATCACGCTCGGCCGCGGCCAGGACGCCGCACGCGACCTCCACCAAGAGGCGCTCGAGCGTGCCGGCATCCCGTGGGCGGTGCGGCCCACGGGCGGTGGCGCGATCTGGCACGAGGAGGCCTGGACCGTGGCGGTCGCGGGCCGGCTCGGACCCGGCGGCTGGGCGGCGAGCCCGAAGCGGGCGCTCGCCCGCACGGGGGCGCTGCTGGCCGCCGCGCTCCGCTCGCTGGGCGTGCCGGCGGCGTGCCGGAGCGGCTCCGGCCGGCCGCGGCGCGAGCCGGGCGCGGGGCCGCCTCCCTGCTTCGGGGCGCTCGCCGGCGACGAGGTGGTGGTGGGGGAGCGGAAGCTCGCCGGGATCGCGCAGCGGGTCCGGGGGCGGGCGTTCCTCCAGCAGGCGAACCTCCTGCTCGGGGACGCGCATGCGCGGATCGCCCGCCACGTGGAGACGAGCGAGCCGGCACGGGCGCGCCTCGAGGCCGAGCTGCGTGCGCGCGCGGTGGGCGCCGGGCGCTGGCTCGGCGGCGAGACGGGGATCGAGCGCCTGGCCGGGGCGCTCCGGGCCGAGCTCGGGGCGGGGCCGATCGGGGAGGCGGAGGTGTCGGCCGGGTCGCCGCCCGCGGCGCTGGCGGCGCCACCGCGCCGGTCGGCGTGAGATTGCCTGCGCTCGGGCGGGGTCCCTATACTGCGCCGGAGCCGTAACTCCTTGCCGGACATGGCCCGAGGGAGGACCCGAATGCGGAGCCGAGAGCTGCTCGTGTGGGTCGCCCTGGCGCTGCTCGCGGCCGGCTGCGGCGGGGGCGGCGTGCGCGAGAAGCCCTACGTGGACCGGCTCCCGCTCCCGCCGGACACCATGACCGTCACCGCGGACGAGGTCGGTCCCCACGGCGGGCGCTTCGTCGTGGGCGCGACCTCGAGCCCCAAGACGTTCAACCCCATCATGTCGAACGAGACGTCCTCGAACGAGATCCTCCAGCACCTGTTCATCTCGCTCACGGACGTGGACTACCGCACCCAGGCCGACATCCCGATGCTCGCGCGCTCCTGGGAGGTCTCGCCCGACGGCCGCACGGTCACCTACCACCTGCGGCGGGGTGCGTGCTTCTCCGACGGCCGGCCGATCACGACCGCCGACGTGCTCTTCAGCTACGACGTGGTCATGGACCCGACGCTCCACCCCTCGATGCAGGACGCGCTCGTGATGGAGGTGGGCGGCAAGCGGGTGGCCTACACCTACAGCGCCCCGGACTCGTACACGTTCGTGATCCGCGCCCCCGGCCCCGACGCGCTGCTCCTGCCGCACGCGGCGAACGTGCGGATCGTGCCGCGGCACGTGCTGGAGCCCGCGTTCCGCACCGGCGCGTTCGCCTCCCGTTACACGACCGCGACCGCGCCGGAGAGCCTGGTGACGAGCGGACCGTGGCGGCTGAAGTCCTACCTCGAGAACCAGCAGACCGTGCTCGAGCGGAACCCGTGGTGGTTCGGCGTGGACGCGCGCGGCCGGAGGCTCCCGTACCTGGACCAGATCGTGTTCCGCGTGGCACGCGACCAGGACGTGGCGGCGCAGATGTTCCACGCCGGCGAGCTGGACGGGCTGGACAACGTGAAGCCCGAGGACTACCCGCGCTACGAGGCCGACGCGCGCACGAAGGGCTTCACGCTCCACGACGTCGGCCCCTCGTTCAACACGAACTTCGTGTTCTTCAACCTCAACCGCCACCGCCGCGCCGAGCAGGGCCGCCGCGCCGGCGACCCGCGGGTCGAGCCGCACAAGTTCGCGTGGCTCGGCAACCGCGACTTCCGCCGCGCCGTCTCGCACGCCATCGACCGCGCGGCCATCATCCGCGGGCCGTTCTACGGCCACGGGGTGAAGACCTGGTCCATCATGACCTCGGGCAACCCGCGCTGGTACGACTCCACGCTCACCGCTCCGGACTTCGACCCGGACCGCGCACGGGCGATGCTCGACGGGCTCGGGCTGCGCGACCGCGACGGCGACGGGGTGCGCGAGGACGCGGCCGGCCGGCCGGTGTCGTTCACGCTGCTGTACAACTCGGACAACAAGCTGCGCGAGTCCATCGCGGCGCTGCTCCAGGACGACCTCGCCCGGGTGGGCATCCGCATGATCCCCACCGGGCTCGACTTCAGCACGCTCGTGACGCGCACCCGCCACGACCTCCAGTACGAGGCCTGCTTGGGCGGCCTCGGCTCGGCGGTGCCGTCCGACCCGGGCATGGGCGCCAACTTCTGGAAGTCCACCGGGATCACGCACTACTGGGACGTGCGTCAGCCTCCCGGTCGACCCGACACGCCGGCGGAGGCGCGCATGAACGCGCTGTTCGAGGAGCACGTCGCGACGCACGACCTGGCCCGGCGGATGGCCACGTTCCACGAGATGTCGCAGATCCTGAACGACGAGTGCTTCGTCGTCTGGCTCCCGACCGTGGTGCTGCGCCTGCCCGTGAGCAGCCGGTTCGGGAACGTGCAGCCGAGCCCGATGCCGCACCGCATCCTGTGGAACGCCGACCGCATCTTCCGGCGGAGCGCGGCGGGGCCGGGCTGATCGCCGCGGATGCGGACGTTCCTGCTCCGGCGGCTGCTCCAGTCGGTCCCGCTGCTGCTCGGGATCTCGGCGCTCACGTTCCTGCTGCTCCAGCTCGCGCCCGGCGACTTCCTGTCCACGATGGCGGACAACCCGCAGGTCTCGGCCGAGAGCCTCGAGGCCATGCGCCGGCGATTCGGGCTCGACCAGCCGTGGTGGGTGCAGTACCTGGTCTACCTGAAGAACGTCTTCCTCCACCTCGACTTCGGCGAGTCGTTCTCGCGCCACCAGCCGGTGTTCCAGGTGCTGCGCGGCGGCCTCGCGAACACGCTCCTGCTCGCGGTCGCGGCCGCGGCCGTGACCTGGTGCCTGGCGATCCCGCTCGGGGTGATCGCCGCGGTGCGCCAGCACGGCTGGCCGGACCGGGCGCTCTCGTTCCTCGCCTTCCTATGGCTGTCCGTGCCCGAGGTGCTGTCCGGACTGCTGCTGCTCTGGTTCGCGGCGGCGACGGGCTGGTTCCCGATCGGCGGCATGCGCGACCTGGACCACGAGCTCTTCGGCCCGCTCGGGCGCGCGGCGGACCTGCTCCGGCACCTGGCGCTTCCGGCGCTCGTCGTGGGCCTGATCCCGCTCGCGAGCCGCATGCGGCAGATGCGCGCGAACCTGCTCGACCAGCTCCGGCTGGACTACGTCACCACCGCGCGCGCGAAGGGGCTCCCCGAGCACCGGGTCCTCGTCCGGCACGCCCTCCGCAACGCGCTCAACCCGCTCATCACGCTGTTCGGCTTCACGCTCGGCTCGCTCGTCTCGGGCTCGTTCGTGGCCGAGACCATCTTCGCCTGGCCGGGGCTCGGCACGCTCACGCTCGACGCGGTCCGGGCGCAGGACCAGTACCTGGTGATGGGCTCGGTGCTGCTGGCCTCGGTCGTGCTGATCGCGGGGAACCTGGTCGCCGACCTGATGCTGGCCGCCTCCGACCCGCGGATCCGTCATGAGTGAGGCCGCGGCTCCCGCCGGCGTCTCGCCCGGCCGGCTGGTCTGGCGCCAGCTCCGTCGCAGCCCGCTCGCGGTGGCCGGCGGCGTGCTGCTGCTGCTGCTCTACGCCGCGGCCGCGCTCGCGCCGTTCCTCGCGCCCTACGCGGAGAACGACATCGACCGCGACCGCTTCTTCCACCCGCCCACGCCGATCCGTGTGCGCGACGAAGGCCGCTGGCGCGCGCCGTTCGTCTATGCCACGCAGCGCGGGCCCGGCCAGAGCCACGTCACCGACCGAACGCGAGCGCTGCCGCTGCGCTGGTTCGTGCGCGGGGCGCCGTACCGGCTGCTCGGCGTGCTGCCCGCGGACCGCCACCTGTTCGGCGTGGACGCGCCCGGCCGGGTGTTCCTGATCGGCGCCGACGAGCTCGGTCGCGACGTTTGGTCGCGGCTCCTCTACGGGGCGCAGGTGTCGCTCACCGTGGGCCTGGTGGGCATCGCCATCTCGTTCAGTCTCGGGCTCCTGCTCGGCGGCGTGAGCGGCTACTTCGGCGGCTGGGTGGACGCGCTCATCATGCGCGGGACGGAGCTCCTCCTGAGCATCCCCGGGCTCTATCTGCTCGTGGCGCTGCGCGGCGTGTTCCCGCTCGACCTGCCGAGCCAGCAGACCTACCTCGCGATCGTCGCCATCCTCGCGCTCCTCGGCTGGGCGGGGCTCGCCCGCATCATCCGCGGCATGGTGCTGTCGCTGCGCGAGGCCGAGTACGTGATCGCCGCCCGCGCGCTGGGCGCCTCGAGCCTGCGCATCATCGCGCGCCACATCCTGCCGAACACGCTCTCTTTCACGATCGTCGCGGCCAGCGTGGCGATCCCCGGCTACATCCTCGGCGAGGTGTTCCTGAGCTTCCTCGGCGTGGGCGTCCAGCCGCCGGCCGCGAGCTGGGGCAACATGCTGATCGCCGCGCGCAGCCAGCGCGTGCTGACCTCGTTCCCGTGGATGCTCGTGGGCCCCGGAGTGGCGATCTTCGTCACGGTCATGGCGTTCAACTTCTTCGGCGACGGCCTGCGCGACGCGCTCGATCCGCGTCGCAGGCCGGAGGGCCGCGCGTGAGCGGGCCGCTGCTCGAGGTCCGCGAGCTGCGGACGCACTTCTTCACCGACGACGGGATCGTGCGCGCGGTGGACGGCGTGTCGTTCGCGCTCGCGCCCGGCGAGACGCTCGCCGTGGTGGGGGAATCCGGCAGCGGCAAGAGCGTGATGAGCCTGTCCATCCTGCGCCTCGTGGCCTCGCCGCCGGGACGCATCGTGGGCGGCGAGATCCGCTTCCGCGGCCGCGACCTGCTCGCGCTCTCGGACGCGGAGATGCGTGCGGTGCGCGGCCGGGAGATCTCGATGATCTTCCAGGAGCCCATGACGAGCCTGAATCCGGTGCTCACCTGCGGCGAACAGATCGCCGAGGTGCTCGTGTTGCACGAGCGCCTCGGCCGGAGCGAGGCACGTGCCCGCACGGTCGAGCTGCTGCGCCACGTCGGCATCCCGTCGCCGGAGCAACGCGTGGACGAGTACCCGCACCAGATGTCGGGCGGCATGCGGCAGCGGGTCATGATCGCCATGGCGCTCGCCTGCCGGCCCGCGCTGCTCATCGCCGACGAGCCGACGACGGCGCTGGACGTGACCATCCAGGCCCAGATCCTCGACCTGCTGCGGGCGCTTCAGCGCGAGCTGGGGATGGCGGTCCTGCTCATCACCCACGACCTCGGCGTGGTGGCGGAGACCGCGGACCGCGTGGCGGTCATGTACGCCGGGCAGGTGGTCGAGTACTGCGGAGTGCGCCAGGCGTTCCGGGCGACGCGGCACCCGTACACCGCGGGGCTCCTGGCCTCGCTGCCGCGGCTCGGCGCCGGCGAGGCGCGCCTGCGCGTGATCCCCGGCAACGTCCCGAACCCGGTACGCTTCCCGGCGGGCTGCCGGTTCCATCCGCGCTGCCCGATCGCGGTCGAGCGCTGCCGCGTCGAGGTGCCGGCGCTCCGCGACGTGGGCGGCGGCCACCTCTCGCGCTGCTTCCGCGCCGAGGAGATCGCCTCGGGCGCAGTGGATCCGGTCTCGGGCGGGGTGGCCACGCCGGCCGCGCCCGGCCCCGGAGAGGGCCCGGCGCATGGCTGAACCGCTGCTCGAGGTGCGCGGGCTCACGAAGCACTTTCCCATCCGGAAGGGGCTCTTCAGCCGCACGGTCGGGCACGTGCGCGCGGTGGACGGCGTCTCGTTCGACCTGCACGCAGGGGAGACGCTGGGGCTCGTGGGCGAGAGCGGCTGCGGGAAGACCACGACCGGCCGCTGCATCCTGCGGCTCCTCGAGCCCACTGCCGGCTCGGTGCGCTTCGCGGGGCGCACGGTGCTCGGGCTGCGCGCGCGCGAGCTGCGCGCGCTCCGTCGCGAGATGCAGATCGTCTTCCAGGACCCGTACTCGAGCCTCAACCCGCGCCTCACCGTCGGCAGCATGCTCGCCGAGCCGCTCGCGATCCACGGGCTCGCCCGCGGCGCGTCCGCGCGCGAGCGGGTGGCCGAGCTCCTCACGCTCGTGGGCATGTCGCCGGACCACGCCCGGCGCTACCCGCACGAGTTCTCCGGCGGCCAGCGGCAGCGGCTCGGCATCGCGCGCGCGCTCGCGGTGCGCCCGCGGCTCCTGGTGCTGGACGAGCCGGTCTCGGCCCTCGACGTCTCGATCCAGGCGCAGATCGTGAACCTGCTCCGCGACCTGCAGCGGGACCTCGGGCTCACCTACCTGTTCGTGGCGCACGACCTCTCGGTGGTCGAGCACATCAGCACGCGCGTGGCGGTCATGTACCTGGGTCGCATCGTCGAGCTGGCGGACCGCGGGACGCTCTACCGGGAGCCGCGGCATCCCTACACGCGCTCGCTCCTCTCCGCCGTGCCGGTGCCCGACCCCGACCGCCGCGCGGAGCGGATCGTGCTGAAGGGCGACGTGCCGAGCCCCGCCCGCCCGCCCTCGGGCTGCCGGTTCCATCCGCGCTGCCCGCTCGCGGTAGAGCGCGACGCGCTCGCGCGCTGCTCGGCAGATGACCCGCCGCTGCGCGAAGTGGCGCCGGGCCACTGGGTGGCCTGCCACTTCGCCTGACCGGCCGGCGGGCTGGGCGATCCGCCCCGATCGCCGGGCGTGAGCGGGCATTTCTCCCCACGCCTGCAACGCCGGCGCGTGCCGGACGCAACCGCGCGCGGCCGGCCGTGCGCGCGCCCGGGCGGCGAATCTGCTGCCGCCGGCGCATTCGCAGCCACATGCGCGCGCTCGCGGCCCGGGGTCGAGACTTGGCACCGGGATTGCGTTGACGGGGAAGCGAGCGGCGACGGGCGGCGGACGCGCCCGACGTCGCGACCCGGATGGAGAAGTGCTCCCTGTCCTCCTCGTGCTTGGCGGTCTGTGGGCTGATCCCCCTATCGCGAGCGAAGGAGTCTTACGGACATGCACACGGTTGGTACGGGGAGCGTCCTGTAGGGCCCTGGAACCGGCGGCGCCATAGCCACCGCGCTCGACTCGCGCGTCCGCACACCGGGGCCCATGAACGGACCGCCCTCCCGCTCCCGCGGGAGGGCGGTCGCGTTCTCAGGCCGAGCGCGCCCGCGGCGTTGACCCGCGCCATCGCGCGGGGGTAGCTTCCGCGGGCTGCCCGCGCGGTCCGGCCCGCCCCCTCGGCGGGCGCCGCCCGGGGGCGCTGGACGCGAATGGAGGCGCATGGACCCCGCTCCGACGGGACGCTCGCTCGGCATGGTCGAGACCCGCGGTTTCACCGCCGCCGTCGAGGCGGCGGACGCGATGACCAAGTCCGCACGGGTGACGCTCTCGCGGTACGAGGTCACGCGCGGCGCCCTGGTCACCATCCTGGTGCGGGGCGAGCTGGCTGACGTCGAGGCCGCCGTCGCGGCGGGCGCCGCCGCGGCATCCCGCGTGGGCGAGCTGCTCCGCGGCCACGTCATCCCGCGTCCGGCCGACGAACTCGAATCCGTGATGCTCACCCGGCGCCCGACCCGTCCTTCGGACGGGTGACCGCGCCCTGACGGCTGCACCCCTCGCCGGAGGAAGCGATGCAGGAAGAAGCGCTGGGTCTCATCGAGACACGCGGATTCGTGGCCATGGTCGAGGCCTCGGATGCCATGGTGAAGGCGGCGCGCGTCACACTCGTGCACTACGAGAAGATCGGCGGCGGCTACGTCACGACCGTGGTGCGCGGCGACGTGGCCGCGGTGCGCGCGGCGACCGAGGCCGGGGCTGCCGCGGCCGCCAAGGTGGGCGAGGTCGTGTCCGTGCACGTCATCCCGCGCCCGCACGCGCAGCTCGAGGACGCGCTGCCGATCCGCCGGCCCGAGACCGCCGGCAAGAAGTAGTCATGATCCTCGCCAAGGTGCTGGGCACCGTGGTGAGCACGCGCAAGGACCGCGGCCTCGCGGGCCTCAAGCTCCTGCTCGCGCGTGAGGTGGACGCCGCCTTCCAGCCGGCCGGGGCCCAGGTCGTGGCCGTGGACGCGGTCGGGGCGGGGGAGGGCGAGATCGTGCTCGTGGCGGCCGGCTCCTCGGCCCGGCTGACCGAGGTCACGCGCGACCGCCCCGTGGACCACGTCATCTGCGGCATCGTGGACGCGGTCGAGCGCGAGGGCGAGGAGGTCTACGTGAAGGGCGCGGGCCAGCTCCGGTGAGCACCCGGTGAGCCTCGACCCGGCCCGCATCGGCGCCATCGTCGCCGACGTGCTCGACCGCCTCGAGCGGGACCCGGCCGACCCGGCCGCGGCGCGCCCGCTCGGCATCCACGCCTCGCTGGACGACGCGGTCCGGGCCGCCACGCGCGCGTTCGAGGCCTGGCGCGAGACGCCGCTCGAGGTGCGCGACCGGGTGATCGCCGCGATCCGCGACGCCATCGTGGCCGGCGCCGAGGAGCTCTCCCGGCTCGCGGTCGAGGAGACCGGGCTCGGGCGGGTGGACGACAAGGTGCTCAAGAACCGGCTCGTGGCGACGAAGACCCCGGGCACGGAGGACCTGGAGCCCGTCGCCTGGACCGGGGACCACGGCCTGACCCTCATGGAGCGCGCGGCCTACGGCGTCATCGCCGTCATCACCCCGGTCACGAACCCGAGCGAGACCATCGTCAACAACGGCATCTCGATGATCGCCGGCGGCAACACCTGCGTGTTCTGCCCGCACCCGAACGCCCGCCGGGTGTCCTCGCTCACGATCGACCTCGCGAACCGCGCCGCCCGCCGGGCCGGGGCGCGCGAGCCGCTGCTCCACTCCGTGGCCGAGCCCACGCTCGACGTGGCGAAGGCGCTGCTGCGCTACCCGGGGATCCGGCTGAACGTCGTGACCGGCGGCCCGGGCGTGGTGAAGGAGGCGCTCGACGCCGGGAAGAAGGCCATCACCGCCGGCCCCGGCAACCCGCCCGCGGTGGTGGACGAGACCGCCGACCTCGAGAAGGCGGCCCGCGACCTGGTGATGGGCGCCTCGCTCGACAACAACATCGTCTGCACCGACGAGAAGGAGATCCTGTGCGTCTCACTCGTCGCCGACCGGCTGAAGGAGAACCTGGCCCGCGCCGGGGCGATCGTGCTCGCGCCGCACCAGACCGAGCAGCTCCGCAAGCTCATCCTCGAGAAGGAACGCGGGCCCGGGAAGTACGCGATCATCCAGCGGAAGTACGTGGGCAAGGACGCGGCCGTGATCCTGCGCGACGCCGGCATCCCGTGCCCGAGCGAGAAGCGGCTCGCGGTGTGCGAGGTGGACGTGGACCACCCGTTCCTGTGGACCGAGCTCATGATGCCGGTGCTGCCGCTCGTCCGCACCCGGCACGTGGACGACGCCATCGACCTCGCGGTGCGCGCCGAGCACGGCTTCCGCCACACGGCCTCGATGCACTCGCGGAACATCGACAAGCTGCACCGCATGGCGCGCGCCTGCGACTGCTCCATCTTCGTGAAGAACGGCCCGAACGCGGCCGGGCTCGGCTGGAACGGCGAGGGCCCGACGAGCTTCACGATCGCGAGCCCCACCGGCGAGGGCATGACCACGGCGCGTAGCTTCACGCGGGTGCGCCGCTGCACGCTGGTGGACCGGTTCCGGATCGTATGAGCCCGGTCGCCCTGGCCGCCGTCGAGACCTCGAGCATCGCCCAGGGCGTCGTCACCGCGGACGCGATGATGAAGGAGGCCGAGGTCGAGCTGCTCGAGGCCTCGGTGCTCTCGCCGGGCCGGTTCTGGATCGTGGTGGGCGGCGAGGTGGCCACAGTGCGAGCCTCGCACCGGCGCGGGCGCGAGGTGGCGGGGGAGACGCTCCTCGACGAGCTGTTCATCCCGCAGCTTCACGCCGGCGTCCTGCCCGCGCTGCGCGGCGTCGTGCGCGCCGCCGAGCACGACGCCGTGGGCGTCCTCGAGACCCTCACGGCCGCCTCGGCCATCGTCGCCGCGGATGCCGCCGCGAAGCGCGCCGGCATCGTGCTCCGCGACCTGCGGCTCGCGAACGGCATCGGCGGCAAGGGCGTCGTCGTGCTCTCGGGCGGGCTCCCGGACGTGCAGGCCGCGGTGGCCGCGGGCCGCGAGGAGGCCGAGCGCAAGGGTCTGCTCGCGCGCGCCGTGGTGGTCCCGCGCATGGACACGCGCCTCAAGGCGCGGATGCTCTGATGCAGTTCGCGCGCGTCCTGGGCACGGTCGTCTGCACCGAGAAGGTGCCGGCGTGGCGCGGCCAGCGGCTGCTGCTGGTTGAGAACACCGACGCCGCCGGCGGACCGGCCGGCGGCCGCGCCTACTGCGCCGTGGACCTGGTCTCGGCGGCCCCCGGGCAGCGCGTGTTCGTGGTGCGCGGGCGCGAGGCCGCGGTGGCGCTCGCCGACCCCGAGAACCCGGCCGACGCGGCCATCGTCGGTCTCATCGACCTCGTCTCCGGCCCCGCGCCGGAGCCGGCCGGCTGATGTTCCTCGCGCGCGTGCTGGGCGAGGTCGTCGCCACCATCAAACACCCGCACCTGGCGGCGGTGAAGCTCCTGCGTGTGGCCCCCGAGCCCGTGCCGGGGCGGCCCCCGCCGCCCGAGGCGATCGCGGTGGACACCGTGGACGCCGGTGTGGGCGACCGCGTGCTCGTGGCCGACGAGGGCAATACGGCCGCCCAGGTGCTCGGGCTCCCGCGCGGGCCCGTGCGCACGGTCGTGGTCGGGGTCGTGGATGCCGTCGAGCCCGACACGGCGCCGGCGCGCGAGCCGCGCGCTTGAGCGGATCGCCCGGCCCGCTTATCTTGGGCCCGGCATCGCACAGGGAGGTCCCGCATGCCGTTGTACGAGTACCGCTGCCCGGCCTGCCGCCACGCGTGGGACGCGCTGATGGATCGCCGGGATTCGCCGGCGCCCGAGTGCCCCGCCTGTGGCGCGCCCGGCGCCGCGCGCAAGCCGAGTGCATTCGCCGTCGTCGGAAGCCCCGTCGTGGGCGCGAAGCCGTCTCCGGGCCCGTGCGGCTCGGACGCGTGCGCGTGCCGGCACGGACGGGAACCATCGTGAAGCGCAAGTGCCGGGGGGGAGCACGATGACCAAGGCCGACCTGGTGGAGGAGATCGCGACGAGCACGGGCGTGTCCCGCAATCACACGGCGGTGATCATCGACGGCATGCTGGACGCCGTCTGCCGCGCCTTGAGCGAGGGCAAGCACCTGGAGATCCGCGGCTTCGGGACGTTCAAGGTGCGCGAGCGGCGCGCCCGGCGCGCGCGCAATCCGCGGAGCGGCACCGAGGTCCAGGTGCCGGCGAAGCTCGTCCCGGTGTTCAAGCCCAGCAAGGAGCTCAAGGCGCAGGTGCTCGAGTCCACCGCCACGGTGGCGAGCGGCACGACCGACTAGCGACGTCCGGCGCCGCCGGCGAAAGGAGACGGGATGGGTTCAGGAAAGAAGCGGAAGCGCAAGAAGATCGCGACCCACAAACGAAAGAAGCGACTGCGGAAGAACCGCCATAAGAAGCGCGTCCGCTGACCGTCCCGCAAGGGACGCCGAACCCGTCCGGCGGCTCCTGGGCCGCGCCCGCTCCGCCCGGGGCCGCTGGAGCTTCGATCCCGCACGCCGAGGTCCCGGCGTGCGGGATCTGCTCATGAGGGGCCCGCACCGGCCCGAGGACGGCGACTGGATCGTGGCCGAGGTGCCGTGGGACGGCCCCGCGCGCCTGGTCGAGGTGCTCGGCGCCGAGGACCGGCCCGAGTGGGACGAGACGACGATCGCCTCGCAGTTCCGGCTGCGCACGCACTTCCCGCCCGCGGCCGAGGCCGAGGCGGCGGCCTTCCACGACCCCGGGGAGCGCGAGTGCCGCGGGCGCGAGGACCGCCGCGACGACCGGGTCGCGACGATCGATCCGGCGGACGCCCGCGACCACGACGACGCGCTCGCGGTCCGACCGGCCGGGGAGGGCCGGTTCGAGGTCGGCATCCACATCGCCGACGTCTCATGGTACGTGCGGCCGGGCTCGGCGCTCGACGCGGAGGCCCGCGCCCGCGGTACGAGCTGCTATCTGCCGGGCGGCGTCGTGCCCATGCTCCCGGAGCGCCTCTCGGGCGACCTCTGCTCGCTGCGCGAGGGCGCGGACCGGCTCGCGCTCTCGGTGTTCGCGACGCTGGATGCGCGTGGCGAGCTGCACGGCTACCGCTTCGCCGAGACCGTGATCCGGAGCCGCGCGCGCCTGACCTACGAGCAGGTGCAGGCGGCGCTGGAGGGCGGTACCAGGCTGCCGGAGGGGCTCCAGGCCCCGGTCGAGCAGCTCCTGCGCCTGGCGCGCGTGCTGCGCGCGCGGCGCTTCCGCGTGGGCGCGCTCCAGCTCGAGTCGGCCGAGGTCCGCGCCGAGGTGGACGAGCGTGGCGAGCCGCTCCGGCTCGTGCGCCGGCCGCACTTCGAGAGCCACGAGCTCGTGGAGGAGTTCATGCTGCTCGCGAACCGCTGCGTGGGCGAGGCGGCCGCCGTGCGCGGGAGCGGCGTGCTGTGGCGCGTGCACGAGCCGCCCTCGGGCCGCAAGCTCCTCGAGCTGGACGAGATGCTGCGCGTGCTCGGGCTCCCGCGCCTGGGCTCGCCGGGCGAGCCGCACCGCGCGCTCCAGGCGCTGCTCGCGGTCCCGCTCGACCCGCCGCGCCGCCGGCTCGTCCACCGGCTGGCGCTCCGTTCGCTGATGCGCGCCCGCTACCTCGAGCGCGACCTCGGCCACTTCGGTCTCGCCACGCGCGAGTACGTACACTTCACCTCGCCGATCCGCCGCTACCCCGACCTCCACAACCACCGGCGCGTGCGCGAGTGGGTGCGCCACACGCGCGATCAGGCGTGGGACCCGGTCGAGGCCGCCGCGCTCGCCGCGGAGGCCACCGCGCGCGAGCAGGACGGCACGGACGCCGAGCGCGAGGCCGTGCGCGTCAAGGGGCTGCGGCTCCTCGCCGGGCGACTCGGGGAGCGGGCATCGGGTACTATCTCGGGACTCGTCCCGCGCGGGTGCTTCGTCGAGCTCGACGAGCCCCCCGTGGACGGATTCATCGCCCTCGGCGACCAGCTCCGCGACCGCTTCGAGCTGGACGCCGCGGGAGTGAGGCTCACCGGGCGCCGGTCGCGGCGCCGGTTCTCGCTCGGCGATCCGATCGAGGTCACGATCGCCCGCGTGGACGTGCCGGCGCGCGAGTGCGACCTCGCGCTCGAGGAGCCCGAGCCGCGGCGCGGTCGCCGCTCATCGAGGAGGCAGGGATGGCGCTGAAGAAGAGCCGGCCGCGCAGCGGCCGGGAACGCCGCGGCAGCGAGCGCGCCGAGGCGCGGCTCTCGATGCGGGTGGACGCGGGCGCGATCGCGGGGACGACGAAGATCGTGACCGAGAGCCAGAACGTCTCGGCGAGCGGCGTGTACTGCCACGCCTCCCACTACCTGGCGCCGCTCTCCAGGGTGCAGCTCACGCTCGTGCTCCCGCGCGTGCCGGGAGGCAGCGGCCCCGCGCAGGAGCTGCTCAAGTGCGACGGCATCGTCGTGCGCTGCAACCACCGGGCCGGCGAACGGGGCGAGACGCCCTACGAGCTCGCGTGCATGTTCGCGGGGCTGGACGCCGTCGCGCGCGGCCGGCTCGAGGAGTTCGTCACGTGGCGGAATCTGCAGTCTCTGCGCGCGGCGCTCGCCGCGCCGCCCGCCGCCCGCCGTGCCGTCGCGGCGAAGCCGGGCGGGCGGAAGCCCGCGGGGCGCGCGGCGGGGCCGAAGCCGGCCGCGGCCCGGGCCGTGCGCGCGGCCTCGGCGCGCGGGACGGGCGCGCGCGCGGGCCGCGCGAAGCGCGCGGGGCGGACGAGCCGCTGACGCGCGGCGCCGGGGCCCCGGGCGGCGTGGGCGTGCGTCGCGGGTCGAGGCTCGCGGGCGCCTTCACGCCGCCCGGCGACAAGTCGGTCACGCACCGGGCGCTCCTTTTCGGGCTCCTCGCCGAGGGTGAGACCGAGGTGCGGGGGGCGAATCCGGGCGAGGACTGCGCCCGCTCCGCGGCCGCCGCGGCCGCGCTCGGGGCCGCGCTCGAGGCGATCCCCTCGGGCTGGCGCGTGCGCGGCACGGCGGGCGCGCTCGGCGAGCCCGTGGGCGCGCTCGACTGCGGAAACTCGGGCACCACGCTCCGGCTCCTCGCCGGGATCGTGGCGCGCGCGCCGTTCCGGGTGCGGCTCGAGGGGGACGCCTCGCTCTCGCGCCGGCCGATGCGGCGGGTCGCGGAGCCGCTCGGCTTCATGGGCGCCCGGGTCGAGGGCCGGGGCGAGGCGTGCACGCCGCCGCTCCAGGTGACCGGCGGGCCGCTCCGTGGCATCCACCACGAGCTGCCGATGGCCTCGGCGCAGGTGGCGACGTGCGTGCTCCTCGCCGGGCTCGCGGCGGACGGGGAGACGTGCGTGCGGATCCCGGGGCCGGCGCGTGACCACACCGAGCGCCTGCTCCCGGCCTTCGGCGTACCGCTCGCGATCGAGCCGCTCCCCGGCGGCGGGCGCGCGGTGACCGTACACGGCGGCACCTCGCCGCGGGCGACCACGGTTCACGTCCCGGGGGATCCCTCGGCGGCCGCGTTCCTGCTCGCCGCCGCGGCCGCCACACCGGGCGCGCGGGTGACCGCGCGGCGAGTGAGCCTCAATCCCACCCGCACCGGGTTCCTCGACGTGCTGCGCGAGATGGGCGCGGGCCTCGAGGTGCGGGAGGCGGACGCCGGAGGCTCCGCGGGCGAGCCGGTCGGCGACGTGACCGTGACCGGTCCCGAGCGCCTGCGCGCCTTCGACGTGCCGCGCGAGTGGGTGCCGCGGTTCGTGGACGAGGCCCCGGCCTGGGTGGTGGTCGCCGCGCGGGCCGCGGGGGTCTCGCGCCTCTCGGGCGCCGGTGAGCTGCGCGTCAAGGAGAGCGACCGGATCGCGGCGCTCGCCGCCGGCCTGCGCGTGGTCGGCATCGAGTGCGAGGAGCTTCCGGAGGGGCTCGCCGTCCACGGCGGCCGCCCGCGCGGCGGCGCGCGGATCACCGCCCGCGGCGACCACCGGATCGCAATGGCTTTCGCCGCGCTCGCGAGCGGGCTCGAGGAGCCGCTCTGGCTCGACGACGTGGCGAGCGTTGCGACCTCGGACCCGGCCTTCCTCGAGAGCCTCGCCGCGCTCGGCGCGGAGGTGCTCCCGGGTCCGGTGCCGGAGGGCGCGGCGTGAGCTTCGTGGTCACGATCGACGGCCCGGCGGCGGCGGGCAAGAGCTCGACCGCGCGCGCGATCGCCGCGACGTTCGGCTGGCGCCATCTCGACACGGGCGCCTTCTACCGCGCGCTGGGGCTCAAGGGCCGCCGCCTCGGGGCCCTGGACGACCCGGCCGCGCTTGCGCGCATCGCCGGCGCGACGACGATCGGCTTCGCGGGCGAGCCGGCCACGCCCCGGGTGATCCTCGACGGCGTGGACGTGAGCGAGGCGATCCGCAGCCCCGAGGCGGGAGACGCCGCCTCGCGGCTCGCGGCGATCCCGGAGGTGCGCGAGGTCCTGCTGCGCTGGCAGCGCGCGAGCGCCGAAGGCTCCCCGCTCGTGGGCGAGGGCCGCGACCTCGGGACGGTGGTGTTCCCGGACGCCGACGTGAAGCTCTTCCTGCACGCCGACGTCCGCACCCGGGCGCGCCGGCGGCTCGCGGAGCTGGCCGGGCGCGGGCTGCCGCTCGACATGGACCAGGTCATGGAGGAACTCGAGTCGCGCGACCGGCGCGACCAGACGCGTGAGGCGAGCCCGCTCAAGCCGGCCGCCGACGCGGTCGTGCTCGACACCACCGGGCTCGATCTGGAGGGCCAGGTGGCGGCCGCGCTGGCCGTGATCCGGGCCCATCCCCGCTTCCCGGCGCGCGAGCCCTCGGGGCCGGGGAGCGCCGGTGAGCCGGGGCCCGGGTGCGGCGGCGCCGAGGCCGGCTCCCGGGGCGGGCTTGGAGTTCGCGTGAGCCTCCACTATAGTGCGTCCCGCTTCCTGCTCGGGGGCCTCGTGGGGGCCTTGAGCGGCTGGAGGGTCGAAGGTCGCGAGCACGTGCCGCGCGAAGGCGGGCTCATCGTGGCCTCGAACCACGTCTCGTTATGGGACCCGCCGCTCGTCGGCATCGCCGCGGTGCGCGAACTGCACTTCCTCGCCAAGGAGGAGCTGTTCCGGACCCCGGTGCTGGGCCCGCTCATCCGTTCGCTCAACGCCATCCCCATCCGGCGGGGCGTCGCGGACTTGAGCGGTCTGGCGAGGGCCATGGAGGTGCTCCGGGCGGGGCGCGCGCTGCTGATGTTCCCGGAAGGCACGCGCGTGCGCGACGGCGAGCTGCGCCCGGCCCGGCCGGGCTTGGGCATGCTCGCGGTCGCGACCGACGCGCGCATCGTGCCGGTCTTCATCTCGGGCAGTCAGCGGCCGAGCAGGTGGTTGTTCCGTCTCGGGCGGCTCCGGGTGCGCTTCGGCCCGGCCCGCACGTGGCGGGAGCTGGCAGGGCCGGACGCGGACCTCCCGCCCGGGCGCACGCTCTACCAGGGCGTGGGCGCGGGGCTGATGCGGGAGATCGGCGCACTCCGGGACGGCCAGGTGGAGTCGGCTTCACGCGGAGCGGCCCGGCCGTCACCGCCATCTCGATAGCGCAGGAGGTCCACGCAGTATGACCGAAGTCCAGGAGCAAGCCCTGAACCCCGCGAGCCACAAGCGGGCACCCGCGACCCCCCTCTTCCCCCTCAACTACGACGAAGAGGACGAGCTCACACGCGAACAGCGCCAAGCGATGTTCGGCGCCTACGAAGAGTCCATGCGCTCGATCGGCGAGGGCGAGATCGTGCGCGGCACGGTCCTGTCCATCGACGAGAAGGACGTGCTCGTGGACGTGGGCTTCAAGAGCGAGGGCATCATCTCGCTCGCCGAGTTCGCCGACCCCTCGAGCCTCAAGGTGGGCGACGTGCTCGAGGTGTTCCTCGAGAAGATGGAGAACCAGGACGGGCTCGTGGTGCTGTCCAAGCAGCGCGCCGACTTCGTGCGCGTCTGGGACCGCGTCAAGGAGGCGCACGACTCCGGCCAGGTCGTCGAGGGCCGGCTCATCCGCAAGATCAAGGGCGGCGTCGTGGTGGACCTCTACGGCGTCGAGGCGTTCCTGCCCGGCTCACAGATCGCGCTCCGCCAGGTGCAGAACGTGGACGCGCTGCTCGGCCAGTCCGTGCAGGTCAAGATCATCAAGCTGAACAAGCGCCGGCGGAACATCGTCGTCTCGCGTCGCGCCGTGCTCGAGGAAGAGCGCGAGCGCATGAAGACGAGCATCCTCAAGGACCTGGCGAAGGACCAGATCCGCGAAGGCCAGGTCAAGAACATCACCGACTTCGGCGCCTTCGTGGACCTGGGAGGGATCGACGGCCTGCTCCACATCACCGACATGTCGTGGGGCCGGGTCGCGCACCCCTCCGAGCTGGTCAAGATCGGCGACAGGGTACGGGTGAAGGTCCTGAACTTCGACCCCGAGAAGGAGCGCATCTCGCTCGGCCTCAAGCAGCTCGACGCCTACCCGTGGGAGGGCGTCGAGGACAAGTACAAGGTCGGCGACCGCATCAAGGGCAAGGTCGTCTCGATCACCGACTACGGCGCGTTCATCGAGCTGGAGAAGGGCATCGAGGGCCTGATCCACGTCTCCGAGATGTCGTGGACCCGCCACGTGCGGCACCCCTCGAAGATCGTGAACCTGGGCGACATCATCGAGGCGGTCGTGCTCAAGGTGGACAAGGCGAACGAGAAGATCTCCCTGGGCCTCAAGCAGGTCGAGCCCGACCCGTGGCTCACGCTCGACCACAAGTACCCGCCGGGCATGAAAGTGAAGGGCAAGGTGCGGAACCTCACGAACTTCGGCGCGTTCGTCGAGCTCGAGGAGGGCATCGACGGGCTGGTGCACGTCTCGGACATGTCGTGGACCAAGCGCGTGGCGCACCCGAGCGAGGTGCTCAAGAAGGGCGACGCGATCGAGGTCGTGGTGCTCTCCATCGACAAGGAGCACCGGCGCATCAGTCTGGGGCTCAAGCAGGTCTCGGACGACCCGTGGCCGCTGCTCGCGGAGCGCTTCCCGCCCGGCCTCGTGCTCGAGGGCACGGTGAACCGCCTGTTCGACCGCGGCGCGATCGTGGACCTCGGCGATGGGATCGAGGGCTTCATCCCGCTCTCGCAGCTCGGCCTGGACGATCTGAAGCGTCCGAACGACTCGTTCGAGGTGGGCGAGCCGCTGACCATGAAGGTGACGCGCGTCGACGTGCCGAACCACCGGCTCATCCTGAGCGTCAAGGCGTGGCTCGGCGACCAGGACGACATCGCGCTCGCCGAGTGGACCTCCAAGCGGAACCAGGTCCGCGCCCGGATCGCCGCGAACCCGCCCGCCGAGGAGCCGTCCGGCTCCAAGGTCAAGGAGGACGTGGGCGACGAGGAGTGACGGCTCGGCCGCCCCCGCCGGCCGACTCGAAGCGCACGGGCCCGCCCGCCGGCGGGCCCGTCGCGTTCCCGCCCGAGTGCCGCCCGGCGGTCCGTCTGCCCGCCCTCGGGCTCGCGCAGGCCGGCACGCGCATGGCCGCGAGGGCTCGTCGTCCCTCGTGTCGCGGCGTGCGCGCCGATGCCGGATCGGCGAAAGTCCTCTACACTGGCCGCCCCATGCGCGCGCCCTTCCCGTCCGTGCTCCGTGCCGCCCTGCCCGTGGCCGCGCTCGCTTCGCTCGGGCTTGCGCCGGTCTGGGACCGGCTCCCACCCGGGATCCCTGCCGACAGCCTCGAGCCGGCGCTGCGGGCGCTCGAGTCGCGGAGTCCGAAGCCGCTCGCCGCCTCGGCCGCGTTCGCCCTGGGCCAGTTCCATCACGCGCGCGGGGAATACCGTGCCGCCGCCGACGTCTTCGGCCGCTCCGCGGCGCGGCTCACGGGCGGGGAGCGCGCCGAGGCGCGCTACCGCCAGGGCCTCGCGTACCTGGGTGCGGGCGAGGCCGGACGCGCGCGCGCCGCGTTCGAGGAGGTCGTCACCCACTCCGCCGCGCTCCGGCCGCTCGCCCAGCTCGGGCTCGCGCGCGCGCACGCGCTCGCGGGCGATACCGCGCGCGAGTTCGACGAGCTCGGCCGGCTGCTCGAAGGGCCGGCCGGTGAGGCCGAGCCCGCCGCGCTCGAGCGCTGGGCGGCGCTCTGCGACCAGCTCGGCCGCGCCGAGGAGGCCGCCTCCGCCCGCGACCGGCTGCTCCGCCGCTGGCCGCGGAGCTTCGAGGCGGCGCGCCTCGGCCGCCCGGCGCCGCCGCTCGCGCCATGAGTCCGGGCGCAGGCAGCGCGCGGGCCGCGGCGGCCGCCGCGCGCACGCCGCTCATGCGCCAGTACCTCGCCACCAAGCGCGAGGTGGGGGACGCGTTCCTGTTCTTCCGGCTCGGGGACTTCTACGAGATGTTCTTCGAGGACGCCGTGCGCGGCGCGCAGCTCCTCGGGCTCACGCTGACCTCGCGCAACAAGCAGGATCCCGAGCCCATCCCGATGTGTGGGATCCCGTGGCACCAGCGCGACGGCTACGTGGCGCGGCTCCTGCGGCTCGGGCACAAGGTGGCGATCTGCGACCAGCTCGAGGATCCCGCGCAGGCGAAGGGCCTCGTCGCGCGCGGCGTGACCGAGGTGCTGACGCCCGGCTCGGTGACCGGGGAGGCGTTCCTGGAGGGAGCGGCGAACAACTTCCTCGCCGCGCTCTGGCCGGGCGCGGACCGCCTCGGCGTCTGCCTCGCCGACGCCTCGACCGGCGAGGTGAAGCTGGCGGAGGCGACCTGGGACGAGGCGCCGGCGCTGCTCGCCCGCACGCGTGTGGCGGAGTGGCTGCTGCCCGCGCCGCTCGACGGGACGCTCGCGCCGCGGCTCGAGGCGGCGCTCGCGGGTCTCTCCGGCGCGCGCAGCACGCTGCCGCTCGCGCGCTGGATCGCGGATGCGGGGCCGCCCGCGCGCTGGGACCCCACCGCCCGGGCCGCGGTCTCCGATCTGCCGCTCGCGCTGGCCGCCGCCGCGGCCGCGCTCGACTACCTCGACCGCACGCAGGGCGGGCAGGCCGCGCAGATGCTGCGCGTCGAGCGCTGGCGCGAGGACGACGTGCTGCGGTTGGATGCGGCCACGGTGCGTCATCTGGAGCTGTTCGCTCCGCTCCCCGGGGGCGAGCCCGCGCACACGCTCTGGCACCACTTGAACCTGGCGGTGACGGCGGGCGGGGCGCGCCGGCTCCGGGGCTGGCTCGAGCGCCCGCTCGCCTCGCGCGAGGCCATCCTCGCCCGCCAGGAGGCGGTGGCGGCGTGGCTCGCACCCGGCTCGCCGAGAGGCTCGTTCCGGCAGGCGCTGCGCGGACTTCCCGACCTCGACCGGATCGCCGCCCGCGTAGCGTGCGCGCGCGCCACGCCGCGCGACCTGGGCAGCCTGCGCGATGCGCTCGCGCGACTCCCCGAGCTGGCCGCGAGCCTCTCCGGCGCGGGGGGCGGCTCGCTCGCCGGCGCGGCGCGTGAGCTCGAGCCCCCGCCCGGCGTGGCCGAGCGGCTCGGGGCGGCGCTCGTGGACGAGCCGCCGCCCGGGAGCCACGACGGCGGCATCGTGCGCACGGGGTTCGACGCCGTGCGCGACTCTCTCCACGAGCTCGCCCACTCGGGCAAGCGCTGGATCGCCGAGCTCGAGGCGGGTGAGCGTGCGCGCAGCGGCATCCCCAGCCTCAAGGTCGGCTTCAACAAGGTCTTCGGCTTCTACCTCGAGGTCACGAACGCGCACCGCGACAAGGTCCCGGGCGATTACGAGCGGCGCCAGACGCTCACGAACGCCGAGCGCTACGTGACGCCGGCGCTCAAGGCGCGCGAGTCCGAGGTGCTGGGCGCCGAAGAGAAGCTCAAGGCCCGCGAGCACGAGCTGTTCACGGCGTTGCGGGATTCACTCGTGTCGCAGGTGACCGCGCTCCAGGCGGTGGCGGACGCGCTCGCGCGGCTCGACGCCCAGTCCGCGCTGGCCGAGGCTGCCGAGCGCCACGAGTGGACGCGCCCGGGGATCGAGGACGGCGACCGCATCGCCGCCGAGGGCGTGCGCCACCCGGTGATCGAGCGCCTGCTGCCGCGCGGGGACTTCGTCGCGAACGACGTGCGGCTGGATGCCGCCTCGCGCCAAGTGGTGCTGCTCACCGGCCCCAACATGGGCGGCAAGAGCACGTATCTGCGCCAGGTGGCGCTGCTCGTGATCCTGGCGCAGAGCGGCTCGTGGGTGCCGGCCGCACGCGCCAGCGTGGGCCTCGTGGACCGGCTCTTCACGCGGGTGGGCTCGGCCGACCGGCTGGGCGCGGGCCAGAGCACGTTCATGGTGGAGATGACCGAGACCGCCGAGATCCTCCGCTCCGCCACGCCGCGCTCGCTCGTGCTCCTCGACGAGCTCGGCCGCGGCACCGCCACCTACGACGGGCTCGCGCTCGCCTGGGCGGTCACCGAGCACCTGCACGACGCCCGCGGCCCGCGGCCGCGCACGCTCTTCGCCACCCATTTCCACGAGCTCACCCAGCTCGCCGAGCGGCTGCCGCGCCTCGCGAACGCGCACCTCGAGGTGCTCGAGCAGGGCGGCGGCGTGGTGTTCCTGCACCGGGTCGCGGACGGCCCCGCCGACCGGAGCTACGGCATCCACGTGGCCGAGCTCGCCGGGCTCCCGGCGAGCGTCCTGGAGCGCGCGAAGGTGGTCCTCGCCGAGCTGGAGAGCGAGCGCACCGTGGAGGAGCTGGAGCGCGCCCCGTCGTCGAAGCGTCGGCCCGCAGAGCCCGCGGCGCTCCCGCTCTTCGACGTGGCTGCCGCCGCGGAGCATCCGCTCGCCGAGGAGCTCCGGAAGCTCGACCCGGACCGGCTCACGCCGCTCGAGGCGCTGGCGCGGCTCGCGGAGTGGAAGAAGCGCTGGGGTTGAGCGCCCGGTACCTGAGTGGGTCAGCGGACGATCGGGATGCGCGTCACGGCACTCGCGCCATGTTGGCGCAGTGCCAGCCACGCGACGCCCGAGGCGAGGTCATGGAGTCCGAACGTGACCCGGTGCGTGCCGGCGGCGAGGCCGTGGATCTCCAGGACGCGGAGCCGTCGCCCGGCGAGGTCCACCAGCTCCAGCCGCGCCGGATGATCGCTCGCCAGTGAGACCTCGACCTCAGCCTGCACTGCGTCCGTGGAACCGAGGACGCGCACGCCGAGTCGTGCGGACGGGATGGTGGCCCAGACGACCTCGGAGCGAACCGGACCATCGGGGCCTGTGAAAGCGATCCGATAACCCCAGGCTTCGCCGGCGCGCACGTCCCGGTCCTGGTAACGAACCCGGCGAAGGCTGCCCGGGAGGATCCGCGCGCACGGTTCCCACGAGTCGCCGCCCCGAGTGCGCTCGACCAGGACCTCGGACGGATCCGCCTCGAGCTGCCACTCGATGAGGGCGTACTCGGAGGTGGCCTCGAGACGCGTAACAGAGACCCGTGCGGGGACGGGTAGATCGATGGCCACGCGCTGGGCGTAGAGGTCCACGCCGACGCCGGAACGCGAGTCCTGCCACACGGCGATCGCGCGGCCCGTTCCGATCGCGACGGCGTGTGGCGCCGTCTGGAGGCCCGGCGCCATGCTCAACGGGATCCCTCCGGAGGAGGGTGCGGGTACGACCTGACCGTCGGGCGCGAGACGAGAGGCGTACACGTCTCGGTCACTGCCGCCATTGCGCAGATCACTCCAGACGACATAAGCCCCGCCGTTCCCGTCCCGGACCGTCGCGAAGCGGTCGACGACGGCAGGAACCGAGACCCAGTGGATTCCGGCGGGGTCCCAACCCGATGACGTGGCCAGGTCGGCTTCGAGTTTCAACCCGCGGATGGTCGCCGGCGACTCCGTCGGTCGCCAGACGAGGAACGACGTCCCGCCGGCGTCGACCGCGAGGCCCCACTGAGGTGTGGTCGGAAAGGACCGGCCACCTGCCGGGGCACCGGAGGCGGGGTTGCCGTCTGGCGTCAGGTGGTGGACGACCGGGAAGCCGAAGGAGCCACCGGTGAAGTTGTGCCTGCCCAGCAGCACGGTGCCATCCGCCACCACTTCGAGTTGGCTCGACCTCGGGTTCGTGTAGCCCGAGAGCGGCACGAACGGCTCGTCCCCCAGTCGGACATGGCGGAATCCCGTGCCCTCCGCGGGGAAGCAGGCAGCCTGGATCAGGGCCAGCACGCCGTCGGCCCCGTCCCAGATCGCACGCACGCTGGGCGCGGTCGGCCTGCACTCCGCGATCCGGACCGCCGACACCATCCCGCCGACGGCGTTCAGGCGGTGAAGGTACACGTAGCCGCCGGAACCGCAGAGGCCATCGTGGCAGCCGTAGGGCATCGTGAGGACGATGGCCATGCACCCTCCCGCCGCGTTCGGTACGAGGCCGAGCAGGTCGACTTCCTGTCCGAGCCCGCTGGGGGCGAAGTACCCTTCCGCAATGAGGATGCCCGCGCTTGGCCACCCCGGATCCCTCAGTCCGGACGGCAGGATGTGCTGGAGGTAGACGCCGCCGTTGTACCAATTGTCGTATTCATCCCACCATGCGATGAAGCATCCGCCGAGGCCGTCCGGCACAACGAAGGGATCCGCCTGGCGCCTGCTGCTGGCCGCGGGCAGGAGCCCCGCCGCCGGCCAACCCGCGGCGAGTCCCCCGCCCGACAGCAGTCGCTGGACCCGGATCCGTGCCGGCGAGGCGGTGTACTCCTCCCAGGCCACGAAGATAGCCGCCTCGCCATCCGCGACGACGGTTCGGATCCGCTTCTCGCTCGCTGCCACTGCGACGGGGGTACCGTCGACGGGCCAGGCCGCCATCGCGGACGAGGGCAGCCAGGATCCGAGGATGGTGACCATCGAACACCATCTCGAGGAGAGCCGCATGGGAACTTTCCCCCGCGCGTGGCCGGTCGATAGGCGCGCGTGAAACCGTGCGCCAGGGACCGCCACGAGAACGGGCCCGGTCCAAACCGGCGATGCGAGTCTGCCGGAAGGGCGCACCGGCCACAAGGCCGGAATGCGGACCACGTCCTCGCGTGTGCCACGCTGCGGTCCCGCGGGGCGGTGCGCCGAGCCCCGCGTGCCCGGATCGCCTTGTCGCAGTTCCGACTGGACGCCGATCGTGCCTCTCGTCCTGCTCGCCGCGTACCGCGCAGGAGCCGATCGGCCCAGCTCCTGTTGGAGCACTCGGGCGTCCGGGTCACTCGCCGCCTCGTCGTGCTCGAATAGCGCCCGCGATTCGCGGCCGCGCCGGCGTCAGCCCCGGCTGCGACCGCGCGACGTGTCGAGCACGCCCTCCAGCACCTCGAGGCAGTTCTCGTAGCGGCCGAACGAGGGCATCAGGTAGACGCCGCTCGCGAGGCCCTGCGCGTCGGCGAGCAGCTCGCGCGCGAGCTCGACTCCCACGCGCTGGCCCTCGTTGCCGGCGTCGTGCAGGCGCTGGCGGATCCACTCGGGCACCTGGATGCCGGGCACCTCGTTGTGCAGGAACTCGGCGTGCCGGAACGACTGGAGCGGCAGGATGCCGATCAGGAGCGGCACCGGCGGCATGCCGCCCAGCCGGTCGAGGAAGCGCTTCCAGGTCTCGAGCGTGTAGACGGGCTGCGTCATCACGAACTGGACCCCGGCGTCCAGCTTCTTCCGGAAGCGGTCCAGCTCGGTGTCGAGGTCCTCGGCGGTCGGGTTCACGCCGCAGCCCACCGCGAACACGGTGCGGCCGCCGATGGACGAGCCCGCCTGGTCGGCGCCGTCGTTCAACCGGTGGACGATGCGGATGAGCCCCACTGAGTCCGTGTCGTAGACCGCGGTCATGTTCGGGTAGTCGCCGAGGCTCGGCGGGTCGCCGGTGAGGCAGAGGATGTTCCGGAGCCCGAGCGCGTGCGCCCCGAGCAGCTCGCTCTGGAGCGCCATCAGGTTCCGGTCGCGGGTCGTGTAGTGGAGGATGAGCTCCATGCCCGGAAGCTCGCGCCGGATCTGCCAGGCGAGCGCCATCGCGCTCATGCGGATGCGCGCCATCGGGCTGTCGGCGATGTTGATGCAGTCCACGCCGCGCTCGGCCATGAGGCGCGCGCCGGCCATGACCTTCTGGGTCTGGATGCCTCGCGGCGGGTCGATCTCGACGCTCACGGTGAAGCGCGTGCGCAGGAGCTTGAGGAGCGAGGGCTCCTCGGCCTCGGCCGCGCCTTCACCGGCCGCGGCCGGCGGGAAGCCGGACGGCTCCAGCACGCGGACCTCGGCGCCGCTCGGGAGCTTCTCCGCCGGCAGGTGCGAGGCGAGCCGCTCGCGCATCGCGCGCACGTGTGCGGGCGTCGTGCCGCAGCAGCCGCCCAGCAGCCGCACGCCGAGCCCCACGGCGCGGGCGGCGAAGTCGGCGAAGTACTCGGGGCTCGAGAGATAGACGTAGCGACCCTCCACGAACTGCGGGAGCCCGGCGTTGGGCATGGCGGAGACCGGCGCGCCGTCGGCCGCGGCCACGAACTGCTCGAGCAGCTCGAGCGTCGCCTGTGGCCCCACGCCGCAGTTGACGCCGACCACGTCGGCGCCGGCCTGGCGCAGCGCGCGCACGACCAGCGCGGGCGTGTGCCCGTAGCGCGTGCGGCCGTCCTCGCCGAACGTCATCTGGGCCACGACCGGCAGCTCCGACGTGACGCGCTTCACGGCCCGGAGCGCGATGAGGATCTCCGCCAGGTCCTGGAACGTCTCGAGCACGAACACGTCGAGGCCGCCCTCGAGGAGCCCCTCGGCCTGCGTGCGGAACGCCGCCTCGGCCTCGGCGGCGCGAATCGGGCCGAAGGGCTCGAGCGCGCGGCCGAGCGGGCCCATCGAGCCGGCCACGAACGCCGTCACGCCCGCCACCTCGCGCGCATTGCGCGCCAGCTTGACCCCCTGGCGCGCGAGCCGGGCCGCCTTCTCATCCAATCCGTGAGCCGCAAGGCGTATCGCGTTGGCCCCGAACGTGTTCGTTTCGATGAGCTCGGCCCCGGCCGCGAGGTACTCGCGGTGGATGCCTTCCACGAGCTCGGGCCGCGACTGGTTCAGCTCGTCGAAGCAGCGCTCGAACGGCACGCCCTTCTGGAAGAGGAGCGTGCCCATGGCGCCGTCGGCGAGCAGCGGCCCCTGGGCCAGCCGGGCGAGGAAGGGCGAGGGCATGGGGCGAGCACACTACGCGCCGGCCCCGCGGGCGGCAACCGACCGGACGGGCCGGCGGGCCTCTGCTAACGTGCGCGACCGTGCCCGACCTCCGTCTCGCCGGCTGCGGCCTGTGCCTGGCGGTGGCCGCCTCCGCGGCCACGCCGAACGTCCCCACGCTGCCCGTGGAGGCCGTGCGGGCCGGGCAGAAGGCGGTCGTGCGCACGGTCTTCGCCGGAGACTCGGTCGAGTCGTTCGAGGCCGAGATCGTGGGCGTGCTGCCCGGGGGCCGGGCCGAGGGCGACGTGATCCTGGCCCGGGCCACGAGCCCGCGCGTCGAGCGGAGCGGCGTGGCGCAGGGCATGAGCGGCTCGCCCGTCTACGTGGACGGCCGGCTCGTGGGCGCGCTCTCGAGCGGGTGGGCGTTCTCGCGCGAGCCCGTCTTCGGCATCACGCCGATCGGCGAGATGCTCGCGGTGCTGGACGTCCCGGACTCGCCGGGGGGCGAGGGGACGGCCGGCCCGGGGGGCCTCGAGGCCGTGCCCGGCGCCCGGGCGCGTTTCGGCGAGTTCCGCTGGGCGGATGAGCCCGACGAGGGCCCGGCGGCTCCGGCCGGACGCCTGCGCGCGGCGCGCGCGGGCACGCTGCCGGTGCCGCTCGCCGTGAGCGGGGCCGCACCCGGGGCGCTCGAGCGGATCCGCGAGCTGTTCGAGCCGGAGGGCTTCGCCGTGGTCCCGGGCGGGCGCGAGCGGCGCTTCGCGCCGGCGCGGTTGCCGGAGCCCGGCGACGCGGTCGCGGTGGACCTCCTGCGCGGCGACCTGAACCTCTCGGCCATCGGTACGCTCACCTACCGGGACGGCGACCGCGTGCTGCTCTTCGGCCACCCGTTCTTCCAGAGCGGCCAGGTGCGGCTGCCGCTCTCGACCGCCCGCATCACGACCGTGCTCGGGAGCCTCCAGTCATCGTTCAAGCTCGGCACCCCGGGCACGCCGATCGGGACCGTCACCCAGGACCGGCGCGCCGCCGTCGCCGGCCGGCTGGGAGCCGCGCCGCGGCTGCTGCCGCTCACCGTCTCCGTGCGCGGCGCGGGGCCGCTCGAGCGGCGCTTCCGCTACGAGACGGTCGAGGACCGTACGCTGCTCGGGCCGCTCGTCAACGTGGCGGTCGCGAGCAGCCTGCTCGAGGCGGGGGGCACCGGGGGCGCGCAGACGCTCCGTTGGTCGCTGGAGGTGTGGCGCGACGGCCGCCGGCTCGCGCTCGGCGATCTGGTGGCGGGCGACTCGCCGGTCGCCGACGCGCTCTCGGCGGTCAGCGCGCCGGTGCGCTTCCTTGCCGCGAATCCGCATCGCCGCTTCGCCGCGGACAGCCTCGCCGTGCGCCTTGACGTCGTCCCCGGCCGCGCGCAGACCACGCTCCGCTCGGCGACACTCGCGCGCGCGAGCGTGCGGCCCGGCGGCTCGGCGCGCGTCGAGCTCCAGCTCCAGCGCTGGCGCGGCGCTCGCGAGGCGCTCACGCTCGACGTGCCCGTGCCCGAGGAGCTGCCGGACGGGCGCTATCAGCTCTGGCTCGGCGGCGGGCTCGAGGCCGACCGCTTCCTCGCGAGCCGGCTGCCGGGGCGCTTCCGCGTCGTCTCCTACGAGGACGCCTGGCAGCGGCTCGCGGCCGCCCGGCGTGCGGACGCCGTGCACGCCCAGCTCTGGGCGCGCGCTCCCGAGGTGAGCGCCGACGGCGAGGACCTGCCCGAGCTCCCCGGCTCGGCGCTGGCCATCCTCGGCTCGCCGCTCCAGGCCGGCGACCGCTCGCGGCGCGGCTCGTGGGCGCTGATGGGCGAGACGCGCGCCGCGCGCGAGCAGGTCGTGCGGGGCGAACTCCTCCTCGAGCTGGTCGTGGAGCGGCGCGCGCCGTGAGCGGGCTGCCCCTCCTCGGGGTCGCGGCGCTCCTCGCCGCGGCCTGCGCGTTGCGCGCCGGGCGCGCCGGCGCGGCCGAGACCCAGTGGTGGACGAGCCGCACCGCGGCCGATCACACGCGCTCCCAGGCCGAGGGCGTGGTCGTGGACCCCGACGGCGTGCTGCGACTGGGGCCTCTCACCGCCTCGTTCCCCGCCGAGTCGCTGGTCGTCGCCTGGTCGCTCGCCGTGCTCAAGGACGGCTCGATCGCCGTGGGCGGCGAACGCGGGCGGGTGATGCGCTGGAGCGAGTCGGGCGGCTGGCGGCTGTGGGCGCGGCTCGGCTCGGGTCAGGTGCTCGCGCTCGCCGCGCACGGCGACGGCGCCGTCGCCGGCACCGGCGGTGCCGTGTTCGCGATCTCGGCCAGGGGCGACACGACGCGGCTCGCCACCACGGGCGAGCGCTACGTGTGGGGGCTCGCGCCGGCGGGCGAGGGCGCCTGGTACGCGGCCACCGGCACGCGCGGCCGGCTCCTCAAGGTGAGTCGCGGGCGGAGCGAGGTGGTGCTCGACACCGAGGAGGGGAATCTCGTCTCGCTCGCGCCCGACGGAAGGGGCGGCGTGCTCGCGGGCGGGGACTCGCGCGGCCGCCTCTACCACGTCGCGCGCTCGGGCGCGGCCCGCACGCTGCTCGATGCCGCCGAGGACGAGATCCGCGCCATCGCCGTGGACGGCGAGGGCACGGCCTGGGCCGCCGCGCTGAGCGTCTCGGCGGCGGCGAGCGAGGAGAGCGATGCCGCCGAGGGGCCGCAGCCGGCGCGCGCGCCCGTCACGGGCGGGCGCTCGGTCGTCTACCGCGTCACGCCCGAGGGCGCGAGCCGCGTGTGGTGGAGCTCGCCGCAGCCGCTCGTCTTCGCGCTCGCCACCGGCCCGCGCGGCCTCGTGGCCGCCACCGGCAACCGAGCCGGGGTCCACCGGATCGAGCGGGCGCTCGGCTCGACGCTCCTGCTCGCGCCGCCGCAGGGCCAGGTCACGGCGCTCGCCGCGGCCGGCGAGCGCGTGTGGGCGGCGACCTCGAACCCGGTGGTCCTGTGGCGGCTCGGGCCCGGCCCGGCGCGCGAGGGCACGCTCATCTCGCCCGTGCTCGACGCGGGCCGCTTCGCGCGCTTCGGTCGGCTCCGCTCGGAAGGGAGGGGGACGCCCGGCTTCGCGACCCGTTCCGGAAACGGGGATGCGCCCGACACCACCTGGAGCCGCTGGCAGGCCGTCGCCGCGGACGGGGCGATCGCTTCGCCGCCCGGCCGCTTCCTCCAGTGGCGCGTGCGCCTCGACGGTCGGGACGAGGCGGTGAGCGAGGTGGCGGTCTCGCGACGCGAGCCCAACCTGCCGCCGCACGTCGAGGAGCTCTCGGTCGCCCCGCAGGGGCAGGGCTTCCGCGAGGGCGAGCTCTCGCCCCGCACGGAGGCGGTCACGCAGACGCTCCCGGGCGGACAGAAGGTGGAGTACTCGGCGACGATCACCCGCGCGCGCGGGGTGAGCGAGCTGCCGCTCTGGGCGCGCGGCCTGCGGACGCTCCAGTGGCGCGCGTCCGATCCGAATGGCGACCCGCTGCGCGCGCGCGTGCTCGTGCGCGCCGAGCCGGAAGGCGACTGGATCGAGATCGGCAAGGACCTGGACGCCACGCTCCTCACCTGGAACACGAACACGCTCCCGGACGGCCGCTACCGCCTCAAGGTCGAGGTGAGCGACCGCGAGGGGAACGCGGTCGGCGAGGAGCTCACGGGCGAGATGGCGAGCGAGCCGTTCCGCGTGGACAACACCCCGCCGGCCGTGACCGCGCTCGAGGCCTCGGTCGAAGCCGGCCGGGTCGTGCTCTCGGGCGCGGCCGCCGATCGCGAGGGCTGGATCCAGCGCCTGGACCTCTCCGTGGACGACGGTCCGTGGCGGCTGCTCTCCCCGGACGGCGGCTTCGCCGACGCACCGCGCCTCACGTTCCGTGTGCCGCTCGCCGATCTCGCCGCCGGGCCGCACCTGCTCTCGGTGCGCGCGGTGGACGCGGCCGGCAACGCGGCGACCCGCGCGGTGCACGTGACGGCGCCGCGCGCGCGCTAGCGCCGCGGTGCCGACCGCGCGGGGGGCCGCGCTCGAGCCGGTCGGAGCGGCGGTCCTGCTGGTGGGGCTCCTCGTGGCCCTGGGTGCGATCCCCGACTGGCGCGCGGAGCTGGGCCGCTACCAGGGCGGGCTCGCGCTCGCGTTCATCGCCTGGGGGCTGGCGCTCGCGCGGCGGTCGCGCTGGAGCGCGCTGCCGGGCGCGTCCGCGTTCGTCCTGGTCGTGGCGCTCGCGCTGCGCGCGGCGGTGCTGTCGGCCCCGCCGACGCTCTCGGACGACGTCCACCGCTACATCTGGGAAGGTCGCGTGCTCGCCGCCGGCGCGAACCCGTGGCGTCTCGCGCCGGACGACCCCGCGCTGGCGCCGCTCCGCGACGCGACGATCCACCCGCACGTGAACCATCCCGGGCTCGCCGCCATCTATCCGCCGCTCGCCACGGCGGGCTTCGCGCTCGTGGCCGCGATCCAGCCGAGCGTCCTGGCCATGAAGCTGTGGGTGCTGCTCCACGACCTCGCGCTGTGCGCGCTGCTCGCCCGCTGGTGCGCGCGGCGCGGCGGCTCGGCCTGGGACGCGATCGCCTACGCCTGGAACCCGCTGGTCGTCTGCGAGTACGCCGGGAGCGGCCACGTGGAGCCGGTCGGGATCGTGTGGCTCGTCGCGGCGCTCGCCTTGGCGGAGCGCGGCCGGGCGCGCGCGCTCGCGTCCGCGGGCGCGGTGGTGACGGGCGCGCTGGTCAAGCTCGTGCCGCTCGCGGCGGTGCCGTTCCTGTGGCGCACCTGGCCGGGTCGCGTGCGCGCGCTCGCGGCGGTCACGCTCGCGGGCTCGCTCGCGGCGTATGTCTGGCTCGCCCGCGGGCCCGACTCGGGGCTGGCCGCCTACGCCGCGCGCTGGCGGCACAACGACGCGCTGTTCGGGCCGCTCGCCTGGATGCTCGGCGATGGCGCGGCGCGCCTCGCGGTGGCGGCCGCGCTCTCCGGGCTCGTGCTCGTGGGGCTCCGGCGTGGGTGGGAACCGGTCGAGGGGACACGGCGCCTGATCGGCGCGGCGCTCCTCCTCGGTCCGGTCGTCCACCCCTGGTACCTGGGCTGGGTGCTCGCGCTCCAGCCGCTCGCGCCTTCGCCGCCATGGCTCCTCCTCTCGGGACTCGTCTCCCTGGGCTATGGTGCACTCGCGCCCCCGGCGGAGGGAGCGGCCCACCACCCGGCACTCGCCTGGCGCGCGGTCGAGTACGGCGCCCCGGCGATCCTCGCCGCGGCGCTCGCCTGGCGGCGGAGGCGGGGGAGGGCGGCGGAATGATCGGCGGGTTGATCGAGCGCGTGCGCGGGGCGGCGAGCGGCGAGCGGGCGCTCGCCGACCTCTCGGCGATCGCGCGCTTCCACCGCATCCAGGCGAGCCCGGGCTACGACGAGGCCGCGGCCTGGCTCGAAGGGGCGCTCGGCTCGGCGGGGCTCACGCCCGAGGTGACGGAGGTCCCCGCCGACGGCCGCACGCGCTTCGGCGGCTTCCCGATGCCCGAGGGCTGGCGCTGCCGGCGCGCGCGCGCGGCGCTCCACGGCGCGCGGGGCCGCGAGCCGCTCGCCGACTACGAGACGGCGCCGCTCTCCATCGTCCAGCGGAGCGGCCCCGCGCGCGGCCGCTTCCCGCTCGTCGCGCTCGAGTCGCTGGAGGCACTCGAAGGCGCGGACGTGCGCGGGAAGGCGGTGCTGGTCTCCGGCCCGGTGCAGCGGGCGCACGAGCGCGCGGTCGTGGAGCGCGGCGCGGCCGGACTCGTTCTGGACGGGCGACGGCTCCTGCCGCCGGTGCGCACCGAGGCGCACGACCGCGACTCGCTCGCCTACACCTCGTTCTGGTGGCTCGGCGACCGGCCGCGCGGCTGGGGCGTTGTCGTGAGCCCGGCGCGCGGCGCCGAGCTCCGCGGCCGGCTCGCCGCCGGGGAGCCGCTCGAGCTGGAGGTGGACTTCGCCTGCGAGCGCTACGTGGGTCGCATCCCGCTCGTCCATGCGGCGATCCCGGGCGCGCTCCCGGGCGAGGTGCTGCTTACCTCGCACCTCTGCCATCCGCGTCCCGGCGCCAACGACAACGCCTCCGGCGCCGCGGCGACGCTCGAGTGCGCGCGCGCCCTGGCGTCGCTCGCGCGCGACGGCTCGCTCCAGGCCCCGCACCGCACGATCCGCTTCCTGTGGATGCCGGAGTTCACCGGCACGTTCGCCTGGCACTCGCACGCCCCGGACCGGGTGGCGGCGACGGTGGCCGCGCTCAACCTGGACATGGTGGGCGCACGCCAGGCCGAGTCCGGGAGCACGCTGCTGCTCGAGCGCGCGCCGCAGTTCCTCGGCTCGTTCGCCGACGAGCTGCTCGAGGCCATGCTGGCGGGGCTGCTCCATCCCGCGCGGCGGCGGCTCGCCGGCGGGGAACCACCGGCGATGCGCGTGCGCGAGGCGCCGTACTCGGGCGGGAGCGACCATGCGGTGTGGCTCGACCCCGCCGCCGGCGTGCCGTGCCCGATGCTCATCCAGTGGCCCGACCGCTTCTATCACTCCGACCTGGACGCGCCCGAGCGCTGCGATCCGGACTCGCTCGCGCTCGCGGCCCGCGCGGCAGCCGGCTACGCGGCGTTCATCGCCGGCGCGGGAGCGGTCGAGGCGGGCTGGCTCGCCTCGCGCGTCGTGCAGGGGACCGAGCGCCGGATGCGCGCACTGCCCGCCCTGCCGGCCGGACGTCGCGCCGCGCGCGGCGAGCTCGAGCGCGGGCAGCGCTCGCTCGCGAGCCTCGCGCGGCTCTTCGGCATCCCCGCCGACGGGCGCGAGCCGCCGGCGGGCCTCTCGGACGCGCTCGCGCACGCGAGCGAGCGGCTGGAGGCGTTCCTCTCGGCCGAGCTCGGCGGCGCTCCCGAGCGCGGGCGTGACGCCGGCGCGGCGGCGCGCCGCGTCCCGGTGCGGCTCCCGGGCGGGCTCCTCTGCCCCATGCGCTGGCTCGCGCCGGGCTGGGACACGCTCACGGAGTCGCGCCGGGCGCGGCTCCTCGCGCTCGAGGCCGCGGTCCCGGGTGGCAGCGGCGTGCTCGACGTGGCCTGGTTCGCGTGCGACGGCGAGCGCGACGTGGGCGCGATCGCGGGGCTCCTCGAGCGGGAGGGCTGGCCGATCGCGGCCGACAGGCTCGCGGAGTGGTTCGACCTGGTCGCGGCGCTGGGCTGCTGCCGCTGGGGCGACGCGGCGTGAGCTCGAGCCCGTCGCGGAGCGGCGGTCAGCGCCGCGTCGAGTCGGCGCGCGCCGCGCGCGCACGCCAGGCGGCGCGCGGCTCGAGCCGGGCGCCGAGGATGATCGCGGCCGCGCCCGGGTTCGCCTCGTTCCCTCGCCGCGCGATGCCCTCCAGGTCCGCGAGCGCCACCAGGCGCTCGAGCGTGTCCCAGCCGGCGAGGACCTGGCCGAACACCGTGTAGGCGCCGTCCAGGTGCGGCAGGTCGCGGAGCGCGATGAAGAACTGCGAGCCGTTCGACTCGCGCGCGGGGTTCACCTCGTCGGGCCGGCGCGCCATCGCGACCGCGCCGCGCACGAACCGGCGCCGGATCTCGGCGGGCAACGTGTAGCCCGGCCCGCCCTCGCCGTCGTTGAACGGGTTCCAGTCGCGCGAATTGGGATCGCCGCCCTGGACGACGAAGCCCGGGATGATGCGGTGGAACGTGAGGCTGTCGTAGAAGCCGCGCGCGACGAGCCGGCGGAGGTTCGCCACGGTCCTCGGCGCGTCGGCGGGGAAGAGCTCGATCGCGAGCGTGCCGACGCGGGTCTCGAGCACGAGCACGTCGCCCGTCGCGGGCCTCGCGCGCGGCGCGGCGGCCAGCGCGAGGAGGGCGGCGAGCACCGCCGCGAGCACGCCGAGGCCGCGGGGTATCAAGCCCGCGTCAAGCAGTTGGCGCCGCCGCCGCGGCTGATATACTCCCCGGCCACTCATGCCCTGCCCCGTCGGTTCAACGCAGCGCGGCCACGCCCCAGTGGCGACCCGTGACGCCGCGGTCGCGGCGGTGGGAATAGTAGAGCGCGGGCTCGCACGACGTGCACGCGTCCAGGTCGGCGATGGCCTCGGCGCGAACCCCCGCCGCGCGCAGCGCGTGTCGGGCCGCGGCCGGCAGGTCGAGCCTCGGCCGCCCGGCGGACGCGCGCCACGCGAGCGCGGGGAAGCGCGCGGCGACGTCCTCGCCGACCTCGTAGCAGCAACTCCGGATCGCGGGGCCGATCGCGACCTCGACGGCGTCGGGCGCGCAGCCGGCCAGTCGGCACACCGCCTCGAGCGTGGCGCACGGCAGGCCGTCGGCGGTGCCGCGCCAGCCCGAGTGGGCGGCGGCGACCACGCCCGGGGCACGGTAGAGGAGGGACATGCAGTCGGCCGTGGTCACGGCCAGCACCACGCCGCCCGTGCGCGTCACCAGTGCGTCGCAGGCGGGGTGGTGCCCCGGGCCCGTGACCTCGACCACGCGCGCGCCGTGCACCTGGCCGGCGGTGGCGAGCCGGCCGGGGTCGAGCCCCACGGCGCGCAGCAGGCGCTCGCGGTTCTCGGTCACGGCCGCGGGGTCGTCGGCGGTGGAGCGGCCGAGGTTCAACTGGTCGAAGGGCGTGCGGCTCACGCCTCCCAGGCGGGTCGAGAAGAGCAGCAGGGCGTCCGGCGCCTGCGCCGGACGTCGCCACACGGGAAGCGCCGCGTCACGGTCGAGCGTCCACATGGGCGCGGCACGCTAGGGTCGGCGGCAGGGAGCGTCAAGCCGCGACAACGAGGGGAGCTTCGGTGAGGGCACGTGTCGCGGCGGTGGGGTCGGTCCTGGTGGTCCTCTCGATGCCCGCGCTGCTCGCGCTGGCCCAGGCGCCCGCGACGCGGCCCGCGCTCGCGACCGTCGGCGCGCGCCGCGTCGAGCGCGACGAGTTCGAGGCGCGCTTCGCGGCGGCCGAGCGCCAGCTCGCCTCGCGCGCAGGCGAGCAGCCCGCCGAACTGCGCGACGTGCTGCGCCGTCAGGTGCTCGAGACGCTCATTCGCATGAACCTGCTGATCCTCGAGGCGAACCGCCTGGGCACCAGGGTGGGGACCGCCGAGGCGGAATCCGCGCTCAAGCTCGACCCGTTCTTCAGCCCCGATGGCCGCTTCGACGCCGCGCGTTGGCAGCTCACGCGCACGACCCAGGCGGCCCGCTTCCAGGCCGCGCTCGAGACGACGCGCGAGCGGCTCGCGGCCCGGCGACTCGAGTCGGGCCTGCAGGCGCGCTACGGCCCCGACGAGCGCGAGCTGCGCGCGCGCGCCACGCGCCAGCTCCGGCGCGCGTACACGGAGGACCTCTCGCTGCGCGTCGCCGACTTCAGCGGCCACTACCGCGAACCGCGCGAGACCGAGATCGCGGCGTACCACCGCGAGCGCGCCGAGGACTTCCGGCGGCCGGACCGGGCCGTGCTCTCGGTGGTGTTCGTGAACGAGCCGCCGAAGACCCGGCTCGAGATGGAGGACGCGCGCGCCGGCGCGGCCTGGACCGAGCGCATGCGGCGGGCGGCCGACAGCGTGCTGGCGGCGGTGCGGCGCGGCGCCACGCTCGAGGCGGTCTCGGCCGCCTACGGCGGCCCGCGCGGCGAGGTGACGGTGCTCCCCGACAACTTCCCCGGCTACTGGAAGGGCGGCCCGGCGCAGAACGCGACCGTGTTCCGGGCCCGGCCGGGGAGCCTGCTCCCGGACCCGGTGCCGGCCACGGACGGCTTCCTGGTCGTGCGCGTGGACCAGGTCACCCCGTCGCACGTGGTGGCATTGCGCGAGGTCGCGCGCGAGATCCGAGCGCGGCTCCGTGAGGACTCGCGGCTCCACCACGACGAGCGGCAGCGCCACGCGCTCTACGAGCAGCTCCGCGACTCGCTCGCCGGGCCGGCGTGGACGTTCCGCTGGGCGGCCGTGGACACGGGCACGGTGCCGATCCCCGAACCGTCCGCGGCCGAGCTCGAGCGCTGGTACCGCGGCCACCTCGCCGACTACTCCTCGTTCGACGCCGCGACGGGCACCATCGTGGCGCGCACGTTCGACCAGGTGCGCGACGACGTGCGCCTGCGCTGGCGGCGCGACAAGCGGGTGGAGGTCGCGCGACTGCGCGCCCAGGAGCTGCTCGCGGCGTGGAGCGCCGGGCGGCGCCCCGGCGACCTCGAGCGCCAGCTCCGCGTGCGCGAGTCGCGGCCCACGCCGCTCGGGGCCGACGTGGACAGCGGGCTCGCCGGCGTCGCCTTGAGCGGGGTCGCGTGGGCCGGCGCGGCGCCGCGCGCCTCCGGCTCGGCGCCCTGGGCCCGCGGTTTCCTCGTGTGGCACGTGGCGGGCCGGAGCGAGCGGCACACGCCGTCGTTCGAGCAGGTCGAGCCCGTGCTCCAAACCGCGATCGAGCGCGCGCGGGGCGCGGCGGACGAGGCCGGCGGCCGGCAGCTCTACGACGAGGACCCGACCCGGTTCGGCACCGGCCGGCGCTTCCACTTCACGCGCATGGTCGTGCCGCACCCGCCGCTCGACGCGATCCGGCTCACGCGCGCCGAGGTCGAGCGCTGGCACCGACGCAACATCGAGAAGTACTCGGCGCCGGAGCTGGTACGGGCCAGGCACGTGCTCGTCTCGCCGCTCAACCGCTCGCCCGCGGCCGATCGCGCCGCGCGCGCGCGCGCCGACTCGCTGCTCGCGCGCATCCGCGCCGGTGAGGACTTCGACGCCATCGCGACCCGCTTCTCGGACGACCCCGCCACGAAGGACAAGGGCGGCGACCTCGGCGTGTTCGCGCGCGGCGCGATGCTGCAGGAGTTCGAGGACGCGGTGTTCGCCGCCCAGGCCGGCGAGCTCGGGGGCCCGGTGCGCACCGAGGTGGGCTGGCACATCTTCCAGTGCACCGAGCACGAGCCGGCGTTCGTCCAGCCGCTGAACCTGGTCTACAGCATCGTCGGCAGCGACCTCGCGCGGGTGAAGGCGGACACGGTGGCGCAGCGGCGCGCGGACAGCTTGCTGCGCGTGGCGCGCACCGTGTCCCAGGTGAAGGCGGCCGGGCGGGCGATGGGACTGGTCCAGCTCCCCTACGTCCACGCCGAGGACGAGCCGATGGACAACACGGCGCTCGTGCCGTACTTCGAGCGCCTGCTGCGGATGAAGGCGGGCGAGCTGATGCCGATCAAATGGATCTCGCGCGGCGAGGGCTACTGGATCACCTGGGTGGACTCGATCTCGCCGCCGAAGCGGCCGAGCTGGGTGGAGGCGCGCGACCGCGCCATCGCCGCCTACCGCGAAGGCGCGGGCGAGCGGGCGCTGCGCGCCAAGACCGCCGAGATGGACTCGCTGCTCGCCGCCGGCTGGTCGTTCGACAGCCTCGGCGCCCTGTGGGGAGGGCTCACGCGCTCGCGGGAGCTCGTTCCCTCGGGCACGAACCGCAACACCGCGCTGCCGGTGGCGATGGACTCGCTCGTCTTCGGCTTGGGCGACCGCCCGCCCGCGCTCGCCCCGGGCCAGTCGAGCGGCTGGGTGCGCTGGCCGGGCGGCCTCGCGCGCGTGCGGCTCCTCGAGCGCAGCGAGCCCTCAGAGGAGCGGGTGCGGGACCGCATGGAGGATCTGCGCCGCGCCGCGGTGGAGCGGCGGCTGCTCGCCTACTACGACGACCTGCGCAAGCGCCACCCGGTGCGCATCCTCGACCGGGCCCTGAACGCCATCCCGCTCCCGGAGCCGCCCGCGGAGGAGTGAGCGCGGCCGCAGGGGCGGCGGCGGGCCCCGGGGCCGCTCATGCGCCCGGGCCGGGCGGCCGATGACCCGTGGGACGACCGCCGTCCCCCCGGAGACCCGTGCATGGCCACCGCGCCGGAACCGATCCGCCCCGACGTCGAGCGCCGCGTGCTGCTCGTGGACCTCGACTGGCGGGACGCCGACCTCCTGTCCGAGCTCTTCCAGCGCCCGGGGGTGAGCGTGCGGCTCGTCGTGGGCGACGGCCCGCAGGACCCGGGCCTGCGCATGGCCGAGCTGTGCGGCCTGCCGCGGAGCCTGGACCTGGCCGACCTGACGCGCGAGATCTTCGACGTGGCGCTCGTGGGCGAGCGGAGTTCGCGCCGCACCCAGCTCGAGAGCCTGCTCGTGGCGCTCGGCACGCCGTGCACGACGCCGGAGGCGTTCCTGCGCGGGGTCGCGGGCGAGGACGCCGGCACGCCCGCCGTGGACGCGCCGCTCGCGCTGCACGCCGCGGCGCTCGAGCAATCGCTCACCGGCGCGACCGACGCGGCGGTGGACCGCGCGCTCCCCGACCTGGACGAGAGCACGCCGCTGGTGCCGCGGCCACCGGAGCGAACCGACGCGACGCGGCTGCGCGTACCCTCGCTCGACGACTTCCCCTCGCCCGAGACGCGCCAGCGGCTCGAGGAGGCGCTCAAGTCGCTCGTCCAGCACACCGGCGCCGGGAGCGCCGAGGTGCACGCGGGCAGCCGCACGCAGCTCCGGTTGGTGGCGCAGATCGGGCCCGACGACCGGCTGCTCAAGGGGCTCGTGGACATGGCGAGCGAGACCGGTGCGCCGCAGGTGGTGACGCGGCTCTCCGAGCCCGGGCGCGGCCGGGCCTGGGCGGCGTGGCCGTTCCGGACGCTGCAGCGGCGCGGCGTCATCGCGGGTGCCGCGATCGAGCCGCGCGAGGGGCTCGAGTCCTGGCAGCGGCTGGTCGAGGACCTGCGCCGCGCCTGGGACGCGGAGGACCGCGACCGCTCGGTCGCGGCGTTCCCGCTCACGCCGTTCCGCGAGGCGCGCTGGCTCGAGCCGGCCGACTTCCGCGGCCGCGTGGACCTGGCGCTCGACCGCCACCGCGGCGACCGGCTCCGCTTCGAACTCCACCGGCTCGAGTTCCCCGAGGAGCCGGCGGCGATCGGGCGCATGTGCGCGGCGCTCCCCGAGCAGCTCCGCGACACCGACTGCCTGTGCCAGCCGTTCCCGCACGTCGCGATCCTGCTCGTGGCGGGCGAGCCCGAGGTGTTCGTGCGACTGCGGCGCCGGCTGATGGAGCTGTGGCGCGAGGCGTGGACCGCCTCGAACCTGCCCATGCCGCCGGCCACGTTCGTGGACCGTCACGTCGCGCTCTCGGGGCCCGAGGACCTGGACGCGTTCTCGACCGCGGCCGACGTCTGGCTCGCCGAGCCGTGAGGCGGGCGGGCGCTTGACCCTCCGGGCGCGCGCCGCGCATGCTGCGCGGCCCACCCGGAGAGCCCGTGCCCCCCGCCATCCACCGCCTGCCGCCGGACACCGCGTCGCGCATCGCCGCGGGTGAGGTCGTCGAACGGCCGCTGTCGGCGCTCAAGGAGATCGTCGAGAACGCGCTAGACGCCGGCGCCCGCGCCATCGAGGTGCGGGTCGAGGGCTCGCTCGACCGTGCGTTCACGGTGGCGGACGACGGCGCCGGCATCGCGGCGGGCGAGCTGGAGCTGGCACTCGAGCGCCATGCGACCTCCAAGCTCGGCTCGCTGGACGACCTCGAGCGCCTGACCTCGCTCGGCTTCCGCGGCGAGGCGCTGCCGAGCATCGCGGCGGTGAGCCGGCTGCGCCTGGCCTCGCGCCTCCGCGGCGAGGCGGCGGCGGCGTTCGTGCGCGTGGAGGGCGGCCGCGTGCTCGAGCGCGGCTTCGTCGCGCGCGAGCCGGGCACCACCGTCGAGGTCCGCGACCTCTTCCACAACACGCCGGCGAGGCGCAAGTTCCTGAACGCACCCGCGGGCGAGCTGCGTGCCGCGTTGCGCATGCTCGAGAGCTACGCGCTGGCCGCTCCGGGGACCGCGTGGCGGCTGGGGGTGGACGGACGCGAGCGCCTGGCGTGGCCGGCGGCGGCCTCGCATCGCGCGCGCGCGGCGCAGCTCTGGGGCGAGCGCCACGCGGCGCAGCTCCTCGAGGCGGGCGCGGCGCGCGGCGGCTACGCGGTCACCGCGCTGCTCGGGCTTCCCGAGCACGCCCGTGCCACGCGCGAGGGCCAGGTGCTGCTCGTGAACGGCCGCTGGGTGCAGAGTCCGGCCCTGTCGCAGGCGCTGCGGCAGGCGTACGGAAACCTGCTCCCGCACGGCCGCTTCCCGGCCGCCGTGGTGTGGCTCACGGTGCCGCCGGAGCGGCTCGACGTGAACGTGCACCCGACCAAGCGCGAGGTGCGCTTCGCCGACGACGACACGGTGTTCTCGCTGGTGGCGGCCGCGTGCGCGCAGCCGCTCGCGAGCCTGCACCCGCCGTTCGCCGTGGTCCGCGGCGAGTCGCGCGCGGCCGCTGCGCCGGCGTGGGCCGACCGCGTGCGCGACTCACCCGAAGCGGAGGCGCGCTCGCAGATGCCACTTCTGCTGCCGGTGCCGGGCGGGGACATGGGCCCCGCCGCCGGGCCGCCCGACCCGGCGGCCGCGCCGCGCACCGCGGCCGAGCCGGCCGAGCCGCCCGAGCTTTGGCAGCTCCACCGCACCTACATCCTCGCCCCGGTGCGCGGCGGGCTCGTGATCGTGGACCAGCACGCCGCGCACGAGCGCATCCTCTATGAGGACGCGATCGCGCGGCTGCGCGGCGGCCAGGGCGGCTCACAGGGGCTGCTCTTCCCGGCGCTCGCGGACCTGCCGCGCGCACAGTTCGAGCTGGTGCTCGAGCTGGCGCCGCACCTCGCCCGGCTGGGCTGGGACCTCTCGCCACTCTCGCCGCCCACCGTCGTCATCCAGGGCGTGCCCTCGGGCCTCCGGGTGGAGGATCCGGCGCGGCTCCTCCGGGACGTGCTGGACGGTCTCGGCGAGCGCGGGCCCACGGCACAGGACGAGCGACTCGAGCGGCTCGCCAACTCGCACGCCTGTCACGCCGCGATCCGCGCCGGGGAGCCGCTCTCGCCGGAGGAGATGCGGGCGCTCGTGGACCGGCTGTTCGCGACCGCGGTCCCGCACGGCGACCCGCACGGCCGGCCCACGTTCGTGCGCCTGGACCTGGCCGAGCTCCACCGCCGCTTCGGGCGCGGCTGAACCCGGGAACCCCGCGATGCGGCGCCGGATCGTCGCGATCGTCGGCGCCACCGCGACCGGCAAGACCGCGCTGGGCGAGACGCTCGCCGGGCGCCTCGGCGGCGCGGTCGTCTGCGCCGACGCGCGCCAGGTCTTCCGCGAACTGGAGCTCGCCACCGGCAAGCCAACGCCCGCCGAGCGCGCGGCCCGGCCGCACCACCTCTTCGACCTCTGGGAGCTCGGCGAGCGGGCGAGCGCCGGCGGCTGGGCGCGCGCCGCGGCCGCGACCTGCGCACGGCTCCTCGACCAAGGCGTTCCGCCGGTGCTCGTGGGTGGCTCCGGGCTCTACCTGGCGGCGCTCCGCCGCGGGCTCCATCCCGAGCCTCCGCGCGACCCGGCGCTCCGCGAGGCCCTCGCGCGTGAGTGCGAGGCGCTCGGGGCCGAGGCGATGCACGCGCGGCTCGCGGCACTCGACCCGGCGGCCGCGGCCGCGCTCCGCGTGCGCGACCGCCAGCGCGTGGTGCGCGCGCTCGAGATCGTGACCGCGGGCGGGCACACGCTCGATTGGTGGCGCGCGCGGCCGCCCGAGCCGCCGCTGTCGGCGGAGTGGCGGACCGTGGAGCTCACCGCGCCGCCCGCGCGACTCGCGGCGCGGATCGAGGTCCGCGCGCGCGCCATGTGGGACTCGGGGCTCCTGGACGAGGTGCGCGGCCTGGTGCGCGCCGGGAAGTCGGAGGCCCTGCGCGCGCTGCGAGCGATCGGCTACGACGAGGCGCTCGCCGTGCTCGAGGGCACGCTCGATCCCGAGGCGGCGGTGGCGCGCATGGCGCTCCGCACCCGGCAGCTCGCGAAACGGCAGCGCACGTGGTTCCGTCACCAGCTCCCGGCCGAGGCGGTGGTGTTCGAGCCGGAGGACGCGGAGCCGCTGGCCGGGCGGCTCGCGCGCGAGCACGTGGAGCGCGCGGATCGCGGCGACGGTTGACACCCGCGGCGGGCCGGCCTAGGTTCGCGCCCTTCCTCCGGCGACGTCCGCGGGCATAGCTCAGTTGGTAGAGCGCGAGCTTCCCAAGCTTGAGGTCGCGGGTTCGACCCCCGTTGCCCGCTCCATCCGAGAGGCTTCGGCGCGCCGGGCGTGGCGGCGCCCCCGCCCGCCCGCGCGCCGCCTCCCGAGGCCCCGTCCGCCCCCATGAGCGCACCTGTCGTCGCCATCATCGGCCGGCCCAACGTCGGCAAGTCCACGCTGTTCAACCGCATCCTCGGCGAGCGCCGGGCGGTCACGCACGACCGTCCCGGCATCACACGCGACCGGAACGCGGTGCGCACCGAGTGGGCGGGGCGCCCGTTCGTGCTGGTGGACACGGGCGGCTTCCTGCCCGCCGCCGCGGCCGGGCGTGACGCCGACGTGCGCCGGCAGGCCGAGGCCGCGATCGGCCTCGCCGACGCGGTGCTGTTCCTGGTGGACGCGCACACGGGGGTGACCGACCTGGACCAGGCGATCGCCACCCAGCTCCGCAAGACCGGCGCGCGCACACTGCTGGTCGTGAACAAGGTGGACGTGCCGGGGGACCCGGGGGTGCACGAGTTCCACCGGCTCGGGCTCGGCGGGCCCGTCGCGGTGGCCGCCGAGGGCGGCCTCGGCGTGGGCGACCTGCTAGACCGCCTGCTCGCGCTCCTGCCGGCCGGGCGCGAGGAGGAGGAGTCCGCGCCGCGCGTGGCCATCGTGGGCCGGCCGAACGTGGGCAAGAGCTCGCTCGTGAACGCGCTCCTCGGCGAGGAGCGCGTGCTGGTCGAGCCGCGCCCCGGGACGACCATGGACGCCATCGACGCGCGCTGGCGCACGGGCGAGGGCGAGTTCGTGCTCGTGGACACGGCCGGCATCCGGCGCCAGGCGCAGTTCGCCGACCAGGCCGAGTTCTTCGCCACGATGCGTGCCCTGCAGAGCCTCGAGCGCGCCGACGTGGCCTGCCTCGTGGTGGACGCGACGCGCGGCTTCGAGAAGCAGGAGGCCCGGCTCGCGCACCACGCGCTCGAGGCCGGCTGCTCCGTGCTGCTTCTCTACAACAAGTGGGACCTGGTCGAGGAGCGCGAGGCGGCATGGAAGGCGCTCCAGGCCGACCGCGCCCGCCGCTTCCCGACGCTCGCCGACCTGCCCGCGCACCCTGTCTCGGCCACCGGGGGCATCCACCTGCAGCGGCTGCCGGAGCAGGTGGCGGAGCGGGTCGCGGAGCACGCGCGCGAGATCCCGACCCGCGAGCTGAATGCGTGGCTCGCCGAGTCCCAGGCCCGGCGGCAGGTGCCGAGTGACGCCATGGGACGGGCGCCCAAGGTCTACTACATGACGCAGACGGGCACGCGACCGCCGGCGTTCACGCTGTTCGTGAACGCGCCGGCCCGGCTCGGCGAGAACTACCGCCGCTTCCTGTGGGCGCGCTTCGCCGAGCACTTCGGCTTCTGCGGCACACCCCTCCGCTTCAAGGTGCGCAAGAGCGACTAGTGTCGTGTCCCGGAAGACCCTTGCCATAGGTCGGAGGCCCGCAGCGTCCCTGGCAAGGCGCGACGACGAAGTCGTATCAGGGAGATACGTCGAGGAGGAGCAACGCAGCCAGGGGCGCGAGGGCCCCGAGATCTGGCGAGGGACTTCCGGGACACGACACTGGTGCGCGGGTTCCCGCCGCGCGCGGGCGCGGTGTAGCATGCCGCGCATGCTGCCGCTCGTGGGAGCGCTGGCGCTCGGCTTCGCCTCGGGCGCGCTGCCGTGGGGCCTGTGGCTCGGACGCTGGCTGCGCGGCGTGGACGTGCGCACGCTGGGCTCGCGGAACCTGGGCGCGACGAACGTCTACCGGACGCTCGGGCCGGGGATCGGCGTGCCGGTGCTGCTGCTCGACATCGGGAAGGGCGCGCTCCCGACCTGGCTCGTGCCGGGGCTTCCGCTCGCGGCGGGCTTCCCGGGGGGGCCCGAGTGGTGCCGGCTGGCGGTGGGCCTCGCCGCCGTCCTCGGCCACGTTTTCACGCCGTTCGCGAGCTTCCGCGGTGGCAAGGGCGTGGCCACCACCGTGGGCGTGCTGCTCGCGCTCTCGCCGGCGGCCTTCGGCGTGTTCGTCGCGGTGTTCGTGACCGCGGTCGCGGTCACGCGCTACATCTCGGTGGGCTCGATCCTCGGCTCCGTCGCCTTCGCCGCCACGCTCGGGCTCACCGCGCCCGGCGGCTGGAGGAGCGCGACGTTCGCCTTCGGCGTTGCGATCGCGGCCGTCGTGGTGCTCCGCCACCGCGACAACATCCGCCGGCTCCTGCGCGGCGAGGAACGTCGCTTCTCGCTCCGGGGCGGGGCGGCGTGAGCGCGGTCGCCGTCCTCGGCGCCGGCTCGTTCGGCACCACACTCGCGATCCACCTCGCCGCCTCCGGGCACGACGTGCGCCTGTGGGGCCACGACGCGGCCGCGCTGGCCCGTATCGAGAGCGAGCGGGAGAACCGTAAGTTTCTGGCTGGCATCCCGCTGCCCACCGGGGTTAAGGTTCAGCGGGAACTCGAGGCGGCGCTCGGCGGTGCGGACTTCACGCTGTTCGTGGTGCCGTCGCAGGCTGTGCGCTCGGTGGCCGCGCGGGTCGCGACCTCCGGGCGCGCGGGGATCCCGGTGTGCGCGAGCAAGGGGCTCGAGCTGGGCACGCTCCGGCGGCTCTCGGAGGTGCTCGCGGAGACCCTCGGCGACCGCTCGCCCGTGACGCTCACGGGGCCGAGCCACGCCGAGGAGGTGGCGCGGGGCATCCCGACCACCGTGGTCGCCGCGAGCGACGACGAGGCGCGGGCGGGCGAGGTCCAGCGCCTGCTCTCCACGCCGCGCTTCCGGGTGTACACGAACGACGACGTGGCCGGCTGCGAGTACGGCGGCGCGCTCAAGAACGTGATCGCGATCGCCGCGGGGGTCGCCGACGGCCTCGGTTTCGGGGACAACACGAAGGGCGCCCTGCTCACCCGCGGGCTCGCCGAGATGGCCCGGCTCGGCGAGGCGATGGGGGCGCGGCGCGAGACGTTCTCCGGGCTCACCGGCATGGGCGACCTGATCGCCACGGCGGTGAGCCGCCACAGCCGCAACCGGCACGTGGGGGAGCGGCTCGGCCGGGGCGAGAGACTGGACGACATCCTCGGCGCCATGGTCATGGTGGCGGAGGGGGTGCACACCGCGCGGGCGGCCCGCGACCTCGGGCGCCGACGCGGCGTGGAGCTGCCGATCACGGAGCAGGTGTGCGCACTGTTCGAGGGCCGCGATCCGCAGAGCGCGCTGCTGGCGCTCATGACGCGCGACCTGAAGCGCGAGGCGTGAAGGCCCGGCGGCGGCCGGGAAGGAGGGAGGACCGTTTGGCGAACCGCAAAGCCGCACCCGAGCCCGAGAGCAAGCTCTACCGCTCGATCAGCGAGGTGAGCGAGATGCTCGGCGTGAAGGCGCACGTGCTGCGCTACTGGGAGACCCAGTTCAGCATGCTGCGCCCCAAGAAGAACCGCGCCGGCAATCGCATGTACCGGCCGGAGGACGTGCGCCTGCTGCTCCGCATCAAGGAGCTGCTCTACCAGAAGCGCTTCACCATCGCCGGGGCGCGGCGCACGATGCTTGACGAGCGCAGGCTCGACGAGCCCCAGGTCGAGCTCGCGTTCAGCGAGGCCGACCGCCGGCTGCTCGTGATCCAGGTGAAGGAGGAGCTGCGGGCTCTGGCGGAGCGGCTCAGGCGCGACACGGTCGGCGTCCAGGGGCGCTGAGCGCCGGGCGCGGCCGCGCCGCTCGCGCGCGCCGCCGTCCGGAGCGCCGCGCGTTTGCGTGGGCGCGGGTCCCACGATAGATTCGCGCGTCCTTCGCACACCCCATGGATCCGGTCGGGGCGTAGCGCAGCTTGGTAGCGCACCTGCATGGGGTGCAGGGGGTCGCTGGTTCGAATCCAGTCGCCCCGACCATTTCTGGATCCGGGATCCCGCCCACCGCTGGGAGCGGCCGCGATGAGCCCGCTGAACGTCGCCGCGCTGGTTCCGGCCTATCAGGCGGCGGCGCACCTGGGAGAGGTCCTGCTCGGGCTCGCCGCGCTCGCCCCGCGGCCCCACGTCCTGGTCGTGGACGACGGCTCGCGCGACGCCACGGCCGAGGTCGGCCGCCAGTTCGGGGCCGAGGTCCATTCGTTCGCGGCGAATCGCGGCAAGGGCCACGCGCTGCTCGCCGGCTTCGAGCGACTCGCCGGTTTCGACGCGGTCGTCACGCTGGACGCCGACGGGCAGCACCCGCCGGCCGCGTTCCCGGCGTTCGTCGCGGCGGCCGAGGCGGGCGCGGACCTGGTGCTCGGCCGGCGCGAGCTCACGCCCGACATGCCGGCGGCGCGGCGATTCGCGAACCGCTTCTCCTCGGCCTGGTGCTCGGCCATCGCCGGCCAGCCCATCAAGGACAGCCAGTGCGGCTACCGGCTCTACCGGCGCGAGGTGCTGGCGCGCACGCCGGTGCGCGCGAGCCGCTACGAGGTCGAAACCGAGATGGCTGTGCGCGCCGCGCGGCTCGGCTTCCGGATCGCGCACGTGGCGATCCCCACCGTGTACGGCGACGAGAAGAGCCACTTGAGCCCCACCCGCGACGTGCCGCGCATCGTGGCGATGATGGCGCGGCTCACGTTCGAGCCGCGGCCGCGCGCGAAGGGGGCCTGACGCCGCATGCGCATCCTGCTCACGAACGACGACGGCATCGGCTCGCCGGCGCTCGCCCAGCTCAGGCGCGTGCTGTCGCCCTTCGGCCGGGTCATCACCATCGCGCCCGACCGCAACCAGAGCGCCACCTCGCACTCGCTCACGCTCCACCGCCCGCTCCGCATCCAGGAGACGGGCGAGGACACGTACAGCGTGGACGGCACCCCCACCGACTGCGTGCTGGTGGCGTTCCACGGCCAGCTCGGCGACAAGCCCGACCTCGTGGTCTCGGGCATCAACCACGGCCCGAACATGGGCGAGGACGTGTTCTACTCGGGCACCGTGGCGGCGGCGATCGAGGGCGTGCTCCAGGGCGTGCCGGGGGTCGCAGCCTCGCTCGTGACGCGCCAGGCCAGCGATTTCCGCGAGCCGGCCGACGTGGTCGGCCGCATCCTGCGCCAGTTCCTCGAGCGCGGGCTCACGCGGCGGCGGCTCATCAACCTGAACCTCCCCTACCTGCCCGTGGAGGCGATCCGCGGCGTGCGCATCACCCGGCTCGGCACCCGGATCTACGAGGACACGCTCGTGCGCAAGGTGGACCCGCGCGGCCGCGACTACTTCTGGATCGGCGGCGAGGACCCGGTGTGGCGCCCCGACGAGGGCACCGACTTCCACGCGGTGGACGCCGGCTACGTCTCGCTCACGCCGCTCCAGCTCGAGCTCACCGATCCCGCGGCGCGGTCCGAGCTCCAGTCATGGGGGCTCACGCACCGCTGACGCCGGTCGTGCGCGGGGCGCTCGCGCACGCTGGCGGACGCGGGCACGCCATGCTAGCTTCCGCCGTTCCGCGGTCCTGCCGCGGGAGCGGACCTCCTTGCGCGTCGGGGCGTGGCTCAGCCTGGTAGAGCACCTGGTTCGGGACCAGGGGGTCGGAGGTTCAAATCCTCTCGCCCCGACCATCGTCTTCGAACGGCCGGCGGGCACGATGCCCGCCGGCCGTTCGCGTGCCGCACGGCGCGCTTGCCAGCGTCCGGCCCCGAGTCCATGCTCGCGCCATGCGGGCGGTACGGGTGCGGGTCACGGGCCGGGTGCAGGGTGTCGGGTTCCGGGCCTTCGTCCTGCGCGAGGCCGCCGCGCTCGGCATCACGGGCTGGGTCCGCAACCTCCCCGACGGCGCGGTCGAGGCCGAGGGGGTGGGGGGCGAGGCCGAGCTCGCCCGCTTCGTGGACGCCCTGCGGACCGGCCCGCGACTGGCCTGCATCGAGGGCGCGAGCGAGCACTGGTTCGACCCCCCCGGGGCCCCGCGGGGCTTCCGGATCGAGGCTTGAGTCGCATGGTCGCCCCCGACATCGTGCGGTTCCGCGAGCGCCTGGGCGAGGCGCAGCGCCTGGCGCTCGGCCGTGGCGAGATGAGCCGCCGCGACTACGACGCGCTGCTCCTCGACCCGGACTTCGAGGACGGGGCGTTCGAGTCGTTCCGGGCGCGGCTGCTCTCCGCGGGCGTGCGGCTGCCGGAGGACGACGTCGAGGACCCGGAGGCCCGGCTGGACGCGCGCGCGCTCGCCGGCGAGCCGGAGCGCGACATCCTCGATCTCTACCTGGACGAGATCGGCCGCATCCGGCTGCTCGCCCACGCCGAGCTGCTCGAGACCGCCACGCGCGCGCGCGCCGGCGACGCCGAGGCACGCCGGCGCATGATCCTGGCGAACCTGCGGCTGGTCGTGCACGTCGCGCGCGCCTACCGCAATCGCGGCCTCCCGTTCCTGGACCTGATCGAGGAAGGGAACCTGGGGCTCATCCACGCCGTGGACCGCTTCGAGCCCGAGCGCGGCCTGCGCTTCAGCACGTATGCCTCGCTGTGGATCCGGCAGGCCGTCCTGCGCGGGCTCGCCGAGCAGTCGCGAGCCGTGCGCATCCCGGTGCAGATGTTCCAGCAGCTCAATCGCTACGTGCGCGCCGAGCGCACGCTGCGCGCCCGGCTCGGGCGCGACCCGCTCGTGCCCGAGATCGCGCGCGAGCTGGACATCTCCACGCCGCGCGCCGAGCGGCTGCGCGCGCTGCTCGCCGGCATGCGATCGCTCGACGAGCACGAGGGGGTGGAGGCGTTCCAGGAGCTGTCCGCCGAGGACCTCGGCGCGCCGCCGATGTCGGTCGAGCGGCTGGTGGAGCTCCAGCTCGAGCACGAGAAGATCGACCGGCTGCTGCGCTCGCTCGCCCAGCGCGAGGAGCAGGTCCTGCGCATCCGCTACGGCTTCCACGACGGCATTGCGCGCTCGCTCCAGGAGACGGGCGAGCACTTCGGCATCTCGCGCGAGCGCGTGCGGCAGATCGAGGCGCGGGCGCTCGCGAAGCTCCGCCGCGCCATCGAGCTCGCCGACCTGGACCGCGAGAGCGGCGAGGTCGTGCATTGAGCGTAGCCCGGGGGGACGGCACGAGGATCCGGCTCGAGGACTACATCCGCGAGGTGCCCGACTTCCCGCGCCAGGGCATCCGGTTCAAGGACCTCACGCCGCTGCTCCAGTCGCCGGCGGCGTTCCGCGCCGCCATCGCGGAGCTCGCCTCGCGGGTGCCGCGCCCGGAAGCGGTCGTGGCCATCGAGTCGCGCGGCTTCCTCTTCGGCGCGCCGCTCGCGCTCCACTGGGACGTGTCGCTCGTCCCGGCGCGCAAGTTCGGCAAGCTGCCCGGCGCCACGGTGAGCGAGGTCTACTCGCTGGAGTACGGCGAGGACACACTGGAGCTGCACGCCGACGCGCTGAGCCGCGGCCAGCGCGCGGTGCTCGTGGACGACCTGCTCGCCACCGGCGGCACCGCGGTCGCCGCGGCCCGGCTCGTGGCGCAGCTCGGGGCTGAGGTGAGCGCGGCCCTGTTCCTGATCGAGCTCACGGGCCTCGACGGGCGCGAGCGGCTGACCCCGGTCCCGGTGCACGCGCTCCTTCAGCTCCCGGCGGGCGGTTGAGCGATGCTGCGGCCCCGCGGCCCGCCTCCCGGGGTCGGGGGCGGCGCGCCGGGCGCTTATGAACGCCCCTCCGACTCCGCCGCCACCGCAGGCGGCGCGCCTGCCGGCCGGCCTCGCGCTCGGCCCCGTCCGGCTGCGGGTCGCGGACCTCGCGCGCAGCGCGGACTGGCTCGCGCGCGTGACCGGGCTCCAGCCACTGGGTCCCACGACCTGGGGCGTGCCGCCGGCCACGCCGCTCGTCGAGCTGCGCGAGGTGCCGCAGGCCCGGCCCGTGCCGCGGCAGGGACGGCTCGGGCTCTACCACTACGCGGTGCTCCTGCCGACGCGCGCCGACCTCGGGCGGTTCCTCAGCCACCTCGAGGCACTCGACGAGCCCTGGGGCGCGAGCGACCACCTGGTGAGCGAGGCGATCTACCTGACCGACCCCGACGGCCTCACGGTGGAGGTCTACGCCGACCGACCGACCGAGGCCTGGCCGCGGGCGGGCGGCGAGCTGCGGATGGCGCTCGACCCGCTCGACCGCGACGGGCTCGTCGCCGCCGTCGGCGCGACGCGGTGGGAGGGCGCGCCGGCGGGCACTCGCATGGGTCACGTCCATCTCTTCGTGGACGATCTCCACGCCGCCGAGCGCCACTACGTCCGGGGCGTCGGCTTCGAGGTCGTGACCCGACGCCTCCCGGGCGCGCTCTTCGTCGCGGCCGGCGGCTACCACCATCACCTGGGCCTCAACACCTGGGCCGCCGGCGAGCCGGTGGCGGGCGAGCATGACGCGGGGCTGGACGAATGGTCGCTCGAGCTGCCGACCGCGGCGGCCCTCGGGGAGCTCGAGGCGCGGCTCGGCGCGGCCGGGATCGCTGCGGGGCGTGAGCCGGGGGGCGTGCGCCTCAGCGATCCCTGGGGCGTCGGGCTTCGCGTCACGTGGCGCGCGCCCGCGCCCGGACGGCCGTGAGCCCGCCGCGCGAACCCGGCCGCGCGGCCACCCCGCGCCGGGACGGCCGGTCCACGAGCACGGTCCCGGCCTGGGCCGCGATCTGCTTCGTCGTCTCCGGCGCGGCCGCCATCGTCTACGAGGTGGTGTGGGGCAAGCAGCTCGCCTACCTGCTCGGCAGCTCGCTCCACTCGGTGGCGGTGGTGGTGGCCGCGTTCCTCGGCGGGCTCGCGCTCGGAGCGCGCACGCTCGGCGCCCGGCTCGCGGGCGGCGGCGACCCGGCCCGGCGCTACGCCGCGCTCGAGCTGGCCGTGGCGCTCGCGGGCGTCGCGATCCTCCCGCTCCTGCGCGCGCTCGATGGCCCCGTGGGCCAGCTCTACCGCGCGCTGGGCGGCGAGGGCCCGGCCTTCGCCGCGGCGCGCCTCGTGCTCGTCTTCGCCGTGCTCGTGCCGCCGGCGGCGCTCATGGGCGCCACGCTCCCGGTGCTCGTCGCCCGCTGCGAGCGTGGCGCGCTCGGCTCGGGGCTCGCGCGGCTCTACGCCCTCAATACGCTCGGCGCCGTCGGCGGCTCGTTGCTCGGCGGCTTCGTGCTGATGCCGGCGCTCGGCCTCGGCGCGAGCACGCTCGTCGCCGTGGCGCTCAACCTGCTCGCGGCGGGACTGGCCTGGTCCGCGGGCGGCGCGCGCGCCCCGGCGAGCGCGGCGGCGCTTGGGCGCGTGACACCCGAGCCGCTGCTCGCCCCCCGCTCGCGCGCCTGGCTCGGCGCGGTGTTCGCGCTCTCGGGCTTCGCCGCGCTCGCGCTCCAGATCGCCTGGGTGCGGCTCTACGGGCTCGTCCTCGGCTCGACCGTCTACTCGTTCTCGGCCGTGCTCGGGGTCTATCTCGCCGGTATCGCCCTCGGCAGCGCGCTCGCCGCTCCGCTCCTCGGCCGGGTGCGGAGTCCGGGCCCGCTCGCGGTGGTCCATGCGGCGACGGCGGCCGCCGCGCTCGCCGGCCTCCACGCCTGGCCGGGGCTCCCGCGCGCGATGCTGGAGCTGGGAGAGCGCATGGGCACATCGTGGAGCGGGCTCCTGCTCGCGCAGCTCGGGCTCGTGGTGCCGGTGCTGCTCGTGCCCTGCCTGCTCATGGGAGCGGCGTTCCCGCTCACGGTGCGGCTCCTGCAGGCGGGCGAGGGCGGCCCCGCCGCGGGGCGCGCCTACGCGCTGAACACCGCGGGCACCATCGCCGGCTCGCTCGTCACCGCGTTCGTGCTTCTCCCGCGCATCGGTGTGCAGGGGAGCACGCTCGCCGCCGCAGCGCTCTCGGGCGGCGCGGGACTCGCCTGCCTGCTCCCGCCCGAGCCGCCGCGGGGCACGAGCATGGCGCGGACGCTGGCGGGGCTGCTGCTCGCCGCCGGCCTCGCGAGCGCGCTCGCCGCGCCGCGCTGGGACCCGATGCTCATGTCGCTCGGCACGTACCGGCCCACGCACGCCGAGAACCTGCTCAAGTCGTTCCGCGACGCGGGCGGGATCGGGGACCCCACGCGCGAGATGGCCGCCGCGCACCGCGTGCTCTTCTACGAGGAGGGGCTCAACGCCTCGGTCGTCGTGTCCACCGACCTGGACGGCCGGCGGCGCTGGATGCGGGTCGGCGGCAAGATCGACGCCGGCACGGGCGACATGCTCACCCAGGTCCTGCTCGGGCTCCTGCCGGCGGCCATGGCGGAGCCTGGGGCGCGCACGCTCATCGTCGGGCACGGCTCGGGGGCGACCGCCGCCGCCGCACTCGCGGCCGGGGTCGGGCCGACGGAGATCGTCGAGCTCGAACCGGCCGTGATCACCGGCTCGCGGCTCTTCCATGAGCCGGGCCGGGACCCGCTCGACGACCCGCGCGTGACGCTGCGGCTCGAGGACGCGCGCACCCGGCTCGCGCACGGGCCCGGGCGCTACGACCTCATCATCTCCGAGCCCACGAACCCGTGGATCGCGGGGGTCAACAACCTGTTCACGGTGGACTTCTACCGGCGCGTGCGGAGCCGGCTCGCGCCGGACGGCGTGTTCGGGCAGTGGATCCAGGTCTACGAGCTCTCCCCGGAGACGTTCGCCACGCTGCTCGGCTCGTTCCTCGACGTGTTCCCGGAATCGCACCTCTTCTGCCTGTGGAGCGCATCCGACGTGCTGCTGATCGCGGCACCCCCCGGGCGGGCGCTGTCGCTCGAGCGCCTCGGCACGCCTGCGGCGCGCGAGCAGCTCCGGCTCGCGCGGCTCGATTCGCCGCTCGAGCTGGCCGCGTTCCACGTCGGGAGCGGGGCGGCGCTCGCGCCGCTCGCGCGTGGTGCGGTGCGCAACACGGACGACCGCCCGGTCGTCGAGTACCGCGCGCCGCGCGAGATGATCGAGGTCGGCCGCGACCGGGGCGGCCGGCGCGCCGCGGCGCTGCGGGCGCTGCCGCGTCCGGTGGCGCCGCCCGCCGCCGGCCCGCTCGAGGACTGGCCCGCGCGCGAGGTGCTCCGCGCGCGGGCTCGCTCGCGGCTCGCCGGCGTGGGCGACGCCGAGGCGGCGCGCGTCTTCGAGGAGCTGCGCGATGCGGGCTCGCTCGAGCTCGCGGCCGAGGTCGCCGCGGAGTGGAGCGCCTCGGTCCGGCGGGCCAGGTGGGAGGCACTGTTCACCGGGGCCGAGCGCCGGCTCGCGGCGGGCGATGCGGCCGGAGCGCGGACGCAGCTGGAAGCACTCGCCACCGAGCCCGGGCACCCGCCCGCGCTCTGGCTCCCGCTCGGACTCGCCCGCGAGCGGACCGGGGACGCGACCGGCGCCGGGACGGCGGCACGCCGGGCGCTCGAGTCCGGCGCGGGCGGCCCGGCGCGGCTCGAGGCGCTGCTCCTCGGCGCGCGCGCGGCGCGACACATCGGCCGGCGCGCCGAGGCGCTCGGGCACCTGCGCGCGGCGCAGCAGGAGTTCCCGGGCGATCCGCGGGGCTACGACCTCGAGGCCCAGATCCACTTCACAGCCGGCGAGTTCGAACGCGCGCGCGAGGTGGTCGAGCGGGGCCTCCGGCAGGCGCCCGGCGACCCGGCGCTCACGCAGGCCGCGCAGGTGCTCGCGCGGCGGCGTCCGCCGGGGCCCTGATCCGCGACGCGGGCGGCACCCGCGCGGCGGGGCGCGGGAGCCCGCGCGCACGCCGCCATCAGTGCTTCGCGGCGTTCGCGGCGCGGCGCGCCTTCACGGTGCGGATGGACTCGCCGCTCGTGTTGCCGTGCGTGACGAGCGCGAGCCGCACCGCGTAGTCGAACTCGGGGTCGTGCTCGCCCTGGTGGCAGCGCACGCAGGTGGCCTCACCGAGCGAGGCGAGCCAGCCCTCCTCGTGGCGCGTCCCCATGCCGTGGCAGTTCTCGCACTGGACGTCCACCAGGTGCGGCGTGAGCGCCGGGCTGCGGAAGCCGCCCGGCTCCTCGTAGCCCACGACGTGGCAGGGGATGCACTCGGGCGTGGCGTCCTTCTTCTCGCGTACGAGGGTCTCCCAGGCGAGCGCGTGCGCCGTCGTCCGCCACTGCTCGGTCTCGCGCGTGTGGCAGCGCGCGCACACGTGCGCGCCGACGAAGCGGTCCACCGGGTCGGACTCCAGGTCGGCGCCGGCCTGCACGGCGAGCTGCTGCGTCCGCATGCGCTCGTTGTAGGCGTCCTCGAACGCCTTCACGCGAGCGAGGAGCGCCGGCTCCTGCCGGACCTCGGGACCGAGCGAGCGCACCTCGATGTCGCCGCCCTCCGGCCGGCCCGCGGCGTCGAGCGTGAG
>Ga0187893_10001324_pt1 | contig 60451 bp, 54 predicted proteins | sample MA1701074metaG_FD_139574 | JGI IMG/M metagenome (GOLD analysis project Ga0187893, IMG submission 139574) | White microbial mat communities from a basaltic lava cave in the Kipuka Kanohina Cave System on the Island of Hawaii, USA - MA170107-4 metaG ... | reverse complement strand
GACGGATCGATGAAGCCGTCGCCAAAACTAAACTGATGGGATATGGATGTACGCATGACCTTATGTGTACCACAAGTTGCTAGAGCTGACCGAGAAAAAAAGGACTTTTTCAGTGAGAACTAGTTAACCTGAAAATCGACGTCATCGTCACTACCACGTCTCAAAGCGCCCAGGCGGCTCGCAATGTAACCCAGACGATTCCTATCGTCATGACAACCGGCGATCCGGTGGGCTCCGGATTGGCCGTCAGCTTGGCCAAACCAGGTGGAAACGTTACCGGCATGACCGTGCTACTACGGGACTTGAGTGGAAAACGGCTAGAGTTGCTCAAAGAGACTTTACCTAAAATGAAGCGGGTGGCCGTTCTATGGAATTCCCGTGAACCGGCCTCGGTGACTGGATTCAAGGAGACAGAAACAGCGGCGCCATTTTTTTCATTGCAACTTCAGTCCTTCGATGTTCACGACGTTGGGGAGATCGACAGGGTGTTTTCGCAGATGCCTAAGGCGCGCACGGAAGGGCTTGTGGTCATCCTAAGTCCTTTCATCACTCTCCATTCGAAGAGGATCGTAAATCTCGCGTTGAAATATCGGTTGCCGGGCATGTATGCTACGACGCAGTTTGTCGAGGAAAGCGGGCTGATGGCGTATGGGCCGAGTATTGCCGATCTCTACCGCCGCGCGGCAACCTATGTGGATAAGATCTTAAGAGGAAGGAAGCCGGCCGACCTGCCGGTGGAGCAACCGACCAAGTTCGATTTCATCATCAATCTAAAGACGGCCAAACAAATCGGGATCACCATCCCACCCAACGTTTTAGTCAGGGCGGACCGAGTTATACGGTGAGGGGTCAGGAGTAGAGAGTGAGGGGACATAGAAATATTGGATTTTCGATACATCGACGGAGCGTACCGTGAACGAAGTCGAAAGGCTCGATACGGGTCTTGGCCGGGAAAAACAGGTGGACAAAGCCCTGCGAATTTGTTTTAGAATCGCTTGCGCCGATGATCGAAAGGCCGAAATGAAAGGGTGGGCTATGAAAAACATTGTTAGGCTTGCGTTAATGGCTGCGGTCCTGCTGGGCGGCGGCGCTATAGTTGAAGCGCAGCAGACAGCAAAAACCTGGAAGATCGGCCTCCTCGTGTCGAGTTCGTCATCGGTCAACGCGGCGCGAGACGAAGCGCTGCGCCAGGGACTGCGCGACCTGGGTTACGTGGAGGGTAAGAACCTCATCTTGCAATACCGCTATGGCGAGGGGAAGGTGGATCGCTTGCCCCAGCTCGCCCGCGAACTAGTGGAGCAAAAACCCGACGTCATCGTGGTCGGCGGCACCAGCGTCGCCGTCGCAGCCAAGAACGCCACCAGCACGATTCCCATCGTCGTCGCCGGCGCCGGCGATCTGGTGGAGGCCGGGCTCATTAAAAGTTATATGTTCCCGGGAGGCAATGTTACCGGAGTGGCGCGTATGTCAGCCGATTTTTTCGGTTCGCGCTTGCGACTCATCAAAGAGGTCCTTCCCAAAGCCGCTCAAGTCGCCGCTCTCTCGAACCCGAAAAATCCGGGTCACGGGCGCAGCCTTAAGGACGCCGAACTCGGCGCCCAGGCTCTGGGAATGACGTTTCAGTCGGTAGCGGTGCGCAGCGCAACGGAGATGGATGGTGCCGTAGGAGGGGCCGCGAAGGGGGGTGCTAATGCCCTTTTCGTCATGACCGACGCCTTGTTCAATAGCAATATGCCGCGGATTGCCCAGCTTTCGATAAAACATCGCCTGCCGGCGGTCTATGATCGAGCCGACTTTGTCGAGGCCGGCGGGCTCATGAGTTATGGGATGAATCTGGCCGATTTGTCGCGGCGCGCGGCGGAGTACGTCGATCAAATCTTAAAAGGAGCCAAGCCCAGCGACCTGACCCTTGTGCAGCCGATCAAGCTCGACCTGTGGCTCAATCTCAAGACCGCCAGGGAGCTGGGCGTCACGGTCCCCGCCGAAGTCATTGCGCGGGCGCAGAAAGTCGTCAAGTAGAGTAAGGGGTAAGGACACATAGGGATTTTGAATTTTTGGATTGCCGATTTTGGATTAGGAACAAATGCAAGGAAATAATTTCGACTTCGTTCCGATTTTTCTTGCTGCGACAATCTAAAATCCAAAATAGGCAGGGGATATGTCGAACAAAATTTTGATCGTTGACGATGAGCCCTTTAACCTCGACCTGCTCGAGCAAGAGCTGACCGAACAGGACTACGTCATCGAGCGGGCGAGCGACGGGATAGAGGCGCTCACTAAAGTTCCTTCCTTCCTTCCGGACGTTATTCTGCTTGATTATATGATGCCCAAAATGAATGGTTTGGAAGTTGTCAGGCGGCTGCGAGAAGACGAAAAGCACAAGAGCATTCCCGTAATCCTGTTAACCGCCAAAGCCACCCAGGAGGACAAAATCCGCGGCCTCGACGCGGGTGCCGATGACTATGTCACCAAGCCCTTCGATTCCTTCGAACTCTTGGCCCGGGTCCGCGCCATGATCCGGATCAAGGGCTTGCATGACCAATTAGATGAGTGGAATCAAACGCTGGCCGCCAAGGTGAAAGAGCAAGTGGACGAACTGCAGCGCTTGAGCCGTCTCAGACGCTATGTATCACCGCAAGTCGCCGAAACAATCCTCGGAGAAGACGAAAATCTTTTCAAGAGCCATCGCCGCGAGATCACCGTGGTTTTCCTTGACCTTCGAGGTTTCACCGCTTTTTCCGACAGCACCGAGCCCGAAGAGGTCATGGAGGTGCTGCGCGGTTATCACGCGGAGATGGGTAAGCTGATCTTTCGGTTTGACGGCACGCTGGTCCGTTTCGCCGGCGATGGGATCATGGTTTTTTTCAACGACCCGATTCTTTCCTCGGATCACACCGAGAAGGCGGTGCGCATGGCGCTTGAGATGCAAACTCGCGCCCAAGAATTACGCAAGGAATGGTTCAAGAAAGGTTACGAGCTGGATCTTGGGATTGGTCTGGCAGCCGGTTACGCGACGATCGGCAACATCGGCTTTGAGGATCGCATAGATTACGACGCCATCGGCAACGTAACCAATCTCGCGGCGAGGCTCTGTGGCGAGGCCAAAGGCGGCCAAATCCTCGTCGATCGCAAAACCGCCGGCAAAATGGAAAACTTCATCGAGGTGGAACCCTTGGAAGAGTTGCAACTAAAAGGTTTCCTGCGGCCCGTGCCGGCGTTTAATATTCTGCGACTCAAGCAGTGACCGCGCGAGCGACGCGGTGCCCACTCGAGGCTTGCTGTTCTCTTAATTCCCTTCCGCCTGTTTCCCTTGACGTATCTCCGCCCTTCGCCCTACAATCCGGACGCGCGTTCAAAGTTTACCAAAGGAGACTGTCCCCTTCGGTGACGCCGGCTAAGATAGCCACGGAAAAACTAGAGAAACCAAAGTTTATGGCAAACCGAATCCTGATCGTAGACGACGAGCCGCTGAACCTCGACCTCTTGGCCCAGGAGCTTGGAGAGCTCGGCTATATCACCGAGAACGCCAGAGATGGTCGAGAGGCGCTGGCGAAGCTCGAAGACATTGGTCCTGACATGATTCTTTTGGATTATCAAATGCCGGGCATGAACGGCATCGAAGTTTTACGCGAAATCCGCAAACAGGATAAAACTCTCCCCGTCGTCATGATTACGGCCTACGGGACCATTGAACGCGCGGTGGAGGCCGTAAAAGCGGGAGCGGATGATTTCATAACTAAACCCTTCGATCCTGAGTACCTGGCTTTGGTGGTAAAAAAAGCGCTGCAACGAGCGAAGCTCCAATCGGAAGTAGAATTTTTCGCTCAAGAAATCGGCGGCCGTTACCAGCTCGTTACCGGCAAAAGCGCGACTATGATGCAGACTGTGGAGGAAGCTCAAAAGGCCGCCAACAGCAAGGCGACCGTCTTACTCCTGGGCGAGAGCGGTACCGGCAAGGAACTTTTCGCCCGTTCGATCCATGAGTGGAGCGAGCGACGCTTGAAGCCCTTTGTCGCCATCAACTGCGTCGGCCTTGCTAAAGAGCTGTTGGAGAGTGAACTTTTCGGCCATGAGAGAGGAGCTTTCACAGGAGCCCATCAGCTTAAAAAAGGAAAGATGGAAGTGGCTAACGGTGGAACCGTTTTCCTGGATGAGGTAGGCGATATCACCCCGGAGCTACAGACCAAGCTTTTGAGATTTCTCCAAGAACGGGAATTTGAACGGGTCGGCGGAACGCAGGCCATCGCGGTGGATCTAAGAATTATCGCCGCCACCAATCGTGATCTGGAAGAGGCAGTCAACAATCATACCTTTCGCGAAGATCTCTACCATCGCTTAAACGTGATCGCCATCCGGTTGCCGCCGCTAAGGGAGAGAAAAGAGGATATCCCGATTTTGGCTAATACCTTCCTGCAACGGTTCGCGCGTGAGACGAAAAAAAAATTTTCGGCCATTGCCGTCGAAGCCGAACAAAAGCTGTTGGATTATCCATGGCCAGGAAACGTGCGTGAACTCGCCAACGCCATCGAGCGCGCCGTAGTCCTGGGGGAGGGACCCCAACTCACTCTCCATCATCTTCCAGCCCGGGTCATCGGCGCGCAACTGAGAAAAACTGGAGAAGAAATCTCTTATCACGAGGCGCTCAATACCTACCGGCGTGAGCTCGTAGTGGGCGCTCTGGCCGCGGCTCAAGGTAACCGCGCCACTGCGGCCAAAGCGCTCGGCCTTCATAGGACTTATCTGTTGAAACTGCTTAAAGCCATGGGGATTTAGTAACGGGCTGGATTTGAAACCAGGAACCGGAATCTCGGAACTAGAAACTCTTTTTTGCCACGACTGCGAAGTTGGCTTACGGCTCTTGTGGATTTTTCGGCCGTGTCACAATCCCCAGGCGGTGCAGCCCTGCCTGGCGCGCGAGGTCCATGACTTCGACGACTTTACCGTGGGATACTTGTTGATCTGCCTGGATGAGTATCTGAGTGTCGCGATGGGCCTGGGCCGCGCTTTTGAACTCGGCGGCGAGTTTTTTTAGATTGACAGCGGTTTGATGAAGGTAGATCTGACCCGACGCGGACATGACAATGCGCAGATCTTTTCGCTCCTGCGGGATTTCCTGGGACGATGATTTCGGTAGGCTCACCTGGATGCCGGGCGTAGAGACAAAATTGAGAGACAATGCAAAAAAGATCAGCAGATTAAAGACGGTGTCGACGATCGGTGTGATATCGAGCAGGACAGTATTTTTTTTTCCTTGGTTCTGAAACCGCATCTCAATTGCCGCTTTCTTCCTCTTTCAGGAGATCGACGAGGCGAATCGAGTGTTGTTCCATCTCCAAGATCAGCGCGTTGGTTTTGCTTTGCAAGTATTTGTACATGACGAGCGAAGGGATCGCGACGGTCAAGCCGGCGTAGGTCGTAATGAGCGCCTCGGAGATGCCTCCGGCGAGCGATGCCGGATTGACCACCGCCTGCGCCGAGATGACGGAAAAAATTTGGATCATCCCGGAAATCGTGCCTAACAGCCCCAAAAGCGTGCTGACGCCGGCGATGGTGCCCAGCGCCTCGACGAAGCGTTCCAACGAGGCGCTTTCCTGACGACCGATCTCTTCAAGGTATTCCTTGATGATTTCCCTCTTCTTGCCGAAATTGCGCATACCGATCAGCAAAATCCGCGCCATGGAGGATTTATTGATCCGGCAACGCATGACCGCGTCGGGAATATTGCCGCGGGTCACCAGGGCTTCGACCTCCTCGACAAACCCCGGAGGCACGACACGGTCCCGCCTGAGATTCCAAAGCCGCTCGAGAAAGATCGCCAATGCTGTAATGGAGCAAAGGAGGATGGGATACATAAAGATTCCCCCTTTGACAAAAAAATCGATCATCGGTGCACCATGAATTTTTTGCACTCTAACCCAGCCCATCTTGGTTGGCAAATGGCGGCTGTGGACTTAATGAATCCAAAAACCGATTTTCAAGACAATAAAACATTCTCTTAGAAATCTACGACCCGAAACTTTTCGCTGTCATGCGTTATCGGAGTGCGCTTGGAGATCGGCAACCGAACAGGTTTGAAATAATATTTTTCTAAAATGATATTTTTTTCTTGACATACAATTTGTGGTGTCGCTATAATCACATCACCTACAAAATATGGGAGGGTTCGAAAATAAAATCTCTTCGCCTGAGTCCGTTATCACTTCTTCTTGAGTAAAGCCCCCCAGGGGAATCTAAAAGGAGGTGTCTATGGCTGCAAAGAAAAAGGCCAAAAAGAAAGCCAAAAAGAAAAAAAAGTAAGCTTTGAGTTGTGGGGATGTGGCGGTGATTTAACCCCTCCTTACTCTCAGGCGACAAGGTAGCCGTTCTGGCCACCTTACTTAACAGAGCCCTCCGGCGATTACGTCCGGAGGGCTCTGTTTTTAAGCGGCATGGCCATTAGAAAATCCTGCGCTAAAAGCCCCGACCTGTATTTTTGTAATTTTGCCTAATGGAACTTTTTTCCTAGTTGTTGGGTTGACTTCATGGGCCCGTATTGCGTCACTTGGTTCGATTCGTTAAAGTGAACAATCGTGAGACTTAAAATCAGCCACTTTATATTGTTCGCCACCGCCTGCATCGGGCTTTTATTAGCTTTAGGGCCCGCTTGGGGGCAATCCAAGGTCAACTACAAGGTGATCCCCAACCTCGAGCCTATGAAAGATAATCCACTGACTCCTGAATTCGCGCTTCCCACCCCAGAAGGCAAGAAAATCGCACTCAAAGACTTTCGCGGCAAGATCATATTCCTGAATTTCTGGGCGACATGGTGCGCCCCATGCCGCGAAGAAATGCCGGCAATGGAGCGATTGTATCAGGAATTCAAACAAAAAAATTTCGTTATTCTCGCCGTAAACGTTAAAGATCGAAGACAGGACGCGTTGGAATTCGCTAAAGAGCTTAAATTGACCTACCCCGTGCTGTTCGATCCCGACGGTCAGGTTGGACTATTATACGGCGCCTGGGGCCTGCCGACCACTTACCTCATCGGACCCAAGGGCGAAGGGTTGGCCCGCGCCTGGGGGCCTGCCGAGTGGTACGGGCCGGCGGCGCGAAAACTGATCAAAGATCTGCTCGATGGAAATCGATGACCGACGTTAATGTGTTTGTCGCCTTCGCCGCGGGAATTTTTTCGTTCCTGTCTCCCTGTGTTTTGCCTCTGATCCCCTCGTACCTCTCCTTTGTCTCCGGCGTTTCTCTGGATGAAATGCGCGGCGACCAAGCCGAGTCGCGCCTGCGCTGGCGCGTCGTGCTGAACGCCACGGCATTCATCGGCGGTTTTTCCCTGGTGTTTGTGTCCCTCGGCGCCTCGGCAAGTTTTTTGGGCAGCCTATTCTTGGGTTATCGAAACTTTATTCGCATCTTGGGTGGGCTGTTTATTCTTCTCGTGGGGCTTTACCTTGTGGGGTTGTTTAAGATCTCGGCGCTGGAGCGCTATCTGCAATTCAACCTGAAAGACAAACCGGCGGGTTATTTGGGCTCCGTCTTGGTGGGCATTACCTTTGCGGTTGCCTGGACACCCTGTGTCGGCCCCATCTTGGGGGCCATTCTCGCTCTGGCGGGTACCTCCGGAGAGATCGGACGGGGGACGCTCTTACTCACGACCTACGCGGCCGGGCTTGGCTTGCCTTTTTTTCTAAGCGCGCTGGCCATCAATTCGTTCTTTCAGTTCTCGCAGAAATTTCGCCGCTACTTGCAGCCCATTCATACAATGGGCGGTATATTGTTGATCATCGCCGGTGTTCTTTTACTCACCGACTATATGACGCTTCTCAATATCTACGCGCTTCGTTTCACACCCGACTGGCTATTAAAAATGCTTTAGTACGCCGATTGGATCCCCGGGCAACCTCAAAGTCATTTGCACCTTATTGAATTCAATTCATAACTCATGGTATCTAAAATTCCCCCCTTTCCCCCTTATTCACAAGAGGGAAAGACAAGGTCCCCCATCGTAAAGGGAGATTTAGTGGGATTTTAAAAGTGCTCATCGCGACTTTGATGAGACCGCTGATTTGCCCGAACTGGTTTGACGTCCCGCCGGGTAAATGCTAACTTTTTTTGGTCCTAAGCCGCTTCGATCGTCCTTCAAATCAAATCCCGGATCAGACTGGAGTGAAAGAGGAATGGAAGAGCAAATTCGGTTTATCTTAAAAGCCTTGGGGGAAAATCCGGATCGCGAGGGGCTGATCAAAACCCCTCAACGGGTCGTCCAGGCGCTTCGCTATCTGACCCAAGGCTACCGAATGGATCCGGCACAGGTGATCAACGACGCCCTTTTTACGGAAGAATACGAGGAAATGATCGTGCAAAAGGACATCGACTTCTTTTCACTTTGCGAGCATCATCTATTACCTTTTTTTGGCAAGGCTCATGTGGCCTATATTCCGCATCATAAAATCGTCGGTATTTCCAAACTCGCCCGACTCGTTGATGTCTACTCGCGTCGACTTCAGGTTCAAGAGCGACTGACGAACCAAGTGGCCAACACCATTATGGAACGACTCGACCCTCTGGGTGTTGCCGTGGTCATCGAGGCCGAGCATCTGTGCATGAGGATGCGCGGTGTGGAGAAGCAGAATGCGATGATCATCACTAGCACTCTTCTAGGAGCTTTTCGCACCCGCCAGGAAACGCGTAGCGAGTTCATGAATCTCATCCGGCAAAAAAGCTGAAAGAGGAAACCCATGGAAATAAAGCTAAGAGATGCTGGCGCAGAGAACCTCAAAGCCGACCTCCTCGTCTTACCCGTTCAGGAAAAACAGCTGGAGGGGCCGGTCCTGCGCATGCTCGATCGACGCCTCAAGGGTAAATTGCGTGAGCGCATCCAGGCGGGGCGTTTTACGGGAAGCGAGGGAAGCCTTTTGCTCTACCCCACCTCCGGGATGCTGCGTTCTTCTCATTTGCTGCTTGTGGGAATGGGCGAAGGGAAGGAACTGGAGTCCGATACTTGGAGAAAGGCCGCGGCCCGAGCGAGAAGAGAAGCCGCCTCGATTGGCGCGGAGGATATCGCCGTATTTTTCGCACCGGAGAAAGATCCCGAGAAAACCGCAGGCGCGATCGTCGAAGGCATGGAGCTGGCTTCGTATCAATTCAACAAGTATCGTTCTATTTCCAAGCCGTTGGCGGCGGTGAAAAACCTCACCCTCTTTAAGCCCGGTCTGAAAAGAAGCGCGCTCCTCGACAAGAGCATCAAGATGGTGCAGGCGTCGATCCCGGGAGTGTACCTTGCCCGTGATTTGATCAACGAGCCGCCTTCCATTACCACCGCTCGCTTCTTGGGGGAGCAGGCCCAGCGCCACTGCCGCGGTCGAGGTTTATCGGTAGAGGTCTGGGGCAAGAAAAAAATCGCCGCCATGGATTTGGCCGGGCTATTGGCCGTCAACCAGGGCAGCCAGGAAGAGCCGCGGTTCATAATTGTGCGCTATAAGCCTTCGGGCAAAGCGAAAAAGAAAGTTGCTTTGATCGGCAAAGGAATTACCTTTGATTCGGGGGGGCTGTCGCTCAAATCGGCAAAGTCCATGGAAACCATGAAGCTCGATATGTCCGGCGGCGCCGCAGTGATCGGCGCCATGAGCCGGCTGCCGCACCTTGATCTCAACATCGAAGTTACGGGTTATGTCCCGACCACGGATAATCTACCCGGGGCCAACGCCCAAAAGCCGGGTGATGTCATTCGCTACCTCAATGGCAAGACCATCGAGGTCCTCAATACCGACGCCGAAGGGCGTCTCATCTTGGCCGACGCCTTAGCACTGGCGGCGAAGGAAAAACCCGACTATATGATCAACTTGGCGACACTGACGGGAGCTTGCGTGGTGGCGTTGGGAACCGAAGTCGCCGGCATCTTCAGCAATCATCAGCCACTGGTGAACCAGCTCATCGAGTGCGCGCGCGAGAGCGGTGAAAAGCTGTGGCAGCTGCCGCTGGTGAAGGAGTATCGTGATGCGTTGAAAAGCAGCGTGGCCGACATGAAGAATATTGGAGGCTCCCATGGTGGGGCCATCACGGCCGCGTTGATATTACAGGAGTTCGTCAACGGCGTTCCCTGGGCCCATTTGGACATCGCCGGGCCCGCCTTTGCGGAACAAGATATGGCTGTCTGTCCAAAAGGCGGAACCGGTTTTGGCGTGCGTACTCTGTTGCGCTTTCTGTCGACGCTTTAGCTTACCGATGGTTTAAGCGCTCTTGTTTTAACTTTCAACGTTTATCTAAAACGCGCAAATAGCAGTTAACAAGGAGTTTATGGATATGGCAAAAATCACCGAAGTAGGAGACAAGAATTTTGAAAGTGAAGTGCTGCAGTCGACGCTGCCGGTGCTAATTGATTTTTGGGCTCCCTGGTGTGGTCCCTGTAAATCCATTGCGCCCATCATTGAAGAGCTTGCCGGCGAGTATGAGGGGAAGCTTAAAGTCGCGAAACTGAACGTCGACGACCATCCCGCCACCGCGTCCCGCTACGGCATTCGCGGCATTCCCAATCTGCTCATTCTCAAAGGAGGCGAGGTCAAGGAACAGTTGATTGGTGTCGTCCCAAAGTCAAAGCTGGTGAGCGCCATCGAGAAAGCGCTGCAATAGGCGCGGAATCGAAGACTGCAGTATTGCAGGACTGGAAAGTTTTGTCAGAAAATGTAACGGCGCATACTGACGTTCATCATCACGCCGATGGCGAACAGCATGGAGGCGAGTGACGACCCGCCATAGCTGACCAAAGGCAGCGGCACACCCACCACCGGTAAAAACCCCGCCACCATGGCGACGTTGATCACCACATGCCAGAAAACAATGATGGTCATGCCAAAAACTAACAGCGCCCCAAAACGATCCTTAGCCCGTTGAATGAGTCTCAGGCAATAAATGATCATCACCAAATAGAGCAGCAATAATATCCAGCAGCCCGCGAAACCCCACTCCTCAGAAAAAACAGCGAAGATAAAATCGGTATGCTGGGCCGGCAAGAAATCAAGCCTTGTCTGGGTCCCGTGTAAAAAGCCTTTGCCAAAAAGCCTGCCCGAGCCGATGGCGATCTTGGATTGAATCACATGGTATCCGGCGCCCAGAGGATCGCGATCCGGATCGAGAAAGGTCAATATGCGGGCCTGTTGATAGGGTTTTAGAAAATGCCAGCCAACGGGAAGAAAAGCCAACCCTGCTCCCACCAGATACATGAAGGAACGCGGTCGCAGTCCACCCATGAGAATCATGCTGATAAAAACTAAACCGAGGATGATAGCGGTACCCAGGTCCGGTTGTATGAGGGTTAGGAATATGAGAGGAGCGATGAGAGCGAAGGGCACCCACAGATCGCGTAAACGATAACCTCTTGCCGGTTCGCTATCCTGCAGGTACTTGGCCAACAAAAAAACAATGGCGAGTTTCGCAGGTTCCGAGGGCTGCAGGCGGATGAACCCGAGATTGATCCAGCGTTGGGATCCCCCGCCGGAGTGGCCAATAAACATTACCAAAATTAATAAGCAAAGCATCGATACGTAAAAGGGATAGGCCAACCGGTCGATATAGTGATAGTCAAAGGCGATTGCGGCAAACATCGCCATGAGGCCGATTCCGAGCCACATCAACTGCCGTCCCGGTAAAGTGCCGGCGTGCTGCTCGCTCATGTTGTAGTTGGCGCTGTAAATCGTGACGATACCGATGAGAGCGAAGCCAAGAGCCAGCAGGAATAGAGTCCAATCAAAATGGGAGGCAAGCCGCCGGTCAATCTGCACGGCTGGTCCCTTCCACCCGTGCCTGTTGCACTGCCGCGGGTCGGTTGGGCAGCGTAAAATATTTTTCGAAGACCTTTTTCGCCAGAGGCGCCGCCGCCGCACCGCCATGGCCGCCATGCTCCACCAAAATCGCCAAGGCGATTTGCGGGTTTTCCACCGGTGCGTAGGCGACAAACCAGGCATGATCACGTTGGAATTGGGAAAGTTGCTCGCTCTTGAGATAGGCGCTTTTCATCTCGATCACCTGCGCCGTGCCCGTCTTGCCGGCGATCTTCACGATATTAGAACGTGCCGCGCCACCCGTGCCCGAGCCGCCGCCAACGACGTCTGCCAGCGCACTGCGGATCCGTTCCAGGGTCGCCGGTTTGATATTGACGGTGTGAATGATTTCGGGGCCAAACTCACGAACCGTGGCGCCGTCCACCGATTCCACCCTGCTGACAATGCGCGGGCGATAGAGCGTCCCGCCGTTGGCAACGGTTGCCATCATATTAGCCAGCTGTAATGGGGTGGTGGTGAGGGCGCCCTGGCCGATGGCTACGGAGAGTGTTTCCCCCGGGTACCAGGGCTGACGAAATCTTCTTCTCTTCCAGTCACTGTCCGGGACCAAGCCAAGTCGCTCATCGTCCAGAGCCACTCCAGTTTTCTCTCCAAGGCCGAAGGTCCGCGCCCATTTGGCGATCCGGTCTACGCCGATGCGTTGACCGGCGTGATAGAAGTAGACATCACAGGATTCCACCAGGGCCTTGTGCAAATCTACCGAGCCATGGCCTTCTTTCTTCCAATCACGGAAGGCGCGATTGCCAAAATTGTAATAGCCGGGGTCTTGGATCCGAGCCTCGGGCTGGATCAAGCCCTCTTCCAATCCGGCGATAGCCGTAATGATCTTGAATGTCGAGCCTGGAGGATACTGGCCCTGGGTCGCGCGGTTACTTAAAGGTCTTAGCCGGTCCTTAAGCAACGCGCGCCACTCATCGTTCTTGATCCCGCGGGCGAAAATATTGGGATCGAAAGCGGGTGTGCTCACCATGGCAAGGATGGCGCCGGTACGAACGTCCAAGACAACGATGGTCCCCTCCTTGCCCCTGAGCGCCTCAAAGGCGCTTTCCTGCAATTGCTGATCGAGTGTTAAATGCACCGAGTAGCCAGGAACGTCATTGACCTCGTGCAACACGCGCACGCGCCGACCCAGAGCATCCACCTCGACCTGTTGCCCGCCGCTTTGACCTCGTAGCACCTCCTCCCATCTTCGCTCCAAGCCATATTGTCCGATCTCATCTCCTACGGCGTAGCCTTGCTCTTTAAGAATTTTTAATTGTTTCGGTCCTATTTCACCCAGGTAGCCGGCGACATGCGCTATGGTTAACCCCTCTTTGTAGTTGCGCCGCGGTCTGGCGCGAAGCGTTACCCCAGGTAGATCGAGCTGATGGGTTTCCACCGCCACCACTGTCGCCCAGTCCACGTCTCTCCCCAAAACAACTTCCTCAAAAGCCGGTCGCTTTTTGTTTTCTTCAAGGACGGCGAGCAATTCTTCCTCGTTTCGTCCTAAATAGCGCGCCAATAGCCGGAGCGTGCTCGGCGGATCCCCGCTGTCTTCAGGAATGAAATTTAAGTCAAAGGAAGGTCGGCTGTCCACCAGCAGTTGACCCTGGCGATCAAAGATCATGCCACGGGTACCGGGAATCCTTTTGATGCGTACCCGATTATTCTCCGACAAAAAGGTATAACGTTCTCCCTCGACGACCTGGAGAAAAAAAAGTCGTGTGATGAGCACGGTAAAAATGGCGATGGGAATCCAGTAGAGCAGGCGGACGCGAGCGCGCAGCTCCGGGGCGCCGTCTTGTTTGCTAATTTCAGTCAGCAGGGCCATAGCATGCTATGAAGCGTTGACGCGGGCTTTTTCCAAATAGCCTTGCCCGCGCCGCAGTAGAGCAAAGACAAAAGGAGCCAGAATCGCCGCCACCAGAGCCTCCATGATAATATACTTGGCAGCTCCCATCCAGAACCTCTCCACGGTTAAAAATATCACCCAGACCAGCACCAACGCGGCGCCTTTGACGAGAGACGCCAAGAGCACGACAATGGAGCTGACCATGGGGTGGTGCAGCCAGATGGAGCGTGAACTCAGGTAGACCGCGAGGCAGACCAGAGACATGGCAAAAGCGTTGAGGCCCAAAATCGGGCTTGAGACGACGTCCACGAAGTAGCCCAAGGTAAAAGAGCCCAATACCGCGCCGACGCTGGGATGATACAATACCCAATAGACGCAAAGCACTAGTATAAGATCCGGCACGATGGGGCCGAAGGGCAGCAGGCGAAGAACGGCAGTCTGGAGCGAGAGCAAGAACATACCAACGACAAAAAACACCAGGGACAATTTCATTGAATCACTAGAGAAATGAGCCTAATTCTTTGCTTGGTTGGCTGCCGCGTTGACCACCAAGACCTGCTCGGTGCGCGCCGTGACCACGGCGGGCATGACTTCGACATGCTGAAATAGCCCGAGGTTCTGCTTGCGGACTTTGATCACCGTACCGACCAGAAAGCCTTTAGGAAATATTCCATCCAAGCCGGATGTCAACAACCGATCACCTTCCTGGATATCCTCGCTCCGTTTTACGTATTTCAACACGGTGCCATTATCCAGCGAACCGGAAACAATGCCGCGGGCCCGGGTGCGTTGAACGAACACATCGACGCCGCTATTGGAATCCGTCATTAATAATACCTTGGCGGTGCGCGCCGTCGCGGAGACCACCTGCCCGACAACTCCCAACGGCGTGACTACCGCCATCCCTTTGCGCACGCCATCATCGTCGCCCTTGTCCAGGAGGCAGCTTTGGAACCAGGTGCTGGCGCTGTTGGCGATGATGGACGCGGTCACGGTACCGGGCGGGAGTTGAGGGCGCAAATCTAACAGAGCTTGCAACTGGCGATTGGTGGCTTCCGCTTCCAGCAAGCGATTTCTCTCGGCTTCGAGTTCGATGACACGTTTTTTCAGCTTGTCGTTTTCCGCGCGATGACCGGAAAGAGTCGCGTAGCTCTGCTGAAAATCTTTAATCCAGTTTTCTGTAATCTGTGTCCCGAGCTGCAGCGGACGCAGAAACCACATCAAGATCGGGCCGACGGGATCGTTTTTCAATTGGCCCCGCGCAGCCGCCCCTAAAATATAGAGTGAGAGCAGGAGACAGAGGCCGGAGCTAATAAGGATTTGGTTCTTCCGCAGAAAAGCGAGCATGGAAGGCTCGATTGCCTCCAAAGGGTAGGCTGCCTGTAAGTTTCAGGCTAATGAACTGCGACCTCTCGCAGCAGCGAAATCTCATCTAAGGCCTTGCCGGCTCCCATCACGACGGCGGTGAGCGGATCGTCCGCCATCATTACGGGCAAACCTGTTTCCTCCCGCAGCAGAATGTCCAGGTTTCTCAGCAGCGATCCGCCGCCCGCCAGTACGATGCCGCGGTCAACGATGTCCGAGGCGAGTTCGGGAGGCGTGCGCTCTAGCGAAAGCCGCACCGCTTCGACGATCTGGTTGATCGGTTCCAGTAGTGAGTCTCGAATTTCCTCGTCGGTGATCACAACGGTCTTCGGCACTCCCGCAACCAAATCCCGTCCTTTAATCTCCATCGTTTGAACCTCATCGCCGGGATAGGCGGAGCCGATGGTAATTTTAATCAGCTCTGCGGTTCGCTCGCCCACCAACAAATTGTATTTCCGTTTAATAAATTGAGCAATGGCTTCATCCATCTTATCGCCGCCGACACGAACCGACCTGGAAAACACGATTCCGGAAAGCGAAATAACCGCCACCTCCGTCGTTCCGCCGCCGATGTCCACGATCATATTCCCCGTCGGTTCGGTGATCGGCAGACCGGCGCCGATGGCCGCAGCCATCGGTTCTTCAATCAGATATACTTCCCTGGCTCCCGCCGATTCCGCTGATTCCCTGACCGCGCGTTTCTCGACTTCCGTGATGCCGAAGGGCACGCCGACAATGATGCGCGGCCGCACCAGCGTACGTCGATTGTGAACTTTTTGAATAAAATAGCGCAGCATTGCCTCGGTGATTTCGAAATCGGCGATCACTCCATCTTTCAACGGGCGGATCGCCACGATACTTCCCGGTGTCCGCCCAAGCATCCTCTTCGCCTCGGCGCCGACAGCCAAAACCTTCTTGCCGCCGCGTTCATTTCTCTGTTGCACGGCAACCACAGATGGCTCATTGCACACAATACCTTGGTTTTTCACATAAATCAGGGTATTGGCCGTGCCGAGATCGATGGCAAGATCGTTCGAGAAGACGCCAAAAAGGGCATCGAACATCAAAAAACTCCTTTTTTATCCGCGCAACATAACGTGAGCAATGAAAAAATAACAGATTTGCGTCAACCAAGCAAGGAAAGGAAAAACCAACCGAAAACTTGTTCTATCATGGATCCGGGAGTTGCAATGGCGCACACTATTCCCTATCATAAACGGGCTTTTTTGTAACCTACTGCAGCGAAAGGTTTTTTACCCTCATGTTGGATTTTTTACGCAAGCGGAAACGCTCCTGGATCATCACATTTCTCTTAGGCCTGATCATCATCGTCTTTATTGCGTTTTACGGCGGCAGTAGTTATCGAGAGACGGGTGCGCCCAATGTCGCCGAAGTCAACGGCGAGATGATCAGCCAACGCGAGTTTGACTTCCACTACCAGCGCGAGCTGGAGCGATACCGCGAAATCTTGAAGGGGTCTCTAACACCCGAAATGCTTAAAAGTTTGAACGTAAAAGCGACGCTCCTCGAACAGCTAATTCAAAAACGCCTCGTGCTGCAGGAGGCGCGTGCTCTCGGGCTGATGGTCACCGACGATGAATTGGCAAATTTCATCGCCCGCATACCCGATTTTCAGGTCGCCAGCCGTTTTAACAAAGAACGTTATCTTCAACTGCTGCGCACCAATAGGCTCACGCCGGTTCAATTTGAAGACGAGCAAAGAGCGCAACTGACGATTCAACGACTTTACAGTATCGTGCTCGATGCCGTGCATGTCACCGACGCCGAAGTGCTCGATCGTTATCGCTTCGAGCAGGAGAAAGTCAATCTTTATTATATCCGGGTTCCCATGAGCCGGGTTGCCGCCGAGGTTAAGCTCGCCGACGGCGAGATCGAGAAATTCTATGAGCGCAATAAGGACTCCTACAAAGAACCACTGAAAGTTCAGGTCGAGTATCTTGCGTATCCATTCGATCAGTTTGCGCTCTCCTGGCAACCCGGTGACAAAGAAATAGAGGAGTATTACCAAGCCAACCGCGACGCCAAGTTTCACAAGCCCAAGGAAGTCAAAGTGCGGTATATTTCAATCCTCCACAAGGCTGCCGCGACCAGGTCACAAAAAGAAGATCCCCGGGCGCGCGCCAACCGCATCATGACCGCGGCGCGCGCCGGCAAGGATTTTGCTCAACTGGCCAAGCAGGAGTCCGACGATCCCACTGCCGCCAAAGGCGGTGAAGGCGGATGGCTACCTCAGGGGCCAATGTCGTCTCCGCTGGAAAAAGCAGTCTTCAGTTTGCCAAAGGGCGGTATCAGCGCTCCCATCGAAACACCGGAAGGTTTTCTCATCGTTAAGGTCGAAGATATAAGAGAGGAAAGAACCCTTACGCTCAAGGAAGCAACGGCGGAAATTACAGGGGTTCTCAAAACGGAAAAGGGCAAACAAGAAGCGGGCAGGGTTGGTGATCGTGATCGAGAAAAGGCGCTGAGCGGTGTCGATTTCGCGCAACTCGGAAAAGAAAGCGGGGCCACGCTGCAGGTCACTCGTTTGTTTTCCAGCGGCGAAATCCTTCCTGAAATCGGCGAGAGCGCAGAATTTTACAAAAGCGCATTTGCTTTAGGAGCCAAAGATCTTAGTCCTGTGATCTTGGGAAATAACGCCTATTATCTGTTGCGGCTCAAACAGAGAAAGGAGCCGGTGGTTCCACCACTGGCATCGCTAAGGCCGGTTATCGAGAATGGCCTGAAAGAGTCCAAGGGGTATGAACTGTTGCGGCAAAAAGCGAACCAGCTGCTGGATCAACTCAAAAAGGACAAGGATATCGCCAAGCTCGCCCAGCAGAGCGGTCTGAAACTGGAGGAAACGGGATGGTTTCCTCGTAGCGCGACGCAACTCCCGAAGATCGGCGAGTTGGCAGAGGCCAAGGCGGGTGGCATCGCGCTCTCGGCGCAAAAACCGATCCCGGATAGAATCCATACGCAAAAGGACTCGGCCTACCTCTTTGCTTTCAAAGAAAGTCAAGGCGCGGACATGGAGCGGTTCGAGAAGGAAAAAAGCATTCTCACCAAACAAGCGCTCGCGGAAAATCGCCAACGCATATTAGTCAAATTTATGGAAGGGTTGAAGGCGAAAGCGAAAATCGAGATCCACGCCCCCTCAATAGAGGAGACTTGAGAATTACACTCCCGAAACGCAATGCTGGAAATTGTCTTAGTACGCCACGGCGCCACGGATTGGAATGTTGAGGGGCGTTGCCAGGGAACGACGGATCTGGAGCTCAACGGAGTGGGAATTCGGCAGGCGCAAGAGACCGCGGCTTCGCTGCGCGAGGAAACCATCCACGCGATCTATTCCAGTGATCTCAAAAGAGCGCAACAAACCGCACGCCTCATCGGCGACCCTCATCATCTCTCTGTGGCGATTGAACCAGCGGTTCGGGAACTTGACCATGGAGAGTTAGAAGGCCTGACCTTCTCGGAAATTAAGGATCGCTATCCGGTCTTCATTCAAGGCTGGCGAACGGCACCGGCGGCCATTCAGATTCCCGGGGGCGAAAAGCTTATCGACGTCGCTGAGCGGGCATGGGAAGGACTCAACCGAATCGCCCTGCGTCATGAAAGCGGTGAGACCGTGATCCTGGTAAGCCATAACTTTCCAATTTTATCCATCCTCTGCCGCATTACGGGAACCGATTTGAATCAATACCGATCCTTCCGTCTCGATCCTTGCGGCGTCACCCGTCTTAACTGCGATAACGGCACGCGATGGTCGGTCAGCCAAATAAACAACCAGCACTATAGTACTGACCCGTTGGCGTAGTCCCAGTGCGGGTCGTTCATGCCATTTTCCATAGGGAAAGCCGGACCGCTCCTCAAGCAAGCGCAATAAGTCAGTGGTTCTCTCTGCCAATCACACACTATCTCCTGTGATCGATTTCACCACTTCTGCCCGGCAAGTAGGCGTATCCTGATTCCTCAATCGCCAAGTCATCGAAACGTCTCAGTCCTTCGACTCTGTTCCGGTTCGGTGCGCTGGCTTTCGTATCGCCCCGACTTTCTCTATTGCCGAGGTAGCCGGAGGGGAGCTCTGAAGGACGCGGGCACGGGAACGTGGAGCTGATTTCAGCGCATCTTTTGCAAACCCGCCACTGCGAAAAATAACAGGGCGAGCAACATATAGGTTAAAAAAAACTCCGGCGCGGCGAGCAGGCCGAAGCGATTGGCAATGCCGGCAGGGGTGAGCTCATAAGCGTGAATTATCCCCATGGCGGAAAAGATTGCGGCCGCTAGCGACCATGCTCCCGCTTGTTGAAAGCGTCTCTCAATCAACGCTACTGTCATCGCCGCGAATATCATTGAGGTGAAGATAAAGCCCTGCTGTAACGAGATCACGCCGTGCATCGCCGGACTTTGACCGAAGGGCGTGAGCCCGACGGCGAAGAGCGATTGGCCTGCCGCCCTGAGCCCTGTCTCCACCATCATGAGACCCCAAGCCGCCAGTCCCGGAACGATTCCCAGTGCCACGGCAGGCGCGTGCTCTTTGGGGGTTTCCTGGAACGACTGCGCGACGATGATGATGCCGATATAGAGCAAAATGCCGATGCCTGCCTCCAGGGGGATAAAGACTAAGACTGTCTGAATGGTGCCGGTCAAACATAAGAGGGCGATGAATAAGCCGTTCAAGGTGGAGTACCCGGAACGCGCGCCGAGCCGCTTCCAACCGGGATGGCCGATATAGATCGTGGTGGGAAAAACGCTGCCAAACAGTGCCGCGGCGACGGTGCCAAGTCCATTGGCCATCAACGAGGAGAAACCGGGATAGCGATCGCCGGCTGCCTCGGCGCTTTCAATGTTTTGCAATGAGCCAACGACATTGAATATTCCCATCGGCAGGATCACGGATAGATAGTTCAAGATGACTGGATGCCAAAGCGCCTCCCAAAGCGACCCGCCCGTAAATACCGGCGGCGCCAAAGTGACGCCGGGAGTCCATCCCTGCCAGTTCATGATTCCCAATCCCCACCCCAGGGCGGTACCCACGACGATAGCCACCATGCCGCCGGGCAATCCCAAAGGGAACCTCTGATGAGAAAAATAGGAGATGAAAATCAGCGCCATTGGCAGCAAGGCCAGCAGTGGCTGGGCAAAAATCCTGAATGTGAAATCCATGGAGATGAAAGTAATGGCAATGCCGGCGAGGGCCGAGAGCAACGCGGCCCGCGGTGTCACGCGGCGCACGACATCGGCGACGAAAGCGCCGGCCATTTCGATTACACCGCTTAAAAAACAGGCCACCAGCCCAACCTTCCACGCCCAGACAGGATCTTTTGTTTCCTGAAAAACCGGCAGCATGACGAAGAAAACAAAAGCGAAGAGACTCACCGTATTGATCCCATAAGGTAGCGCCGTGATGTCGTCTCGCCCTGTTTGGCGCGCCAAGCGACGCGCCTGCCAGGCGTAATAGATATTACCGGCGAGAATTGAGATAGCCGCTCCGGGTAAGATCCGGCTGAAAATGAAACTGTCCGGCAACTGGACGAGCTCGCGGCAGAGGCTGACGATGAGGATCAACTGGATCAAGTTGTCGATCATGAGACCGAAAAATCCGTCCAGATCCTTGCGCACGAACCAGGGCGGGCTATACGATGATTGAGCCATAGCTGTTCGATTTGAGTTTTAAAATTTCGCAGAATGTAGCCGTCTAAGTTCAGCTCTGTCAAACGCTTGCGCGCTACTAGGGAGTCTATTAGTAACTTGACATTGACAGTTTACCGCAAGGCGGCGCCCTTCAGGCCGAACCCTTGCGCGCGCGGCAATGGGTCAGTGCCTCATAGGCCACCACACGATCCAACCCAAGGGCGATCAATCCAACGGCTCGGGCCTGGCCGCTTGCTTCACGTTCGCGTGGCCGCACTCTCCAGGACTCGCCCCTGGGTTGTCGAATGTCTACTAACCAATTAACTCCTTAATAACTTGCGAGACCTTTAGTAATTCATTTTGAATTCGTTACTTGAAACTTTGCGTCCTGGACGATAAAAATACGCTATCGCATTATCATGTCCACATTACTGCACAAAGACCTTGGCGCGATGGATTACGCTGCTGCGCTGAGGTTCCAGGATGACCTGGTTGCGCTCAAGCACCGCCAGCCTTTTCCCGACCTTTTGCTTTTCGTCGAGCATCCCCATGTCTATACGCTCGGGCGCGGCGGTAACGCAGCGAACGTTTTATCAGCGCGGGAAGTACCGGTGGTTCGTACCAGCCGCGGCGGCGATGTAACCTATCACGGTCCCGGGCAATTGGTCGTCTATCCCATCGTCGACCTCAAATCCAAGCTGCGCAAAGCGGTCCATCACTACTTAAAAAACCTCGAACTCTGTGCGATTCACACGCTACGGGATTTCGGCCTCACGGCCCAGCGGCGTCCGCCCTATACGGGCATCTGGATCGATGAGCGAAAAATTGGCGCCATGGGCCTGGCGGTGCGCCGCGGGATCACATTTCACGGTCTAGCGTTAAACGTGAACACGGATCTTTCCTATTTCGCTCGCATCATCCCCTGCGGACTCGCATGGGCCGAGATGACGTCCATGGCGAAAGAAATCGGCAACGCGCAAAGCGCAAAGCGCGTCCAGGAAAGATTTCTTCACCACTTCGCTGCAACTTTTGGCTATCAAGAAATTACGGAAGATAGAGAGCTTTTGAATTTACGCGCCGTACAAATAGGCGATAGCGAAGCGACGCGTGCTTCAACGATTGGAACAACTGGAACGTTTTGAACGGCTGGAACTGTAAAGTTTATGGGTCGCCGCCACCCCGATTGGATAAAAGTCAAGCCTCCGGGAAATCCCAACTACCTGCGCTTGAAACGGCTGGTGCGGGAAAAGAATCTGCACACGGTTTGCGAGGAGGCGCGCTGCCCGAATATCGGCGAGTGTTGGGGACATAAAACCGCGACGTTTTTAATTCTCGGCGACACCTGTACGCGGGGTTGCCGCTTTTGCGCCATCGATAAAGGGAAACCGCTGGCGCTGGACCCAGAAGAGCCGCGCAACGTCGCTCTCGTTGTTAAGGAGCTGGGGCTCAGTCACATTGTGATCACTTCGGTGAATCGCGATGATCTCCCGGATGGGGGTTCGGCGCATTTCGCCAAGACCGTCTTTTGGATCAAGGGTCTCAATCCCGGAATCCGCGTGGAACTTCTCATTCCGGATTTCGAAGGCAACCTTGACGCGTTGGAAACTGTCGTCGGATCGGGGATTGAGATTCTTAACCACAACATCGAGACGGTGCCGCGCCTGTACGGCAGGGTGCGTCCCGGCCATAGCTACGAATGCTCCTTGACGCTCTTGAAGGAAGCAAAGCGGCTGCGCGGCGACATGCTGACCAAGTCGGGTTTCATGGTGGGAGTGGGAGAAAGCAGGGATGAAATCCTGACGACGCTCCATGACCTGCGGGAACACCAAGTCGATATCGTGACTATTGGACAATACCTGCAACCTTCCAATCGCCAGCTTAAAGTCGATCGCTACGTGACGCCGGATGAGTTTAGTGAATTCAAGACCCAGGCAGAAAAACTCGGTTTTCGCCATGTGGAATCGGGCCCCCTGGTGCGCAGCTCCTATCATGCCTGGAGCCATGTCGAATAGCGGGTTGAAAATCGTTCAAAGCGTTCAAGCCGTTCAAAAAGTTCAAACGGTTAAAACTCTAAGGAGGAATTGGCGATGAAAGTATTGAAAATGCGCTCGTGGAATTTTCACGCGGAAAACCTGGACCAGATGGCAAAGTTCTACCAACAAGCGTTGGGCGCCGAAATAACCGCTGAACAGACGATCGCTGGCGTTAAAGTCTACCGCTTGCGTGCCGGCGAAACCGGACTCGGCCTCTTTGAAGCCTCCGAGAAACGCGCACCGGGGGTGCCACATCACACCTTTGACATCGAAGGGCCGAAAAGTCCGCAGGAGCTGATCAAGGAGTTGGAGACCAAAGGTATCAAAAGCGACGGTATGCGCCTGCATGGCGCAGGTCCTGGCTACTCTGTTTACGTTATCGATCCCTGTGGAAATCGTATAGAACTGTCAAAAGACTAAAACGTGATGACTCGCTTGACATCACTGCCAAGGATTAGATAGCGTTCGCGATGCCTATGCCCGGACGTCCATTTTTGCAAATTCCCGGTCCGGCGCTGATACCCGAAAGGATTATCAGGGCCATGTCCCAATCCCTCATCGATCATCGGGGACCGCAATTCGCCGCTCTGCTTCGGGAAGTATTGGGGGGACTCAAAAGGGTATTTCAGACCTCTAGTGGGGAAATAATTTTAAATCCGGGTTCCGGTACGGGGGCCTGGGAATCCTGCGTAGTCAACACCCTTTCGCCGGGCGATCGGGTTTTGGGGTGCATCAACGGCCACTTCAGCACGCGATTTTGCGATACGGCGAGCGCCCATGGCGTCGATGTTCAACGGCTCGAGGCTCCATACGGAGTCGGCGTTCCAGCTGATCGAGTAGAAGCCCAACTGCGCGCCGACAGCCAACGCAGGATTAAAGCGGTCCTCGTGCTGCACAACGAAACTTCAACCGGGGTGATGACCGACATTGCGGCGATTCGGCAGGCGCTCGACCGCGCCGATCACCCCGCGCTTCTCCTCGTGGACGTTGTGAGTTCACTGGCTTCCATCGATTTTCGCTTCGACGAGTGGCGCGTCGATGTAGCGCTCACGGGACCGCAAAAGGGGCTCATGCTGCCGCCGGGTATGGCGATCCTTGCCGTCAGCCCAAGGGCTTTGAATGCACACCAGTCGGCCAAATGCGCCCGCTACTTCTGGGACTGGGCCCCCATATTTGAGCGCAACGCCCGCGGCGAATTTCCCTACACCCCCGCCACCGCCCTCATTTTCGGGCTTAGAGAAAGCCTCGCCATGCTGGAGGAAGAGGGGCTCGATAACGTTTTTTCCCGTCACGCCCGCTTGGCCGAGACCTGCCGCCGCGCCGTCAAGGCTATGGGATTAAAGCTGCTCGCCAGAAACATCGACGAATCCTCGAATACCCTGACCGCGGTGTGCCTACCCGACGGATTTGACTCCGATGCTTATCTCGCGCACTCTCAAAGAACCCTGGAGCTTCCTTTGGGACCGGGACTTGGAGAGGTTAAGGGAAAGATCTTCCGCATTGGCCACCTGGGAAACCTCAACGAGCTTGAATTGCTTGGCGCACTCGCGGGCGTCGAGATGACGTTGAGTAGTTTCGGAGTCGCGGTGCCGCTGGGCGCGGGATTGGTTGCAGCGGAGACTTATCTATTACAGACGGCACCCGACGGATTGGGGCATGGAAGATGAAAATCGATCCCCATAAGTGCGTCGCTTGCGGCAATTGCTTGCCCGTTTGCCCGATGGGAGCCATCTACATTGATCCATCGGTTAACCGGGCAAGTATCAACGCGGACCAATGCGTGGAGTGTTTTACCTGTTATCGGGGGATGTCAAAGGAACATTTAAATCCGATGATGGTGCGCGCAATCCGCAAAACGGCGCAGTTTTTCCGCTTTCGCTTCGATCCGGAGCCCGACATCTGTCCGACGGATGCTATCGTGCCGGAAGAGTTGAGCTGGCCGCGAGTCGTGCGGCGCGCCTTTTCCGATCCCCAAGTGCCGCACGAATCCACCGGTATTCACGGCCGTGGCACCGCGGAGGTCAAGACTAACGACGTCACGGGTCGGGTGAAAGAAGGCGAAGCAGGTTTTGTGGTGGAATTCGGTCGTCCTGGAATCGGGGCTCGCTTTCGCGACATCGAGCGAGTGACCCAAGCGCTGGCCGATCTGGGAGTCGAATTCGAACCCAATAATCCCGTTACCTCGCTGATGACCGATCCAGCGCGCGGTCTTCTTCGAGCCGATATTCTCAATGAGAAGATACTTTCGGCCATCGTAGAGATCAAAACCAGTGTAGAGCGGGTGCCTACCGTCTTGAAAAAAATTAAAGCGCTTTCACGCGAAGCAGACACGGTGATCAGCGTCGGCGTCTCGACCCGCTGCAGCAGCGCGGGCGTAGAGCCGTTGCGGGAAATTTTGGAGCGGGAGGGTTACCCCACCTATCGGGGCAAAACTAATTTGGGGCTTGGACGGGTAACGACCCCATGAAAAGCTGAATTTTATCGTTTCACCTTCTGGGTCTCGAGTTAAACCTGCAACTAGAAACCCGAAACTCGAAATGTTGCCAGTGACTTGAAATGACCAACACACTGCACCGCTACAGCGAGCACTATGCGTTTGAGCGGCCGGCGAATCCCGCGCCGGTGCGCGACGACTTCATCGTTTTCGCCATGGCGAGCCGAGGGATCAACGATGACGATCTCATCGAGAAATATCGGGCATTTCTACGCCTGGCTCTTAAGCATAATCCCGTGAACCTCGGCGACGCCACCAAAGGCGGCATGCTTCGTCCGCGCCGGGATTTGAATCCAAGAGTCCATTGGCAGCGCGAGCAGCAACCTCACCCAGACGATGTGATCGCGGGCATCGAGGGCCACACCACGGTAGCTGCGGTCTTCAATAACTACCAGGACATGAAAGCGTTCGTAGCTGAAGTCCGAGACGCTCAACTGGGCCTGTCGGTTAACATTAGCGCCCCCATCGAAGAAGCCGACCTTTGCTGCCGTGAAATCGGCATTACTCGTCACAGCGTCGAGTACTCCCTCGGCTTTTGCGGGCGAGTCGATCGAATGCCGGAGGCCACCGTGTTAGAGCTTACGACGATGTGTGGCCATGGTATGGTTTCCGCTCATTTAGCCAAAAAAATGATCGATTGGGCGAAAGAGAATCGGCGTAGCCCAGCGGAAGTCGCGCGCACTATGGCGCGCTTTTGCAGCTGCGGCGTATTCAACATCAGCCGAGCCGAGAACATCATTAACGAAGCGCGCACGAAAAACCGGTGAAAGAATTTTGGATTAAAGAAGCAGTCGGAATTGAAGTTGATAGTAGACTGTTATGGGACTGCTCGAAAATGCGACAAAGGAGAAAATAACATGAAGCGAACATTTGTCACTGTTCTTGTTCTGGCCTTGGGTGGCCTTTGGGTGCAACTGGCGAGTGCGCAGACGACCACACTGCGGCTGGGACATGTCGGTTTCCCCGGTTCTCTATTCGCGATTACGGCGGATGAATTCGCCAAGAGAGCCAATGCCGCTCTCAAAGGCAAAGTGGAAATCAAGGTCTTTCATTCGAGCCAGCTCGGCAGCGACGAGCAGATGATGAGAGGGATAAAAGTCGGCGCGCCGGAGATGGTGGCGCCCTCGACGGTCATGAGCACCGTGGATGCCAAATTCGGCGTCTTTGAGATGCCCTACCTCATTGTCAGCCGAGCCCACATGAAGAAGGTGGCTGAGAACAAACAGTTGCAGAGCACTTTATTCGAAGGGCTACCGGCCAAAGGAATAAGAATTCTTGGAGTTTGGGAGAATGGCTTCCGGCATATCACCAACAACGCCAGACCCATCGTGAAACCCGAGGACCTGAAGGGGATCAAGCTGAGAGTACCCGGTGGCGTGTGGCGGGTGAAAATGTTCAAGACATACGGGGCGAACCCAACACCCATGCCGTTCGCGGAGGTCTATTCGGCGCTCCAGTCGGGCGTCATGGACGGCCAGGAGAACCCATTTCCCCAGATCGCCTCCGCCAAGTTTCAGGAGGTGCAAAAATTCCTCTCCTTGAGCGGCCATGTTTATACCCCTGCTTATTTAGTGATCGCAGAAGAGTCGTGGGCAAAGCTGCCGAAAGACGTCCAGACCACGCTCTCCAAGATCGGCTGGGAGACAGGAGATGTCGCCCGTTCAGAGGGTGAGCGTCTGGATAAAGAACTGATGGGAAAACTCGCGCCTCCCATGAAAGCGAATGAGGTGGACAAGGAGGCTTTCATCAAAGAGTCGAGGGCCATCTACGATGACTTCGGCAGGGAAACATCCGGGGGATCAGAACTCATCAAGCTAATCCAGTCGCTGCGCTGAACGCAAAATTGTCTCGCGTCTTGGGTCTGGAGTCTAGGGTTCGGCGTTTTGAACCCTAGACGTGAGACTCTAAACTGCACAACCGATGGAAAGACTCTTCCGAACCAGCATTAATCTTCTCGAGTGGTGGGCGATGTTACTGCTCGCGCTCATGGTGGTCATCGTTTGTCTTGGGGTATTTTTTCGCTATGTTCTCGACTCTTCTCTTGTCTGGTACGATGAGTTTGCGTCTTATCTGCTGGTCTGGCTGACGTTCTACGGCGCCGTCGCTGCCTCCTATCACAACCGCCATATCGGATTCGAAACCTTCGTTGCTCGTCTTATGCCCGACACCAGAAGAAACGTTGAAACTGTCGCTGAGCTATTCGTTCTGGTCTTCCAAATTGTTCTTTTCTATTATGGCTGGCTTCTCACACAGAAAATGGGTGAAGAGACAGCGGTTTCCCTGGTCTGGGTAAAAATGGCATGGATTTACAGTGTGCTGCCGATCACCGGAGGACTGATGCTGCTCATCAGCGTGCGGCGTCTCCATCATCTCGTTTTCAAAGCGGCACATCAAAAAGGAGCTGAAACGGCGTGGAGTGGCTCATCCTCGGAATAATTATTCTTCTGACGCTCATCAGCGTCCCCATCGGCTTCGCCCTCTCCATCACCACGATTATTTTTCTGTTGTGGAAGGGAACCGCTTCTCTCAGCGTAGTTCCTTTGAATCTTTTCTCCGGCGCTTCGAGTTTTCCCCTGCTGGCCATTCCCCTTTTTATTCTGGCGGGCGGTCTCATGGACACCTCGGGCATTTCGCTCCGTCTGGTGAATCTAGCCAATAGTCTGGTCGGCTTCATTCGCGGCGGTCTGGCGATGGTCACCGTGGTGGCGACGATGATTCAGAGCGAAATCTCCGGTTCCTCAGTCGCTGATGCTGCGGCTATCGGCAACGTTGTTATCCCGGCAATGGAGAAGCGAGGTTATCCTAGAACGTTGAGCGCGGCTATCGTCTCCAATGCAGCCTCAGCGGCTATACTGATTCCGCCGTCCATTCCTATGATTATCTATGCCTGGATGGCGGAGGTATCCGTCGCCAAGCTCTTCTTTGCCGGTTTCCTGCCGGGGTTTCTCGCCGGCGGCGCCATGATGGCCCTGAGTTATTACTACGCGCGCAAGCTGCAACTCCCAGTGGAACAAAAATTCTCGGTCAGTCAGATTGGAAGATCCACCGTGCAGGCTTTTTGGGCGCTCTTTATTCCAATCGTGATCTGGGGCGGGATCTTCCTGGGCATCGCCACCGCCACCGAGGTCGCAGCGCTTGCTGTATTGGCTGCATTTCTTATCGGCGCCCTTATCTACCGGGAGTTGCCTGCGCGCGAGATCATACGTGTATTAAAAGACTCGACCGGTCAAACCGCAGCGGTCATGCTCATTGTGGCCTCTTCCGCCGTGCTTGGATGGTTTCTCACCAGCGAACAGATCCCTCAGAAATTCGCCCGCATGATCCTCGAGACCACGTCGAATAAATATCTCATCCTGCTCTTTTTGAATCTTTTCTTTCTGATTGCCGGCATGTTTCTGCACTCGGCGGCGGCGATTATTCTCGTGGTTCCCATCGTTATGCCGCTCATTCGCCAGATCGGCGTGGATCCGATTCACTTCGGCATCATCGTGACGATCAATTTGGGCGTTGGCCAGCAAACCCCGCCCGTGGCCACGGTGCTTTTCACCACCGCGGCCATCGCCCGCATACCATTTTGGGATGTCTTCAAGGCGGGCTGGCCGTTTACCGTCGTGCTGGCGTTGGTGACGCTCCTCGTCACTTACGTTCCGTGGATAAGCCTCGGATTGGTCAATTTAATTAAATGGTGAGGGGATGAAGAAAGAGTCTCGGGTCTCCCGTCTCGAGTTGAAGTCCAAAACTTCGAACTCGAAGCGCAAAACCGCGCGGCGTCATCCGCCCGCCACCTTGGCTGAGAGCCAGCGCGCGGTACGCAGCAGGCGCGCGTCGCCATGGCGCGGGCCCACGAGCTGAACGCCGATGGGGAGTCCCTTGGCGCCTTGGAGAAGCGGCAAGCTGACTGCAGGCATGCCGCATAGCGTCCATAGTGTACAAAAGGCGGGATCACCGGTGGAGGCGAGCCCTTGTGGCGCCGCTCCGGGGGCGGCCGGAGTCAGGATGGCGTCGTAGCGCTGCTCAAAAAGCTCCAGTAAGCTTTCGTGGATCGGATCAATTCGCCTAAGCGCATGTTGGTAATCGACCGCGCTCACTTCACGGCCCCGTTCAATCTGCGTCCGCAACGGTTGCGAGAGCCGCGTTTTGCCGTTTTGCCAATAGCGTTCGAGATTGAGCGCCATCTCCGCGCTCATGATCGTCTGGTGCCACGTCCATGCTTGGGTTGCTGACGGGAAAAGCTCGACTTCCTCCACCTGGCTCCCTAGCCCTTCGACGATTTCTTTGAAACCTTCTTTGGTGTCGTCATCGGTCCTTTGCCACATCGTTGTCTTAATGAAGGCGAACATCGGCGGGAGCGGCGGTTCTTCGGCGGCCACTTGGGCAAAAGGAAGACGCGCGCGTGGTCGTGTGTCAGGGTCGCGCTCATCGTAGGCGACAAGTTCTGCTGCCAACAAAGCGATGTCCGCAATCGTGCGCGCAAAAATCCCGACATGATCGAGGGTGCGCGACAATGTGAGAACACCATGGCGCGAGATCAACCCATGGGTCGGCTTGAAGCCGATCACGCCGCAATAGGCTGCCGGACGAATGGTCGAGCCATTGGTCTGGCTGCCGATGGCGAGGGGTACCATTTCCGCGGCGACCGCTGCCGCCGATCCGCTCGAAGAGCCACCCGGCGTATGATCGGGTTGATGGGGATTGCGTGTTTTACCGGCTCCAAAATAGGCGAACTCGGTGGTCACCGTCTTTCCCATGATGACCGCGCCTGCGGCGCGTAGCCGCGCCACTGCGGTGGCGTCGCGCGAGGGGGTGCGGCCGGCGCAGAGCACCGAGCCGTTCTCGGTGGGCATATCGGCGGTGTCGAAAATATCCTTGACTGCGATAGGCACGCCGTGAAGCGGCCCGATGGGCTGCCCGGTCAGGCGAAACTCATCGGCGGCGCGCGCCTGCGCAAGGGCATGGCCCGGATCGAGAAACGCCCATGCCTGAATATTGGCGTCGACCTCCCGCACCCGCGATAAACATGCCTCGACGAGTTGTACAGAGCTGATGACGCCGTCGCGGATAAAACGCGCAGCTTCGGTGGCCGTGAGTAAATGAAGATTGGTCAGATCCATAACTCGCTACACTGTCGGTTCAAGCCGTTTCAGTCGTTCAAGCAGTTCGAATCGTTCAACCCCACTCCTTCATCCTCGCCGCGACTCGGGGGGGGGAGCATGTCCTGAGCTTCGTCGAAGGAAGGTGGGGAACTGAACCGAGCAGAGCGCTTGAGGGGCTTGAACATTTTGCACTTCTTTTAGCCGTCACCTCCCGTAGAGAACTTGCGGCAGCCAGAGGCCGATGCCGGGAAAGTTATACAATATCACCATGGCTATCACCTGGATGCCCATGAACGGCATCATGCCGGCGAATATCTGGTTAAGCGTCACATGGGGAGGCGCCACGCCCTTGAGGTAGAACGCCGCCATCGCTACAGGGGGAGAGAGAAACGCGGTCTGAAGATTCAGCGCCACTAGCAGCCCGAAGAACAGGGGGTCGATATTAAAGTGCGGCAGCAAAGGGATGAAGATCGGCATGAAGATCACGATGATCTCGGTCCACTCAAGCGGCCAGCCCAATATGAAGATAATGACCTGAGCGAGTATCATGAACTGAATGGGCGTCAACTCCATCGACAACACCCACTTCTCCACCAACTCCTGTCCCCCGAGCAACGCGAAAGCAGCGGAAAATATCGCCGAACCGACAAAGAGCCAGCAAACCATGGCGCTGGTTTTGGCGGTGAGAAACGAGGACTCCTTGACGATTGATCCGAACTCTTTCATGGTGCGGATGACTGCGGCGCCTTTGGTGCTTGCTTCCAATCCCGCCGCCGATAAGTGTTCGATGAACCGGTAGACCAAAGCCAGCACGAGCCCGCCAAAGGCGCCCACTGCGGCCGCCTCAGTGGGCGTGGCAAAACCAAGGACGATGGAGCCAAGGACGCCGAGGATCAAGATTGCCAGGGGAAAAAATGAGGTTAGTAGCATCTTAAAAACTTCGAGCCGTTCCCAGCTCCAAAGACCGTATATTAAAAGGATCGCGCCCGCCCCGCCACCAAGCGTGACCCAGAACCACAGCGGGACAGGGGGCCGCTCGGGCTTGGCATCCGTGGGCGGCTGTTCCTTTGTTGCCTCAACCATCGGTTCCTCAGATCCAAGGGGGGGAGCCAGCTCCTGCGCTCCGGCGCCTTCTGGCTCCTTGATCCCCGGTGTTTCAGGTTCCGCCGGTGCGACACCGACGAGCTCCGCCTCTTTTGCCGCTTCCGGTACGCCGATGAGTCCGGATGGTATGACCTCGACTTCGGCCACCGGCGCGGTCGCCGCCCGATAAGTGACGACCAGGATGGCGGCAATCGCCAGTGCCGGCATCAAGGTGACCAGTAGCTGCCGAAGCGCCGCGCCTTTCGCCACGCCGGCGCCGCCCGTGATGAGGGCCCGCACGAGTCCGGTTAACGCATTGGGCCCGCGGGTTGCCAGCGCTTGGGAGAGGGGCGGAAGTTCCACCATGCGCTCGCTCTCGGGCAGCGGAGGCATCAGCTTTGGCTTGAACTTCGCCAGAATGATTAGGTAGCCGACGTAAAGCGCGGCAAGCATAAAGCCGGGGAGAAAGGCCCCGGCGTAGAGCTGCACCACCGATACGCCGGCGGTGGCGCCATAGACGATCAGCAGCACCGAGGGTGGAATGAGAATGCCCAGGGTTCCTCCCGCAGTGATCGATCCGGCCGACACCTGGATGCTGTAGCCGGCCCGTAGCATGGGGGGTAGCGCGAGCAGACCCATCAGGGTCACCACTGCACCGATGATGCCGCTCGCCGTGGCGAAGATCGCGCAGGTGACCGTGGTCGCCACGGCCAGCGATCCTGGCAAACGCGCCAGAGCGAGATGCAGGCTCTTAAACAGCCGGTCGATGAGAGCCGCCCGCTCCACGAGATAACCCATGAAGACGAACAGCGGCACGGCGATCAGTACGTCGTTGCGCATGACGCCATAGGCGCGCTGCACCATGAGGTCCAATACTTGGACATTCGCCAGAGCCGGGTTGACGCTGCGGTAGGCGAGCCAGGAGAAAAACACGCCCATGCCCATGAGTGTAAAGGCCGTGGGAAAGCCGAGCATGATCGTCACCACAATCAAAGCAAGCATGATCAGGCCAAGGTGGCCGTTGGTGAGATTGCTCCATGGGGTAAGCGCAAGCACGGCAATGACGATGATCGCCATGAGCGAGAAGCCGAACCATAATTCTTTGGGCAACTTCACTTGTGCGACCCCTGCGCGTCGGCTTTATTGGGGTTTGCTTCATTGACATAAACCATTTTTTTGAGCTTCTCCACGTCCACCTCGACCACGTCTTGCTCCCGGGACGGCCACTCGCCCTGCCGTAAGCAGATGGCGCAGCGGATGATCTCGACGACACCCTGCGCCAGCAGGATGACTCCGGCTACCGGGATGACGGTCTTGAGCGGATAAATGGGCGGGCCCTCGGCCATGACGCTGGAGTGCTCTCTGATCGCCCAGGATTCGGCGGCGTAGTAGTAACCGGCCCAAACCAGCGCGATCACTCCAGGAATGAAGAAGACGAAATAGAGCGTGAGGTCGAGTGCCGCCTGGGCACGCGGCCGAAAGAAACCGTAGAGCACGTCGCCTCGCACATGGCCGTTTTTCGCCAGCGTATAGGCGCCCGCCATCATGAACAGAGCGCCATAGAGCATGATCATGGCGTCGTAGGCCCAGGCGTGTGGGGCATCGAGCGCGTAGCGCGAGAACACCTCCCAGGAGACGAACAGCGTGAGCACGACGATGAGCCAGGAAAATACATGCCCCACCCAGGTGCTCATCTTATCAACGGACAATAAAATTTTTTGCATTTCCGACTCTCCGGAAACGACGGAAAATCAGCCTGGCGCCTATTTCACATTCCCTTGTTGGCCTTAACGCAGATGCGGCGCCTATTGGTTTAGATCAGCAGGCGCCGCACCGATCAGGGACGTAACGGGCAAATTATGATTTCTTCGCCGCCGGCGCCGGCTTTGCGGCTGGCTTAGGCGCTGGCTTCGCCGTCGGTTTGCGCACGAAGTAATGGTTGTAGGCCATGCGCCGGTCCACATTGGTGTCGAGGTCCCACCTGACCGCGCGCTCGGCAAACCGGCGTTGCGACTCGACGACCTCCTTGAAGAGCGGGTTGTCGGCCGATTTCTTCGCCGCCACCTCGTCGAAGATGGCAAGCTGTCGCTGCAGGATGGAAGCGGGAGTCTTGTAGACCCTTACCTTGTCCCTGGTTTGCAGCTCGACGTAGTCCTTGGAGTAGCGGTCGATGGCTTTCCACGACATATCGGCGGAGGCTGCCTCCACGGCGTATTCGATCATTGCCTTCATCTTCGCCGGCAAGGCATCGAACTTCGTCTTGTTGAACATGATCTCGAACTGCTCGGCGTTCTGGTGGTAGCTCTGCAGCATGTATACCTTGGAGACGTCGGGGAAGCCGAGGATGCGATCGGAGGAGGCATTGTTGAACTCGGCGGCATCGAGCAGCCCCCGGTCCATGGCCGGTACGATCTCGCCGCCGGGGAGCGCGTTCACCGCGGCACCCAGGCCGGTAAACAGGTCAATGGAAATGCCCACCGTGCGGAACTTGAGCCCCTTCAAGTCATCAGCTTTGGTCACCGGCTTTTTAAACCAGCCCAGGGGCTGGGTCGGCATCGGCCCGTAGGGAAAGGAAACGACATTGGCGCCAATCGAAGTGTAGACCTTGTTGAGCAACTCTTTGCCCCCGCCGTACTTGTGCCAGGCGAGTAATATGTTGGCATCCATGCCGTAAGCGGGACTCGATCCCCACATGGCAAGGGCGGTCTGCTTGCCGTAATGATAGACGAGGACGCCGTGGCCGCCGTCGAGCGTACCCTTCGATACTGCGTCGAGTAACTGGAAGGCCGGTACCACTGCGCCGGCCGGGAGCACTTCGATCTTTAGATCGCCGCCCGTCATGTCGTTGACCTTTTTGGCAAAGTCATTGGCGTACTCGTGGAAGATGTCCTTGGATGGCCAGGTCGACTGCCAGCGCATCGAAATGGGCCCCTGCGCTTTGGCGATCATCGGAAAACCAAGCACCGCCGCGCCGCCGGCGGCAACCGCCGCTTTGAGGACATTTCGCCGTGAGAACTTCTGTGGAACCTGTTCCTCTTGATTCTTCATACTCGTCCTCCTCCTGCTACTGGGCTAGAAGATTTATTACATCACCCGCTTATAATACTTTGAGGGTTCACGTCAATCCCTATTTGACCCTCGCCTGAAGCTCGGATACCCTTCCGATTCATGGGCCGCGACATTCTAATTAAGGAGCTGCGCGCGATCGTCGGCGAGCCCTTTGTTCTCATCGACAAAGAAGACGTCATCGTTTACGAACAAGACGGCTCTATTTTTCAGGTCATGCCTGAAATCGTCGTCCTTCCCGCCAATGCCGAGCAGGTGTCGGCGGTCGTCAAAGCGGCCAAGCAAGCCAGTGTTCCCATTGTCCCGCGCGGCTCCGGGACAGGCCTCGCCGGCGGAGCCGTACCCGCCGAGGGAGGCATCGTTCTTTCCTTAGCCCGCTTGGATCGCATCTTGAAACTCGATTTACCGAACCGCATCGCGATCGTCGAGCCCGGCGTCATCAACCAGGATATCACCAAAGCTGTAGCACAAGACGGGTTTTTCTATGCCCCCGATCCGAGCAGCCAGGCTGCCTGCTCGATGGGCGGCAATGTCGCCAACAACTCCGGCGGACCACATACTTTGGCCTACGGTGTGACTACGAATCACGTGCTGGGCCTCGAAATCGTCCTCGACGATGGCCAGGTCGTCTGGTTGGGGGGCGCGGTGCCCGATACCCCGGGCTACGATCTCTGCGGCCTCTTTGTCGGCTCGGAAGGAACCATGGGGATCGTCACTAAGATCGTGGTTCAGCTCATGCGGACACGAGAGTCAGTGCGGACATTGCTAGCGATTTTTGACCGCATGGACGACGCAACTCAAGCCGTTGTCGACATTACCGCCGCCGGAATTATTCCCGCGGCCTTGGAAATTATGGACCAATTGACCATCCAGGCCGTGGAGTCCGGCGCCCCCGTGGGCTTTCCTCGTGATGCTGCGGCCGTGTTGCTGGTTGAGGTGGAAGCGATGCGAGAGCAAACGGAACGAGGGATGAAACTCATCGAGGCGGTCTGCCGGCGCAACCATGCCCGTGACATCAAGGTCGCGCGAGACGAAGCGGAACGACAGCTTCTATGGAAGGGCAGAAAAGGGGCGTTCGGCGCCATGGGCGCGCTGGCACCAAATTATTATGTCCAGGACGGCGTGGTGCCGCGCAGCAAGTTGCCGGAGATGATGCGGCGCGTCGCGGAGATCAGCCGGCAGTACAACCTACGCATCGCCAACGTCTTTCATGCCGGGGACGGTAATCTCCACCCCAATATTCTCTTCGATATGCGCGCGCCTGGAGAACTGGATCGCGTGGTGGAAGCGGGAGCCGCGACGTTGCGCGCCTGTATCGAACTCGGCGGTAGCATCACCGGTGAACATGGTGTCGGGCTCGAAAAAAAGGCTTACATCGGACTGCTGTTCAACGAATCGGATCTGGCGGCGATGAGCCGAGTGCGCCAGGTTTTCGACCCAAACGGCCGCTTCAATCCCGCCAAAGTATTCCCGACGCCATTGAGCTGCGGCGAGATCGGCCGCCGTCCGGCAAATATCCCGGCGGGGTTGTGGATCTAAATACCGTCTAGGGTCGAGAGTCTAACGTATAGGGTATTGGGCTGTCGACGTTTTAGAACTCTAGACTCAAGACCCTTGACTCTAGACGCTTGGTGCTAGACTGATCGGAAGCCACCATTGGAACATACGCACAATACAGATGGGAGTACAGATAAACCTAAGGTGCCGGGTTTAGATCTTCCCGAACTCTACAACTGTGTTCATTGTGGGCTGTGTTTAAATCAGTGCCCAACCTATCGCGTACTGCGCCTGGAGCCGGAATCCCCACGCGGCCGGATTCATCTGGTGCGGGCGGCGGCCGAGGGCCGCATCGAGCTCAGCCAACGTTTCAAGGATCATATCTATCTCTGTCTCCTTTGCCGTGCCTGCGAGACCGCCTGTCCTTCGGGCGTACAGTACGGCCATATTGCCGAAACGGCTCGGGAGCAGCTTGGCCCCCCGGGATCGAATCTGGCCCGGTTAATTCTCAGCTTTGCGTTCACCCAGTTGCTTCCCCGTCCAAAGCGTCTCAAATTTCTCGCCGGTCTATTGCGACTCTACCAACAAACCGGATTGCAGCGCTTGATCCGGCCCCTGCTACCGAAGAGCTTGCAAGAGATGGAGTCGATGTTACCGCTGATTCCTCAACGTTTCTTCAAACCTAATTCGGACATTCTACCGACGATGGGTGAACGCCGCGCCAAGGTGGCGATGCTCAGCGGCTGCGTCATGCCGTTGCTGTTCGGTGACGTAAACGAGGCTACCGTCAGAGTGCTCCAACGTAACGGCTGTGAGGTGAGTTTTCCGGCAGGTCAGACCTGTTGCGGCGCGTTAAACGTTCACAACGGCGAGAGGGTGGCAGCGCGAGCCATGGCCCGGAGAAATATCGATGCCTTCCTCTATGCCGGGGTCGACGCGGTCATCGTCAATGCCGCCGGTTGCGGCGCCGCCATGAAAGAGTATGGGCATCTCTTGCGGGACGATGGGGATTACGCCGATAAGGCAAAACAGTTTAGCGCCCTGGTCAAAGACGCCGCGGAGTTTCTTGCCGACCTCGGCCTGGTGGGCAAGCTGGCAGTGCCCGACATGACCGTCAGCTATCAAGATCCCTGCCACCTGGCCCACGGCCAGCGCGTACGGCGCCAACCCCGCAAACTGCTGCAGGCAATCCCCGGCATCCGGTTTGTCGAATTGGAAGGGTCCGACCGTTGTTGCGGCAGCGCAGGGATTTACAACCTGACTCATCCGCAAATGTCGCAAAGCCTGCTCCAGGAAAAGATGCAGTGCATCACCGCCAGCGGAGCGCAAGCCGTCGTGGCGCCGAATCCCGGCTGTATGTTGCAGCTGCGCTATGGTGCGCAAAGATACGGCCCCGCCATCACGGTGTATCACCTGATGGATCTCCTCGACCGCGCCTATGACGAAGCCGAGCGTTCGTGAGTAAAATGAATCTGAGTCAGGCTCAGCTTGCCGCGCGACTTGAATCCGCTCTTGGCGCCGGCGCGGTTCTGAGGGAGGCATCGATCCTGGCCGCGCACTGCGTTGATGGCAAACAACCAACGCTGGTCTGCGCACCGCAAGACGCCGAACAAATAGCCGCCCTGCTGCGTCTCTGTGCCGAGGCGCGAGCCGCGCTCGTCCCCTGGGGTGGCGGCACCGCGATGGCCATTGGCAATACCCCGAAAGCTCTCGATATCGTTGTCACGCTGCATCGGCTGAACGATATTTTAGAACACGACCACGCCAACCTCACGGCGACGGTCCAAAGCGGTATCACAATGACGGTGTTGCAGCAGTCCTTGGCCAGAGAAAACCAGTTCCTACCAATCGATCCGCCGCACCCCACAAGCGCCACAATCGGCGGCATCGTCGCCGCCAATATCAACGGGCCGCGGCGCCTGGGCTATGGCAGCGTGCGGGATTTAGTCATCGGCATGAAGCTTGTTCTCGCTTCGGGTGAGCAAATTAAAGCCGGTGGCAAGGTAGTCAAAAATGTTGCCGGCTACGATATGTGCAAGCTCTTTGTCGGTTCTCTGGGAACCCTCGGGATCATCAGCGAAGTTACGGTGAGAATGGCGCCTCTACCCGAAAGCGCTGCGACGCTCGTCGCGGCGGGCCCGCTATCTTCTGCGTTGCAGTTCGCCTCCGAGCTGGCGCACTCTCCGCTGCTTCCGGCCGGCCTATCGATTCTTAACCCCAGCGCAGCGCAAGCGGTCGGCATTGAGGCAGCCTCATCAAGTGCTGCGGTCTGGTTTGAAGGTTTCGATGAAAGCCTGGCGCGTCAGCTGGGCGATGGCGCAGCCCTGGCCCATCGCCATGGCCTCAAGACGGACCTCCTGCGCGGGCCCTTTCACTTACGGTTATGGACGGAGATCGGCGATTTTCCTTTGAGCCGCGATCGGCTCATTTACCGTATCATCGTACCGAGGGGTTTGTTGGCTCAGGTTATGAATACCCTGGCAGAACAAGCCGGTGATTTTCAATCGCGCATGATAGGTGAGGCCGGCAGCGGCTCCCTGTGGCTTTCGCTTGCGGCCACCGATGAAGCCGCCCGGTGGTTCGGTAAGTTGGTGACGATGGCGGCGGACCAGCGCGGCCATGCCGTTATGTTTGCGGCCCCCGCACGGATCAAAGCAGGCGTTGATGTGTGGGGTCAGGCGCCGCCCGGTTTCGCTATCATGCGCGAGATCAAGCAGCAGTTCGATCCCCAGGCGAGATTGAGCCCCGGACGGTTCGTCGGCGGTCTCTGAGGCGCCATATCTCACGCGAGCTTTGAAGCCGATTTCAAAATAGGATCACCACCCAACTAGGCATCAAGTTATCCAGTCCAAACGCGCCGCTGCCGCGCACGGTGAAGTAGACCGCAGCGGCTAAGAAAACGAGATTATCCCGAATGCCGACCTCGTGGGCGTGAAAGGACTGGCGATCAAACGATCTGAAATAGTTCTGCGCTTTTTCATCGCTAATGGCGCTAGTCACCACGGGCGCCATCGTTGGTAAAACTTTGAGCCAGTAAGAATGAAGGGCAAAGGTTGGAATCAGGAAAACAACAATCATCAATGAACAGATCTGTGTTTGTAAGCCCGCGGCGACCCCGGCGCCGCCCACGACCATCAAGAGTGTTGCCATGAAACCGAAGAAGAGGCTTCCCCTGGGAAACAAAATACTTGCCGTGTTTACCGGGTTGGGCCAGCGGCGCAGGTTGCTCAGCCCGCTAATCAGGAAGCGCCAACCCACGATTACGCGTAGTATCGCTTCAGCCATGAATACCAGAGTCGCGTGTTCCAATGCCTGCCTCCGTCAAAGAGTTGACGGGACTATAATGGTCGGGTGCGCCGCCGTCAACGACCGACTACGGCAGCCATCTTGGACAACGGGGCAACGTCGCGCCGAGGGAAGGCTGTGCCTAGGTAGAAAATAACTGCCTGAGACCTTGTTGCCCGCTAGGTCGAGTTTGTCGCTTGTTTGCCCTGATTTCGTTTGTCTCCGGCTCTAAAATTCTCTAAAATGAGCAGCTCATGAGCCTTCAGTGACTGGCACGTTGGTTGCTCATTAGGCGGTGAAGATGAAATATCGTATACGACCTCTGGTTATATTTTTCACCTGCTTGGCACTTTGCTACCCGGTGGCGACAAGGGCGCAGGCGAATCCTTTGAATGAAGAACTGTTTCCTCTCATTCCAGGATTGGAAAAGCCTGTGGAATTCTGGAAGCGAATCTTTGCCGAGTTTACTCTCTCTCAGATCGTTTTTTTCGATTCCCAGGACATGAGTAAAATTTACGAAGTACTTACCGTCGGCGAAGAAAGCCGATCGAAGGACTTCATCACCGGCGAAAGAACTCGCATCGCTGTTGCCCACGGCGTCGAGGTGGATAGGGTTAGAGCTCAACGGGGCATCAAGGAGCGCATGGCCGCCGGGTTAAAGCGTGCCGGCCGGTACATGCCGTTGATTCAGCAGGCGTTCGGCGAAAAGGGGCTACCGGCAGAGCTGGGCTATCTTCCCTTAGTGGAGTCTTCATTCGATATCAACGCGCGTTCCCATGCCGGCGCGTTGGGGCTGTGGCAGTTCATGCGCGTCACGGGAAAACAATATATGCGGGTCGAACGCCATATCGATGAAAGAAGGGATCCGATTACTTCCACCCGCGCGGCCGCGTTATTCCTGAGCCAGAGTTATAAACTTTTGGGCAATTGGCCGCTAGCCATTACTTCCTACAATTATGGCCCGGCCGGGATCGCACGTGCGGTCGCCCAAATGCAAACGGACAACCTGGTCGAACTGATACGCGATTACAAGCATCCCAATTGGGGGTTCCCGCCGAAAAACTTTTACGCGGAATTTCTCGCGGCTGTCGAGATCGCGCATAACCTTGACCGCTACTTCCCCGGTCTTGAGATTGATGCCCCCTTAGCTGTCAAAGAAATCGAGCTGAAAAATAGTACGTCGCTGGAAGCTCTGGCCAAAATGAAGGGCCTAACGGAAGATCAACTGTTGTTGTGGAACCCGGCGCTGACGAAGCAGACTCGAAAGGTGCCAGCTGGCTATCTTGTGAAAATTCCCGTGGATGCACGGGCGGAGCCAATATTGGAAGCGGCGTCGCGTAGCGAAACCAAACAACCGGAAGTAGTCCGTCACCGCGTCAAACGGGGTGAAACGGTGCTGCAAATTGCCCGGCGCTATGGAGCATCGGTGGAAAGAATTCTGGAGCTCAATGGCATTCGCAGACCCCACCTGGTAAAGGTTGGAACCCTGCTGCTGATTCCTAAATCGTAACGATGGCTATGGGTTGAACGTCCAGCGGTCCCGATCCCCGGTGGGCACGAAATACTCGGCCCGGTGTTGGGAGGGCAAAAAGTTTTGAGTCTAGCGTAAACTCGAGACCCGAGACTCAAGACTGTTAAGGCGACGGAAGGAGCCAACCATGGACGGAAAAGCTCTGGTCGAATCGGTCAGAAAAGATATAATCGAGCCTGGAGTGAAGCGGCTCATGGATCATCCCTACTTCTGCGAGCTGCGCCAGGGCAAGCTGTCGATCCGGAGGCTGCAGGGCTGGTCGATACAGCACTATCTGCACAATAAGGCAATTCTCAAAGCCTTTGCTCTCGGTATGGTGAAAAACGCCCATGATCCGGATCTTTTCAACTATTTCACAAATCAGTTTACCGAGGAGCAGTCCCATCCGGATCTGGCAAAACATTTTGGCCTGGTTTTGGGGCTCGCAGAAACAGATTTTTCCGACGCCACGCAAATCTTCGAGTGCCAGATTCATTCGGCGCGAACGATTTATAACACGCTGCTCGGCATTCCGGCGCAAAATCGCGCTTCGGCCCTAACCAGCGAAAGTATGGTGTGTCGATACTCCGAAGAATTTAATGGCTACTTAAGACAAAACTACGGGTTAGGCGACGATGCCTTGACGTTCTTTACCGTTCATATGGTTGCCGACAAAGAGCATACGGCTCAGTCGGCCGAACTCATCTCGCGCATGGTAAAAACTCCACGGGACGAACGGCTGGTGCGCGAGAGCGCGGCCTATATGGTGCGAATTAAGCTCGGAAAGTTCGACGGTATCTACCGGGAATACGCGTGAATAATAGCTCGACAAAAACAGCAGGAGTGATTGGGGTATTGGGATTGCGCAGGTAGAGGGCGCTAGCGCCGGGCCCCTGTGGGTTGTCGCAACCTTCTAACTTTCGATGGGAATTTGGCTTCGGGAACCTATGCCAAAAGCGCTAACGGCTAGCCTTCCGGCTGCTGATTGCTCGCTACGGCGTACATCGATTCTGCATATTGTTTAACCATGCGACGCGCGCTAAAGCGAGGCATGGTCGTCCGAATCGCCTCTTTCACTATTTGGACCCACCTTCTTGGAATCTTGGTGGCGTCACGATCATAAAAACAGGGAACAACCTCTTCCTCCAGGAGTCGGTAGAGAGCGTCGGCATCAGCTGCGTCTACGGTCTGGGTATTATCCGACATAACCCCCCCATCGATCACCCAGCCGTTGGAACCCGTGTGGCCTTCCGCCCACCAACCATCTCCAGTGCTCAAGTGCAGCACACCGTTGATGGAAGCTTTCATACCACTGGTTCCGCTCGCTTCGAATGGTTTGCGCGGCGTGTTTAGCCATACGTCGCACCCCTGCACCAAGAAGTGCCCGACGTGCAGATCGTAGTCCTCCACGAAGGCGACGCGACCGCCAAATGCGGAGTTGATGGCGTGGCTAAAAATATTCTGCAGGTGTTGCTTCCCGGGGCGATCCGCCGGGTGAGCTTTGCCGGCAAACACAATTTGAACCGGCCGCCGGAAAGCCGTCAAAATCCGCGCTAATCTTTCGGTGTCATAAAAAATTAGTTCCGGACGCTTATAGTCGGTAAATCGGCGGGCGAATCCGATCGTAAGAGCCGCCGGATCGAGCAGTGTACCTGCCGCCACTACCCGATCGGCCGTCACCTGGTTATGGGTCCATAACTGACGGGTTCGCTCACGAATGAACGCGATGAGATAACTTCGCAGCGATTCCCGCAGCGCCCAAATTTCCTCATCCGGGATCGTTGCAATGTTGTCCCAGAAATGCGGCACGTCATGTTCGTCCTTCCAGTTTGCCCCAAGGTGGCGTTCGAAGAGTCTGGCCATATCCGGGGCAATCCAAGTGGGAATGTGGACTCCATTGGTTACCGTTTTCAACAAACGCTCTCCACCGGGCGTACTCGGCCACAGTTGCGCCCACATGTCCAAGGTGACGCGACCGTGGAGTTGGCTTACCGCGTTGGTCGCGCTCGTACTACGGATGGCCAAGGCGGTCATGTTGAACATCGGCCCAAAGCCGTTGTTGTAATGGCCAAGTTGTAGGAACTGCTCACCATGTGACCCGGCGCCATCCCAATAGCCGGAAAGGTAGTACTTGACCAGATCGATATTGAACGCGTCATGTCCCGCAGCCACCGGAGTGTGCGTCGTGAAAAGCGTGGAGCGTCGTACTTTTTCAAGCGCCGCCTCGAAGCTTTCGCCTTTTTCCTCCAGTTCACGCAGGCGCTCGAGTGCGACGAACGCCGTGTGCCCCTCGTTCATATGCCAGGCCGCAGGCTGATAACCCATTGCGCGAAGCGCACGGACGCCGCCAACGCCCAAGATGATCTCTTGCTGCAGCCTCATCTCATGGTCGCCGCCGTAAAGACGGGCTGAAAGCTCGCGATCCACGGGATCATTTTCCTTAACCGAGGTATCCAGTAAATAAATCTTGACGCGGCCCAGACGAACGCACCACAACGATACATGCACCACACGATTCCCCAACCGGACCTGCAAGGTACAAGGGGTGCCGTCTTTGGCGACCGCCCGCTCCACCGGCGCGTGATCCCACTGTAGTTGCTCGTACATTTCCTCTTGTCGTCCCTCCGAACTGATGCTCTGATGGAAGTATCCCTGGGGATACATGAATCCGACGGCCACCAGCGGGATCCCCAGATCGCTCGCCTCCTTGCAGTGATCGCCGGCTAAGACCCCAAGTCCTCCAGCGTAAATAGGCAACGATTGGTGAAATGCAAACTCAGCAGAAAAGTAAGCGATGGGACGGTTGAACAGAGCCGGGTAGCGCCTCGCCCACCATGTTTCCTTAGTGGTCAAGGCGTGGCCGAGCTTCTCCACTGCGGCATCGTAGAGAGCGATAAAAACGGGATCCCGCGCCGCCTGCTTCAAGCGATGCCTGGTGACCAGGTTCAGCATGCGCACCGGATTATGCGAGGTCAGTCGCCAAAGCGGGTAGTCCAGGCGACGAAACACCTCGCGGGCATCGGGATGCCAAGTCCACCACAGGTTAGACGCCAGTTGCCGTAGGCCGCCGATGCGCTCGGGAAGAAGCTGCTTTTCGAATTCCATTGAACCTATTTTAATCGCTTAGTGGCTGGTAAACAACTGATAAGATGATCCAGACCCCCTGCGAGGTCAATGCAACGGAGATAGCATGCGGCGCGCCACGTCAGTAGATTTTCAAAGCAGAACGACCTATAAGAGTTGGGAAATCCTAATTTCGCGGAGCATACGGCTCGTGACTTGGTTTTTCCAATCTTTGGGTGTTTTGATTCAAGTTCCTTGGTTAGCTTTTGTCCTTGGCGCCTTGTTTGGCGGGCTTTACCGATTATCTGATTCGACTGTAATAGCCACCGCCAGCGCGGCTTGGCTGCTCTACGGCGCCTACGAGTACCTGATGTACTTCCGCGTATTGTGCAGCGGCGAGTGTAATATCCGGGTTGACTTACTGCTGATCTATCCGGTCTTAGTTTTGCTGGGATTGTGGGCACTGGCGGTCTTTTTTAGAGCCAGGATGACATCCAAAATCGTGAACAACTCAACAATCGACCCCCCATAAAAATTATTCTTGTGGCGATTCCACGGCTCTGACATCAGGGCGGAAAGGATCGGATAATGGCGAATCCTATAATCGGTTTTATCGGTCTCGGCATCATGGGTAAGCCTATGGCGAGGAATTTACTGAAGGCGGGCTACGTACTGGTGATTCACAATCGTAGCCGTAGGTCAGTGGAGGAGTTGAGCAAAGACGGCGTACAGGCTGCGGGCAGCGCCAAAGAAGTTGCCGAGCGCGCTGAGGTGATCATCACCATGCTTCCCGACTCCCCGGATGTGGAGCTTGTCTATAGCGGCGAGCAGGGGATCTTCGCCGGGGTGAAGTCCGGTAGCCTGCTAATTGATATGTCGAGCATCTCGCCCGTGGTTGCGCGCAGGCTGGCCGCAGAGGCGGAAAAGCGCGGCTGCGACATGCTCGATGCGCCGGTTAGCGGCGGTGAGGCAGGCGCCATCAGCGCAACATTATCGATCATGATCGGCGGGCACGGAGCGGCGATCGAACGGGCTATGCCGCTCTTTCGACTTTTAGGCAAAAATATCGTTGCTGTTGGCGGCGTCGGCGCCGGCCAAGTCACAAAAGCGGCGAATCAAATGGTCGTTGGTACCACCATCGCGATCATCAGCGAAGCCCTCGTGCTGGCAGCCAAGGCAGGCGTTGACCCGGCCAAGGTCCGGCAAGCTCTGCTGGGAGGTTTCGCCCAATCGAAAATTCTCGAGGCCCATGGCCAGAAAATGCTAGAGCGCAATTTTAAACCTGGCTTTCGCATCCGCCTGCACGAGAAAGATATGAAGATCGCGCTGGCGACGGGAGCAGAGTATGGCGTGCCCCTCATGGTTACGGGAATCGTCGCTCAAATGATGACCGCCATGAAATCCATGGGCAACGCTGATTTAGATCACTCCGGCCTGGTTACCTTTGTCGAAGAGTTGGCCAAGACCCAAATGGCGCCGGGTTAGCGGGTCTCTGTCGCTTGGGAAAAAACTACCCTGAGCTGGGAGTTCCCTTCAAAGACTCCCAAAAGGACCAACGGTTGGGCGTGATCTGAATAAGCGGTCTCTGATGGATGGCCATGTGCCGATACTGAGGGTACTTGCGGCGCAGGCGGCTCACGGCATCTCGGTGCTTTTTGCCCCTGGTCAGAACCCGCGCTTTGCCAAATACCAGAGTATAGCTGAGCTTGCGCCAATCTTCCTCGTAGTGATCGATGACGAGGGAGACTTTTGCGTTTTCGCCGATGTTTCTCAACCGTTTTAATTTGTGCGGCGCGACTCGTTTGGGTTTTTCGTCCAGAGGCGAGAAAAAGTCTTTGCCGTCAAAGACAAAGCAGATCGGAATGACATGGGGCTGGCGGTCGGCGCCGCTTGTGGCGAGGCGGGCGACGCGAGCGGAGCGAACTAGCCGTGAGGCTGAAGGCGCGAGACTTGAGACAGAAGGCATTGGGCAATTATAGCCAATCGGCAACGGGCATTAGGCAATAGAAAAAGACATGAGGGTCACGGGCGGCTTTTCAGCCTCCGGAAGACATGCTTTCTCCAACTGTTGCCTTAGCCTCCTGCCTGGTGCCTTGTTAAATTTTAAACTCCCCGGCCACGTTGGGCGCGAACAACTCTTCGACCGTTAAGGATCGCGACAGCAGTCCCTGCTCGCCCATGTAGCGAACCAGATGCTCGAGTACATGACGGTTGGCTTCGATGCCGTAGGGCCACCAGTCAGGACCAAAAATCTCCCTGAGCTCTTCTCGTTCCCATGTCAGCCATGGCAGCGTGCACGAGAGCGTATTGGTGGGAAAGTTCAAATTCTTGATGGCAAGCTCTTTGGCGTCGCAAAAAGCTTTGTACAAGCTGCGGGCGGTCCAGGGGTTTTTGTCACAGATTTCTTTGCGGATCACCAAAACATGCATAATGGGGAAAATCTTCGTTCGTTTGTAATAATCGATCTCCACTTCCTTGTAATTCGGAAACAGGCGCTTCACCTTCGGATGGCCTTTGACAAACGACGATGGGCTTCGCGCCGAGATCAAGGCATCGATCTCACCGCTTTCAAGCATGTCGTTTAGTGTCTTATCGTCCGCGATGGCTTCGACCCTTATCTCGGGCGGCAACGTGAGTTTGACTCGCTCCTTTCGCCCGGGATCTTCCTGGCCACCGACGAACCACTTCATATCACCGGCTCGCACGCCATAGTCGTCGCTTAGAAAGCCGCGAATCCAAACCGCAGCGGTAATTGAATATTCGGGGGCGCCTACTCTTTTGCCTTTGAAGTCGGCTGGCCCCTTGATGCCGGAATCCGTATTGACAAATACGCAGGAGTGGCGAAAAAAGCGGGAGGGAAACACCGGTATGGCAACAAACGGAGAATTGCCCCGGCTGATCATGGTGATGTGATTGGAAAGGGACATCTCCGAGGCGTCAAATTCACGATGATGTCCCATGCGCCAGAAGATTTCCTCCGCCTCTAGCGGCAAGTAATTTAAGTGTATGCCTTCGGCTTCCACCGCTCCCGTCTGCAGCGCAAGGGTGCGATCGTAATTGCCGCAGGCGACCGTAAGAAATAATTTTTCCATAATAAACCTCCCGATGACTCTCGACCTCGCTCGGGGCAAGCTTTGCACGAGATATACCTTCTTAACTTACTTTGATGCCCAACGCGAGAAGCGCCGGCGGTTAGGGTCGGAACAGCGGCGCCGCGGGCCCCGGCGCGAAAAGTGTGGTGAGACAAGACTCGCAGCCCATTTTTTGCCCAGAGCCAGCGTTTGGTTGACAGGGGTAGGGGTCGATCATATAAATAAAATTTTCGCGAGCATAGAAGAAGGGAGTTGCCAATGGCGCAGGTGGATTTGATCGTGAGAGGGGGTGAGGTGTGGACCCCCGGTGGATTTATTGACGCGGATATTGCAGTTAGCGCGGGTAGGATCGTTGCTTTGGGCAAAGCTCCGGTTTTGCCGGAGACCGCTGCCGCAGTTGTCGATGCGAATGGAAAGAAGGTCATCCCGGGTCTAATCGATACTCACACCCATCATAGGGATCCGGGTTTTACCCATAAGGAAGATTTAACCACAGCGACGATGGCCGCCGCGGCGGGAGGGGTGACCTTATCGGTGGGCATGCCCAATGTCGACCCGCCGACGACAACCGTAGAGCGTTACCGTACCTTGATCGAGGATCATAAAAAGAAGGCGATCGTTGATTTTAACCATAATCCCTCGGGAACCGTGCCGGAGGAAATCGAGGGGCTCGCAAAAGAAGGTTGCTTGGCGTTTAAAATCTTTATGGTCAAGGACACGGGCCGCGATTATCCCCATATGCCTGGTATTGGGTTGCACAACCACGGACATCTCTTTCGCGCCTTTGAGGAGGTGGGCAAGACGGGGTTGCCTCTGATGATCCATCCCCATGATCAGGATTTAATGGACGAGCTAGAGGGAAGGTACTGGAAACGCGGCGACTATAGTCCTCAAGCCTACGCCAAGGCGTATCGCGACTTCGATGGCATCATCTGGGACACGGCGATTGCGACTCTGTTCCGCTTTCAAAAAGCGGTGGGCAATAGACTGCATATCATGCACATGAGCACGCCCGAAGCTTTGGATATGCTGCGGCGCGCCAAGGATCAGGGCCGGCCCTGCAGTTGTGAAGTCAATCCCTGGGCGCTCTTCCTCGCCAACTGGCAGAACGTCGAGAGGCTTGGCCCCTATTGTTTGGGCTTTTGGGTGCCGCCGGATCACGTTGAGGCCCTTTGGAAGGGAATCAACGACGGTACGGTGGATATTGTCGGCACCGATCACGCGCCGCATACCAAAGAAGAAAAAGATATCGGCTGGAAAAATATGTGGCAATCTCCGGGCGGCGAGCCGCAGATTCAAGATTATTTGCGACTCTTTCTTACCGCGGTCCATGAAGGGAAGTTGACGCTCGACACTCTGGTGCGTATCACTTCCTACAATCCGGCGCGCCTCTTTGGCGTCTATCCGCAAAAGGGTGTCATTCAGCCGGGGGCCGACGCCGACTTGGTAATCATAGACATGAACCGGGAAGAAACGATCAGCAATGAAACCACCTACACGAAAGTCGGCTGGACGCCCTATCATGGCCAGAAAGTAAAGGGCGTGCCCATTCGCACCATCCTTCGCGGCAAGACCGTGATGGAAGAGGGCAAAGTGGTCGGCAAGCCGGGAGATGGGCAATTCGTCGTGCCGGTGGGATAGGGGTTTTCGAGTTCCCCTTTCCTCACCACTTTACACGTGAGCTGATCTGAATCTTCCGCGATCCCGTCTTCGGAATCGATCTTTTTGACGATAATGAGTTTGGGCTACCAATTCCGCCACACGCTCGCGCACCTTGGCCATGTGCCGCTGCTTTTCCCCCGACCTGGGCGGCGAAACTCCCGTGCGCGAAAGGGGTCTATCGCAGCGGCCAGAATATGGGTAGGAACCCGAGGACGACGAGAAACACCAATATTGTGAGCGGCACGCCGAGCTTGAGGTAATCGACGAACCGGTAACCGCCAGGTCCCATGACCAGAACGTTAGCCGGGTGGGAGATGGGGCTGGTGAAGCTCGCCGAGGCCGCCATGGCCACCGCCATCATCGCAGCATGCACGGAAAATCCCATCGCCGCGCTCGCCGATAACACGATGGGTGCCATCAGCACCACCAGCGCCGCGGTAGGCACGATCATGGTGGCAGCGGCCGTCACTCCGTAGAGTCCAACGATGACCGCCCATGATCCGTATCCGCCAAGCGAGGCCATCACCGCGTTGGCGACGAACTGCGCTGCGCCCGTCTCGTGCATGGCGACGCCGAGCGGAAGCATGCCGGCGATAAGGAAAATCGAACGCCAATCGATGGCGCGGTAGGCGGCTTCCATGTTGAGGCAGCGTGTAAGCACCATGAGGGTCGCCCCGGTGACAGCCGCGATGGAGATCGGCAGCCACGCCAGCAGCACCACCCCCACCACACCGAGCATGATGAGACCTGCTATCGGAGCTTTGCTGGCGTCGACCGTGGAAGCGGTCACCGGCGCGAGCACGATAAAATCGGGGTCGCGATCGAGCGTGGCTAGGCGCTCGCGCGGTCCGAGCAGCAAAAGAGCATCCCCGAGCAGCAGCTGCATCCTGCTGAGATCGCTGCGGTAGGGACGGCCGTTACGCCAAATGGCGATTAGCTCGAGTTGGTAGCGACCGCGCAGGTCGAGCTCCGTGACCGTTTTTCCAGCGAGGGAGGAGTGCGGGTGCAAGGTCGCTTCTACCATCTGCAGCGAGTCCGAATCGAACACATCCAGATGCGCGGACGCGTCGTACTGGATCTCAAGTTCCTGCAGACCGCGCAGCACGTCGACGTCTTCGGCGCGCCCCTGCACGATGAGAAGATCCCCACCCTTCACGGCGACATCCGAATCCGGCATGACCTCGAGCTCGCCGTCGCGAAACACGCCCAGCAGGCGAAAGTCAAACGCGTCGGCAAGGCGCGTCTCGCGCATGGTCAGGCCTTCGAGCTCAGATTCTTTCGGCACGTGAATCACGAACACCCGGTCCTGCAGTCGGTAGAGCTGCTCCAGATCCTCGGCCGTGACTTTAGCCACGGCATCGAACTCGCTAGAGTTCTCCAGAGTTTCAATGTCTTTCGGATCGCATTGCACCAGCAGGTGGTCGCCGGCGGCGAGCGACACCCTGCTAAGGCGCGAGCGCCATACCTCGGATGCACGACGCACAGCGAGCACGTTCGCCGCATGCTTGTCTCGGAATTCGCGATGGCGTACAGGCTGGCCGACGAGATTGGATTCCCCGGCGACCTGGAGCTCGCGCAGCTTGAGCTTCTCGGAGAGCAGGTCCTGCAGCACGGGGGCTTCCCGCTCAATGGTTAGTTCGCTCCATTTGCGAAGCGCGTCGAAGCGATCGTGGCGGCCCTGCACAATCATGACGTCTCCGCCGTGCAGGCGAGTATCGGCGCCGGGCAGCGCTTGCGTTACGCCGGAACGCATAAGCGCGATGATGATCAGCCCGGCGGAGTCCGTGAGTCCGACTTCCCGTATGGTTTTTCCAGCGGCTACCGAATCCGGGAGGATGCGCACCATGAACATACGCTCCTGCAGGCTGTACTGATCCCGCAGGTTGCGTCGGCTCTCCCCTTCTTTCTGCTGCGGCGCTGTCTTCGGCAAAAGATACCGGCCGATCAGTGCGACGAACGCAGTGCCGATACCCAGGATAACCACGCCAAGCGGGGTGAAATCGAACAACGTGAATGGCGCGAAGCCCGCATCGCGCAGGGCGCCGCTGACGAGCAGGTTGGGGGGCGTTCCAACCAGGGTAGTGAGGCCGCCCAGCAGGGTGCCGTAGGCGAGCGGCATCAGCAGGCGCGGGGCGGGAATTGCGGACCGCCGTGCCACGTCCACCACCACGGGCAGCATCAGTGCGGCAACGCCGATGTTGTTCATGAATCCGGAAAGGCCGCCGGACACCAACATGATGACCGCAATCATGCGGGCCTCGCCGTGGCCGGCGATGCGAAGCATGGTGCGGCTGATGCTGTCCGCAAACCCGGCCCGACTCAGACCCTCGCTCAGGATGAACATCGCCCACACGGTAATGACCGCCGGGTTGCTGAACCCCGCAACCGCCTCTACCGGTGTCACCAGCCCGGTGAGCGCCAGCGAGCATAGGACCATGAGCGAGACCAGGTCCATACGGATCCACTCGGTCACGAAGAGCACCAGCGAGATGCCAAGAATACCGAGGACGAGAAGGATCTCAAAGGGGACGCCACTCATCGGCTCGACCGTAAATCAGGCGGGGATATCAATGCTCCGCGCCCCAGCGTTATTGATGCCAACAGCACTCTCTAGGGCTCGTCTTTGCTAACCACCAAATTCCTTAGTAGGGGTTATGGCCATCAAACAACGGTATTATTTTCCAGATCTTCAACGTCCTTCGGGCGCATCATCGATTACTTCTTCGGGATCAATTTTGTTGACGATTAACCCGGAAATGAGCTTAGGATAAAAATAAGTCGATTTCTGCGGCATTTTTTCGCCGCTGTTCGCGATCGTTAAAATTTCCGCCGCCTTGGTGGGGTTGAGAAGAAAAGCCGCTTGAAAATCTTCTTTCTCCAACGCTTGCAACACCGCCTCATCGTCCTGGGAATAGCGGATAGTTGCACCGTTGATTTGCTCTTCGGGAGATAGCCCCAGGACATGCTCGAGCAGCAATACGTGCAACGTCGTGACATCGAGCTCGCGCAGCGGCGCACTCAAATCCTTGGCAAGGCGCTGCAGGATTCTCTTGTTTTTCAGCCGGAGAATCAGGTAGCGCGGATCGCGTTTGAATGAGGCGCCGAGCAGCCGCTGCTTCTTGGCGCCGTTTTTTAACGCTTTGAGGAACCAGTTCCGCCCCTCCGGCGTCTTGGGGTACTGCTCCAGGTAAAAATAAGTCTGCAGCGCCTCTTCCAGCTCCAAAAACGGTTTCGGCGTGTAACCGCGAACCAGTCGATGGGTCGGCAGAATGACCAAGCTCTCGTCGTTAATGTTGGCGAAGTAAGTCAAGATATAGTTAAAAGCCTCCCGCCCGCTCCAGTTTCCTCGCTCGTTGCGCACATGGTTGCGGTAGTTGAGCGTCGCTTCGTAACGATGGTGGCCATCGGCGATCAGCAACCGCTGCTGCGCCATTGCCTGCTGGAGTTTGCGCACCGGCGTAGGATCGTCAATGCGCCAGAGCCGGCATTCATCGCCGTTTTCTTGTTTCACTTCGATATAGGGATTCATTCCCTCCACTTGGGCAGCCAGCATGCGGTTAAGGCTTTGCTTGGGCTCGGCATAGAGAGCAAAAATCGGGCTCAGTTGCGCGCTACAGGCAACCATGAGTTTAAACCTATCTTCCTTGGGAGCGTCGAGGGTCCTTTCGTGGGGGCGGATGTCGCCGTCGGAAAACTCTTGCAGGCGCGTCAGGGCAAAAAAACCCTGGCGGACTTTTTTACCGCTGCCTTTGAGCAAAAAGCTGTGGGTTAGAAAATATATCGCCGGCGACTCATCCCGTTGGAAAATGCCCTGAGCTTGCCATTCCTGGAAGAGCGCGGCCGCGGCCGAATGGGAATCAAGCTCCTGGTTCAAATCCAAACGAACGAAATTGTGGGGCGACTTTCGCTGGAGCTTTTCCTGCTCCTCCTGGGATATGACATCGTAAGGGGGCGCGATCACCTTGGATAGGTCCCGATTTTTTTTTTGGTTGTAGAAAAGACCGCGAAAGGGAGCGATATGTACCATAGGTTAGTCTTTCTTTTAAAAGCAGATCTCAGGGGCAAGGCTTCCAGCTCCGGCCGATGGGTTCTGCCTTGAAGGCCAGCCCCACCAACCTCCAAGGGTGCTTATTCCAACGGTCCGGGCCTCACCGAACCTGTGCGGTTGTGCGGCCGCGGCGTTCAGCCTTGGCTCTTCGAGCGAAACTTTCATCGCCGGGGGTGAATCCGATTCATGAACATTAGGGTCAAATTGCCGAAGGATCAAGTCCCACGCGGTGTAAGATCGTCAGCGGTAAAGGGTAAGGGGTGTGAGAAATCGGAGAGCTGACGTATGAAGTTCAAAATCCGAAAACTCCTAACACCTTACGCCTTACTGTTCTTTGGCGACGCCGAGAGTCATCGCGCCGATGCTTTCGATTTCTGATTTTACCATGTCACCCGGCTGAAGTTTTTGTTGAAACTCCGGCGAGTCGGGATTGCCGGTGGCGATGAGGTCTCCCGGGTACAGTGTAGTGACCTGCGAGAGGTAACTCAACAAAACACTGATGTCGTTAACCATAGAATCGGTCTTCGCCGATTGCCGTAGCTCGCCATTGACCCAGAGTTTCATCCATAGGTTGTGCGGATCGGCGATCTCGTCTTTGGTCGTGATCCAGGGTCCAATGGGCGCGAAGGTCTCGAACCCCTTGCGTACAGAGCGGGTTCCCGCAAGGCCTTTGCCCGAGCCATAACCTCGCGCCGTGACGTCGAGTATGATGGTATAGCCGAAGATTACGTCGAAAGCTCTTTCTTTAGAGACATGTCGCGCCTCTTTACCGATGACCACGCAGAGCTCCAGCTCAGGAAAGATCGTTGCCGCATTTCGCGGGATGATGATGTTCTGTTCGGGCCCGGTAACAGCCGAGGGGGGCTTTAAAAAAATCCTTTCGAGAAGCTCTTCGGGTGTTGCGGTACCGACGGTCCCTCTGCCGCGAGCGGCGTCCAATCCCGCGGTGCCCCTTTTATAGTTGGTTGCGGCGGCCCAGATCTTCGACGGATTGGGCACCGGGGGCCTCAACGACTTCGGGTCGAGAGGTTTGGCCGAACGGTGGGTTGCTTCCTTAGAGACGAGGGTTTGCAAATCATCCCATCGGGCGATGAGGTCGATCATAGAATAACTAACCGGCAAGGCCCCTTGACCGGCCAAGAACTCGCCAATCAAAACGCAGGCGCCATCGTTAATGACTGCGAGTTCGCTGGGCGCAATAGACGCTAATTTCATGAGACGGCTCCCCTGCTCCTGTCATTGTCCATATATGGATACGGGAATTTTGACAAGCCGCGCGCCATGGATGGCAAGAGGGAAGTGGCAGAAAACTTTTTCGCGCCGCAATTGCTACGCCACTGTCTCTATGGCATAAAAAGTCGTGCCTTCCAGTTGGTTACGACTTTCGCTTCGCGCAGATCCCGCATCGTTCGATGCGCTAAGTAATTTTCTGATCGAGCGAGGCGCCCCAGGGGTCATCGTCAGGAAGAACGAGTTGCAAGCTTATTTTCCCCATTCCACGAAAGACGTCGCGCTCAAGCAAGGCGTTCAACGTTATCTCCGAGGGCTCCAAGGAATCTATCCCCATGGAAGGGAACAGGTTTTACATTGGAGCCTGGTCAGGGATCGGAATTGGCTTAGCGCCTGGCGTCGCTTCTTTACTCCACGGAAAATCGGCCGATCTTTCTGGGTGACGCCGCCATGGGCGAGCTTAACGGCGATGGATAGACGACAGGTGATTACCATCGATCCGGGAATGGCCTTCGGCACGGGCACCCATGCGACCACCCGGGGTTGTCTGGAGTTTATTGAACAGGTGGCCGCACGTTTTCACGGAGATTCATTCACGGCGCTCGATGTCGGCGCAGGGTCGGGAATTCTCTCCATCGGCTTGGCGAAACTCGGAGCGAAGGAAGTCTGGGCCCTGGACAATGATCCGGTGGCGTTGCAGGCGGCGCGTAAAAATCTCAGCGCCAATGGAGTCGAAAACATCGTCCATCTCTCGGCAACGGCATTGAACCGCTTGAGGAAATCGTTTCCGCTGGTGGTCGCCAATCTCACGGCTGAGACGATTCTAGCCCTGAGCAAGGCGCTGCAAAAGAAGGTTGCACCTACTGGGTTTCTCATCCTTTCCGGTATTCTAAAAACCAAGGCCACCCTTGTCATCGGTCATTTCGCTGACCAGGGCTTCAGACTGCTGCGCCGCAAAGCGGAGAAAGAATGGGTAACGCTGCTGCTGCGGCGGAAATAGTGATATGGCTCGATTTTACCTGCCGCAGGATAGCATCGAAGACAAGCATGGGTGCATTGAGGGTCAAGAGTTGGAACATCTCAGGCGGGTCTTGCGATTGGAACCCGGCGATTCTATTACCGTTTTCGATGACACAGGCTGGGAACATGAGGCGGTGATTCGTCAAATCAGCGTGGCGCGGGCCGACATCGAGATAGTCGAGTCCCACCGAACGGAGCGAGAATCTCCTTTGAGCATAACCTTAGCCGTCGGCCTCACCAAAGGAGAGAAGATCGATTTTGTTGTCGAGAAGGCCACCGAGCTCGGAGTGCAAATCATCGTTCCCTTCGTTTCAGCCTACACGGTGCCCCGGTTGGATGAAAAGAAAATGGCAAAACGAAGCGCGCGGTGGAGAAAAATTGCCCTGAGCGCCGCCAAACAAAGCGGCCGTGGCTGCATTCCAGAAATCATGGCGCTCGGCGACTTCGAGGAATTGACAAAAAAAGCATGGCCCGTAACGCTCAAGCTCTTATTGTGGGAGAACCAAACTGAGGGGAGCCTCTCCCAGGTTCGCGCTACCGCGGGCGATGTGCGGTCGGTTCTCGTGGTCATCGGGCCTGAAGGGGGTTTCAGTCCTGCTGAAGCGGAGCGGGCCTTAGCGCGGGGTTTTACGACGGTGCGACTGGGCCAGCGGATTCTGCGGGCGGAGACGGCTGCAATTGCGGGCGTGTCGCTCGTTCAATTTTTATGGGGGGATTTGCGATAGCTTGCGCCGCCTCGGTGCATCTTTTAGCATAGGGCGGCAAGATCGGCTGACAAAACCATGCAATGTCAAAACTGTGAAAAACCGCTACATCCGGCAGACGAGCAATGCCCGGCCTGCGGCGCCAAGCCGCTTCATCGAAGGGTCGTCATGGATAGCCGCCCCAAGGAGTTCGCTCTAACTGCAGAAGAGGAGCCCTTTGAGTCGAGTGAACGCTCGCCCATGGAAGAATGGGATATTCCCGCCGAACTTCTACCGCCCCGTGCTCCCGTTGTCGCAGAAAATAGCGCGGGCGCGAGAGCGATGATTCAATGGGGCGGATTTTTGCGGCGCAGCTGCGCGTTCCTGATCGACCTCGGCTTTCTCTTAGCGCTTTCAGCCGCGATGAGTTATCTCTCCTACATTGGCTACAAAGTCGGATTGGCGGCGCATGGCCGCATCGTCACGTGGGATAACGTCACGCCGCTTTTCGTCCTGCTCACCTGGGGATGGTTGGGTTTGGCCACAGCCTATTTCGTCCTGTTTCATGGTATGGGGGGAAAAACCCTCGGCAAGTGGCTTTTGGGTTTACGCATCGTTGGCGCGGAGCAAACCGAGGTGACCTATAAGCAGGCGTTGTTGCGATGGCTTGGTGCAGTGGGCTTTGCACCGTTGGGATTGGGGTTCCTTTGGATAATTTGGAGCCGGGAAAAAAGAGCCTGGCATGATTTCTTGGCGCGCACATGGGTCATAAGAGAGTGAGGAGTAAGGAGTAAGGAAGGTTGGAGACGGGGCCGCTTAAAATTGGGGTTGTCATGGATCCCATAGAGAAGATCAACATCGACAAGGACACGACCTTTGTCCTGATGTTTGAGGCGCAAAAGCGGCGCCATGAGATCCATTATATGGAGCTTGATGACCTCTACGTCCGCGGCGGCACCCCTTTCGGTCGCTATCGCCGGCTTCGTGTGGCACGGGCTACGCCGCATTACCAGCTGGGCGATTTTGTGGCCGGACCGCTCCAGGATTTCAGCGTCGTGCTGATGCGCAAGGATCCGCCTTTCGACATGAAATTCTTTTTTGCCACACACCTTTTGAGTCTCATCGACCCCCAGAGATGTTTCGTCATGAATAATCCTAGGGGGTTAAGAGAAGCCAATGAGAAGCTCTATGCGCTGCGTTTTGCCGAGCAGATTCCACAAACCCTCGTCACCAGTGACATGGCGGGTCTCAAACAATTCATGGAAGATCTCGGAGGAGAAATGATCATCAAGCCGCTCGACGGCAGCGGCGGCAGCGGAGTTTTTTACCTCAACCGCCAAGATCGAAACACCAACGCCATTTTGGAAATGGCGACGGCCAGCGGTCAACGACTCGTCATGGGGCAGCGTTATCTCCCTGAAATCCGCCAGGGGGACAAGCGGATCATTGTGCTCGACGGGGAACCTCTTGGGGCGGTGCTGCGAGTTCCCGCGGAGTATGAACATCGCGGCAACATTCACGTCGGCGGTCAGTGCGTAAAAACAGAATTGACCCCGAGAGATCAGGAAATTTGCCGCGCCCTCGCTCCGCTTTTGAGCGCCGACGGTCTTTACTTCGTTGGCCTGGACGTGATCGGCAACTTTCTCACCGAAGTCAACGTGACTAGCCCCACGGGCATTCAGGAGATCAACGCGCTGAACGGCGTGCGGCTCGAAGAGCAGGTGATCGATTTTATCGAAGAGAAAGCGCCGTGGCGCTAAACTGTGAACCGCGCTTTGTCTTCTCTGTTTGCACGACCGGGATCAGCGACGAAGATTGCGCCGCTGACCTTGACTCTCTATAAGTTTTGGGCAATATTCCACTTTTCAATCTCCTGGCCAGGTAGCTCAGTCGGTAGAGCAGAGGACTGAAAATCCTCGTGTCGGCGGTTCGATTCCGTCCCTGGCCACACCCAAGCCCCTTCAGCGAATGCGATGTTTTCAGACCTCTAGTTGGCAAGTCGCCGATTGACTTCGCGCCTGTGCCCTATGCCCACGATAAGGACCAGCAATATCTTCTCTCTAACTTGGAAAAGTATCCGGTAATCCCCCACGCGCAAGCGATAGAGACCAACTTCGCCCTCGATTTTTTTGATGCCCGAAGGGTACGGATTCTCGGCCAACGAATCGATTCGCTGCTTTATCCTTCTCCGTACCGATCCATCGAGGGCTTTAAAATCCCGTTGCGCTCGCGGCGCAAGCTCAACGCGGTAAGGCAATCAGAGGCCTATCTCTTTCTTGAATTTCTCCCAGGACACCGTACCTTTTTTCTTCGCTTCCGCCAGCGCCGTGCGAGCTTCCTCAAGGTCGATCTTGTCCTCCAAGGCTTCCAGCAGCTTCACGTCCTCTATCGGCACCACGGCCACGATTTCCTTTCCTCGCCGAGTAAGGATCATGCGTTCTTTGCCGAATGCGGCGCGGTCATCGAAGGGAACGCTGGTCATTTCGACGTTTCGAGAATTCTCGAAACGTGGAAGCATTGGTACAGAAGGTTGCATAGACAATCACGAGTTGCGTGTGCGTCCCTCAGTCGAGTTTTTTGCAGAAAATCCGGGGACATTCATGGTTCTCCGAAAAAATGTTTTTCTCCATACCGGAGACAAGCACGGCGATGCGGGTAATGGCAACTTGCTGATGGATCAGACGATTAAGTTCAAAACGTTGCTATTCAGGGCGGTTTTGCGGCAAGCTTGCGGCAACGACCTCCGCTATGAAACCAACCAGAAAAGTAGCATGTCCCTTTATCCTGTTCCGCTTCATTTCCATACCACCGCTTGATACAGGTTGCCGAGATTATCCATTCTTGCTCGCCGTGGAATCGATTGGTATCCATTTACTATCTCACATCTTCCATCTAGTCATCGTAGTCAACTACGTCCGCTTCCTCCCCTACTTCGTCCGCTCCCCCTTGACGATGACATTAGGATAGAGCATAGGATCTTTTTAGTGTGAGGCTAACGTAAAATAAGCGATGCTGTGAACTAGCGCAATTAAGTGCGATCGAGGATTTCATCGCGTGGGGTTTTTGAATAATTTTTTTTCGAAGTTGATCGCCTTTCCTAATCGTGCTCAATCAGCTAACCCTTCATCGGCACGTCCTGTGTCAACATCGGGAATTACTGTAACGGTCAGTTACTCTGGTGCAACGCTGCCTGGAGTAATCATCTCTGAAAGTGACGTCTCTGATGCTGTCGAGCGATATGACTTCGTGCTAAAAAGTGAACTTCAACCGCTCAAGGCTGCTGACCGGTGGTTCGATGAAACAATGCAGAAACGCCGCCTACGAGACGGGTCCGAGAAAGTATACAACTGGCTGCTTCCATTCCTTCCCCTAGAGGTTGCCAGGCTCGAACAGCTCAGTAAATTCCTAGCACAGGGCCCCATCTCAGCCGGAGGTGTTGTGGCGGCCCTCCGAGCGCTCATCCGAGAACGCAGGAGGGCGAAGCAAGCTTTCGATGATCTAGTCCATGCCCTGTATAATTCTTGTATACTTTGGGAATTTACTTACTCTCTAGCGTTTGAAAATATAGCCGCATGGCGAATGACGAGATGTGTCGATATTCGCGAACTTCAGCAAATTCGCATTGACTATTCATCCATGGGCTACCAGTGGATCCAAGGCATCTCGAAAAGCGATGTAAAGTTGTTTGTTGAGGTTATTGGCGAGCCCCGAGAGCATAAGTCTTTCGACGACCTATGGCCACATATCCGACAAAATGCTGTGTCTCGCTACTGCTGGGGAGAACTCGGTAGAGAAAATGAGTTTGCCCGCCGCTTTCACCGATCTGAGACGTCAATAAATGTATGGGTCCGTGACCTCGTGAGATCGAACCTGGAATTTCAAGCTAGAACCGTCGCCAGTGAAGCGAAGCAAACCGCACGAATCGCGGACCTTGAAGCTGGCTGGGCGGCCATGCAAGTACCGTTTGCCGTTGCGGACTTGGAGACCACCGGCCTCAACGCAGATAGTTCAGAGATTCTTGAAATTGCAGCGGTGCTAGTTGAGCCTGACGGCTCGATAATTTCAGAGTTCTCGGTACTTGTAAAACCGGAACAACGTCTCCCCTCCGACATTATTAGGTTGACAGGCATCACACAGGTCCAAGTCGATGAAGATGGCCAACCACTTTCCGACGCGTTAGTCGCCTTCCTAAATCACATAGGTGGTCGGCCGGTGTTTTTCCATAACGCGCCATTCGATCAACGTTTTCTTAGTGTAGCCTTTGCAAGGTCCAACATTGAGTTCAATAACGCGGTATACGACACATTGCCCTTAGCGCGACACGCGTGGTCCTCACTAGTTTCATACAGTCTTGGGGCACTAGCGAAACATATCGGAGCGACGCCCCCGAATCATAGAGCCCTTGGAGACGCCCAAACGGCGCTTGCCGTGCTGTTAGCCGCTCGTGCGTCCAGTAAATGAAGTGCTAATGAGACTATGAGAATATGGGAGAATTTCGGGTACCTTGTTGACTACGATGAACTATTTGTCCTATGCGGAATCTTGGAAACGGTTGCTTTAGGTGTCTACCTTGTCAAGAACCTCCTCCTTCGATTCCCCATGTCCCACTCAAAATAATGAGAATGGCTCACCGAGAAACAAAGCGGTTTCGTTTTTCACTGTCACCAGCGGTCCGTCTACGCCTCATCTCCATACCACCGCTTGATGCGGGTTGCAAAAATTATCCATTCTTGCTCGCCTTGGCATAGATTGGTATCCATTTACCATCTGACATTTTCCACCTAGTCATCGTAGTCAACTACGTCCCGTCCCCTTCTCAGATGGCGTCGGCGATAGTCGGCTCGCCGATGATATGATGCCATTCTTTGGTCGGGCACTGGCTGGTGATCACGGTGGGATTTTTTTGATGGCGATCCTCGATGATTTCGAGTAGGTCTTTG